>Ga0209512_1001448_pt1 | contig 29225 bp, 31 predicted proteins | sample frozenSSSSmetaG_FD_184142 | JGI IMG/M metagenome (GOLD analysis project Ga0209512, IMG submission 184142) | Glacier valley bacterial and archeal communities from Borup Fiord, Nunavut, Canada, to study Microbial Dark Matter (Phase II) -... | ecosystem: Environmental > Aquatic > Freshwater > Ice >...
GCAGGCTCTTCGGAGTCTGCACCAGCAGATCCTCCTCATTCGGGATCTCACCGCCCACAAAGTAAGGCAGGCCGCAGTTGGCAAAGGAGACATGGGGGCCGCGCTCCAGCACGGTGATTTCACAGGTCTCGGAAAGGCGGCGTGCACGAGCAGCGGCACTGGCACCACCGGCGACACCTCCGATGATGACCAGACGTTGGGGTTTCATGAGGATTTGGATTGGGTTTTTTCAAAACGTGCGACGAGCGCGAAGACTACGGCCGCCACGACCACCAGCCCCGCATACCACACCCATTCCGGCAGCGTGGTGAGTTCAGGCAGGCGCTTTTTACCGAGATCGGCCACTGGCAGGATGTTCGCGGCGATCCAGTCGTAGCACAGCGCATAGGCCGCCGCTCCGACGAGCATTCCCAGGAAGCCCACGAGTGCATCCAGCTTGCCGGTCGCAATGGCTGCGATGCCTGTGCCGGGGCAGTAGCCGTAGATCACCATGCCGATGCCAAAGAGCAGCGCGCCGAGGATGACTGCGAGCATGTTTGCAGGCTTGATGTGCCAGTTGGACAGCTCCTGCCCATGCAGGATGAACAGGCCCACACCACCCACGACGATGGCGGTGAACATGACCTTGAGCACGGTGAAGTCACGAAAGAGAAACTGCTTCACGATGACATTGAAGTCCGTGACGCCGCCGCGATGCAGCAGCAAGCCAAAGATGAAACCAAAGAGCAGTCCGGCCCAGAGCAGATTGGATCCGGTGATGAAGGCGAGAAGTGTGTGCATAAGATCAGGATTTGGAGGTGCTGCGGAAGAGGATGAAGGCGGTGACGATGCCGCTGATGAACATGGCGATGAAGAAGGTCCAGCTGCTCACGGCCAGCTGCAGCGCACCACTGATGCCGTGACCGCTGGTGCAGCCATCCGCCAGCCGTGCGCCGAAGATGAGGACTACGCCGCCGATAAACGCTGCGAGGAATCGTTTGCCAACGGACGGGCCAAAACGCTCGCGCCAGATGGCCGGTACGCTCTCCAGTTTGAAGCTGCCGCTCACCAGCGCGCTGACCAGAGCGCCGAAAAAGGAGCCGAGAACAAACAGGCTGCCGTAGTCCCAAGCAGGCACCGCTTTCTTGGCCCAGTAAGTGTTGGCCGCCACGCCATCCGCGCCCAGCACAGGCAAGGCACACGCGCCAGAAGCCTGCGCGATGCCGGTGGAGATGCCGATGGGCTTGTCAGCCAGCGAAAAGGTGAGGATGCTCAGCACGCCGATCAGCGCGCCGACGAGGTAAGGATTCCAGAGGTGTGTTTTCATGGTTGGTGGTGGGAAAGGGTGACTACTCAAACTTGATGTACGCGAAGCCTTGCAGCTGCAGATCAATCAGACGCGGGAAGGCGCCGACGACGAGTTTGACGCCGGGCATCAGTTCGGTCGGCTTCACGCCTTTCTGCTGCATCGTGTTTTCACACAGTTCCACCTGCACGCCGCGCTTGATGAGTTCCGCGAGGATCTCGCCGTTTGGATTGGCCGCATCCGCGCCGAGGCGTTTGCGAGCCGCATCATTCACCACGGCGGCGATGCCGGTGCCATGATAGACAAGATGCAGATGCACCTGGTCTGCGGCGATGCCCTGCTTCTCATAGGTGTTGATGAGTTTGCGGGCGTAGAAGAGGCCCTTGTTCACTCCTTCGTGGGCCACGTCATCCGTCACTTGATAGACGATGCGCAGGTTCTCGCGCACCTGGATCGGAATGACTTCCGGTTCGGTGGCAGATGAGGCAATGCTGAGGGCGAGGAGGGTGTAGAGCAGGTGTTTCATGGTTGGGATTCGGGTTGCCACGACATGTAGCCGCGGTGGATGTGCTGGATGTTGCGGAAGCCGAGTTGTTTCAAAACGATCACGGCCTTGCGGCTGCGAAAGCCGCCCGCGCAATACACCAGCACGGGCTTGTCCTTGTTGAGCGCTGCCACCTTGGTTTCAAAGGCTGCGTCGCCGATGGAGATGTTCACCGCGCGGGGCAGCGCGCCGCCTTCAAACTCACCCGATGAACGCACGTCCAGCACTTGAGTCTCGGGGTGGTCACGCAGCCACGCATTGGCCTGGCCAGGATTTAGGTTCGCACACACGGAGCCGGGCTGCGCTTTGAAGAGACGGCGGTCCCAGTCTCCTTCATACCAATACCAGCCGACGATGACAGCGATGAGAATGACAAAGGTCCAGATCATATTTCGAAGGGGCATTGGGGGATGAAACAGGCTGCTCAGGCACCGCCGAGCTTTTTCACCTGTTGTGAGAGACGCTTGAGGAGGTTGTTGCAGACGTTGTCACACAGCTCGGTGATGCTCGGATCGGCGATGAAGCAGATCGCGGTCAGGCCTTCACGGCGGCGGCCCACCATTCCCGCGTCCACCAGCGACTGCACATGGCGCGAGACATTCGCTTGAGTGAGGCCGGTGGCGGCGACGAGTTCGGTGATGTTCTTCTCACCCTCCTCCAGCGCGCGCAAAATTTTCAAGCGGCTGGGTTCGGAGAGCGTGCGGAACCAGGAGGCGATCAGAGTGAGGGCCTCCTCGGAGACCGGCGGCAGGGATTTTTTGGTGCGTGAGGCCATGAGGGATGGAATGTTTACACGTTGATTCTATATGAATGTTTACTCATATAGTTGCGTGACTGGAACATCATGAGAGTGGTTACGTCCACCGAAACCTTGGCCTTTGGCGTGCTTTGAAGTGTGGTGAAAAGGTGCATGGTCAGTTGATAAACTGGCTGCGCACGGTTGGAGATATATCCAGCGAAACGATCCGCCCTGGCTGGCCCATGGTGACGGGGGAGTGCTCTTTCAAATAGCGGCGCACCGCCTGGTGCGCATTCACATCGAGCACTTGGACATCCATCACATCGCGCATGCGGCAGACGGTGCTTTCCAGATCACCTTCGCGCTCGCAGGAGGTGAGGGTATAGGTCTGATCCGGCTTCACCGGTTTGCCATTGATCCGCATGTCGCTGATGCGCCGGCCTTCGGGCCTGCCGGCGTGGAAGCTGAAAGTGAGGCCGGATGTCCGTGGCAACCAGCCGCCGAAAAGACGCTTCGTATTCTTGGAGAAAACGTTTTCAAGCTCGCGCTCGAAGAACTGGTGCAACTGGGTGCCGCTGACCTTGCCGGTCTTCAGCCGTGAGTTGATCGGGTAGTAGTTCCACAGGTCGTTTTCAGTGATGTTCCCCACGGGAATGGGGTAGGCGAACCGGAATCCATTCGAGAGCGCAATTTCGGTGCCACCTGCCGCGCGCAGCGCATCAGCAAGCACGGCGTCAGCAGGCGTCTCCACCGGCGCGTAGCGGAAGAGCGGTGACTTGGTGCTGCCAATGACGCGGTTCAGATTGTCGCGATATGGCGCGAGGGATTTTTCCACCAACTCCTTCACACCGGCATCCTCCTCGTACTGGCTGGCGCGGAGTTCGATGAGGTTCCAGTCCCGCCGTGTGATCCTGCCATCCTGAACGAAGATTTCCAGCTTTCCCAGATGAGAGCCGAACGCCCCGGCTTCGACCACCCAGGTGCTGCCTCGTATCACCGCCTCTTCCGTGCGTTCATGGGTGTCGGCAGAAAGAATGACATCGACACCTTTCAGGGTTTCCGCCAAAGCAATGGCTTTGGGCAGGCCAATGTGGGTCATCAGTACCACGAGATCGGCCTGACCCTCTTTTCTTGCCTCGTCCACCAGCGGCTGAAGTATGCCTGTCTCTTCATAGTGAATGCCTTTGCTGAAGGACGGGGGCTGACGCATCGGCACATCCGGATCGGTGAAACCGATGAGGGCGACTTTCAGTCCGGCGGCGTTGTGAATGACGTAAGGTTTGAACAGGCGCTGCTGCGTGCTCTCGTCGCGCATGTTGGCGACAACAGCCGGAGCCGTGAGCTTTTTGCTGATGTCCAGCAGCACCTTTTTGCCAAAGATCACCTCCCAGTTTCCAGGAAGCCAGTAGTCGAGTTTCAGCGCATTGATGGGATCCACCATGGTGACGCCTTCGCTCATCGCGACATGTCCAGAGCCCTGGATGGTGTCGCCAAGATCAAGCGTGATGGTGCACTCGGGATTGGTGGCGCGGATTTCGCGCATGAGTTTCGCGATCCGTGCCACTCCTCCTGCGGTGACGATTTCATCCCTGCCGCCCGCCCAGTACATTTCTGGGTGCTCTTCAAGCTGTCCGTGGATGTCCGCGAAAAACGCCAGGGTGATTTTCTTTTCGGCGGATGGCGTCTCGGCGCGTGAAAATGAAGCGGATGCCAGTGCTGCGAGAGTCGTGCCGCACATTTTCCGGCGCGTCAGCGTTGGGGCAGGAGTCGTGTTTTGTTGCATTCAGGTGGGGGTGTTTGAGTTGATCGGGAATAATGCTTTCGGAGCTTGGCAATCACGAGCCACCCAGCCCCTTCACCTGATGGGTGAGGCGCTTCAGGAGGTTGTTGCAGACGTTGTCACAGAGGCTTGTGATGGTGGGGTCGGCGATGAAGCAGATCACTGCCAACCCCTCGCGGCGGCGTCCCACGATGCCGGCTTCGACGAGTGACTGTGTATGACGTGAGACGTTTGCCTGCGTGAGGCCGCTGGCCTCGACGATTTCAGAGATGCTTTTCTCACCTTCCTCCAGCGTGCGCAGAATTTTCAGGCGGCTTGGCTCGGAGAGCGTGCGGAACCATGCGGCGACCATCCCGAGCGCCTCATCGGAGACAGCGGGAATGTTTTTATGAGTGAAGGCGGACATGGATGAAAAATTGTTTGCGCTGCTTGTTTGTATGCGTATTGACTCATATAGTCAAACAAAGAAACAACATGAAAACAAATTCAACCGCCAGAACCTTGTTCGTCTGCACCCTGTTCAGCGCGCTCGCGGCGCTGCCCTCCTGCGCCCAGCAGGGCGGTGGACGCGGGATGCCGCCGGAGGCACGCGAGCAGATCCACGCTCTCTTTGACAATCACACCAGCATCCGCCGCGAGTTGAAGCTCACTGCCGATGGCTACACCGCGCTCACCGAGAGCGACGATCCCAAAGTCGCCGCAGCTTTGAAAAAGCATGTCGGGCAGATGCAGGAGCGGCTTGGGGAAGGTCTGAGCGTGCGTCGCTGGGACCCGGCCTTTGCTGAATACTGCGACCACTACGCCGAGATGGAGCATCAATTCACTACCACGGACAAGGGTGTGCGCATGACGGTCAAGGGACGCACAGCAAACGCCGTCAAAATTGCTCAGAATCATGCAAAGGTTGTTTCCGCCTTCGCCGCTCACGGCTGGAGCGAGCACGACAAGAAGCACGACACTGTCACCCGCTAAGATAATTCCCCGCACAGGTCGAACCCTGATACCCTCATCAATATGAAACTCGAAAACGCCATCCGCGCCCTCGCCGGCACCTTCATACTCATCAGCCTTGCTCTGGCACACTACGTAAGTCCGAACTGGCTCTGGTTCACCGCCTTTGTGGGCGCGAATCTCCTTCAATCTGCCTTCACCGGCTTCTGCCCGGCCGAGATGATCCTCAAAAAGCTCGGCCTCGGAAAAGGAGGCGTCTCATGTTGCGGTTAATCACCAGCACCGTTCTGCTCGTGTTCTCCAGCGCGACTGCGGCCACAAATATGACGCTCGACGCGGCGCTCCGCCGTGCCTTGGCGGACAGTCCGGACGCACGCATAGCCGCGTCACGCATCGCGGCCTCGGAAGGCATGCTTACGCAGGCGCGAGCGGCCTTTCAGCCGCAGGTCCGCCTGCAATCCGGGTATGTGCTCACGAACCAGCCTGTGAGTGTCTTTGGCATGGCACTCAACCAGCGCCGGTTCAGTTCGGGCCTGAATTTCAACGATGTGCCATCTGCGGACAACTGGGCCAGCGGCGTGATGGTCACGCTGCCGATTTACGCGGGCGGACGAAACGTGGCCGCTCGCGATGCCGCGCTGGCCACGCTGAATGCCAGCCAGCACGGTGCGGCGGTCGCGCGGCAGACGCTGGCCTTTGAGGTGACGCGGACGTATTTGATGATTCACAAGACGCGCTCGCTCATCGGGGCGGCGCAGGCAGCGGTGGAAGCCTTTGAATCGAACCTCGGACTCAGTCAGAAGCGTCTCGAGGCCGGCACGGCTCTCAAAACCGACTCCCTTGACATGGAGGTGCGTCTGGCGCAGGCGCGCGAAGATCTCGCCCGCATGCGCAATGCGAATGCTCTCACCCGGCAGGCTCTCGCTACCCTGCTGGGTATTGAAGATGGCGAGGTGGATGCAGTGTCCGCTATTCCCCCCTTGCTCGTGCCGTCCACAGGCCAGCATCCGCAGCGACCGGAGTTGCTTGCGGCTGAAAGCATGGCGCAGGCAACTGCGGCGCGAATTCGTCAGGCCAGTGCAGGCTGGAAACCTTCTGTGAACGCCTTTGGCAGCACCGAGCACAACCGCGGGGGTAAATTCGACGGCCAGGGTTCGAACTACACTGTCGGCGTCATGGCGCAATGGGACATCTGGGATGGCAATCTCACCAAAGGCCGCGTAAGCGCGGCCGAGGCCGAATACACCGCCGCGCAGGAGGCCCTGCGTCGCCAGCGTCTGAACATCACACTCGAAGTACGGCAGGCACGCCTCGCACTGGAAGAGGCCGATGATCGCCTCAACGTGTCCGCTAAAAGCATCCAACTCGCCGAGGAAAGCGTGAAACTCACCCGCGAACGCTTCGAGGGCGGCCTCGCGCTGGCCGCGCAATTGATTGACGCTGAGACCTCCCTCACCTCCGTCCGCATCCGCCGCACAGAAGCAGAGACTGACCGCCGCATCGCCGTCGCTGCATTGCGCCGCGCCCTTGGCCTTCCCATGATTTCCACTTCTTCCAAATGAAACGACTTCTCACACCATGCCTGCTGCTGCTTGCCGCATGTGGCAAACACGAGTCCGCCAGTCAAGCGACGGCATTGCCTGCTGCAAACGTCCAAATCACTGCCGCCAGACTGGAACCGCATACTGCCACCGAGGAGGTCGTGGGCACCGTGCGCTCGAAACAACGCGCCGTCGTCGAGGCGAAGGTCAGCGGTCGTGTGCTTGAATACACCGCCACGCCCGGCGCGATGGTGAAAGCGGGCGATTTGCTGGCGCGGCTCGATTTGCAGGAGATACAGGCAAAGGTCGATCAGGCCAAGGCGATGCTCGATCAGGCCCAGCGCGACTTTGCTCGCCAGAAACAGCTCATCGCCAGCAATGCGACGACACGCCAGGACTTTGATGCTGCCGATGCGCGCATGAAAGTAGCAACCGCCGGTGTGAGTGAAGCCGAAACGATGATGAGCTATGCCAAAGTCACCGCACCATTTGATGGCGTGGTCACGCGCAAACTAGCCGATGTGGGCGATCTCGCTATGCCGGGCAAGCCTCTGCTCGAAATCGAAGCGCCCACCTCGCTGCGCTTTGAGGCCGATCTTCCCGAGGCCATTCTCGACCGCGTGAAGCTCGGCGCGAAGATGTCCGTGCGTCTCACGAAGGTTATCGAAGGCACAGTGAGCGAAATTTCGCCCGTCGCCGATCCCGTGAGCCGCACCTTCAATGTGAAGCTCGATCTCCCGCCCACCGAGGGCCTGCGCACGGGCCAGTTTGGCCGTGTTTCGGTGCCCGTGGCGGAGGTGAAACTGCTCCTCGTCGCAAAAGAAGCTGTGATGAAGCGCGGACAAATGGAGCTGATTTTTGTCGTCAAAGAAGGCCATGCAAACCTGCGCCTCGTTAAAACGGGCAAAGTGCTCAATGGCAGCATCGAAGTTCTTTCCGGCCTCGAAGAAGGGGAGCAGGTCGTGATCAGTGATGTCAGCAAACTTGCCGACGGCCAACCCGTGACAATCCAGCCATGAGCGAGCCTTCCAATCATTCTGATAACCTGGGCGTCGCCGGTCGCATTGCCGAGATGTTCATTGACTCGAAACTGACCCCGCTGGTCATCATCGCTTCCGTCATCCTTGGTGCGGCGGCCGTTGTGCTGCTGCCGCGTGAGGAAGAGCCACAGATCAAGGTGCCGATGGTCGATGTCATGGTGTCCATGCCCGGCTCATCTGCGAAGGAGATCGAAGAACGTGCCACACGGCCCATGGAAAAGCTGCTGTGGGAGGTGGCCGGGGTGGAATACATCTACAGCACCTCCCGCGACAGCGAGAGCTTGGTCATCGTGCGCTTCAAAGTGGGAGAGGACCCCGAACGCAGTCTGGTGAAGATCACCGAGAAACTACGCGCCAATTTCGACCGCATCCCGATGGGTGTCACGCCGCCGTTGGTCAAACCGAAGAGTATTGATGATGTGCCGATCCTGGCGCTAACCTTCCACAGCGCACGCTATGACCACCTCACACTGCGCCGTCTGGCGGCACAAGTGGATGAATCCGTCAAACAGGTACCGTTGGTGGCGGAAACAAATCTACTGGGCGGCGCACGTCGTGCGGTGCGGGTGATGCTGGATCCCGTGAAGCTGGCCTCTCGCAATCTCAGCCCAGCGGGGCTGGTGCCGATGCTGCAGCAGGCAAATCGGCAGTTTCGTGCGGGCGGATTAACCACAGGTAATAACGAGGTACTCGTGGAAACCGGGGCTTTCCTGAAAACAGCGCATGATGTGGGCGACGTGGTCGTGGGAGTGTTCGGCGGCAGGCCGGTGTACCTGCGTGAAGTGGCCGAGATCCACGATGGCGGCGAGGAGGCGGTGCAATACGTACTCTACGGCTCCAAGACTGACGAAGAACCGGCTGTGACTCTCAGCATCGCCAAACGCCCCGGCGCGAACGCGATCTCTGTGGCTGACGAAGTGATCCACAAGGTGGAACTGCTCAAAGGCTCGGTCATTCCCGCTGATGTCACCGTGAGCGTCACGCGAAATTACGGCGAGACCGCCGCAGAGAAGTCGAACGAACTGCTGCTGCATATGGGCATCGCCGTGTTCAGCGTGGCCATCCTGATCTGGCTGACGCTCGGCTGGCGGGAGAGCGGCATCGTGGCCGTGGCCATCCCGGCCACGCTGGCGCTGACCCTGCTCATCTTTTATCTCTACGGCTTCACGCTGAACCGCATCACCCTCTTCGCGCTGATCTTCAGCATCGGCATCCTGGTGGATGACGCGATCGTCGTGGTGGAAAACATCGTGCGTCATTTCCACCTGCCGCAGAACAAGGGACGGGACTGGTCAAAGATCGCTGTCGAAGCCGTGGGCGAAGTGGGCAATCCAACCATCCTGGCCACCTTTGCCGTGATCGCCGCCGTGCTGCCGATGGCTTTTGTTGGCGGTCTCATGGGACCTTACATGCGACCGATTCCGATTGGTGCCAGCGCTGCGATGTTCTGGTCGCTGCTCATTGCGTTCATCGTCACGCCGTGGGCTTCCATCCGCATTCTGCGCTGGGGCGGCAAATATTCGAAACTGACGGAAGGCGTCGCGGTGGATGACGGCCACAAGCACCTCGCATCCGAACATGCGGAAGATTTCTTCACCAAGCTGTACCGTCGCATGATGGGGCCGCTGATTCATCACACCGGCTGGCGCTGGGTGTTCCTCGTCGGCATCACCGTGCTGCTGCTCAGTGCGATGGCGACGGTCGGCCTTGGCTGGGTGAAGGTGAAGATGCTGCCGTTTGACAACAAGAGCGAGTTTCAGGTCATCCTTAACATGCCGGAAGGCACTTCGCTGGAGCAGACGACCGCCGTGGCGCGGGAGATGGCAGCGGCTATCCGTACGGAGCCCGAAGTCACCGACTACCAGATTTATGCCGGTGTCGCCTCGCCCTACAATTTCAACGGCCTGGTGCGCCACTATTTCATGCGCCGTGGTGCCAGCGTGGCGGACATTCAGGTGAACCTTGTCGGCAAGCATGAGCGCAAGGCGCAGAGCCATGACATCGCCAAACGCGTGCGTCCGGCTGTCGCCGCGATCGCGGCACGCTACGGCGCACGTGTGGCCATTGCTGAAGTGCCGCCAGGACCGCCGGTGCTACAAACACTCGTCGCCGAAATTTATGGGCCGAATGAAGCGGACCGTCTGAAACTCGCCGAAGCGGTGAAGAACATTTTCAAGTCCACGCCCGGCGTGGTCGATGTCGATTGGTACATTGAAGCCGACCAGCAGAAGGCTCGCTTCGTCATCGACAAGGAAAAAGCCGCGCTACACGGCATCAGTGCCGCCACAATTTCACAGACGCTCAAAATCGCCGTGGATGGCGAGACCGTCGATCTGCTGCACCAGCCTGAGGAGAAGGAGGACGTGAACATCCGCCTCGAACTGCCGCGCTCCGCCAAAACCTCAGCCGAGGAACTGCTAGCGCTGCGCGTGCGTTCCGGAGATGCGAATGCCCTGCCCGAACCCGGTGCCTCCGGTTCTCCCCTCGTGCCCTTGCGCGAACTGGTGAAGGTCGAGCACGTCACCGTGGAGAAGAGCCTCTACCACAAAAACCTCATGCCGGTGACCTACATCATTGGTGATGTGGCCGGCGTGGTCGAAAGCCCCGTGTACGCCATTTTCAAGATGAACGAAGCGCTCAAAAAGCTGGACACACGCGAGTTCGGCGGCAGCGGCGCGGAGCTACAGATCCTCAATGCGGCCATGCCCTTCAGCGATGCCGAACCCGCGCTGAAATGGGACGGCGAGTGGCACATCACCATCGAAGTCTTCCGTGATCTCGGAGCCGCCTTCGGCGCGTGTTTGATCCTCATCTACGTGCTCATGGTCGGCTGGTTCCGCAGTTTCATCACGCCTGCCATCGTGATGATCGCCATTCCTTTCTCACTGGTCGGCATTCTGCCGGCGCACGGTCTGATGAACGCGTTTTTCACCGCCACCAGCATGATCGGTTTTATGGCAGGAGGTGGTATCGTGGTGCGAAACTCCATCATCCTTGTCGATTTCATCGAGCTGCGCATTCAGGAGGGCATGCCGCTGAGCGAGGCCGTGATCGACGCGGGAGCCGTGCGCTTCCGCCCCATGCTGCTGACGGCGATGGCCGTGGTCGTCGGTGCGGCGGTGATTCTTGCTGATCCTATCTTCCAGGGCCTCGCCATCGCGCTCATGGCCGGGGAGATCGCCAGCCTATTCATCAGCCGCATGGCCGTGCCGGTGCTCTACTTCATGGCCAACAAACATTCTCATCCAGAACCCAAACCCACACGATAAAACCATATGAAACCCAACATCGGAACAGTTGACCGTGCCCTGCGCATCATTTTTGGCCTCTGCCTCATAGCTTACGGAATCATCAATCATAGCTGGATCGGAGCCATCGGCGCCGTCCCACTGCTTACCGCATTCATCCGCTTCTGTCCTCTATATGCCCCCCTAGGTATTAGCACCTGCGGCAAAGGCGGTGGCTGCTGTGGCGGAGGAAAATGCGGATGAACCGCTGACTCCAAATTCATTCCCATCCATGACACGCTTCCTCATTCCTGTGCTCATAGGTGCAGCTCTCGGCTCCCTTATAGGCTACTTTGGCCAATGCAGTTCCGGCACTTGCCCGCTCACCTCGACTTGGTGGCGCGGAGCGATTTATGGCACGGTGTTGGGACTACTGTTCGCACTCAGTTCACGTCACTAACTCTATGAATCCACGTTACATCGTTCAGACTGGTAAAACACCGGCGCAAGCCGTTGCCGATCTCGAAGCTTCGGTAAAACAGCATGGCTATGGGGTGCTCCACACCTACGACCTCAAGCAAACCCTCGCGAGCAAGGGCTTCGATCTGCCAAATGCCTGCCACATCCTCGAAGTGTGCAATCCCAAGCAAGCCGCCGCTGTGCTCACTGCTGACATGGGAATGAACATTGCCCTGCCGTGCCGCATCTCCGTTTATCAGGACGGCGGCAAGACTCTGATCGGCATGGTTCGCCCTTCGGCTCTACTGGCATCTCTGTCTGAATCCGCCGAACTGAAAACCATCGCCGAACAGGTGGAGAAGGATACCATCGCCATCATTGAGACAGCGAAGTAGACTTCGAGATCTTGATCTGGAGTCTAATCATCGCCACCGTCATGGTCCTCCGCTGGTTTCGGTTTAAGCGGCTCCAGGGGCTGCAACCGTTCAAGGACAAACTTGTGCGGGTCTGCGTGAATGTATATCCACGGGAAGCGAAAGCGTTTCACCAAGCGCATCCCGACATGGGTCGGCAGTGCTTTGCCGGGTGAGCTTAAGATTTCGCTCGATGAATCCGCATTTAGGAAGAAGAAACGAAGCGACCTCGACAAGGTCAGCCCATCGTTGCTGCATGATTGTTGTGCCGCCGGTTTCCGCAGTCGCAAAGCGGCTGCGGTGCTGAAGGCGCATTGTTTAACCAACATCCAACATCTTTATCTCGGCGATCACTCTTTGCATCTTGAGGGTCTGCAGGTGGATCTAAACCGGCGTTAGAATCGCAAATCCTGCACATCATGCGCACTTAACTTGGTGTTTTTGCCAAGTAGATTGGTTTCAGCAAACGGGGCATTCACCCCATGGCAGCGCAGCTGTGAGCCAAACACCTTGCACTTTGAACTCATATGAAAACCATTCAAGTCTATGACCCGCCCATGTGCTGCTCCACCGGCATCTGCGGCACTGATATTGATCCTGACCTCGTAAACTTCGCCGCCATGCTCTCCCAGCTCGGCACGCATGACATCAAGGTCGAACGCTTCAATCTCGGGCAGCAGCCCATGGCCTTTGTACAAAACCCAGCGGTGAAAACCTTGCTGGAAAAGGAGGGCGCGGAGGCACTGCCGTTGATCTTCTGGGATGGTGAGGTTCATCTTAAAGGCCGTTATCCGACGAAGGATGAGCGCCCCAGTTGGTTCCGCGCTGCTCTCGGCAAAGAGGAGGTGTCATCATGAAACTGCCTCTCTACCAACCCGATGCCACCACCGCGACGCGCTTTCTCTTTTTTACCGGCAAGGGCGGTGTGGGCAAGACATCGCTCTCCTGTGCCACGGCACTGAAACTCGTTGAGGCGGGAAAACGCGTGCTTCTGGTGAGCACGGACCCGGCTTCCAACCTGGATGAAGTGCTCGAAACTAAACTCACGAACCAGCCCACTCCCATTGCGGGTGCGCCGGGTCTGGATGCGATGAACATCAATCCCGTCGAGGCAGCGGCGGCGTATCGCGAGCGCTTGATCGGCCCCATGCGCGGCCTCCTGCCTGAAGCGGCGCTGCGCAGCATGGAGGAGCAGCTTTCGGGTTCCTGCACGGTGGAGATCGCCGCGTTTGATGAATTCTCCGGGCTGATCGGCAATCCCGCAGCCGCGAAGGACTATGACCATGTCATCTTCGACACCGCACCGACCGGCCACACACTGCGGCTGATGAGTTTGGCGAAAGCCTGGGATCAATTCTTGGACAAGAACACCAGCGGTACCTCCTGCCTTGGGCCGTTGGCCGGACTGGAGAAGCAGCGCGTCATTTATGAAGCCACGGTCAACACCTTGGCGGATGGTTCGGCCACCACGCTCGTTCTCGTCAGCCGCCCACAAGGTGCTGCGTTGCGTGAGGCAGAGCGAACATCCAAAGAACTGCGCGGGATTGGGGTTGGCAATCAATGCCTCGTTGTGAACGGCACCTTTGAAACCCAGTGCTCGGAAGATGTGACTTCTCAGGCGATGCAGCAGCGCGGATTATCTGCTTTGACGACGGCGAGTGAGTTCATCGCCAGCATGCCCAGCTTCATTGTGCCGCTGCGGCCCATCAATATCCTCGGTATCGGCGGCCTGCGCGTGCTGCTGAGCGGCGATGCGCAAGGCAAGTGTGTGAAAGCGGATCAAGACGGCTGGACACCACCCGAAATGGAAAGCTTGGAGAACCTCGTTGCCACCATGGAGCAGCAGGGCAATGGCGTGATCATGACAATGGGCAAAGGCGGCGTGGGCAAGACCACCGTGGCTGCCGCCATTGCCGTGATGCTCGCACGTCGTGGACATTCGGTGCATCTCAGCACCACCGATCCCGCCGCCCATGTGGCGCAGACTTTGCATGGCAAGGTGGAGGGTCTCACGCTCAGCAAGATTGATCCAGCAGCGGAAACCGCAGCCTATCAAGGCGAAGTCATGCTCGCTCAAGGTGCGGCCATGGATGAGGCTGGTCGCGCTTTGCTGGAGGAAGACCTTCGCTCGCCCTGCACCGAGGAAATTGCCGTATTCCGTGCCTTTGCGCGTGAAGTTGGTCGTGGCACAGGGCGCTTCGTCGTGCTCGACACCGCGCCAACAGGGCACACGCTTCTGTTGCTGGATGCCAGCGAGGCCTATCAACGCGAACTCGAACGTCAGGCCCGCAGCACGCAGCCAGAGGAAGTTCTCAAACTCCTCGAACGCCTGCGCGATCCCGACTTCACCCGCATCCTGCTCGTCACCCTGCCCGAGGCAACGCCCGTGCATGAAGCCGCCGCCTTGCAGGAAGACCTGCGTCGGGCGCGCATCGAGCCCTTCGCCTGGGTCATCAATCAAAGCCTGCTTAATAGCGGCTCCTGTGATCCGCTTCTGCAGTGCCGCGAAGCCTCCGAGCATCGCTACTTGCGCGAAGTGGTAGAGAAGCAGGCCAAGCGCACCGCTTGGCTGCCCTGGCAGCCCGAGGAACCCATCGGGCCGGACGCTCTCGCTCAACTGGCATCATCCAGCATTGAACCTGCAATGGCATGAAGATTCCGTCCCATTGCTGAGAGTTCTGTATTTGTCAGCGTCTTTCGACGCGATGTCTAATCATGAAGAAACTCTCTCCAGTTCTGCGCCGTGATTATGCTGGCTTGGTTGACCGCATCCGCTCACTCCAAGCGCATGGATGGACGGTGCGCACAGTCGGCGAAGTGTGTGAAATGCCGATTCTCACCGCCGAGCGAGCATCAGGCAGCAATAACCCGCAGGTCTTGCTGGTGGGCGGCATTCATGGTGATGAACCCGCCGGTGTAGAGGCCGCAGTGCGTTGGCTGGAGTCGGGGCAGGCAGATCGTTGGCCCGTTGACTGGCTGGTGCTGGCGTGTGCCAATCCTTGCGGCTGGTCGCATGACCGCCGCACAGCATCCGCAAATCATGACCTCAACCGCAGCTTCAATCTCGCCGAGTGCTGCGAAGAGATTCAAATCATCCGCACAGCGTTGACTGGGCGAAAGTTTTTGTTCACGATGGACTTTCACGAGGATTGCGATGCGCCGGGTTACTACATCTGCGAGATCAAGGCGCGACCACCCTTCACTGGAGAGCAAGTGATCGAGGCTGTTGAAGCCGTGCTGCCCATCTGGGACGTGCCCAGGCTCGACGGGCGCAAGGTCGCCACTCGTGGATGCGTGCGGCGCTCCTCCATCTCCCACAATTCACTGCATCGCCGCCGTCTCTGGCCGCTGGAATTTCATCTACTGCGCCACCACACCGAGCACACGTTTTGCAGCGAGACACCGATGTCTTTCCCAATCGAGGCGCGGGTTCGTGCGCACCATGCCGCGCTGAAAGCCGCCTTGAATGCCCTGATCGATAACAACCTCAACAAACCAACGAAACCATGACCTACCTCTATGAAACCATCCCCGTCTGTGAAGGTGGTGAAGTGAAGCAATACGAGATCAAGCAAAGCATGAGCGACGCATCGCTCACACGGCATCCTGAAACCGGCGAAACCATCCACCGCGTCATCCTGGGTGGCTGGGGCCTCGTCACCAGTAAATAGGACAGTGGAAACTCATTGCAACGCGGCTGCTGCTGCGGGCCGAATGACTGCTGACAACCATCGAACACCATGAAACGCATCGAAATTCTCGGGGCCAACTGCGGCAGGTGCAAGGCCATGGAGGAATGCGCCCGCGTGGCCGCCACACGTCTTGCCCTGGAGTGTGAGATCGTGAAAGTCACCGATCCGCTGAAGTTCATCGACTACGCCATTACAGCCATCCCCACGCTGGTTATTGATGGCAAGGTCATTATCTCCGGGCGTGTACCGGCACTGGAAGAGATGGAAAAACTCATCGCTGCCTGAGCATGAAGCTTGCTTTCAATCTCACCCGCTTTGCCCTGCTTACTCTCGTGGTCGTCAGCCTTTGCACTTGGAGTGTGCGCACGTTTTCATCAGCTCACGCGGCTGGTGTGGGAGAGTCGCTGCCCGCTGACGGCATCGTGGTGGTGAATTTCCACGCGTCCACGCGCTGCAATGCCTGCCGTGAGATCGGCACCGAGGCACAGACCATGGTAGATGCGAACTATGGCGAGGATTTGAGAAGCGGGCGCATGAACTGGCGCGTCATCAATTACGAGGAGCCTGCCAACAAGCACTTCATTCAGGACTACGGCCTCACCACCTCCACGGTCGTTGTCGTGCGAAGAATGGATGGGCGCGATGTTGAATGGCAGCGGCTCGATGCCGTGTGGGATCATCTCTTCGATGGACCGGCCATGCATGCTTATCTGAAGGAGCATATCGACCAAGTCACACTGCCATGAACCTCACCGAATTCGCTCCTCTAATGGCAGCACTCTCCGTCGCGTTTTGGCTTGGCTTGCTCACCGCCATCAGTCCGTGCCCGCTTGCTACAAATATCGCCGCCATCGGCTATGTGGCGCGGTTAAGCCAGGGCAATGGACGAGCGTGGCTGCCCGGCCTGCTTTACGCTTTGGGTCGGGCCGTGGCTTATACCGTTGTTGGCGGCGTCATCACCTGGGGTCTGTTGTCGGCACCATCGCTATCGAGTTTTCTTCAGGAGCATATGAATCAACTGCTCGGACCGCTGCTTGTGCTCGTGGGCATGGCGTTGCTCGACATGTTGCCCGGGTTGCCCTCGTTTGGCAAAGGTGGTGGCGCTGGTCTCAACGAAAAACTCATGTCCTTCGGATTTGCCGGATGCGCGCTCATGGGCTTCGTGTTCGCACTCACGTTCTGCCCCGTCTCTGCCGCGCTATTCTTCGGCAGCCTCCTTCCCCTGGCGGTGAAGGAGCAGTCTGCGTTGCTCGTGCCCGCGCTGTTTGGTATCGGCTCCGCTGCGCCGGTGCTCGTATTTGCGCTCGCACTCGCGGTCTCTCGTGAAGCCGCAGGCCGCGCGTATCAACGACTCAAGTCCGCCCAGCGCTGGCTCGCGCCCGCCAGCGGCTGGCTCCTCGTCGCCATCGGCGTCTGGATGTGCCTGCGCCTCACGCTGCGTCTTTTCTAAAGACGTCTCGTCACCACAAACCACCCAAGATCCTGTTAGCACCCTCCACTCAGTTCGCCCTCTGGCACGGCATTGCCCGTGACACCATCCCGTGGTTTCCCGTGGTTTCCCGTGGTTTCCCGTGGTTTCCCGTGGTCAACCATGACAAGTGCATCGGCTGCCAGCTCTGCTTTGTCACCTGTGGGCGCGGTGTCTACGACATCCACGACCACAAGGCATGGCCGGAGCGCCAATACGACTGTATGGTCGGCTGCACCACCTGCGCGAACATCTGCCCGGCACAAGCCATCACCTTCCCGGACAAGCAGATTGTCCAGACGGTCGAGCGTGAGCATAAAATCCTCGCAATCGTGAGGAAGGAAGCCTCCGCCAAACACGCGAAGCTCGATGCCGAGAAAGCTCGTTCACAAGCCGAAGACATGGCCGCTGCCACCATCAGCAAGGTGGCTTTCCACCTCGCAGGTGAGTTTGGTGAAAAGCGCTTCCTCGTGAAGTTGGAGGCGCTTATCAAGGACAGCCCCTTCGACATCGTGAACCTCAAGCTAGAAGTGCCCACGCTGAAAGGTGCGCTGGAGAAAACGCCCTCGCACATGTCCTTCGAGGTCACTTCCACCGACCAACAGGACATCACCGAGTTCCTCAATGAAGTTCGCGCATTAGTCCGCGAGAACGAACTCGTGCTGATCAACGAACTCCGCGTCTAGCCAGCAGCCACATCTCTCTGGGGTGAACATCCCATGGCAGCCGGGCTGCCCTCCAGGTTATCGTTCTAGTTATGAAAACACATTTGCTGATGGTAACTGCCTCGGCTGCAAACCCCGCCGTCACCGGCAAGGTGAGCCGTGGGATGCTTCGAACGCGTGCGGTAGAGCTGGCGGGCCTTGATGGTCGCGCACCTCAGGATGCGTCGAAATCGGATTGGGAACAGGCTAAGAAGGAATGGATGCCGAACACGGAGACGCAAGAGCAGGATGAAGCGGCCGCCATTCCCCATCAGATGGAGGTGGGGAGTGGGATCGTCCAGCGACTCATAGAGGAAGCCGTGCCAGATGCTCCATTCCGCTGAAAACCCAGTGCCAGAGGCCATCTGAGCGCTTGGATCAAGCGCCCATGTGGGGGGCGGGTTTCACCCCATTTCAAAGGAGCGGCTGGGTTTCTAATATAGTGCCCTGATGAAACAAAACAAAGCCCCGAGCGCCAAGAAACTAAAGCCGTTTGCCGCAGCCGCAGAATTAGATGCGAAGGCACTGCTGGATGTCAACGCAACGCATTTTTCCCCATCAGCCGATGAAGTGGCGTACAGGGCTTATCTCAAGTTCCAGAATCAAGGCGCGTCTGACGGTTATGATGTGGAGCAATGGCTGAGTGCAGAGACAGAATTGATCGCCGAGCATGATGTTGTGGGCAGGTGAAAAAGGCTAGATGCGCTCAGCCGAACCTTCCACCCTAAGTTCCATGCCTGACCACACCATCGCGGTTTACGATTCGAAGCCTTACGACCATGAGTATTTCGGACACGCGGTACAGGGCACTGGAATGGTACTTCGGCACCATGAGTTCCGGCTCACGGCGGAGACCGCCAGTACTGCGGAGGGAACAGAGGCGGTGTGCGTTTTCGTCAATGACTGCCTGGGCCGTGAATGCTTAACGAAGCTGGCCGGGGCCGGCGTACAGCTGGTTGCGCTACGCAGTGCGGGTTTTAACAATGTAGATCGCGTTGCCGCAAATGAACTGGGCATTCTTGTGGTGCGTGTGCCGGCCTATTCGCCTCACGCCGTCGCGGAGCATGCTGTCGCGTTGCTGCTGGCGTTGAATCGGAAAATTCACCGCGCCTATAATCGGGTGCGCGAACAAAATTATTCGCTCAGCGGGCTCGTGGGATTTGATCTACATGGGAAGACGGTGGGCATCATCGGCACCGGCAAGATCGGACGTGTCACGGCGCAGATTTATCGGGGCTTCGGTTGCCGTGTCATCGCGCATGATCCGCATCCGATGCTCGAATGGGCGGCGGAGCACGGTATCAACTACCTGAACGTGGAATCCCTGCTGACGGAAAGCGATGTGGTCAGCCTGCATCTACCGCTCACACCGGAGACGCATTATCTGCTGAATGTGGTCACCATCGCACTGATGAAGCCTGGGGCGTACCTGGTGAATACCAGCCGTGGAAAACTGGTTGAAACCGCAGCGGTGATCGAGGCGCTCAAGTCCGGTCATCTCGGCGGTGTCGCGCTGGATGTGTATGAAGAGGAGGAAGGCATCTTCTTTGAAGATCTCTCCAACGAGGTGCTTCAAGACGATGACCTGGCCCGACTCACAACCTTCCCCAACGTACTCATCACCGCGCATCAGGCATTCCTCACGCACGAAGCGCTCACGGAAATAGCTCGTGTGACCCTCGATAGCATCATGCGCTTTCGCGATGGCATGCCGCCTGTGGCAGAGCGCGTGGTGAAGTGAACCTGACCTTTTGAAGCAATCCAACACCTTATGAACACATCTCCAAACTCCCCTTTCATCAAATGGTTTGCCGACATCACCATCGACCATGTACCATTGGTGGGTGGCAAGAATGCCTCACTGGGCGAGATGGTGCGCGAACTCACTGCAAAAGGAGTGAAGGTGCCTGATGGATTCGCCATCACGGCTGATGCCTACCGGCATTTCATTCGTGAGGCCGGCATTGACGACAGCATCCGTGCCACGCTAGCTGATCTCGACACGCGAGACATGGCGAACCTCAGCATGCGCGGTCAGTCGGTGCGTCAGGCCATTCTCAATGCCACGTTGCCTGCCGATTTGCAGGAGCTGATTACGAGGGCCTATCGTGACTTGCAGGGCGGTAGCGTAGCGTCATTGGATGTCGCGGTGCGTTCCTCCGCCACCGCCGAAGACTTGCCTGACGCGAGCTTTGCCGGGCAGCAGGAGACCTATTTGAATGTCCACGGCACCGCAGCACTGCTGGAGACGTGCAAGCGCTGCTTTGCCTCGCTCTTCACCGACCGCGCCATCAGCTACCGCGTGGACAAGGGATTCGATCATTTCAAGGTCGCGCTCAGCATCGGCGTGCAGCGCATGGTGCGCTCCGATCTCGCCTGCTCCGGTGTCATGTTCACCATTGATACCGAAACGGGCTTCCGCGATGCCGTGATGATAAGCGCCGCCTATGGACTTGGCGAAAACGTGGTGCAAGGCTCAGTCACGCCGGATGAGTTTCTTGTTTTCAAACCCACGTTGAAGACAGGGCATCGGCCGGTTTTACAAAAGACGGTGGGCAGCAAGGAGTTCAAACTCGTCTATGATTCCGGTGGCGGGAAAATGGTGAAAAACATCCCCGTAGCACCTGCGGATCGTGCTAAGCTCGCGCTCACCGACGACGAAGTGCTCGAACTCGCACGCTGGGCTTGCATCGTCGAAGATCACTACTCCGCTAAGCGTGGTCAGCATGCCCCGATGGATCTGGAATGGGCCAAGGATGGCATCACGGGTGAGCTGTTCATCGTGCAGGCGAGACCTGAGACGGTGCAGTCGCGCAAGGATCTCGACAAGCTGGAATCCTACACTTTGAAAAAACGCAGCACCGTGCTGACGAGCGGGCGCAGCGTCGGCGCGAAGATCGCCACGGGACGAGTCCGTGTGATTAAAAGCGCTGAGTTCATCGGTCAGTTTCAGCAGGGGGAAGTGCTCGTCACCGACAAGACCGATCCCGACTGGCAGCCCATCATGAAGAAGGCCGCAGGCATTATAACGAATCGAGGCGGGCGCACCTGCCACGCTGCCATCGTCAGCCGCGAACTCGGCGTGCCAGCCATCGTCGGCACTGAGCACGGCACGGAGTCCCTGAAGGATGGCCAGATGGTCACCGTGAGCTGCGCGGAGGGCGATACCGGCTTTGTTTATGAAGGTGAGCTGCCATTTGAAGTGCAGCGCACCGATCTCAAATCTCTCGCCAAACCACGCACGAGAGTGATGATGAATCTAGCCAATCCCGAAGAGGCCTTCGCTCTATCGTTCATTCCCAACGACGGCGTCGGCCTTGCGCGGATGGAGTTCATCATCAGCACATACATCAAGATTCATCCGCTCGCGTTGATCAACTTCGCGCAGCTAGCGGATGCGGCCGCCAAAGCGGAAATTGAGAAGCTCACGTCGGGCTACACCGACAAGCCACAGTTTTTCGTCGATAAGCTCGCGCAGGGCGTTGCCATGATCGCCGCTGCGTTTTATCCGAAGGATGTCATCCTGCGACTCAGTGACTTCAAAACGAACGAGTATGCCAATCTGATTGGAGGCAAAGCCTATGAGCCTGCGGAGGAGAATCCGATGCTCGGCTTCCGTGGTGCGAGCCGCTATTACCACCCACGCTATCAGGCTGGATTCGCGCTGGAGTGCCGTGCCGTAAAAAAAGTGCGTGATGAGATGGGACTCAGCAATTTAAAGCTGATGATCCCCTTCTGCCGCACGATTGATGAAGGCCATAAGGTGCAAGCCGAGATGGAGAAGCACGGGCTCAAGCGCGGGCAGGACGGACTGGAAATCTACGTCATGTGCGAGATCCCCAGCAACGTCATCCTCGCCGAGGAGTTCGCGGATATCTTCGACGGCTTCAGCATCGGCTCCAACGATCTCACACAACTCATTCTCGGAGTGGATCGCGACAGTGAAATCGTCGCAACAATTTTTGATGAACGAAATGCAGCAGTGAAAAAGATGATCGCCCAGGTCATCTCCACATGCCGCGCTAAGGGTCGCAAAATCGGCATCTGCGGCCAGGCACCAAGTGATTATCCCGACTTCGCACAGTTCCTCGTCGAGCAAGGAATCGACAGCATCTCGCTCACTCCTGACACCGTTCTGAAAGCCCGCCTCGCCATTTTGGAAAAAGAGCAGTCCATGGGCCTACCCGGATGAACTCCACCTCATGAAGAAACTGACCGGCCATTTCTGGCACGAGTTGCAGGCCGATGAGGTCGTGAAGCTTCTAGAGGTGGAACTGTGCTCCGGCCTGAGCACCGGGGAAGTAAGCCGCCGTCAAAAAGAGTATGGCCCAAATTCTGTCTCGACGAAGCGTGGCACTCCGGCATGGATGCAGTTTGTCCGGCAGTTCAACCAGCCGCTTGTTTACATCTTACTGCTGGCGGTCGTCGTCACCGCGATCCTCGGTGAATGGGTGGATTCCTCCGTCATCTTCGGCGTGGTGGTCATCAATGCGATCGTCGGATTTCTCCAGGAAACCAAGGCGGAGAAAGCCATCGAGGCGCTCGCCAAAATGGTCACCACCGAAACCAACGTGCGCAGGGATGGACAAAAACATCGCATCCACTCAGAGTCACTCGTGCCCGGTGATGTGGTGCTGCTGCAATCCGGTGATCGCGTTCCTGCCGACATTCGACTCCTGTGTGCGCGCAATCTTTACGCAGATGAATCCGCGCTCACTGGCGAGTCACTCCCCGTGTCTAAGCATCCCGATCCGCTAGCACATGACACAATTCTTGCAGAACGAAAAAACAACGCTTATACCGGCACACTCATCACCAGCGGTCAGGCTGAAGGCGTCGTGTGGGGCATCGGCGATCAAACGGAAACGGGCCGCATAGGGCGGCTCATCTCCAGCGCGATCGAACTGTCCACGCCGCTGACGAAGAAGATCACGCAGTTCAGCAATCTGGTGCTGTGGGTGATTGTCGTGCTGGCTGCGGCGGAATTCGCCATTGGCATCGCGCGAGGTGACAAACCAGCAGCCACGTTCATGGCTGCGGTGGCGCTGGCCGTCGGCGCGATCCCAGAGGGCCTGCCCGCTGCTGTGACCATCGTGTTGGCCATCGGCGTCTCCCGTATGGCGAAGCGGCGGGTCATCATCCGCAAACTTCCCGCCGTAGAAACTCTCGGCAGCACCACCATCATTTGCTCGGACAAAACTGGCACGCTCACCAAGAACCAGATGACCGTGCAGGAAGTGTATGCGGGCGGGAAGCTCTACACCGTCACGGGCACGGGTTATGAACCCAAGGGCGACTTTCAGCTTGATGGCAACGTCATCAGTGTGCCAGAGCATCCAGCGATCGCTGAATGCCTGCGTGCTGGCGTGCTCTGCAACGATTCCCAACTCGTGCGAGAAGACGGACGGCTCAAAGTGCAGGGAGACCCAACCGAGGCCGCGTTGCTCGTCGCCGCCGAAAAGGGCGGTGTGATCCATGCAGATGTGCACAGCCAGACACCGGTGCTTGACACGATTCCATTTGAGTCACAGCACATGTTTCGCGCCACGCTGCATGACTCTCACCATGGCCGTGTCATTTACAAAGTCGGCGCGCTCGAACGCCTGCTCGAACGCTGCACCGACGAGCTCAGTGAACACGGCGCACTGGTCGCGCTGAACATAAAGGCCGCACATCGCGCCGCTGAGACGATGGCCGCGCGCGGACTGCGGGTACTGGCTCTCGCACGCCGCCATGTCGATGCGAATCATGCCAAACTCGAACATTCCAATGTCTCATCCGGCCTCACTTTCCTCGGATTGGAGGGAATGATTGACCCACCGCGCCCTGAGGCCATCGCATCCGTGCGCGCGTGCCAGAGCGCAGGCATCGCCGTGAAAATGATCACTGGTGATCATCTTGTCACGGCGCGTGCCATCGCGGGTAAGATCGGGCTAAAAGGTCGTGAGGAGGAAGGCAAGCTAGTGGCCCTCTCTGGTCGTGAATTGGAATCCATATCCGACGCAGATCTTCTCGAAGTCGCGGAGCACACCACCGTCTTCGCGCGTGTCGCGCCGGAGCAAAAACTCCGCCTCGTCAAAGCGCTCCAGGCGCGTGGGCATGTCATCGCTATGACTGGAGACGGTGTCAATGATGCACCTGCGCTGAAGCAGGCTGACATTGGCGTGGCCATGGGCATCAGCGGCACCGACGTGGCGAAGGGAGCCGCCGCGATGATTCTCACCGACGACAACTTTGCCTCCATCGAGGCCGCCGTTGAAGAAGGCCGAGGCGTGTTCGACAACTTGACCAAATTCATCGTCTGGACACTCCCCACCAACACTGGCGAGGCCATGGTGCTGCTGACGGCGATTCTGTTTGGCACCACACTGCCCGTGCTGCCAGTTCAACTGCTGTGGATTAACATGATGACCTCCATCCTCATCGGCTTGATGCTCGTATTTGAGCCCAAGGAGCACGATCTTATGGAACGCCCACCTCGTGATCCGAAGCGTCCGTTGCTGACCCTGTCGTTGCTACTGCGCACCGGACTAGTATCACTCATCATTCTCAGCGGTTCGTTCTGGTTGTTCTTTTGGGAGCTGCGCACTGAAGGCGCGAGCGATGCCGGCGCACGCACCTCCGTCATCAACGTAATCGTGCTTGTCGAGATCGCCTATCTCTTCAGTTGCCGCTCGCTTCGCCATTCCGTTTTCACCATCGGATGGTTCACGAACCCATGGGCCATTGCTGGTTCACTTACGATGCTCGGTTCGCAGCTTCTCTTCACCTACGCGCCAGTGATGAACCGCCTCTTCCACACCGCCCCCATCAACGCCGAGTCCTGGCTGCGCATCGGCGGCGTGGCCTGCGCGGCCTTCATTGCGGTAGAAATCGAGAAGTGGCTACGCTTCGGCGGACGCCAGCGAAACCACGTCATTCCCAACCAACCCGATCCTTCATGAATGCACTAAACCCAAATTCACTGAATCACATAGATTCACAAACCCCGCGCAGCGAGGAAGGCCAAGCCAAATCATCATACGCCTTCGGCACAACCAACGACAGCCCGCCACAGCCATGAATAAGATCCTCGTTTGGGACATCCCTGCCCGCCTGTTTCACTGGGCCTTCGCCGCCTCACTCGCCGCTGCCATTGGCATCGGATTCCTCGTCGATGATGAACAGCCGCTGTTCCAACTACACATGATCTTTGGCATCGTCGCGCTGTTCCTGCTCGTGGTGCGCATCATTCTTGGGCTGGTAGGATCGCGTTACTCGCGGTTCTCCAGCTATCCCGTTCATCCTCTTGAACTCATGAGCTACATGATCAGCGCTGCTGTCTCGAAAACCAGGCTCTATGCAGGCAACAATCCAGGTTCCGCCATGGCCGCAGTCCTCATGTTCCTGCTTGTCCCTGCGTTGTTCCTCTCGGGCATCGGATACGGTGGAGAGAGCATCGAGGAGCTTCACGAAATTTTCGCCTGGGCTTTGCTGGCCGTGATTGCGCTGCACCTCGCTGGTCTTGCCTGGCACACATTCCGGCATCGGGAGAATATCTCGCTCGCCATGGTCACGGGCAAGAAAACTGGCAGGCCAGAGGACGCCATTGCATCCGCCCATCCTATTTGGGGAGTGATATTCCTGATCGGAGCCGGACTCTGGATTGCAGCGTTGTTTGCCAATCACGATTCAAAAGCAGCCACCGTCAAAGTGCCCGGCATCGGAGTGATTCTACAGCTCGGTGAAAACGAATCGGGTGGTGGCAAGAAGGGTGATGACGATGATTGAGACTTCCGATTCCACCTCAGTGTCTCTCTTAACAAACACCATGACCGGCGAAGATTGAGCAACAGCTAACCCTTGAAATGAATCACGCATGCCCCCCTTTACGATGAAACGGCTGGGTGTGGTCATGGAGCCGGAAGCGGGTAACAAGCACGAGGTCGAAGGCGTGCTGAATCCTGCCGCTGTGCGCGGTCCAGATGGGCAGCTCTATCTGTTTCCCAGGCTTGTCGCGGCGGGGAACTATTCACGCATCGGCATCGCGCGTGTCGTCTTTAATGCGGCAGGAGATCCCACGGGAGTCGAGCGGCTCGGCATCGCCCTGGAGCCTGAAACGGACTATGAACTCCTGCCGCACGGGGGTGGTGGATGCGAGGACCCACGCATCACTTTCATGGAGCCGATCCAACGCTATGTGATGACCTACACGGCCCGCACACCGCTCGGGCCGCGCATTGCCGTGGCGGTGTCAGGCGACCTGTTTCACTGGCAGCGATTGGGGCTGGTGGAGTTCGAGCCGTATCGCGGCATCGACTTTGAACATGTGGACAACAAGGACGCGAGCTTCTTTCCCGTCGCCATCCCGAATCATGCCGGGAAGATGCAGATGGCGCTCATACATCGTCCGCTCTTTCCTGGCACTCGGCCTGAAGAAACCGTCGGCAGGACCGATGACCTAGACCTCGATCTTGATCATGAAAGCATCTGGATTTCCTATTGCCCGATGCCGCAGGGCACTTGTGACCCGCAGCATCCTGGTCTCTTCAATTCGCATCACCGGCTTGCCACTCCCGTCTATTTGTGGGAGATGCTGAAAATCGGCGGCGGCACACCGCCCATGCTCACCCGCCATGGATGGATGATCATTTATCACGGCGTTCATGAAGTGGATGTGCCTGGAGGCCCCAAGCATCCGCTGTGCTACTCCGCAGGCGTCATGATCCTCTCCAAAGAGCAGCCTCACCTCATCCGCTATCGCTCCGCCGAGCCCGTGCTTACACCCCTGCTGCATGAGGAACGCCACGGCATCGTGCCCAACGTCGTCTTCCCCACCGGCATCGACCGACGCGACGATCTCGGCCAGCCGGACCGCTTCGACATCTACTACGGCATGGCCGACAGCCGCATCGGCGTAGCGCGTATTGACGTGCCCGAACAACTGCCGGTGACTGAGCAAGCAGACACGCACGCCTTGAATTCACCCTCATGAAAACCGATACCAAACCCGACCATGATCACGGCTTTGCCCCGCAGTATCTTCCGCACTGGGTGCAGGAGCGCTGGACCGTATTAACGGTAGCTGTCGCCGGACTGGCGCTGATGATCGGTTTCCTGGGGGAGAGGTCTTTGGGCCTGCCTGCGTCGGTTGCGCGTGGGTTCTACATTTTGGCCTATCTGGCCGGTGGCTACGATGTCGCCCTCGCGGCGTTGCCAGCCCTATTCCGTGGGAAGTTCGATATTGATCTTCTGATGATCGCGGCAGCGGCAGGTGCGGCCTTGCTCGGCGAATGGGTGGAGGGTGCTTTCCTGCTGTTTCTCTTTTCGCTCGGCCATGCGGGTGAAAATTACGCGATGGATCGCGCACGCAATGCCGTCGGTGTGCTCGGAAAACTCATGCCTCGCACGGCCTTCACGAAACGTGGCGACCGGCTCGAAGAAGTGCCGGTGGAACAACTCGCGGTGGATGAAGTCGTCGTCGTGAAACCCGGCGAACGCGTGCCGGTGGATGGCGTTATCACGGCGGGCGAGAGCAGCATTGATCAAAGCGCGATCACGGGCGAAAGCGTGCCTGTCGAGCGCAAGCCCGGCGACGAGGTGTTTGCCGGCACCATCAATCAAGACAACGCGCTCGATGTTCGCATGACCCGGCTGGCGCGTGATAACACGCTCGCCCGAGTGATGCAGCTCGTCGCCGAGGCTCAGGAGCAAAAGAGCCCGACTCAGAGGTTCACCGAGACCTTTGCACGACGTTTTGTGCCAGCGGTGCTCATCGGCACACTGTTCGTCATCGTGCTATTGCCACTCGCGTTTGGCTGGACTTGGAGCGCGAGTTTTTATCGTGGCATGTTGTTGCTCGTGGCTGCTTCACCGTGTGCACTGGCCATCGGTACACCTGCTGCAGTGCTTGCGGGCATTGCCCAGGCGGCACGTCGTGGGGTGCTGATCAAAGGCGGTGTCCATTTGGAAAATCTAGGACACCTGCACACCGTGGCACTCGACAAGACCGGTACGCTCACCACCGGGCGCTTTGCGGTCACGCAAATCATCGGCCTTGAAGGCACGGCAGAGGACGAGGTCTTGCGCATTGCTGCTGCGGTTGAAGAACAATCCAGTCATCCGCTGGCTGCGGCCATCGTGAAGACAGCGAAAGAAAAAAACATCCGCTTTCCCTCCGCAACTGAGATAGAGAACCTCGCGGGCAAAGGCATCAAAGCGCAGGTCGAAAGCGTGGAAGTCTTGGTCGGAGCCATGAGAGCCTTTGCTGACGATCCTGCCGCAGCAAAAGGACAATCGCTTGCCGATACCGTTGCCAAACTCGAAGCCGATGGGCAGACCACTGTGATCATCCGACGCTCGGGGAAATTCATCGGCGTCATTGCCCTTGCCGACGAGCCGCGCGCCTTGGTCAAGGAAATAATGCAACGGCTGCGCGCGCAAGGCATCGAGCGCTTGGTGATGCTCACAGGTGACAACGCCTCCGTAGCTCTCCGCGTCGCGGAACAAGTCGGCATCACCGATGTGCGAGCAGAGTTGCTGCCGGGAAACAAGTTGACCGTGATCCAAGAACTCCAGCACGGTCACGGCGTCATCGCGATGATCGGAGATGGTGTAAACGATGCCCCTGCACTGGCTGCGGCTACAGTCGGCGTAGCGATGGGGGCGGGCGGTACCGCAGTTGCCTTGGAAACCGCTGATGTCGTGTTGATGGGCGATGATCTCGGCAAGCTGCCCTTTGCCATCGGCCTTAGCCGCGCCAGCGCGCGCATCATCCGCCAGAACTTAGTGATCGCGCTCGGTGTCATTGCCATGCTCCTGTTTGCTTCGGGATTTGGACTCATTCCACTGAGTGTCGCTGTGGCGCTGCACGAGGGCAGCACCATTGTCGTGGTACTGAATGCCCTGCGCCTCCTCGGATGGCATGAACCAGACGTCACCAAATGAACGCATGCCTCATCATACCAATTCACCCGATCAACCTCTATTCTCTTGATTGCCGACTCCTTCTAACTAATTAGCAAGCTTCGCACTTCCGAAACACATCCTGGCACCGGTGGATTTTTCCAAATAGTGTCTCCTCGGACTCAATGCCGCGCTGGTTCTTGCGCGGCATTTTGACGTAAAAATCACTGTCGTCCATGTGCTCATCGGCAGTACGGCGGAGCGCGACGTGTCCAGTGCTCGTGGTGCGATGGCCACCACCAACCTGCGCATCGGTGCGCAGGCTCATTCGTTGTCCCATGAGGGCCAGCGCTACTTCGGTCTCATGGAAATCCATGCCCAGAAGTCCAGCAACGATTACTGCTGGGTGCTTGGTCTGCGTAACAGCCACGACAAGACGTTCCCCGCCGGCATCGTCGCCGGGGCCACCGTCTTCGTTTGTGACAACTTATCATTCTC
>Ga0209512_1001450_pt1 | contig 29188 bp, 24 predicted proteins | sample frozenSSSSmetaG_FD_184142 | JGI IMG/M metagenome (GOLD analysis project Ga0209512, IMG submission 184142) | Glacier valley bacterial and archeal communities from Borup Fiord, Nunavut, Canada, to study Microbial Dark Matter (Phase II) -... | ecosystem: Environmental > Aquatic > Freshwater > Ice >...
AGTCCGCCCTTGGCGTTGAGCTCCTCGATTGCCAACAGCGTACCTTCATGCGATGAGTTGCCGAAGTTGGCCTCCTTGCCGGTGAGCGAGGCGAATTCGCCAACCTTGATGGTGTCTCCGCCTCCGGATTTGCACCCGACAAGGGCACTGGCAAGGGCGGCGACGGCGGCGACGGCTGGGAGGATGAGGTATCTGGATTTCATACGGCTGCTATGAGGAGAGTGGCACGCAAGCTAGGAAACTCGCTCCGCGTGCGCAACAGCATTTTGCATGCCTTACAGATCCGTGGGAATTGCGGTTCAAATGCTTTTCTCATCGACTGCTTCCTAACAAAGGGAAATTTCACCCACTGCTCAAGGACACCTGATCTCTGGCTCAGCCTCGCGATGCAGGTGCCGGAAATCACCAAGATTGACGGTATATACTGCGGCGCGTCATGATTTGTGAAAACGTGGCTGGAGCGTCTCGCTCCAGTCCGTTGTCCGGGCGTCTCGCCCAATACTGTCAGGATTGGGTTGAAAATTAAGAGAATCCAACCGCAGATGAACAGGATGAACGCAGATGGACAAGACGAAAACGTAGTCTTTATCTGTGTTCTTCATCTGCGTGAATCCTTTTCATCTGCGGTTAAAAATTCTTAAACTGACAGGATTGGGCGTCTCGCCCGGATTCCGCATGCGTGAGGCGAGACGCCTCCGCAACGGCCTGGCGCGAGACGCGCCAGCCACTTTCTCGCCATAAGCGTTTCCACAAATCCTCATGCGCGGCAGTATAGAGTGTCTTCACACATGCCTTTCGCGCCGCGACCAGGATCAAGCTGTCGAGCAACGCGCTCATCGGGGTAACGCTCAGTCGGCCTGCTCATCACGGTCCGCGCGGATCGCGGTGCCTACATCCATTTAATGCCAAGCTTTGGCAGAACGAGAACGCCATTCTCGAGCACACCCTCCGTCACTGCGGGAATATCCTTCACTATCTCGATGCGGTCCGAAGTCACATCGGCACGCAAACGCACTCCGGGCTCCAGGCCGAAGACGCGCTTCATCGCCTCGGGAAGCACGATCTGTCCGGCATCATCAATGGTAAATGTCCCAGTCATGTATCAGAGTTTGCCACCCGAGGAACCGGATCGCAATTACTCAGGTGTTTTTGGAAATGGACCACCTCACCCGAACGACGCCTTCAGCCATTCGTCCACCGCGTCGATGATTTTCGGGTAGTCCGTTTCTTCGAACGAGTGACTGCCGCCGGGAATTTCGAGGAATTTCTTATCGCAGATGGCGGCGGTGAAGGCATCGCGGCTGTCTTCGATAGGGACGAGGTCGTCGGCGCTGCCGTGGATAAGCAGCCATGGCTGGGGCACGGCTTCGGCGGCGGAGAGCGTGTCATCGATGTCTTTCAGGTCATCGACGAATTTTTCGGAAAGCGGGTGATCCTCCTCGTCCCACATGAAGCCCTGGCCGGGCACGACATCGCCGAACTCACGGGCGACGAAAGCGGCCGTGCGGGTCATCCCGGCGAGCGAAACGAGCGTGCAGATCCGCATGTCGCGGACGGCGGTGAGGACGCCGACGGCACCGCCCATGCTGTGACCGGCGTAGGCGACTTTCACGTCGTTCGGCACGTTCCCAAGGACGGCCTGGAGATCGGCGATTTCCTTGGTGATGCAGGAGTCGGCGAAATTTCCCTCCGACTCACCATTGCCCGTGTAGGAAATCCTCAGGCACGGCCAACCACGGGCGGAAAGGCCGTTCGCGAGGGCGACGAGCAGCGGGCGGTCCTTGTTTCCGGTCAGGCCGTGGCCAAGAATTACCAATGCGTCGGCGCGGGTGCCGGGGTGGAAGCTGTGGTCGATCCGCTCGTCGTGGCGGTTCCGGATTTCGCTGGAAGTCATCATAAGGTTGGCAGATCGAGACCGGCGCGGTCGGGAAATGTTAGCTCGGCGATGCCCGATTTGTCGAGCCCGCCGAGTCCCAATTCGATCATCTTCCGGTATTGGGCCTCTGCCGCGTTTGAAAGCGGCGCGATGATGCCCGCCTCGCTGGCCAGTCCGTTAGCGATACCGCTGTCCTTGGCGGCGTGGGCGGCGGAGAAATAACAGTCATGCTCGCGGGTGATCATGTCATCGCCATCGGTTTCCAGCACGCGGGAGTTCGCGCCCGTTTGTGAAAACACCTCCTTGAGCAACTGCAGATCGAGGCCCAGCGCAGCGCCGAGGCCCAGACCTTCCGCAAGGCCGGCGGTGTTGATGTTCATCACCATGTTCACCAGCGCCTTGATTTTCGCCGCGTGGCCGACCGGACCGACGTGGCGCAGCGAGGCTGAAATATCCCTCAGCAGCGGCTCGTGTTTCTCAAAAACCTCCGCATCACCACCGACCATCAGATAGAGCGTGCCCTGCCGCGCCTGCGGAATGCTGGACGCCATGCTGGCTGCTAGAGTGAAAGCGCCGGCTTCGGTCGCTGCTTCCGCGACCGCTTCGTGGGTGGCCGGGCTGACGGTGGCGCAGTTGATGAAGGTTTTCCCGGCGGCATCCTTGAGAAGCGATTCCGGACCATCGAAAATCCCGCGCATCGCCGCGTCGTCGGTGACCACGGTGAAAATCACATCGCTGGCCACCGTCACTTCCGCGAGCGTTGTCGCGGCGACGGATCCGAGCTCCAGCGCCAGTGAATCCGCAGACGCCGTATGCGGATCATAGATCGCGCCGATCGGGTAACCCAGATCGGCAAGGCGGCGCGCCATGTTAGCGCCCATTCTTCCGACACCGACAAATCCTACGGAAACTTTGTTCATCGCCGCGAACTGGAACGCAGAAAAGTTTCCCGCGCAACATCAGAGTGGCGGAGCCTGCCCCGTCACCGCTTCCATCCGGAGGTAATCGTAGAGCACGCCCTGATGCCAGGCGTTCCCGCTGAGCCGGAATTGGAGCACGTTTTCCCCGGTTTTCAGATGGGGGCGGAGCGACTGGCGAACGGGCCGATCACCTTCGACCACTTTTCATTCGCATCTAGGCCCAGCGCCGTCCCGGCGTATGGTCACCGTGAAGCCTTGAAGCGGCCTACTTTCTGAAAAAACGAAAGCGCCGCGGAATGGGTGGGTTTCCACCGGATCCCGTGCCGCTTTTTCGTGGGCAGGCGCACCAGGGGTAGGGCATTCCGGTCATTTCAACCCGTGGCGGCCTAGCAGGTTGTAAACCGAGCGCTCGGAGATGCCGAGCTCGCGTGCGGTTTTCGCCTTGTTCTTGCCGCTGCGGATGTAGGTCTGGATGAATGCGTTGCGCTCGATTTCCTGAAGAGTGAGACCTTGCGGGTTCCCGATTTCAAGCCCCGGCACGCCGTTGCGGCGGCCGACGAGCAGGCGGGTGAAATCCTCCTCACCGAGGGTCGGGTTCTCCGCAAAGGCGGTGGCGCGCTCGAGCACGTTCTCAAGCTGGCGGACGTTGCCGGGCCAGTCGAAATTTTTCAGGGCTCCGCGCGCACCGGCGGTCAGCGTCCAGCCGGCGGCGGCGCGGCGCTTGGCGATGGTGGCGAGAATGCCATCGGTCAGATCGGCGATGTCCTCCTTGCGCTCGCGCAGCGGCGGGATGTGCAGCTCGATGATGTTCAAGCGGTAATACAAATCCTCGCGGAAAGCTCCGTCTTCGACCCGCTGGCGCAGATCGACGTTAGTGGCGGCAACGACCCGGGCGTTGGTTTGCAGCATCTTGCTGCCACCGACGCGGAAGAACTCGCGGTCCTGCAGGACGTTGAGAAGCTTCGGCTGCAGTTCGGGCGGGAGATCGCCGATTTCGTCAAGAAACAGGGTGCCTTTTGACGCTTGTTCAAATCGCCCCGCGCGCGAGGCGGTGGCTCCGGTGAAAGCGCCCCGCTCATGGCCGAAGAGCTCGGATTCCAGAAGCTCTCGCGGCAGGGCCGGGCAGCTCACCGTGATGAATTCCTCCTTGGTCCGGGGGCTGAGACGGTGGATTTCCCGGGCGAAATGGGTTTTGCCGGTGCCGCTCTCGCCGGTGAGAAGGATGGTGCTGTCGAGGCGGGCGGCCTTGGCGAGATCGCCCAGCAACTGGCGGAGCGTGGGACTCGCACTCTGGATCCTCGCCTTCGCAGGTCTCGTGCTCTGGGCGGTCATCAGCGCCGGTGGGGCGTCCCTGCGGGCGATTTTTGCCTGTCGCAGCAGGTCGAAGAGGCGCTTGAGCTCGAATGGTTTCGTCAGGTAGTCATCGGCGCCGGCGCGAAGGGCCTGGACGGCGGTTTCCGCGTCATTCAGGCCGGTGAGCATGATGACAGGGAGCGCGGGAAAAAGTTCGCGGATGCGGATGAGTGTCTCGATTCCATTCATGCCGGGCAGGCCATGATCGAGAACGACTGCCTCGATCCCCGCATCGAGCTGGCCCAAGGCTTCCTGCCCCGAACCTGCCGCGCGGGGCCGCCAGCCGAGATCCTGCGCCGCAATGACGAGCAATCGTTGGATTGTCTCATCATCATCGACGATCAAAAGGTTGGGTGAACTGGGAGTGGTGGAAGCCATTGGCTAGCTTGATACTTAACAGGAAGTTTTTCTATTGCACGACACTTCACAAGTCCGAACAATTTATGCGGAAATTTATTTCAGGACGGTCTGGAAAGCAGTGTTTTGAGGGATTTGAGCAGCAGCTCGGCCGTGCAGGGTTTTGGTAGAAAAACCGTTACGCCGCCGGCTGCCCGGGCGAGATCCTTGTTCGAGTCGATCCCGCTGGTGGCAATGATACGGACGAGCGGATTGATTTGATTCAACGCACGGATGGTGGCGGCGCCGTCCATGTCGGGCATCATCATGTCGGTGAGGACGACATCGATCTCATTTCTGCGAATTTTGTAGATGGCGACCGCTTCCTGGCCGTTGGTGGCGAGAAGGGTCTGATAGCCAAAGGTTTGGAGGGTTTCCTGAGTGATTTCCCGGATGAAGGCCTCGTCATCCACGACGAGGATGGTTTCACCGTTGCCATAAGGCAATTCCACGCGGTCCTGACCAATTGCTTCCGTCAGTTCGGGAAACGCGGGCAGATAGACGCGGAAGGAGGTGCCTTTGCCCGGCACGCTGCTGGTCTGGACGAAACCGCCGTGGCTCTTGACGATGGCCAGCGAGGTGGACAGACCGAGGCCCGTTCCCTTGTCGACGGACTTGGTGGTGAAAAAGGGATCGAAAATCTTGTCCATGATCTCGGACGAAATCCCTTCCCCGTTGTCCCGCACCTCGATGTAGATGTGCGGGCCCGGTTTCGACTCCAGATTCATGCCGGCGAAGCTCCCGTCGATTTCGACGTTTCCGGCAGTGATGGAAATCTCACCGTTTTCCCCAACCGCATCGCGGGCGTTCACGCAGAGGTTGACAAGCACCTGATGGAGCTGGGTGGGATCGCCACGGACCGCCCACAGGTCGCGTCCGGCGCTGACCTCGAAGCGGATGTTTTTGAGAAAGGTGTCACGCATGATTTTCTCGACCTCGCGGATGAGGTGCCAAGGCTGGATTTCCACCCGCCGGCCTTCCATGCCGCGGGCGAAGGAAAGGACTTGGCCCACCATGTCGGCACCGCGTTTCGCACTGGCGGCGATGGTGTCCAACAGCTCGGTGCCGCGCTCGTCGGGGATGCGCATTTTCAGGAGCTCGATGGCCATGGAAATGGGCGCGAGGATGTTGTTCAGATCATGGGCGATGCCCCCGGCGAGCGTGCCGATGCTCTCCAGCCGCTGGGCGCGGAGGAACTGTTGTTCGAGCTTGCGATGCTCGGAAATGTCGGTGTTGATGAAGAGAAAACCATTAGGCTCGCCCTGCCCGTCGCGGACGAGGGTCCAGCGGCTGACGATGATCAGATCGCGCGAGTTCCGGGTGACGTGGCGCATTTCCCCCACCCACTCGCCGGTGCGGCGGGTGTGGGCGAAAGCCTGCGAGAAGGACTCCTCATCCCGATAGAGCAGATCTTTCACCGTGCGTCCCACGGCCTCGCCACCGGTCCAGCCGTAGAGCCGTTCCGCGCTCTTGTTCCAGTAGGTGATGACGTGTCCGAGATCGCAGGCGATGATCGCGTCCTGCGCCATGTCCAGCAGCGAGGCCTGCTCGCGGATGCGGGCGTCCGAATGCTGCCGCTCCATTTCTGCCGCGGCGCGGGCGGCGAAGATCCTGAGGGTGGATTCGACCAAGGCCCGCTCCTCAAGCGGCTGATGGGAAAACACAATCATGATCCCGGAGCAGTTTTCGCTAGAATCGAACAAAGGGATGCCTGCGTAGCCCTCGACATCGAACTCAAACAAGGTCGGATCGTCGGGAAACAAGTTCTTCACATCACGGGGATAAACACAGAGATTTCCCGTGATCACATTTTCGCAGGGCGTTCCGGCGAGCTGATAGCTGATCGGCTCCATCCTGCTTCCGTCCAGATAGAGCGACAGCGAATGGATCAACTTCCCCTCGGCATCGAATTTCCCGATGCCGCCTCCGTCCGCGCCGAGGGCTTCCACCATGTTGCGGGTCAGCAGATCGAAAAACTGCCCGCCGGCCGCGGTGGACACGGCCTGCGCGACTTTCAGCACGACTTCCTGCACCCGTTGCCGCTCTTCGCGGACCCGGATGTTCTGGATGCCGAACGCGAGATCGTTGGCCATTTGCTTCAGCAGCTTCAACTCGTCCGAACCCGCCGCATGGAGGTTTTCCGCAAACAGGATGATCACACCGAAGGTCCTCCACTCGTTGGAAAGCGGAAGGCAGACCACGCTCTGATAGCCTTTGAGGCGGGCGGACTGCCGCCATTTTTCGAAGGCCGGATCTTCATGGATATCGCCACAAACCGTGGCCGTGCCGCCGAGTATCGTACGGCCGGCGGGACCGACGTCCGCCGGATCGCTCCCCGCAAGGGAAAGCTCGATTTCCGTCAGCTCGGACGCGCCATCGCCGGCATGCGCCATCGGGATGATTCCGAGGCGGCGGTTGTCCATCGCGTAGCCGACCCATGCCATGCGGTAGCCGCCGACCTGCACCGCGAGGCGGCAGACTTCGGATAGAAGCGCATTTTCATCCGAAGCACGGATCAGCAGCTCGTTGCAGGAACTGAGCATCTGCAGCGCGCGGTGGGAGCGGGCGAGTTCGAGCTGGGCCTGTTTCTGATGGGTCAGGTCGGTCATGCCGCCGACCATGCGGATGCCGCGCCCATCCTCATCACGGATGATCTGGCCGCGGTCCATGACGTAGGCGACGGAGCCGTCGTTGCTCATGAAACGGTATTCATCCACCCAGTGCGTCCGCTGGCTTTCGATGGCCGCATAGATTCCGGAAACCACGCGGCTGCGATCCTCGGGGTGGATCTGGCGGATCCACGCGCGGACGGACGGCTCGGTATCCTTGGCCGTCCAGCCGAAGAGGTGGGCGAATCCGTCGTTCCACCAGAAAGAATCCGTTAGCAAGTCCCAGTCCCAGATCGTGTCATTCGTCGCCGCCGCCACCGATTGGAAACGTTGGTGGCTCTTGAGCACCTCGTCCTCCGCCCTGAGGCGTTCGTGAGCTTCCAACACGAGCGAGACGAGATTGGCGATGGCGATGGCGAAGGTCTTCTCGTCAGCCATCCACTGCCGGGGAGTTCCGACGTGTTCGTGACAGATGATGTATTGCACCGAGTTTCCGAAATGAATGGGAGCGTCGAGCATCGAGGTGATGCCAAGCGGCGTGAGATAGCTTTCGGAAAACTCACAGGTGTGCGGATTGGTGTGGGCATCGTCAGCGACGATCAGTTCCATTTCCGACAGGCCTCGGAAGTAAGCGGGGAAATCCGCGGCGTTCAGGCGGGTGCCGGAGGAATGGGCGGCGGTTTCGAGTTGATAGAGATCCACACACTCGATGCCCGCCCGGTCCTCGAGGTAGCGCCAGATGCTGACGCGGGAGACGTCGAGTGTTTCCGCGGCGGTTTCGGTGATGCGCCGGAACGACTGGGTGATGCCGCGGTCCGGGCGGGATTCCTTGCGGGTGAGGGCGATGAGGGCGTTGCGCTGCTTGAGATAGCGGATCTCGTTCGCCTTAAGCATCGCCTGGGTTTTTTTCCTTTCGCTGACGTCGCGCTCCACGGCCACCAAGTGCCGGACGTTTCCGGCGGTATCCGTCACTGGCACGATGTCGATTTCCAGCCAGAGCTTTTCGCCGTCTTTCCTGTAGTTGACGATCTCGGTGCGCACCGGCTTGCGCTGCTCGAGCGCGCTGCGGATCTCGGCAAGGCCCTCGCTGCTGGTTTCCTCGCCCTGCAGGAAACGCGGGGACCTGCCGATGACCTCCTCGCGCCGGTAGCCGGTGCGCCGCTCGAAGGCGTCGTTCACGAAAACGATGCGCGGTCCGGGTTCATTGATCGGATCCGCCTCGGTGATGATGACGATGTCGTTGATCCGCGAAACACAGTTTTCCAACAGTTGGAGCTGCTCCTGCGACCGGCGACGCTCGGTCACGTCGTGGAAACTCACCGCCAGACCTTCCTCGGAAGGAAACGCGCGCACTTCGAACCAGCAGCCCAGCTCCGGATAGAATTCGAGCAGCTCGACGGGAACATCCTCCTCCACCGCGCGGCGGTAAGCGCTGCCGAAGGCCGTTCCGGAAAGTTCGGGAAACTCCTCCCAGATCACCTTACCGTCCAGATCGGCGCACTCGCGGCGCAGCAACCTCTCCGCCTGGCGGTTCAGATAGATGAAGCGCCACTCGCTGTCGAGGATGAAGAAGGAGTCCGTGATGCTCTCCAGCGTGGTGCTGATGCGGGCCGCCATGCGGTCGGCCTGATCCTTGGCCTGTTTTTTCTCGGTGATGTCTTGGAACGCGCCCTGCACCCGGTTGATCGTGCCGTTTTCATCGCAGATCCCCTCGCCCACGGTCCGCACCCAGAGCCGGTGGCCGTTTGCCGTAATGATCTGCGTTTCCTCATCGAAGGGCACGCCTTCGAAAAGGCATTTTGCGAACGCACGGGTGATGGCATCACGGAATTCCGGCACGTAGAAATCGAGCGCCTGATCGAAGTCCGGACTCGAACCCGGCGGCATCTCGTGGATCGCGCAAACCTCGTCCGACCAGGTGATGCGGGATCCCGGAAAATCCATACTCCAGCCGCCGATGTGGGCCGCTTTGCTGGCGATGCGCAGGAGGGCCTCATTTTCCAGCAGTTTTTGGGCACTGCGGCTGCGTTCGATGGCGAGACTGACGAACTTGGCAGCGGATTCCACCCAGCGGACTTCTTCGGGATCCGGCGAATGGGGAACCCGCCGATAGATCGCCATCGAGCCGAGGATGCCACGCTCCGAGGAGTAAATGGGAATCGACCAACAGGAATGCAGTCCGTGCTTCAAAGCCACGTCGCGCCGCTGTTCCCAAGCCGGATCGGAGGCGATGTCCTCCACCACCACAAGATCGCCGAACGCGGCCGCCGTGCCACAAGTGCCGGCTCCGATTTCTATCGGCACCGGCCCGATTGCTTCCTGAAAACCGGGTGAGAGGCTTGGTGCCGATCCGCATTCCAGATGGGTGCCAGCGGCGTTGGCTAACAAAATTGAACAGAACACCTCGTCCGGCGAGAGCGACTCGAGACGCTCGATGACGCGCGCGAGAATCCGCTCGAGGGGCTGGCCGTTGAGGATCATTTCCAAGACTTCGGTCTGGCCGTCCGCGACCCGATCCAACAGCCGCTTCAGCCTGCGGCTGTCTGCCTCGCGGACTCCCCGCTCCACGGCGGTACCGAGACGGGTCAGGTTGTTTTTGAGCAGGTAGTCCGCGGCGCCGAGTCTCATGGTTTCCACCGCCACATCTTCGCCGATGGTGCCTGAAACAACGATGAGGGGGATGTCCTGTTTGCTTTCCCGCAGGAGCAGGAGGGCTTCAGGGGCCTCGAAAGACGGCATGGAGTAGTCGCACAGGATCACATCGAATTTTCCCGTCCGGAGTAGGGAACTGAACTCCGCAGCCGTCATCACCCGTGTGCTTTCAAACACAAATCCCTGGCGGCGGAGCTCGTTGAGGACCAGCAGGGCATCGTCGTCGGAATCTTCCGCGAGAAGGATGCGAAGGGGCTTTCGGGTCATCGGATTGAGGATTGGGCGAGCGGGGATTCGTTGAGCAGGAGCCAATACAGTCCGAGCTGGCGGGTAGCTTCCACAAACATCGCGAAATCCACCGGTTTGCGCACGTAGCTGTTGCAGCCGAGGGAGTAACTTTCACAGAGATCCTTGTCCTCCTTCGACGAGGTGAGCACCACTACCGGCAGCAGCCGGGTGCTTTCCTCGCTGCGGATTCGGCGCAGGACCTCCAGCCCGTCCACGTTCGGCAGCTTCAGGTCCAGGAGGATGATGGCCGGCAAGATTTTGCGGGTGGTGAAGGAGCACGGGCCGTTTCCGATAAGGAATTCCAGCGCTTCCTCGCCGTCGCGGGCGACCACGACCTCGTTGAGGATGTTGTTTTTCTTCAGCGCCATCAGGGTGAGATCCTCGTCATCCGGATTGTCCTCAACCAGCAATATGATCTTGTTTTTCATCGGATGAAGGGGTTCCTAACACGAAACTGAAGGTCGCACCATGATTTATCTCACCTTCCACCCGGACCTCGCCGCCGTGCCGCGAGATGATGCGCTGGACCGTCGCCAGACCGATCCCAGTGCCCGGAAACTCGGCCTGCGAGTGCAGCCGCTGGAAGGCACCGAAAAGCTTGTGGGCGTAGCGAAAATCGAAGCCGACGCCGTTGTCCCGCACGTGGCAGATGATCTCGCCGAGCCCGTCGGGGGTGCTGCCGACCTCGATTCTGGCAGCAGGATTTTTTCCGGTGAACTTCCAGGCGTTTCCCAAAAGATTGTCCAGCAGCACACGCAGCAGCGCCGGATCCGCCAGCACCCGGATCTGCGGCTCGATGACGGTTCCCAGCTTTCTCGCCGGGTCTGCCGCCCGGTATTCAGCCACCAGCGATTCGGCGATTTCACTGAGATCGACGGTTTCCAGATTCATTTTCGCGCGGGTGAGGCGGGAAAGTTTCGGTAGGGCGATCATCAGCTCCCCCATGCGGTTCGGCGTCCCCGCGAAGTTTTCACCGGATTCTCCCGCTAACTGCAACTGGTCCGGCTTGAAACTCCAGCCGAAAACATAGCGTCCCAACAACAGCAGGCCAATCACGGCGACGATCCAGCCCAGCAAACGCGCAAATCTGACGCGCCCGCCACCCTGATTATCCGGCCGCAATTGCAGCAGCAGCGACCTTCCGGCAATCACGAAACAAACCGCCATCATCGGGTTCATCGAAATCACCCCCGGCAAAGCCCACGTCAGGAGACCAATATCCATGGACCGGCCGGCCAGCGAGAGCACTCCCAGCACGATCGCGAACCAACCCGATAATCCGGCGAACCTCACGAAGCGGGCGTGCAGGTGATTGCGGGTTTCGATTTCCAACGATTTCATGTGCCAAACTAACAACCAGCAGGAAGCCAGCCCTCCATGTGACAAGATCGCATTTTCCTCGTCCGATCTTCGGCAAGGTATTTGAAAACCAAAAAGCCAACCCATCGGCGGAATCTCCCAAAAGAAGACTGACACGACCGACAGGTTGGCGATTTGTTGGGACCGAAGTCCCCTGTTTTCTCCCCCCGGAGAACATCAGATAAGTCGCATCGGGCGTGCCAACCATTTTCCGGGCGTTGCAAATCTCTTATTTTCAACACATTAAAATATTAAACAAATTTTAAGCACCTTTCAAAACACACAAAATCCCGCACATTTTGCACCATTATCCTGCAAGAAGTGCAAAGTCTGACCACCTTTTCAACGTCTTTCCAACCAGCACGGATCTGCATACCGCGCGACAGTTTTGGCGACAAGAAGCGCGGGATCGGGCTGAAAAACGGCAAGCTCCCACGACTTTGCCAACCGCGCCGCCAATCGTTCCGCACGCAGGCTGGAATTCGCACCATCGCACGCAGCCGCCGCCGATCCCTGGTGCAAAAGCCCCTGCCGCGTCCGACGCTGGCCCGCACCGGCGAGTTTCCGACCGTCCGGCCCGACCAAATCGTGATTCACCGGATTCTCAAAACAGAGTGCCGCGCCGGTTTCCTCATCTCCGGCGGTCAGCCTCGCGGAAATTCCCTCTGCGGCGAGTGCCTCGGCCAACGCCGCGTGGATCCGGCGGTAGCTTTCCGCGCCGCGTTCGTTCGCCAGTTTTTCCGAATGAGGCAGCACCAGCGTGTAGGTCCAGTCCGCCCGATGATCGACCATTCCCCCACCCGTCCAACGGCGCACCCAGCGCACATCCGGGATGGCCGCCCGCGCCTCGGCGATCTTTCCGAAATAGCCCACGCTCACCCAAGCGCCGTCCCAGCCGTAAACGCGGAGCACCGGTTCCGTCGCGGTTTCCAGCAGCCACTCGTCCACCGCCATCGCCTCCGGGCCGGAGCGCTTCACCGGATCGATCCACAGCCGCAATTTCCTCAAAACCTGCATCCGCCGCGAGTCTCGTTCGGAAATCCAAAAACTGGAAACCGAAACTTCCCCAAGTCTTGCATTCCGGCACTTGCCCGCCACTTTCCCGGTATGCCCATCGCACCGAAGCCGGACAGTGCCCTGCTCATCGTCGGACACGGCTCCACCGAGAACCCGGACTCCTCAACGCCCTATTTCGAACACGCCGACGAAATCCGCCGCCGCGAGCTCTTCGCCGAGGTTCATTGCTGCTTTTGGAAAGAGGAGCCCTCGATGCGCGAGGCGTTTTACTTGATCGACTCGCCCGAAATTTACGTCGTGCCAGACTTCATCAGCGAAGGCTATTTCACCCAGGACGTCATTCCCCGCGAACTGGGACTGACCGGCCCGACCACCGAGGTCCGCGGAAAAACCTTCCACTACTGCCTGCCCGTCGGCGTCCATCCGTCGATGACCGGGTTGATCCTCCGCCGGGCAAAAGAGGTCGCGCCGGACGTCGATCCCGCAGCCACCACGCTAATCATCACCGGTCACGGCACCGGCCTGAACCAGAATTCCACCAAGGCCATCCGCGACCAGGTTGATCAGATCATCGCTTCGGACGCGGGCTACGCCGCCGTGCTTGACGCCTACATGGAGGAGCAGCCGTTCATTGCCGAATGGGACAAGTTGTCACAAACCCCGAACGTGGTCATCGTCCCGTTTTTCATCTCGGACGGACTGCACTCTTACCAAGATATTCCCGTGCTGATTGGGATTGAAAACGAGGTCGGAGCCGCCGCCAGCCAGCGCGAGGTGTTCCGCCACAACCCTCACCACGTCCGGGGAAAGACGCTCTATTACAGCTCGGCCATCGGCACTGAACGGTTGTTGGCAGACGTCATTCTCGATCAGGTTCACGACTTTGATCAGATTCATAAAATTCTCTGATTCAACCAAGTGTGATCAATTTAAACAACTTTCGATAAAAAGATGTCCGTTGCTCAAAAACTCCATGATCTCCTCGAATCCGGCATTCATCGGATTGGCGAAATTGAAATTCAAACGAATGCTTGCAACTCGCGTTACAGCCTTTTCCACCACGCCGATTCCGACTTATTCACAAAGCCTTCGTTCGGAGGATTGGAGGTCCACGAGGGTCCGGCTGACGCCCGGGAAATTTCCACATACGCCGAAGATGGCACCTACCGCTTCACGAAAGGCCAGGTGAATCTGAAACGCGGCTGGGTGATGATCCTCGAAAATGAGGACGAATTACGCCTCGCCCTCGACCAGTTTTACCCGGCCTGCGTCGGTCTATTCATCGCCCAAAAAGGCGGGATTTTGGAAATCGAGACCCTTCGCGAAAAGCTCAACCGCCAGACCGGCATGTATCGCTTCGCCCGGACGATCAGCGACGCGGGAGCCCAGAAACTCGTCCAGGAAATCTGCGGCCCGGCCCACCAGTGCGCGAAAAAGATCCTTTGGAAAATCGACGCGGATACTCCGCTTGACGACAGCGAGGCCAGCCGCTTCAACGGCATCCCCGGCAATTTTCCTGAAACCGAAGCCATCCCACTCCTCTGCCGCGAGGCCTGCAACCACTTCGTCGCCGAATGCCGGAAAGCCGCTAAGACCGAACATGAAGCGAAATCAGCGGGCGGCTCCTGAATCAGTCTCCTCCACCGCAGCCGCCACACCCTCCGCCGCCGCAGCCTCCTCCTCCATCACCGCCGCCCGACGAACAACCGCTGCTTGTCGAGCATCCACTGCCGCTGTTGTTTGCGCCCATGGATTTCAGTTGCGCGCTCAGCAGCGGATCGATCCCGAGATAGCCGCCCAAACCGAGCAGACAGGCGGGACCGAGCAGGGAAAGGGCGATCGACGCCTCCTGATTCGACACTGCATCACTGGCCAGCACCCGGGTTTCAAGATCGGCATGATTCGCATGAAGCGTGTCGAGCATGTTCTGGCCCTTTGCCGTCAGTCTTGGCACCCGGCTCACGATCACCATCAGAAGGATGAAGCTCAGGAACAGCAGCAACACCAGAAAGAGCACCGGTTTTTCCCGGCTCAGGCCGATGCCCAATTTCGCAATACCGAGTCCCATCAACAGTCCCAGCGGCAGTGCGGCTTTGAAACCTGCTCCGGTTCGTTCGGATGCTGTCGGCCTCAGTCCCAGGATCGCGAGCCGCCTTTCAATCTGTCCGAGCGGTCCGCCGATCGCGTCAGCCACATTCCGGAGCTGCATGCCGGTTTTGCCGAAACTTCCCGCGCTTTTCAAAACAGTCCGTTCGATTTCATTCAGACCGGCCGGAGGCGGATTTCCCTTGCTGACCAGACCCTGCACGCCACCGGATTTTTTCCACTCCAACAGATCCTCGCTGACGAGACGGACGACCACCAACTGAACCACCCGCTGCGCGCCGCCTGCCAGATAGGCGATCTTGTAAGGATTGGTGAGCGGCACCATCGCATTATCGGCAACCTGAAACCGCGATAAGGCCCCGCGTGCTCGGAAAAAGGACCACGCGACGCAGATGACCAGTGCCACCAGATAGAAATTCAGGAATTCCGGGCCCCTCCAGTCAAGGAGCGGAATTTCTGCGAGAGTCATCCAATGAGCGGGTGTTGTCATCATTTGTGGAAAAAGAAGGGCTTCGGGATCAGCCAGTAGCGGGAGCGATCCACCCAGATCAAGGCGGCTGAGCCCGCAAAACGCGATCTGGCATCCGGCCAGATTTCCGCCGGCGCGGCCTCGCAGAAAATCCGCTGATAGCTCTCCAGTGTTTTTTGATACCAGTCGGTGAATTTTTCGCCCTCGTCCGTGCCACCGCGGGTCGGCTCGTGATGGAGGTCCTTCCCGAGCACGTCGCGGCAGAGTTTCTGCCAGTAGCTTTTTGTGTAAACGAGGTGCAGGTGCCAGACCTGATCGACGGCCTCGGACGGCGTCACCGGATGACCGGCCATCATCGCCAGGCAGATGAAGCGCTTGTATTCAACCACCGCCCGCGCGGCGAACGCGTGGCTCCAGCCCTGTTCACGGGCCAGGCGGCTGGTAAACGAAACAATCGAAGCCGGTTCATCCAGCTCGAATGCCTCGATCCGTGATCGCAGTTGATGGAGTTCTTCGGTGTCCAAATCGCTGTCTATCACCATCAAAGACACCCGGCCTGACGGTTCAAGCTGTAATTCCAATCTCCCATTGCGATTTGACGAACGCACTTCGAGCCATCACGCTCCTCCGCGATGTCTGATATGAAGCACGTGCTCTTCGTTTGTACCGGAAATACCTGCCGCAGCCCGATGGCCGAGGGCCTTTTTCTCAAGGCGATCGCCGATCGCGGGGACTACGAAGTGAGCTCCGCCGGAGTGGCAGCCTCGAAGGGCACGCCATGCAGTCCGGAAACGGCGGCGATCCTGAAAAAGCGCGGTGCGGACCTCGATGAATTCCACAGCCGGCCGGTCTCGGAGGCGATCTTGGCCAAAGCGACCCACGTTTTCGCGATGACCCGCAGCCATCTGGAGGTTCTGGAATCCCGTTTCCCGAAACACGCGGACAAGTTCTATCTGACCTGCGAATTCTCGGATTTTCCGAAAACGGGAGCCGCCATCGACGTGCCGGATCCGATCGGCATGGGTAAGGCCGCCTACGAGGACGTCGCGAACCTGCTCGAAACGGCGATCCCGACGATCATCGCCTACATCGACACGACTTGGAAAAAGTAGCCTGTCTGCGGTCAGATCATCCCCAGCTTCATCTTGCCCTCTTCGGAAATCATTTCCTGATTCCAGGCAGGATCCCAAACGAGTTCCACGCGGGCGTCGTCGATGCCATCGATGGTCATGATTTTCGCCTGCGCGTCGGCGGCGATGACAGGGCCCATGCCGCAACCGGGGGCGGTGAGCGTCATTTTCACGGCGACGATCTTTTTGCCGTCGGCCTCTTCGATGATGCAGTCGTAAACGAGGCCGAGATTGACGATATCCACCGGGATTTCCGGATCGTAAACGCCCTTGAGCTGGGCCCAGACCTGCTCTTCCAGCGGGGCGTCCTTGAGGCGGACGGCTTCTGCGTGCTTTTTCTGCTCCTCCTCGGGATTCACACCGAGGGCATCGGCATCCGTGGAAGAAATCCGCGCGAGCCCTTGGGATGTCGCGACCGTGTAGGTCCCGCCGAGGCGCTGGGTGATGAAAACGGCGGTGCCCGCAGGGAGCGAAAGCGTGTCGCCACTCGGGATCTGGATGGCGGCGACTTCGCGGGTGAGCTTGATTTCTTCGTGCATGCGCGGAGTTAAAGCCAGCGCCCCGCCGACGGCAAGGGATGAGTTTTTTCCCGATGAAATGAAAATGGGTGGGCCATTTCACGTGAAATGGCGGATACTTGGTGCGTGGCATTTCCGTCACACGGATTTTCATGTCCCATCCCCTTTCCATGATCGAACCCGAGCCCGGCCGGCATTTCCCCGGCGCACTGGCCGAGGACCGCACGGGCGACTGCGTAGCGCTGATCGGACGCATGGCCAAGGGCGATGGCGACGCACTTTCCGAACTCCATGAAATATGGAGCCCTGTCCTGCTAGGCTCGGCTTTCCGCATGCTTGGGGACCGCCACGAGGCGGAGGAAGTCGTGCAGGACACGTTCGTCCGCATGTGGCACCGCTCGGTGGATTACGACCCGAAACAATCCCCGCCCTTTGCCTGGGCCTTCGCCGTGATGCGCGGCTACTGCATCGACCGCCTGCGCTACCGGCACCGCAGCAAGCGCGACTCCTCGCGGGTGGTGCCGATCCATCTGCACGCCCCTAACGAAACCGCCGAAGATCCGCAAGTGATGGCTCTCGACGACTGGCGGCGGGTGCGCGCCGCACTCGACGTGCTCGGCACCGACGAACGCAACTGCCTGGAACTCGCCGTTTTCCTTGAATACACCCATTCGGAAATTTCCGCCCATCTCGGAACTCCCTTGGGAACCGTGAAAAACCGACTCCGCCGCGCTTTGGAAAAAGTGCGCAACCAACTATCACGCCATGAATTCTGACCCTCACGAAAGCGCCGCCTGGCGCGCATTCGGCATGCTCGATGCCGACGAAGCCGCAAGCTTCGACGAGGCCATGCGCCAGGATCCCGCCCTACGCAACGCCTGGCGGGAAATGAACTGCCTCTCCGCCGCCGTCGCCGCCACCACCGTCGCGCCGATGGCTCCCCGCATCGGCCAGCTCGAGCGCCTCCAAACCCGGCTCGGCCTCAACACCGCAAAATCCACCAACTGGCTCGCCATCACCGGCTGGGCCGCCGCCGCAGTCCTGACTGCCATCCTTGTCATCGACCGCCAGCCGTCCACCGCAGGATCAACCGCCGTGGTTTACCAACCCGCGTCCCGCACCGAGCGGGTGCCGAAAGCCGTTGAGGAAACCTCTCTGCCAGAAACACCACCCGAAGAAGCGGTCGCGGGCGTCACCAGGGATACCGACCCTGAATTTCCAACAGAAAACGGCGGACCGGTCGCTACCCAAGAGAGCGAGATCAGGACCATCACCAAGGTGGAAACCAAACGGCTGATTCAGGAAATCGAAGTGCTGCGGGAAAAACTCGAAGGCGCGCAAAAGCGTGACCAGAAACGCTTCGAAGCCGTTCCCGGGATGTCGTGGCCGATCGTGATGACCATGTTGCCCCCCGTTCTGGACCCAAAGGACGAACGCCAAACCATCGCCATGCAGGAAGACCGCCCCATCCTAACCAACATGATCGCGGACGCCCTCGCTGGCAACTCGCTCATGCTCTCCTCAGATCCCGCGAAGCGATCCCTATCCCCATCTGCTATTCCCGTTTACGACGCCGCCCGCGACACCGGTACACTGGTCGTGACGAACCTGCCGAAAACCACGCCTGACAATCGCAAATTCCTGTGGGTAAAAACCGAAACCAGCGCCCCCCCCGTTCTGGTTGGAGAACTTCCCACCAGCGATTCAACGGACACCGATTCCTTCGATTTCAGCCTCGGACAAACCGGAGTTGTTCCGACCGCTTTCATCCTCACCACAGGCATAGCCGGGAAACCGGTCCCACCGTCGGCGATGAACACCGTCCTGCTGGGACCTCGTTAGAAATCAGCTACCAGGTGGTGCTGACCGAAAAGTGAAGCAGCGGATCGCCGCTCTCGTCGTTCGGACTATCAATGGGAATCCCGAGATCAATCCGGGCGGAGAAGTGTTCCTCGTAACGCCAGCGGAGACCAACACCGGTGGAAGCGAGCTGTCCGACATCTCCATCCCTATCCCGGTGCAGCAAGGCTCCGTCCACGAAGGCGATCGCCTGAAACTCGCCCAGATCCGGGCTTTGATAGAAAGGCGACTGGAGTTCGATCGTGGAAACAATCCCCTTCGACGCATAGCCGACGGTTTCATCGAAGCCCCGCACCCGGCCGTAGCCACCCGCGGAAATTTGATCGGACGACAGCAGCACCGAGTCCGACCACTGCGCCTCGCAGCGGCCTACCAGCGTGAGGACATCACTCAGTTTCAAACTGCGCTCCAGTTCGCTCCTCCAGATCCACGATTCCGCGCCCTCGGCACCCAGCGCGATGAAATCCTTGTCGTTGGAACCAAGAACCCCCTGTCCCGGACTGTAGAGCACGGATGCATCCAGTCTCGTTGTTCCCCAACGATCCGGGCGACGCCCCTTCCATCCGGTTTCAAGCTGGAAAAACCGCACGTCCGAACTGGAGCCATCCGAGAAAAGATAGTCGTTGTTCCTAAATTCCATCCCGATCCGCCACTCCTGGCTGATGGCCTTCCACCGCGGCAGCGGAACCCGATAGACGAGCGCGGTTCGCGAAAATTTCCCGCTCTGGTCGATGGGCCCGGCGGTGTCGGAATCCGACTCGGTATAGCCCAGCGAAAAATCCAACAAGTGCCGGACCGGCAGCGGCACCTCGTAAATTCCGCTGACTCCGCGCAAGCTTTTGGAATCCGCCGAGGACGTGTATTGCGCCGTGATCCGGTGATCGAGCGAGAACAGGTCGCCATATTGGAAGCCGGCGAATAACCGCTCGTCCCCCAGATCCTCGCTCAACTGGTTGTCGATGCCCGCATAGACGCGCCACGCCTTATCCGCGCGGACCCGGAGTGAAAGGTCCAGTTCATCCGCTGCGGAGCCGTCCCCATAGGAAATGGACGCGCGCCGCAGAGGGTTCTGGTTGATCCATTCCAGATCCTCAACCACCACATCACCTGATAGATCGTCACCCGGCCGCGTGCGGAAGGCGTCGGCGGCAAATCCCGATCCGAACGAGGGCTGGCCCGCTAACAAAATTCTTCCCGCCCGCGCTGGCAGGGCGAGCACCGCGACGATTCCGGAAGTGATCTCCTGCTCGGGAAATGAGACTTTCATGAAACTCCGTCCCTCCCCTCGGAACGCCGTTTCCAACGCAGACGTCAACTGCTCGAGCGATCGCAGGGTAACCGCCCTGCCGATCGCCGGCTCGGCGATCTTCCGGATGACTTGCGCGTCCTCTTCGGAAAAGCCCTCCAGCATCACACCACCGGCGGACTTTTTCTGGAGATCCAGGGCCCTTTCCGCCGTCCCAGCGATGGCGAGCCCACGCAGCGCCGGCAGCAGGACATCGTCTTTGCCCGCCTTCACCGCACCGTCGGGGGCAGGATTTTCGCGGGAGGGGCGTTCGGTGGGGCGGCTTTCGGTGAGGGGAACCGGGCGGCCCGCATCGTCAGCACCAAAACCGAAAAGCGGAACTGGCAGCAACGCGCACAGCGGGACAAAGGCGAATGAGAATTTCATGTAATCGAAAGGCCGCCGGAATCACCCGACGGCCTTTGAGAAATTGCTGTATGAGGGAATTCAGCGCAGGAAAACCCGGCCCTTCTTGATCAGAGCGACTGGCGCTTTTTTCTCACCTTTGATGGGAGCCGCCGCAGCTCCTTTGGCCTCGATCACGGCCGCCTTGTCGTCCTGGCCGAGTTCGCGGGCGGTGCTGCCTTTGAATACCGGGGCTTCACCACCCGCCATATTCTGGAAAATCACGTCCGACTGATCGCCGCCGCGTTTGACCCAATCCAACGGGATTGGCTCGCCGCCAGCCTCCTCGTTTTCCACAGGAGTCACTGCTTCTCCCTCATTCTCCACGACTTCCTTATCAATAACGACATGGTCCGGCTTATCATCGGTTTCGCCCGCCTTGTCAGAGCCTTCGGCATCCGGCTGAATATCAGAATCATCCCCCTTGCCCACGGGGGTAAGGCAGGGTTCACCCGTGCCGCACCTGACGAACGTGTGAATGGCGCTGTCCGGAGCGGGCACGACATCGGGAGCCGCTTGAAGCATCGGACTGGTGACGAACCCTGCGAGTGAGCCGATGACCGTGAGGTTGATTTGAAGTTTCATCAAGTTTGTTGGATTGGAGAGGTTTGAATGAGAATACCACATTGATCCGCGATGCCTACAGGATTGGATCACTGAAAATTCAAACAAACTCGACCGCCGTTCCGACCTCAAGGCAAATATCCGGGATTGCCAGTGGACTGCGGCGGGGTGTATCGTCCCCAGCGTCGTAATAACATGTGGAACATCCTTGAAGACCCCTGGCGGAACAGCGTTGAGATACTCCTTCTCACGACCTGCATTTACCAGATTTATCGAGCGTTCCGATCCACCCGCGGGGCGCAGATCCTGGTCGGCCTCGGCACCATCCTGATCGTGCTGACTTTGGTTTCCACGATTTTCCAGCTTGAGGTCATCAAATGGATCATCACCCGCGCCGCAGCGGTGCTGGCACTGGCGCTGATCGTGATTTTCCAGCCGGAACTGCGCACCGGCCTCGCCCGGTTGGGCAGCAAGCGGATTTTCTCGTTCTCCAACAAACTCCGCATCGCTTTTCTCGAACGCTTCGCGGATTCCGTCATCAATCTGTCGAAAAGGCGCATCGGCGCGCTGTTCGCGATCCAGCGGGACGTGAGCCTCAAGGACTTCCTCGACAGCGGCGTCATCCTCGACGCCCAGTTCTCCCCCGAACTCGCGCTGGCGGTTTTCTATCCGAAAGCCCCGCTGCATGACGGGGGCATGATCATCGCCGACGACCGTGTGGCCGGAGCCGCATGCGTTTTCCCCGTCACCGAGCGCGAGATGCAGGACCGCTCGACCGGCCTGCGCCACCGGGCCGCCATCGGACTCACCGAGCGGACCGACGCCATCGCGGTGGTGGTCAGCGAGGAAACCGGCGGCATTTCCATCTGTGAGAACGGCGTGCTTTACCGCAACCTGACGGAAAAACAATTCCGCGAGAAAATCGCCAAGATCTTCCTATCCAGCAACCTCTCAAATGAAACTGAAGAATCTGTCGAAAAACTGGATCGCAAAGGTCCTGTCTCTGCTTCTAGCGATAACGATCTGGCATCTGATTAAGGAACACCTGGCCACCAACGGCGAGTCCGTCTATCCGAAAGCCACCATCGTCCCGAACGATCCTTCACCGCCGCCCCATACGCAAAAAAAGCGCTAGGACGGAGAGTCCCAGCGCTTTTGAGGAACAGGCGGCAATGCCCGTTTGACGTTTCAGAGGAGACCGAGCGCGGCCGAAATCAGGAGATCGTCGTCGATCAACCACTTGGCAGCTTCGGCACCCGGATTGGAGGCTTTGGCGGGAGCGGTGGATGCGGTGATATCGAGGGTGAGCCCTTCACCGCGGATCCGGCGGACGACACCACCGGCATCATAGACAGCGATGAAAGCGGCGAGCACGTTGACCGAAGCTTTGGTGGTGGCGGATTCGTCATTGCGGCCGAGCAAGGCATCCAGCAACGCCGGAGTCGGGTCGGTGGCGCTGCTCAGACGGGTGGCTGCGCCGTTCTCCGCGGAATCCAGTCCGGCAGCACCGGCGGTTTCGAGCTCGGTGGCGAGAGCGGCCACACGGGCAGCGAGTCCGGTAATTTCCAGAGCGGCGGGAAGGCGGCTTTCAAGACCCGTCGCAAGCACGACCTGGCGGGAATGCAGGCGCGCCCAGTCCGGCGAACGCAGCGCGGAATCCCCATCAGAACCAGTGCGGCGGCCGGAAACTCCGGTCTGCACGAAGGAGGCGATGGCTTCCGCTGCACGCTTGCACTCGATGCCGGCGCACACCGGAGCGAGCGCGAAGGCGGCGAGACGGCTGGAAAGCAGCACATTCCCCATCGCCTGCATTTTCGCCCCTAACAAGGCATCCCGTTCGCGCTTGACGGTGAAGAACTCCATCGCGCGGCGCAGCGTGACCTCCAGCTGCGGGATGTCCCAGGGCTTGGTCATGTAGCGGAAAATCCCGCCCTGGTTGACCGAGCCGATCGCGGCGTCGATGTCGGAATAGGCGGTCGATAGGATCTTGATGATGTCCGGATAGTCGTCGGCGATTTTCGAAAGGAAGCCGACACCAGTTTCGTTAGGCATGCGCTGGTCGGTGACGATGATGCCGATTTCATTCGCGTGCTGGCGGAAGACCGCCAGCGCCTGGACGCCGTCCTCGGCTTCGAGGATCCGGAATTTCTCACCGAACAGGCGGCGGAAATACTTGCGGGTGTTTGCCTCGTCATCCACGAAGAGGATGGCGTAGCGCTGATAGTCGTAGGAGTCGATCTCGTTGCTCATAAGTGTCGGAAGGGATGGATTGGGAAGCTAATGACTGTAGAGTGATAGAATCAGGCGGGTTGGTCGAGAACGGATTCAGGGGATTCGGTGGAATCCGGGGAGAAACTCACGCCCGGGAAAGCGATGCGGAAGCGGGTGAACTCGGTGGGGCGGCTGTCCACCTCGATCATCGCCTTGTGCGTCTGGAGGATCTGGTGGGTGATCGAGAGGCCGAGGCCCATGCCCTTGCCCACGTCCTTGGAGGTGAAAAAGGGATCGAAAATCTTCTGCAGGTTCTCCGGCGGGATGCCGATTCCGTTGTCGCGGATGGTGACCTGCCAGCCCTGGCCGGCGGGGTCGATGGAGCAGTCGATGCGTCCGGGATCGCCGCCCTGGGCGTCGATGCGCATCTGAATGGCGTCGATGCTGTTCTGGAAAAAGTTGATGAAAACCTGCACCAGTTGGTTCGGATTGCCGCTGATCAGGGCGTTGTCCGGAGATTTGAGATTGAACGCGATGTCCTTTCCCACCTGGTGGCTGACCATGCGCCGGGCGCGGCCGACGATCTCCGCGAGATCGGCGTCACCGGTGGTGGCCTTGTCGTCGCGAGTGAATTTCCGGAGGTCGATGACGATTTGTGAAACCCGTTCCACGCCCTCGCGGATGTCCTTGAGAATGTCCGCGTAGTCGGCCTGGTCGACGGAGGGCATCAGCTTGGTGAAAGTTTCCAACGCGTGGAGTCCGGCGCTGGCGTAGTTCAGCGGGTTGTTGATTTCGTGGATGATTCCCGCACTCATCCGGCCGAGTGCCGAGAGCTTCTCATTGCGAACCATGACCACCTCGTTCTCCTTGATCTGGTCGAGTGCCGTGTGGAGCTCCGCATTCAGATCAATCATCTCGCGACGGATGCGTGCCATGCCAATCTGGTTTTCCAACCGCAGCGCGAGTTCGGCGGAAGAGAACGGTTTTGTCAGGAAATCATTCGCACCGGCCTGAAGTGCGGCGAGTTTTGTCTGCTCGTCGGCCCGCGCCGTGAGGATGATCACGGACAAGCCCCGGGTGCTGTGGTTTTCGCGGATCGCCTTGCAAACCTCGACGCCATCCATTTCAGGCATCATGTGATCGAGCAGCACCAGTTGGGGACGGCGCAGGCGCGCGATTTCGAGAGCTTCGGCACCATCGCAGGCTTCGATGACATCGACATTGTCCATGTGCATTCTGAGAAACCGCCGGATGTCGGGTTCGTCGTCGGCGATCAACACCAGAGGCCGGGCCCCGCTGGGTCGTCCGATCAGCGGGGAGGCGAACCTGCCCGTCGGTTGGAGCGGGGTGGTTAGTCGGGGAGCGACTTTTCCAGGAATGGACATGGCGGCCTTGCGATGAAGTTGAGCAATATTGCCACCGTCTTGAAGGGGATGGTCTTCGTCCGACGTGCTGGCAACCATCGCGTTTTCCGGCGATGTCACTGTGATTGGCAGTTCGACGTTGAAAACGGTGCCGTGCCCGAGCTTGCTGTCCACTTTCACCGATCCATCCATGGCTTCCGACAGACTGCGCACGAGTGCCAGGCCTATACCCGCACCTTGGAATTTCCGCGTGGAGGAGGTGTCGACCTGCCAGAACCGCTCGAAAATCCGCGGCAGGACTTCCGGAGGAATGCCCACACCGGTATCCTCGACAGTCAGACGGAGAACATTTCCTCCAACGGCGACCTTCACCTCGATGGTGCCACCGGACGGAGTGAACTTGATGGCATTGATGACAAGGTTCAGCAGGATCTTGTCGAACTTGTCGCGGTCCATCAGGATCGATTCGTCATCCGATTTGCAATTCCATAACAACGCCACGCGGTCCTGTTCGGCAAGATGTCGCAGAGACTTCATCAGTCCTTCGAGGTGGTCAGCAATGAGCGTTGGCTGGCGGTCGATGTTCGCGTGTCCCATGTCGAAACGAACGAGGTCGAGAAGATCGTCGATCAGTTTGAGAAGACGGAGCCCGTTTTGCTCAAGCATGCTCGTCATTTCGGTCACTCCGGCATCGAGAGTGTGGTTGCGCGAAAGCACGTTTTTCAGACGGTCGGTAATTCCGAGGATGATCGTCAACGGCGTGCGGAGTTCGTGACTGATGTTCGCGAAAAACCGTGTCTTCGCCTCATCCAGTTCGCTCATCTTGCGGTTCTGCGCTTCCAACAACTGGCGCGACCGCTCGACCTCGGTGCGCAGGGCGAACTCCTGGAAACGCAGCCGCTCGTAAAAGAAATTTCCCGCCACCACGAACACGCTGGTGACCAGCAGAAACCAACTGTTGTTGACCAGATGGGACAGCGAGAGGCGGCCCGGCGTCAGATACACGCTCAGATAGTAGGAAGCCAGGCAGATGAGGACCATCACCAGCGAGTTCCAGAACGACCAGCGCCACAACATCGAAAGCCCGACCAGCACCAGATTCAGTCCGGCGTAATAACTCGATTTTTCGCCACCCGTGGCGATGATCATCATGCAGATCGCGATGATCGGAGGAAGCGCGATTCCATAGGAAATGAGGTTCAGCCGGCGGGTTGTCGGCCACGAACCGAGAATCATGTAAATGATGGCGAGCACCAGCGTACAGATCGCGCGGATCATTAGAAACGGCCATCCCAGGTCGTAAAAGACCTGCCAATCCATCAACGTGCCACCCAGAACAAACGCTCCCACGATCAGCGTCGCACGCCGTGCGGTGGGAATACTCACACCATTCTCATATTCATTGAACGCATGCCGGAGTTCGACATCGTCCTGAAAATTCAACGACTGGAGGGTGTCAGGCATCGGCCAGTTCGATTTCAAGAAACAGATTCACTCCGGTGGCATCGGCCCTCACATCGGTGCGCTTGACAGGCAGCCCCGCCGGAATCAGATCGTTCATCTCCTCGATGCTGCGGTGGATCAGGTTCCACTCCATCAGATACTCCATACAAGCCCTGCGCGGATTGCTTGAAGCCACGTTGGTCACGATCACCAATCCGCCCGGCTTGGCCATTTTGCAGAACAAATCGACAAGGCGCTGGCAAACCCGCTGGGAGAGATAATCGAACAGGCCGGCGCAATAGACGATGTCGTAGTCGTTGAGTTCATCGTCGGTATCGCCTTGTGCGGCGGTCCGGAGAATCTGGTGCACCGAACGTTGGATGAAACGCAACGGCGTCTCCCGGCCCGCAGACATCCGCGCCTGGATCAGATTTTCACGCGTGTAGTCCAGCGTCTCCGCGTTAAAGTCCAGCAGATCGAATTCAGTGAGATCGCTCTCCTCGTGATTGCGCAGGAAGCGCTGGACTTCCATGGCCGGTCCGCACGCGAGGTTGAACACCCGGGTCTTGCCCTTGCGCACCCGTTTGCGGGTCTCCGACCTCAGCGTTTCCACCAGATAATCGATCCGGTTGCGGTGGGCCACCACCGGCTCAGTGTGCAGCAGCGCGAAATTCAACAGTTTGGCGAAAGCTGACGAACCCTCATACGGGTTGCGCAGCATCATGTTCACCATTTCATAGTCGCCCGCGTAGCCGAGCGGCTTGGTATAGGTCCGGAAAATGAACGGCGAGCACAGCACGATCGGATGCAGTTCCCGGCGCAGGTAGGCCTTGTGCAGCGAAACTTCCGCTTCGCCGATTTCCTTCGCCACCACTTCCAAACGCTCCCAGGACGGCAGGACCTCATTCACCACCTGTTCCTGGATACCCGAAAAAATCTCCTTCTCCAGATCCTCCCGCGACCTCGTTACCGTGGTGCGGATGCCAACATCAACTCCGGTCATCCAATGCTGCACGCCGCTGAACAGATTCACCATGTCCGCCACCACCAGTTTGAATGGATCGTTCACCTGGTTGGCGGACCTCCATTCCTCCATGAAAGCGCCGAATTGCGTCGGAAGATCGCTTGTCCCGCTGACGGTTGAGAGGAAGTCCACCTCTACCCAGCCGTCTTCCAAAGTCGCTTCGCACACCAGCACGATGCCGGTGTTCAGCAGATTGCTTACAACGGCCTTGCCGTGATACAGCAAACGCCTCGAAGCCATGATCCGGAAATCCGATAAGACCTCGGATAACTGTAGGATGCTGTATGGATTATAAACTTCAAAAACGACCGAATACCGCTTGATTCTGAGAAGATTGGCCGTCAACTCAATGCCTTGGCTATTCCGGCAGGTGATGACGCTTTGGGATGATTCGCTTGTTAAATCCATTATCAAAAGTGGTCGACGACGGCAGAGATTGCCCAGTTCTTAACTCCACCGCAAGCCACTAGAATTTTTTTTTCACTTTCGTTGATAATACGCCGCCAAATCAATGATCTGAGAGGCTTTACGCACATCAGGCGAGCCAAAATCGTGTCAGAGATTCTCCCGACAAAATCAATTGATGCGGCGTTTTCTGACCGCGTCAGCCAGCACGTCCAACACCTTCACGGTGTCGTCCCAATTGATACAGGCGTCAGTCACAGATTGGCCGCGTGTGAGAGTGGAAAGATCCTTCGCAAGCTTCTGGTTTCCTTCCACCAGATTGGACTCGATCATCACCGAAGTGATCACTTTCGAACCCTCCGCAATCTGCCGGGCGATGTTTTTCGCCACCAGCGGCTGATTCCGGTAGTCCTTCATCGAGTTTCCGTGCGAGCAGTCGATCATCACGGATTCGACGAGATTTTGCTCACGCAGCATCGCCGCAGAGGCTTCCACATCGGCTTTTTCGTAGTTCGGGCCGGATTTTCCGCCACGCAGGATGAGGTGACAGGACTCGTTTCCAGCGGTGGAAACGATCGCTGATACGCCCTGTTTCGTGACCGACAGAAAATGGTGCGGCCGCGAGGACGACTGGATGGCATCGAGCGCGATTTGGATCGATCCGCTGGTGCCGTTTTTGAAACCGACCGGCATCGAGAGGCCGGACGCCAGCTCACGGTGGATCTGCGACTCGGTCGTGCGGGCACCGATCGCGCCCCAGGAAATCAGATCCGCGATGTATTGCGGGGAAATCGTGTCGAGGAATTCCGTTCCAGACGGCACTCCCATGTTCGCCAGATCCAGCAGCAGCCCACGGGCAATGCGTAAGCCGTGGTTGATGTCGAAGGAATCGTCGAGCGCCGGATCGTTGATCAGGCCTTTCCAGCCGACCGTGGTGCGTGGCTTTTCAAAATAGACACGCATGATCACGAAAACGTCCTTTTCGATGCGTTTCGCCTCCTCCTTCAGCTTCACCGCATACTCGATCGCTGCTTCCGGATCGTGAATCGAACACGGCCCCACCACCGCCAGCAAGCGGTCGTCCTCACCGCGCAAAATCGCATCCGCCTGTGCGCGCGCGCTCGCCACCAACTCGGATGCCTGCTCGGTCAGTGGTAGATAATAGGCAAGCACCGCTGGTGAAATAAGCGGATTCAGGCCGGTAATTCTCAGATCGTCAGTGCGGTGTCGCGTCACGCCGCCAAGCGTGGACGACAAATTACAACCTGCGCAAGGCACAAGTTCTCCAAAGATACGCTCTTGCCGCCATCCCCCGTTCCTGATTCCTTTTGCCCTCGATGAAAATCCCCACGCTCTGCCTGATTCTCACCCTGCCGCTGGTGGCGAAGGACGCGCCCCCCGCCCCACCCTGCGCCGCCGCCGCATCCCAATTTCTCGACTCTCTCGATCCCGCCCAGCGCACCAAAGCTTCGATGCCCCTGGACGCCCCAGACCGCGAAAATTTCCGCTACACCCCTCAGGAAAACCGCTCCGGCTTGCCACTCAAGGAAATGACCGACGCCCAGCGCGAAGCGGCCATGAAACTCCTCGAATCCGCCCTCAGCGAAAAGGGCAAGCTCAAGGTCACCCAGATCATGTCGCTGGAAAGCATACTCGCGGAGGTGGACAAACGCCCCGGCTACCGCGACCCCAACAAATATTTCCTCTCCATCTTCGGCACCCCCGGCGATCCCAAAGGCTGGGGCTGGCGCTTCGAGGGCCACCACATTTCGCTCAGCTTCACCCTCGTCGAAGGCAAAAAGCTCTCCCTCACCCCCTCCTTCCTCGGCACGAATCCCGGCGAAGTCCGCGAGGGCCCGCGCGTCGGCCTGAAAGTCCTCGCCGCCGAAGAGGAGCTCTCCCGCACCCTCGTCAACACGCTCCTCTCCGATGGA
>Ga0209512_1001451_pt1 | contig 29166 bp, 24 predicted proteins | sample frozenSSSSmetaG_FD_184142 | JGI IMG/M metagenome (GOLD analysis project Ga0209512, IMG submission 184142) | Glacier valley bacterial and archeal communities from Borup Fiord, Nunavut, Canada, to study Microbial Dark Matter (Phase II) -... | ecosystem: Environmental > Aquatic > Freshwater > Ice >...
GATTGAGTAATTTATACAGGATGCGGGGAGAGTTGCGCCCGTAACGGGCAAAGTGGGGCCAGGTGCACCCGCTTGTGCCTTGAAAAAGGTAACTACGTCGCGAAAATCGGTCAAAAAAAGAAAAATTGCCGCATTTTTTGATCTGATTTTAAAAAAAATGAAGCCCAGTTTATTGGGGGAGTGAATTTTGATTAAATCTGCGTTTCCTATAATCCAACTCTGACCACGTCATCCAAAAATATCGTAATGAAAAAAGCAATCTTAACAACGAATGAAGCAACTAATTCTGACCGTGGTTGGCGCGATCGTTTTTACTCCATTATTTTTGAATCAGATACCGTCGCGGACAGCTAATTACCTCCTTCGCCATGTTAATGGAGTACGTCATCCGTGCGCATCGGAGGATTGCTCTGTGTAGTCAGAAAAGCCTATGCAAGATGTTTAAACCAGTACACCACACTCATAACAGCAACGGACGCGAATGAAAAATATACCCAGACCGGTACAATTTTCTCTGGTCGATTATTGGCCGCCGTCTGACTGATTACTTCATCAGCTCCAGGCGTAGGTGCGTTGACAGTTTCAGAGCGGACTGGCGAGATATTTTCGGTACCCAATGGAGTGCTTAACACATCGTCGAAGTTATCTTGCATTGTGATGTTGGTCAGAGTTGATGTCATAAAAATTAAAGGTTAAAGAAGGTGACGCGTTAGTGAACTAGAGATTAAATGAGAGTGCAGAGCTTGCGATGATGGCGCTACCACAGGCACTTAATGACCAGCGTGTGGTCTTTTCCATCGGTTTGTTGTTCGTGATAACAAGTCCAGCCTTCTTCTTCCATCACCCGCATGACAAAGTGCCAGTCGGTTTCATATTGCGTGCAATACGAGCGTGAAACAGCTTCGCGTTCTAAGTCAAAGCGATAGCGCCCACGCGCTTCTGGATGGTGATTAAAAATGTCAGTGAGAATATCGTCCGCGCTTTTGTCTCGCCAGGTGCGCGCATCTTTGCGGTGTTTTAAGAAATGCAGCCACGAAGAAAAGGTCAGTTGGTATACCGTGAACTCACCATCCAGACCAAGTTTGGTTGCACGATGCACAGCTGCTTAATGCAACGGCTTAATGCAACGGCTTAATGCAACGGCTTAATACCGCGCCTGTAATTCATAACGCGCATCGTCTCTGCTATATGGCTCCTGGCGTGTATTCATAAATGTGCTCAGGCCCAACTGGTTACCAAGACCAAGCGCCGTGGTGACCACATCGTCTTTTCGTAGTATCAGGCGCACCTCATATTCCAACGTGACACCTGCTAGCAAGGTGAGTAACGCCTCCAACGCCCGGGCTTTTTTACCGCCGGGCAGAAATGCAATGAATTCATTTTTACGCAACGCTCCTATTCGAATGCACATGCGCAAATCCCGTTGCCAGATACGTGCGCCAGCCATGGCGGTAGCACCTAACTGGACGTTCAATCCGCCAAAAACCGTGCGCTGTTCAGGTGGTAAGGTGAACCACTTTCCGACGAATTGTTCGATGGCGACATGGACCTTAAAATAATCGCTGAGCACTTGTTGCAGATACACGGCCGATATCGGCCGATGTCCGATAGCACTCGCATAAAAAGCGAGGGATTCGTCATAGACTTCGGCGGCATCAACGACTGCATGGGTGTTTTCTGTTTTGTTTCCGCTCAGGCGATCACGCAAAGCGGCGTTCCCCAGTCCCGCTAACGCCAGTAATGGCGGCATGTAATGGGATGTGCGATCTGATTCCGAACGAAATGGCAGACGATATTTTTTCCATGCTGAATAAAATAAGGCAGTAGCACGATTGGTAAAAATATCCAAAAATTCCCGCGCTGCAAAATCGCGCTCCACATATTCACGGCCAGCGATGGTTTCGGTATAAATCAGCGGTAATGCGCCCTGACTTCCCAAGAGGCCGAAGAACGCTGGAGTGATTTCTATCTTTTCCACCAGGTCGATATTCGAAGACGGTGGCACGTCGTCGTGCGAAACGGTTGGAACGAGGCGAACACCTTCTTTATCAACGCCGGTTAGCGAGGCAATTTCGCCAGGCGGAAAAGATAAGTTGAGGCTATTACGAAATCGCAGACGTGACGGCAATACGTCGTCCGTACGCATGGCCGGATTGCGCTGTGCAAACCAGCGCTCTGATAAACGTACCGCCTGAAAAAATTCGAAGCGGTATGGCTCATCCAGCAGCTGCTGGATTAAACCAGGATTGCGTCGCCGCTTCGGGGTGGACATCGACAAAATTCCTCACTGGACCGTTTAGAAATAATCACCAGCTGAATAAAACTGTTGACATGAACATAGAGGCCAAAAAAGTGGTCAAGCACCCGAATAAAACCATGCAAGCTGCTACCGACAAAATGGTCTTCATTAATCGTTAAGCGAATTTCAATACCACGTACAAAACTGGCAAAAGGCTTACCCGGCAACCATTGCATGGCTGGCTTATGTTCCAGCGCCACCAGACCTTCGATCTGGCGTGCCGAAACGGCTGTAGCGGGTAAGTCATACAACAGCAGCATTTCTTTCAGCGCTGGCAACCCGTTTTGGGTCAGCGATAAATGGTTGAGCGAAAGATGTGAGATCAAACGCCATTGCATGGCGCGACCACGCTCAAAGTGCAATGACCTGGTGGGTTTTTTTAATAGCTGTATTTTTTGCTTACCCTTGCCGCTCTCCTGCGTCAAATCACCTTGTGGCAAACCAAATGCCAGCTGGGCAGGCAAATCGCGATTGGTACAGGTAAGTTCTAAACTGAGTATTTCTTTTTGTGACGCGACGACATTTAAATTGTTATCGACCAGCGAAATTTCGGTTTCGTACCCGGGGCTATGCAACGCTACTAAATCGTTGCGTCGCGCCATCCAGTAACGTCCACCTGCTTCGGGCATTTCGCCATGGCGTAAGGAGTAAAACGGACGGAACGGAATAACCTCCGTCCCCTTATCAGCTGCGCGCACCAGGTTGACCGAATTAATGGCATAGACTTCATAAGCGAACTTGTGATGCTCGTTAGCGGCAACCGTGTAAGCGGTGGCAGTATGGGTAATGTTAATCGGCTGGCCAGCTTGCTCAAATAAATTAATAATTGGCGTACAGCCTAAGCGCAAGTGCGTCGTGGAAAGTGATTCCAACATACGGGCCGTATTTGAATCAGCACGCACCTGTTGCATCACCAAATGCAAGGTGATTTTTTGCGCACCAATGATCAACTTGCTCAGCGCTTGCAAGTCAATATCAAAAAAATTAAATTTTTCAGGAAACGCAAAATATTCGGCCAATAGACGATAGGCAGGATGCGAACGTTCAGGGTAAGTAATCAGTGCTTCATTATCAGCGTAGCCAACTTCGCGTATTGAGGAAGCCGGTGTAGCTAACCAACGGCCACTGTCATCTATTTCGACAAATACCGCTGCTGTTTTAAGAAACACACAATCGCGCAACGCCGTCACAAACGATGGCTCGCCATGCATGTACAAGCGCAATTTATCTAAATGCAAGCGGTCAAATGAGGGCTTATCGCCTGAACATTGAAATGTCATCGACATGCAACCGGTGGCATTGGACGGCACAAGGCAACCGCCGGGGGGCATTACCACCGGGCTAAACGTTGCCGCGGTGATCTGCACTGGCGCCAGGGTTAAATCGTATGCCGTTTTAAACCGGCACTCGACGTTTTGTATTTTGTGCGACTTAAGCTGCGTGCCACGCAGGATGGTTGTTGGCGCTGTGACTGGCGATATCAGCTTGTTCTTTTCATCGCCGCCATGATCAAACTGCGCAATTGAACACGATGGAAAGGGGCGCAAATAATGCGGGTACAACACCTCCAATAACGCTTCCGTAAATTCAGGATAGTCGTCGTCCAGCTTTTTATTGATACGTGCGCCGAGTAAAGCAAAGGACTGTATCAATCGCTCTACATGCGGGTCTTCACTGGTGTCGCCCGACATGGCAAGGCGTGCCGCAATCTTAGGATAACGTTCGGCAAAGTCGCGTGAATAGTTTCGTAAGAACACCAGCTCACGTTCATAGTAGGGTAGCAATTGCTTCATGGCGGTATATTTATCAAAGCGGTCTCAAATCGGTATCAAAGCAAATTTATGTAGCGAATCGGGGGTTTAACCATCTGCCGGGCGTAGCGCGTGCTCTGCTAACGGAGTATTGCAAAATCGCCGGTTGCAGTAAGGCGTCAAAATTGACTGCTTCTTCTTGTTCTGAATCGATATTCAAATTGGCAGTAATCCCAAAATACAAATCATTGGTGCTGTGTCGTCTGACTTCCAGCGTCACGACGACTTTGTTGAGCCGTGGTTCGTGATGAGCGATAGCACGTTGAATCGATTTGCAAATAAACGCACGATCAAGATGGCTGGCGATACTTAAATTCGCGAAGTCATTCAGACCGTATGTCAAAACAGAACTGTCGCATTCAGGGAGGTGCGTAAAATCTTCTGCGATGAATACGGTGCGTGTATTCAACAACGCTTCGAGATCACGTGCGATCGTGTCTTTGAGTTCTTCTACTGATAATCTTCTTAATACAGATGCGCCTGGGCTACGTGGTGCAGCATCGAATAATTTATCAAATAAACCTGGTTCGAAAACGTTCATCGCCCTTCCAAGTCTCGCCCTTTATGGCGGTGCAGTTGACCATCTCGCCGTGATTCGTTGACCAACTCCATTTCGATGGCTTCGATGCTGGGAAGATGTTGAGTCAGATTGTCGGGTAGATTTTTGAGCAATTGATATTCGGTGATGCCGATGGGTTTATCGATGCCGTTGACAGCATATTGTGCAACTAAGCGATTCTGTTTTTTGCAAAGCAACAAGCCAATGGTTGGTTTGTCATCGACCGCTTTGATCTGAGCATCAACAGTGGAGAGGTAAAAATTGAGTTGTCCAACGTGCTCAGGCTTAAGTGCTGCCCCCTTTAATTCGACGACAACGTATCGCTTAAGGCGTATCTGGTAGAAGAGCAGATCAATGAAAAATTCGTCACCTGCCACTTCGAGCCGGAACTGTCGGCCAACAAAGGCAAAGCCTGCACCAAGCTCTAGTAAAAAGCGTGTGATGTGACGAATCAAACCATTTTCAATCTCCCTTTCGTGTGCGTCGTCAGCCAGCCCCAAAAAATCGAACAAATAAGGATCTTTAAGCGTTTCATGAGCCAAATCTGAATCGGGTTCTGGCATGCGCGCAGCAAAATTGCTGATGGCGCTTCCCTGACGCTGCATTAATCGATTTTTGATATGCAGTTCCAGCGTCAAACGTGACCATCCCTGACTGATTGCCTGCATGGCATACCATTCACGATCACCCGTGTTATTTAACCTGGTGGGCAAGACCACGATATGAAACCATGGCAATTGGTCAGCAGGCTGCTGACCAATTTGCCTTTCAGGACAATGCTCAGCAAAGTAACGCATGTACTTGAGATTACTATTCGAAAATCCCCTCATGTCTGGAAAGGCTGCTTTCAGATCATTTGCCAAGCGACTAATCACTTTGGCACCCCAGCCCTAGTGGCTTTGTCGCTCAAGAATGTCTCGCCCGATACGGTGATAAAGCTGTATTAATTCAGCATTGACTGCCAGTGCGGCACGGCTACGGGCTGCGCTAATCTGTAACTTAACTGATTCCAGCCAGTCCGGGTATCCATCAGGAATTAATTGATCCATTTATTCCGTTCACAAATAACTATCCAACATTATTCAAATGATTTATCCGTACTTAGTTGACGTGGTCTAAGAGGTGGTGGCGAGGGAGGAATGGGAAAATAGTGCAAAAAAAATTCGTACTTCATCCACATTTCTCCATATCTGCCACCCTTTCTCCAACCCTCTTGTATAAACCGGGAACGGAAGAGGAAGCCGCACCCCGTCTCATAGGAGCATTCGGCCGGCAACGGTCGGCAGGGTTCTCTTCTCAACTCCTCTCCCGTAAGCGGGAGAGGAACCAAACACAAATTACGCTGAGTAAGTTTTATCGTTCTTAGTCAAGCTCCAGGCGCCTTGTGAATTGCCGCCCTGGTTGCCGCCGATATTTTGTTGCGTGTATTTCCATTGCACCGCAGCGTATTTCAACGAGAATCGTTCAGTTGGGAGCCCTTCAGAAACAACTTTAGGATTAATACTGGCGATGATGACGTACTTCAATTTGATTTCCATGTATTTAACGCGCTTGCCTTCACCATCGGCACGCAAGAAATCAATGGTTACTTCATCGAATGTCGAACCACCGGAACAATGTTGATACAACAAGGGGCTAACAACATCGAGTGATTTTGAAAAAACCATTTCGCCATGTTCCGAACGCTCTGAGGTATGCCCGCCAGAAGTTGACGCAGTTGCTGAACGTGGTTGCGTAATGCTGTGATCCCATGAATCCACTTCGATCCAGTCTTTATGATCTTTGTCTGCTGATTCGCCTTTAATTGCCGGGGCGCCAAACTTGATATAGATATCTTTCATTTTTCGACTTCCTCTTTTTTTAAAATGTTATAAAGAACTACAAGGTTTGCCGGGCTCATGCTTGCCCCCGGCAGTGGCATTACGACTTATATGCGCTCGCCATTGAAGATGCAGGATTCTCGTTTCGCCCAGGCGACCTGGTCATTCCCCCGGTTTTTGGCGGGGCAGCCCAGGGCGCGAACCCAACGGCGTTAGTTGCTTTGCCGAGTTGCCAGCACACGGGAAAAACGTTCAACGTCACTTATAAAAAGCCATTGGGTCCCCGCCAAAAACCGCGGGGATGACGAACTACAAATCGGCATTTTTTTGGCGACCGGTATCTCCTTTTGGGTGACTATTCAGCACTGCCTGAAATCACGCGCTGTTCTCCCTCTCCCACTTGTGGGAGAGGGAGAACAGCGCGTGATAACAGCGCGTGATAACAGCGCGTGATAACAGCGCGTGATAACAGCGCGTGATAACAGCGCGTGATTTCAGGCAGTGCTGAATAGTCACCTTTTAGCTGCCTACCGATTTTGGTAAATCGGCTACTAAGCGCAGTGATATCGACAATTCATCTAACTGAAAATGTGGTCGCAGAAATGCCACTGACCGATAGACACCAGGTTTTCCAGGCACTTCCGATACTTGTATATTGGCTTCGCGTAATGGGAATTGTGCTTTCTGTTCCTGACTAGCGTTATCGTCTAACAGCACATATTGCGATATCCAACGATTCAGAAAACTCTCCACGTTTTGCGCGGATGCAAAGCTGCCGATTTTGTCGCGCATCATGGCTTTCAAATAATGCGCCACGCGCGATACCGAGAAAATATATTGCAACTGCGCGGACAATACTGAATTGGCGTTTGCACTATCTGTATTGTATTTTTTAGGCTTTTGCACCGACTGCGCACCGAAGAACGCGGCGTAATCCGTGTTTTTACAATGCACCAGTGGAATCAGACCAAGGTCACTCAGTTCTTTTTCACGGCGATCCGTAATCGCAATTTCAGTAGGACATTTCAACGCGATTTCGCCATCATCGGTTTGGAAAGTATGCGTCGGTAAGTCTTCGACTAATCCTCCACCCTCAACGCCACGAATCGCTGCGCACCAACCAAAGTCATCGAATGCCGCTGTCAACCGTGAAGCAAAAGCCCAGGAAGCGTTACACCACAAGTATTTACTGTGATCAGTGCCGTCGACTTCTTCTACAAAATTAAACCCTTCGACAGTCGTACCGTCTTTAGGATTGTAGGGAAGACGACCCAGAAAGCGCGGCATGGTCAAACCGACATAGCGTGAATCTTCCGAGTCCCGAAATGACTTCCACTTGACGTATTCCACCGTATCAAACACTTTGGCCAGATCACGTGGTTTAGTGAGATCAGCAAACGTTTCCAATCCCAACAGCTCAGGTGAGGCAGCCGAAATAAACGGTGCATGAGAAGCGGCAGCGATATGCGACATCTGTTCGATGAAATACATATCTTCCGGTTGACGTGTGATTTCAAAGTCGCCGATCAATGTGCCAAAAGGTGCGCCACCGAAAGTACCGAACTCTTCTTCGTAGACTTTTTTAAACATGGCGCTTTGGTCAAATTCAATGGCCGTCTTGAAGTCACGTACCAATTCCTTCTTGCTGACGTTCATGACCTTAATTTTGAGCATCGTGCTGGTGGTTGTTTCATGCACCAGGTAATGTAACCCGCGCCATGAACTTTCCAATTTCTGAAACCCGGGTGTATGCATGACTTCGCTTAACTGCTTCGATATCAACTCATCGAGTTCAGCCACGCGAGCATCAAGCGTGGCCGATAAATTGTCCGACACCACCACCGTGCCATCTAAAACTTGCTGGACTAATTCTGAAATGATGTCTTTAGCGCGCTCGTGCTCGGCACCCGATTTAGCAACGCGGCTGTTTTCGACGATTTGATCAAGTAAGCTGACTTCGCCAGCAGTAGTTGCTGTTGTGGCGGAGCTTTGAACATCAACCTGCGGGGCAATTTGTGTCGTCATATCAGTCCTCTTTTCCTTGTGCGCCTTGGGCATTCATTGCGTGTAATTTTTCGGTATTGCTGAGAACTTCCGTCAGCAAATCAGCTAACTTGTCGTTGCCGTTCATTTTGTTACGCAGATCGGCCAACTTGGTGCGCGCTTCCAGCAACTTACGTAGCGGCTCAACTTGCTGCACTACCGCCTCTGGACTGAAATCATCCATCGAGCGGAATTTCAACTCAACGGCAAATTTACCGCCCTCTTCACTCAACCGGTTTTTGACCTGAAATACCGCACGTGGCTCCATGCCTTTGAGAACTTCATCAAAGTTGTCGCGATCAATATTGACGAACTTGCGATCTTTTAATTTCGGCAAAGGCTGTTCTGTCTGTCCGGTAAAGTCACCAACCACACCGGCGACAAAAGGTAATTCTTTCTTCTCAATCGCATCACCCTTCTCAACGTCATACGTCAGTTGGACACGGGGAGGCCGCACTTTTTGCAGCTTCTTTTGTACACTTTGTTGCTTAGCCATAAGAGCCTTTCAGAATGGAATATTTCAAGGTTGATGGGGTTAGTTGCTCAGCGCGCCGAATGGATTACCACCAGTAGCTGATACTTTTGCAGCAGCCGGAGCAGCTTTTTTCAAGACAAGACGTTTTTTGGCTTGCGGAGGGAACAGCACCGACGTGCCCAGATTTTCACGCAATACTTTTACCAGGGCACGCGCATCGCCTTGTGCGTCAACGACCAGCTCTTTGTCTTCACTCGGACGCAGCAGGGCCAGCGATTGCGTCGCCACACGCAAACCACTGACCACTAAAATACTTTTTGCCTGTTTGTCCGAAAAATCACGTTGTAAAACTTCTTCTGCGGCAATGATGGCATGACCATAATTTTTTTCTTCAAAGCGTAATTTGGCGATCTGTATCCAAGGCTCTTTACGTATCGGATTCTCTTTCGCCAACACCGCATATGCGGCAATAGCACGATCAGGTTGTCCCGCAACCGCCAATGCTTCGGCAGCTTCCATGTTGTGTTCAAATATTTGCGGATTGGGCGCAGCGTTTTTAACCGGTCCGCCAGCACAGGCGGTGATCAGAAAAACGGCACATAGCAAACTGAGCAAGCTGAAAATTGGCAGCGCTGACGGACGAATTGCAGTATTTGCAATACGGTTATTAGTTTCCAAATACACGGGCAACCTTTCTTTATTATTTATTCACGCCAGCTAAAAATGGCCGGATTTTATATTAAAAATAGCATTGCATACCAAATAGATAAGTAAAACCAACACCAACTTAATTTTGTTTTCCTCGCTTATATCTTTGCGCTAAAGGACGATAATTTTTGTGCAATTTTTCTTAAAATTTCCTTTAAATACAATAGCTTAATTTATTAATCAAGTAGAATTTCCGGCTGACTTCAACTTGTTTTTTTCATAATCAGCAGCAGAAGTTAGCATATTTAAATTATTTTATAAATATTATTTAGCTTAATTTTTATCGTCCGTATTAATAATGCAACATACATAAAAATAATATCTATTCGTTACTATATTTCTCTTTCTTACATTCAAAAATACTAATAAAGTGCTTAATCTTTTAAAAAAAAGACGATAGTTAAAAACAACTACCCGTTATTTCATTCAAGTGGATTCAGATTAAAACTTCATGCCAAAACTCTTTCCAATTCCCGCATCGTCATTTCCGCGTTGGGGCACTACTATCCGGAATAATTTTCTTGACATCATCTTGCAATTTAATTCCCCACAACCCGTTGACTCGTCTGGGCGACCCCGTCATTCCTGCGTAGGCAGAAATCCAGTGCGCGCCAGCGCTTTCAGCGGTCAACTTTCTCAACCAGTTCGCCACCCGTCGCTCAAAAAGGCACTCCGTGCCACTGGATTCCTTCCGCAGCCTGCCCTCGAATGCTTTTATCGGGGGCAGGAATGACGATGCGGAGTTTTTGGTCCCGTACAAAGCGCTTATTGTTAGTTTTTTTTACTGCACTTTCACCGGCACTTCTGACCGGTTGTGCCACTGTCAGCGAATCGGCAATCGGCAAGGTGGCAAGCGAAGCGCTGGAAAGTGTCGGGCTGAAAAAGTCAGATATTCCTGATGCTCAAAAACCGCCACGTACCGTGCAAATTAGTCTGAGTGCGGGAAATAATTTAAATGCTTCACAAAACCAGCCGTTAGCTGTTTTGGTCAAAATTTACAAGCTCAAAAACGCCACTACTTTTATGCAGGCATCGTTAAATAATCTGACCGACGCTGCGTCAGAAAAGGCTTTCTTAGGTGCTGATTTATTAGAAGAACGCGACATCACCTTATTACCAGGCCAGCAATATACGGTCGCAGAAAAAGTCTCCAGAGAAGCGGATGCCATTGGCGTTGTCGCCTTATTTCATTCCCCGGCACCACGCCGCTGGAAGTTTGTATTTGATGCGGCACGCGCCGAAAAAACCGGTATCAAATTAGGCGTTCACGCTTGCGCCATGACAGTTGTTGCCGGCGAAGTGAGTACCCCACCAGGTGCATTGAAAGAGGAAGCACTGAACCAACTCGCTTTAGTGAAATGTTCGTAATAGAAATCGCCCTGAACAGGCAATCCATAAGGTCATCAATATGAGTTATTCATCTAAAGTTTTATGGGGCGAAGGATTGTTTCTTCGCCCCCAGCATTTTCAGCGTCAAGACCTTTACCATGAATCGCGCTTGCGTGAAATTGGTTTGGCGCTGCATCCTTATAGTTGGGGGCTGCGCTCGGTACGCGTTGATCATGACGCATTGAGTAGTGGTGTGTTGCGGGTGACAGAGCTATCTCTCATATTGTCCGATGGTGAGATTTATTCTGCACCGAACTCCGACGATCTTCCTGCGTCGATCACGCTCGATACCCTAGTTACCCCCTCGACTACCGGCGCATCCGAAATCACTTTTTATCTGGCGCTGCATCAACTCAACGATATCGGTCGCAATTACACCGAGCGTGCCGAAAATAAATTCACCACCCGCTTTGTGACTGAGCGCGCCGCTGGTCCGGATTTGTTCACCAATGCAATCACAGAAGAAATTGTGTATCTGAAAAAATCAGTCAAGCTGATCGCTGACAGTGAGCCACGTGATCAGTTTATTTCCATCCCTGTCGTGCGAATTCGCCGCACCAGTACGAATGGATTTGAGGTCGATGAAAGTTTCGTGCCACCGTGTTTATCGGTACGCGCATCACCTGCACTCTTTCAACAAACGCGTCGTCTGCTTGATTCCTTGCAGGCCAAGGTCAATGCACTGTATGGCTATCACCGTGAGCCAAGTAAAAACGTAATCGAATTTCGTTCAGGCGATACCGCCTCTTTCTGGTTATTGCACACCGCCAGCTCGGCCTATGCGTCGCTCAATCATTTATATCAGCATCCGTCCTTACATCCTGAACGTCTGTTTCAGGAAATGTTAAGGCTAGCCGGTGCGTTGATGACCTTCTCTAAATCAACTGCGCTCACTGATTTGCCGATGTATGAACACGCTAATCCGGGGGCTGGCTTTGCGAAACTCGACGCGATTTTGCGCGAGCTGCTGGAGACCGTCATCTCGACGCATTACTTCGCCATTAATCTGGAAGAAACGCGCCCCTCATTTCATCTGGGTCGTATTGATTCCGGCAAGATCGACGACAAGACCCGGTTTTATCTGTCTGTCTCTGCCGATATGTCAGCGGTGGAATTAGTGGAAGCGGTACCGATGCGCTTTAAAGCCGGCGCACCGGATGATGTTGAAAAATTGGTGTTGGCAGCTATGCCAGGCATTCGTTTTGTCTACACACCACAAGCACCCGCGGCCATTCCAATACGTCCGGGTGCATGTTATTTCGCGTTAGAAGCACGCGGTGATTTATATGAGCGCATGTTGCAATCGCAGACCATCACCATTTATGCCCCGTCCGGTTTCAACGAATTAAAACTTGAATTGATTGCCATCACCTCATGAACACAATGACCCGCCCCCGCCCTTCTTTACTTGGTGTTGACGCACAGAACACCATGCCAGCGCAGCTCCCGGACACAACGCAACAAGCGCGCACTTTATCTGACTTGCTGTACGACGGCTTCTTTATGCTATTCCTGCTCAACGGTCATGGTGAGAATGCCGCCCAACGGCAGGAAAGTGCCATGAACTCCCTCTCTCCCAACCTCTCTTTCGCAAGCGGGAGAGAGGGGCGAAGTGAGCCGCTGCACGACTTTCACGTTAAAGAACAACAGACGCCCGGAACAGCCGCTGATTTTATGTTGCGCATCCGGGAATTTTTAACTGATTTTGAACGCGATGCGAAGAAGTTGGGCGCATCGGTGGACGATATGTTTGCGTCCAAATACGCGTTCTGCGCAGCGGTCGATGAACGTATTTTGTCATCGACTTTTGAAATGCGCGAGGTATGGGAACGTATGCCATTACAAATGGCTTTATTTGGCGAACAACTCGCCGGTGAAAATTTTTTTCAACATCTGGAAAAATGTCGCGCGCAAGGTGTATCACGACTGCCCGCCTTGGAAGTATTTCACCTGTGTTTATTACTTGGTTTCCAGGGAAAATATCGCATGGAAGGTCTGGAAAAATTAGCCTATCTGACCGGTCGTTTAGGGGATGAAATCGCCGCCATGAAAGGTAAGCGCGCACCGTTCGCACCGCATTGGTCGTTACCTGATCAGGTCGCCCATACGCTTAAACGTGAGACACCATTATGGGTCACCGGTGCCGTGTTTTCCCTCATCGGCTTGCTGGCGTTTTCAGGTTTATCCAGCAGCTTACGCAGCAATACCGACAGCGCCATGTCCGCCTATAACCACACCATCAATCTTGGTCCGAAGGCTGCCAATCTGACGATCTCGTTACCTTAGTAATTTGTACCAATAAGCGCACCAATCTTTCGCTAAAAAGATAGATGTAATCAGCCATGGAAACGACAAAAAAATTACCAGAAGCACGTACCGTCAAGTTAAGAAGTTTTATGGTGACTATTTCATCAAAATTCACGGCACCCAATTCCCGTCTTCCCCGAGTGCCTTTATCGGGGATCCAGCGTCTTTTTTGAACCACGTTGAACGTCTATTTTCTCTGCAATTCGACATGACAACGAACGCCACTGGATGCCCGATAAGAACACTCGGGGACGACGGAATTGATAAAAGCACCCGGGACGACGAGAATTTTTACCGTCAACCTCTTTTGGGTTGACGCCTGTGAGGTTGGAAGATAGTCATAGATAAGTGCAAGACACTTGTACTAAGCACTGCAAAGAGAAATGTTGAAGATACGTAGCACCCAATACAGTAGAAAGTAATCAGCTATGGAAACAACCAGAGATTTATCAGAAGCGTTCCGTAGAGGCGTAAGCCAGGATAATCGCCTCTTAAAACTCGATATCCTGCCTGGCAAGAATATCCTTCTGCCATATCGTTTAGTAGCGGAAGACAGGTTGGGTCGCGGGTATGAATACAAATTGGATGTGCTATCCACAGAAAAAGATATCGAACTTAAACAACTCATTGCCCAACCTGTGACGTTGTGGATACAGCAAACGAACAACTACGATTATTTGCCCGTGCATGGCTATGTTCATCGTGCGGGGAAGCTTGGTTTTGACGGTGAGTTCACGGTATACCAGCTGACCTTTTCATCGTGGCTGCATTTCTTAAAACACCGCAAAGATGCGCGCATCTGGCAAGACAAAAGCGCGGACGATATTCTCACTGACATTTTTAATCACCATCCGCAGGCACGTGGACAGTTTCGCTTTGACTTAGAACGCGAAGCTGTTTCACGCTCGTATTGCACGCAATATGAAACCGACTGGCACTTCGTCATGCGGTTGATGGAAGAAGAAGGCTGGACTTGTTATCACGAACAACAAACCGATGGAAAAGACCACACGCTGGTCATCACCGACACCGTGCACAGACTGCCATCCCTGACACCGCAAGCCATTGAGTTTCATCGCGCCGGCAGCAACGAGGAAGTCGATAAAATCACCCAATGGCGCGGTGAGCGCCAGTTAATCAGCACCACATTAAAAACGATCACCTTCGATTACAAAGCGCCGGATTACGCCAAAGATCCCGTCAGGTCAATCTCGCCTGGTCACGGCAATATTCCCGCGCAGTTGGAAGTAGTTGAATACACCGGTGCCTACACTTATGGATTGGATGAACAGGGCAACCGGCAAGCCAGAAATACCGTCGAAGAATGGGAATCATCAGCCAAACGTTTTTTCGCCACTTCCGGGGTGCGTCGCGTGGCGGTGGGTTATTGCTTTGATTTTGAAGGCCATACCGACCATGAATATGGTCCACCTGAACAGCGCGAATTTTTCATCATTGGCGTGCAGTGGTTTGTCGAAAACAATCTGCCGCTGGGCACCACCACCACGAATTTTCCCGGCAGTTTGCAACAACAAATTGCCGGGATTAAAGAAAAAACGGCAAAACAAACGGCCGGTTACCGTAGCGCAAATGGAAGAACATCCGGCACCAATTCCGCCAACTATTATGGCGACGGTTTTTGTATTAACCACATTGAAGTACAACGCAGCCTGGTTGAATATCGCAGTCCCCGGGAACATCACAAGCCAGTGATGCATCCGCAATCCGCCATTGTAGCGGGGCCAGAAGAGGAGGAAATTTATACCGATGAGTTAAATCGCGTCAAAATTAAATTTATCTGGAATCAGTTAAACCCCGGCGATGAGGCCGCCTCGTGTTGGGCCCGGGTAGATTATGGCAACGCAGGGCAAGGCTATGGCGCACTCAACGTGCCCCGCATCGGGCAAGAAGTCATCGTCATGTTTTTAGACGCTGATCCCGACCGGCCGATTATCACCGGCCGTGTCTACAACGGTAGCCAGTCACCACCCTGGCACACCGACGGCAAACTCTCCGGTGTGAAATCCAAAGAAGTTAAAGGCAGTGGTTATAACCAGCTGGTAATGGACGACAACACCGGTCAGAACCGGGTACAGCTCTACAGCAGCAACACGAATGCCCAACTCAATTTAGGTTATTTAATCGGACAACAAGGCAACACACGCCAGAAGTTTTATGGTTCAGGATTCTCGCTCAATTCGGATGCGTATGGTGCGATCACTACGAACCAGGGTTTGTACATCAGCACCTACGGTCGCCCTGGTGCAACTGGTTCGCAGCTGGATGTCACCGAAGCGCATCAGCAATTAGAAGCCAGTCATCAGCTCACTAAAGCATTATCGGACACGGCGCTCAAAGCCAATGCAGAACCGTTGGACGGACAAAATGCACTGAAACAATTTACCGATGCCACTCAAGATAAATACAGTGGTCGCGGTCAGGAACAAGCCAATCGTTTCAAAGAACCGATACTGTTAGCCGCGTCCCCTGCCGGCATTGGTCTGGTTACCCCGAAAAGTACCCATGTGCATAGCGGCGACAATCTCACTTTATCCAGTGGTACCTATACCAATCTGGCGGTCGGTCAAAGTCTGGTCGTCAGTATCAAAGAAAAACTCAGCCTGTTTGTATTGAACGGCGGCATCAAGTTATTTGCATCTAAAGGCAAAGTGGAAATCCAGGCCCAAAGCGATGATATGGACATCATTGCGGAGAAAGTGCTGCGGTTGATGTCTGCTACCGACAAGATTGAACTGTGGGCGAAGAAAGAGGTTGTGCTGGGGGCCGGCGGGTCAGCAATCAAAATTAATGCCGATGGCATAACCGATATCACGACAGGTCGGCGGATTATGCATCACTCCGCCTGGTCTTTGCCGGGGCCGAAAAGCATCTCCACTGACATGCCGATCCTGCCAGTCACGGAATGCATCCCATGCATGCTCAAAGCAGCGAAACAAGCCAGTGCGGTTACGAGGTTATAGCCATGACACGACGTTATTTTCTGATTGACGGCGCAATGGTGCACGACGCGCTATGTGCCAGCCCACTTTTTACCGACTCCACTTTAAATTGGTACGTCGCATTACTGTCTGGGGAACATCGCCGGTTAGCCGGGCCACTATTAATTGATATGAACTTACTTGAAGAAGAGGATGCCACGACAACATTGTCAGTGCATGAAGTTCTTAACGGTTTTACAGGCCGGCTGCATGTATCCCAACTGCAAAGCGAAAAAGACCTCACCTTTCTGGCACATCATCTGCAACGCTTCACCTGTTTTTATGATGAAGATTTTTTATTGCTGGGATTACGTTTGGCGGACACACGGATATTGGCGCATCTGCCCAACGTGTTCACGCCACAGCAATGGAGTGAAATGACGGCGCCCATACAGCAATGGACATTTTCTGACCGGCGCGGTGATGGGGTCGCTCTGGCATTACCAGAAGAGCGTGCCAGTGTCATTCCAGAGAAAAAACAATTCGCTTTAAGTGCCGCGCAATTAGAAATATTGATCGACGCAACCGAACCGGACATATTGCTCGACACGTTAACCTACACGCCGCCAATGATGGAGAACCGCTTGTATGACTACTGGCATCTGGCGCAGCAGTGTGTGCAGATATGGCAGCAAAGTGGTTCCAGAGATCGTGAAGTGCTCAGGCAGTTCGCCATGAAAGTATTCAACTCAAAAGGAAAGGTGTTACAGGAACAAGATTGGGTAACGCTGTTGTCGCGCGCTACACCACAAGATATTTTTGCTCTGTGACGAATGCAGTGGGTATTGCGATTTCATACAGTAGGCATCGCGATTTTAATCTTGTTGATTAAGCGAACTGTACTCATGAGTTATGTTCTCAACACGTCATTTCCGAGCGCTTTTATCGGGAACCCAGCGGCGTTCATAGCACCTGATTAGTCAATGCAAAATCATTGGTGAGGCAGTTAGTTGAGGTTGTATAAGAGTCGTTATCGAATAAGGATGATCAGCTATCACGACTTAACGACCCTGGGTTCCCGATAAAAGCGCTCGGGAATGACGTGCCGGGAATACGGTTCATGAATGCAATTCAGTTGATTATTGGTGAACGAGCGGTGGAAATCGTAAGACCTACTAAAAAACTATAGAGCCGATATTTGAATGCTTAACTAAAAAGGAACAAAGTGAAAAAAAATAACTTCAACCCTATTTTAATGCGATGGATTTTATTGGCTTTTGTAGCATTGGCATTAAGTGCTTGTGCTAAACGGGGATCTAATAGTTTAGCTCCTGAAGGAAAAATTGCGATATCCGTTTCGTCAGTAGCACATTACGGAAAAGGGATCGGGATTGCCGAGTTTTATATTAATGGCAGATTAAGTGGTCATAACTATCGTGGCTGGGGAGGTAGTGGTAACTCATGTTGCATGATCATGCCTATGCATCCAATTGAGCCATTGATGGTAACGGTGAAATGGAAAACCTATCGCATCTCATTTAAAGAAGAACGCTGGCATGAAGCTATCGTCCCTGTCCATTTTGCAGTTCCTCCCGGCGATGGTTATGGCTTAGTAGCACACTTTTTACCAGGGCATCGAGTTGAAATTTGGTACGCCAGAAATAGTCTTTTGGATCCAAAATATCCTGGTCCAAAATATCTACTTGGCTCAGCCCCAGATTACATACCGTTGTCTGATGAAAGTCCTGAACCTAAACAAGGAAAACAAAAATGACTATTGCAAAATCCTGCCTTGAAACAGCACAAGTAATCTGTCCACCCGCATTACCGGACGACTGTGGTACTTACTGCGATTTCAATTTAAACATCGGCGTCTTCTTTGATGGAACGGATAACAATAAAGAGCGCGATACCGCAACCCAATCTCACAGCAATATCGCACGACTTTCTGATGCATATAAAGATTACTGGGAAGAAGGATTTTTTTCTCATTACATTGAAGGGGTTGGCACTCCGGCGCTTGAGAAATTTGGGACAGATGGTGAAAATGTTCTCGAAGCCGCAGCGGGGAAAGGAGGTGAACCGCGCATCATATGGGGCCTGTTGGAAATATTGAATTCAGCGCATCGTTTTGTGAATAACAACGTTCCTATGTTTGACGATAAACAAATGAGAGTCCTCTGCAGCGACCACTATGTAACACGAGACAAGCCATACGAATGGCCAAAGCCAATCCCACCCGAAGAAGACAACATTCTCAAAGCCCTAAACTTAAACTCCGGCTTAGTCGGTCACAAAAAAACCCGCGAGAATTTTTTTAAACTATGCGTCGCCAAATTAAGCAGCCAACTCGAACGCAAGGAAACCTTGCCGGGCATTGCAGGCATCTATCTGGATGTTTTTGGCTTTTCCCGCGGCGCAGCACAAGCGCGCGTTTTCACCAATTGGTTACATCAATATTTTCTCATTGATGACAAACTCTTCGGCATTCCATCCTATGTGCGTATGCTCGGTCTGATGGACACAGTGGCGTCAGTCGGCTTCACCAATGCCACCAACGGTGAAGGTCACTGGGATTGGGCGACGCCAGAGAATTTGCATATTCATCCGAAGGTTAAAAACTGCGTCCATTACGTCGCCTTGCATGAGTTACGCAGAGTCTTTCCATGCGATAGCATCTGCCGCAATAACGGTTTACCTCCTAATTGTCATGAACATTATTATCCCGGTGCGCATAGTGATGTTGGTGGTGGATATGCGCCTGGCTTTCAGGGCAAGGCATGCAAAATAGTAGAAGACAACATTGGCAGGCAAGAGGTCGTAGCTGACGATAGCCTAAAGCTGTCACAACTGCCGCTCAACGATATGTATCTGGCCGCCAGAGAAACATGTCAATTCCATTCGTTAGGCCGCCACCCCTGGCTGGAAATAGAGGCGCAACCTGAAACAGATACCAATCCATTAATTCAACAATTTGCGCTTGACCCCAAAGTACGTACTTCAGTTGAAAGGTACCTGGCCGGTTGTAAGATCCCCAGCCAACTTCCCATTGATCAACAACTGCGTGAACACGGCTTGTTGTATTTATCCTGGCGTTACCTGATCACTAAAAATGGCGCTTTTGTAACACTCGATAGTTTCCACTACACACGAAAACTGGACGCAGATAATCTGGCCTCCTACCGGAAGGGAGAAGCAATATTTGCTGAGCAAATTAACGAAGTGGCGAAGAATTCCTGGAACCTCTACACCACCATCGTTTCCATTTTTGGCAAACCCACGCGCTTACGATTTGGCCGCAATGCGAAGGAAATTTTTAAGCGCATCAGCAAGAACACAAACATAGCACCTGAAGTGGGCACATTTTATGACAGCCTGGTGCATGACTCGTATGCCGGATTCATTAAAAAACTGGAAAAAGAATCTTTGCGGGATCTGACGGAAGGCGAAGGTTATCTACGCTATCGCGGCGTGTATCTGGGCGATAACAAACGCCTGAACGCAATGGCGGATGCGCCGGAACAAACTTATGCTTAATGAGAGGCAATGTTGATTTCTTCAATTTGATTCAATTATTCAGCACTGTCTATACGCTACAACTACTAACTGAAATCTGACGTAGGTTGGGCTAACGCATTATCAGCCCAACATTCTGTGCAGAGCCTTGACCGGTAAAGCGCGCGGTTAATCACTTCGCCAACCAACGAACTATTAGCAACTAACCACAAACCACAAATGACCACTCCCCTAAAAACCCTGATCAACAAATTCAACCCCCTCTGCCGCAACGCCTCTGAACGTGCTGCCAGTTTATGTGTAGCACGTGGCAATTATGAAGTTGATCTTGAACACGTAATGTTGGCGCTTCTTGAGCAACCTGAAAGCGATTTTTGTATCGTTGCCAGGCGTAGCGGTGTGAGTTTACAAGCGCTGGAAGCCGATATTCATACTGAAATCAGTCGCTTTAAAACAGGCAATACACGCACGCCGGTGTTCTCTCCGTATTTGCCAAAACTGTTTGAACACGCCTGGTTGATTGCTTCACTCGAGGAACAAATCACCCGTATCCGTTCTGGTCATTTGTTGCTGGCCTTGCTGAGTGATCCGGAGTTATCGCAGTTGACACGTCGTAGCTCTGCCTTGTTTGCGAACTTCAAACGTGAAGAACTGAAACATGACTTTGCTAATTTGACGGCTGGTTCGCAGGAAGCAGAAAAATCCGTTGATGTGGCAGACAAGCCGGATGCTGAACAAGGTGAAGAACATCGTGCGCAAAACTGGTTGTCGCCAACACCGGCACTGGATCAGTTCACTACCAATTTAACCAAACGTGCGCGGGAAGGTCATCTCGATCCGGTCATTGGTCGTGATACAGAAATTCGTCAGGCTATCGATATCCTGATGCGTCGCCGTCAAAACAATCCTATTCTGACCGGGGAAGCCGGCGTCGGTAAGACCGCCGTGGTGGAGGGGCTGGCGTTACGCATTGCACAAAAAGACGTACCGCAACCTTTATTGAACGTAGAAATTCACACGCTGGATATGGGCTTGCTGCAAGCCGGTGCGAGCGTCAAAGGTGAGTTTGAAAATCGCCTCAAAAACGTGATCGGCGAAGTCAAGAAAAGTACTCATCCTATCGTGCTGTTTATTGATGAAGCACATACCATGATTGGTGCCGGTGGACAGGCGGGTCAAAACGATGCGGCTAATCTTTTAAAACCTGCTTTGGCGCGAGGTGAATTACGTACGATCGCTGCGACCACGTGGAGTGAGTATAAAAAATATTTTGAGAAAGACGCCGCTTTAGCACGTCGCTTTCAGGTGATCAAAATTGACGAACCAAGTGAAAACATCGCCGCCAGTATGTTGCGCGGTATGGTGCCGCTGATGGAAAAGCATTTTAATGTACGGGTGTTGGATGAGGCGGTGGTTGCCGCCGTGCGGTTGTCGCATCGTTATATTAGTGGACGTCAGTTGCCTGATAAAGCAGTCAGCGTGTTAGATACCGCTTGCGCCAAAGTCGCGTTGGGCCAAAGTGCTGCGCCGGCTACCATCGAGGAAGCGAAAAAAGATTTAGAGCGATTGGATGCGGAATTTTCGGCATTACAGCGCGAATCATTATCTGGTGGAAAACACATTGCGCGATTAAAAGAAATTGTTGAGCAGCGCGAAATTATTCAACAAAAACTGGCGACAGATGAAGCACGTTTGAGCAAAGAAATCATTCTGGTTGAGAAAATTCAAGCATTACGTAACGAGTTGGAAAGTGTCATTTCAACTAGCGAATTTGCTGCTAATGCTTCCTCGAAAAAGAAAGTCGCTCCATCTGAAAAAAAATTGGAACTGGACGAATTACGTAAGCAACTTAACACCTTACAAAACGAAACACCGATGGTGCCATTGGATGTGGATGCGACGGTGATTGCTGAAATCGTCGCGGCATGGACAGGTATTCCGTTAGGTCGCATGGTGAAAGATGAAATCAATACCGTGCGTAATTTGCTGCCGCTGTTGGCTGAACGTGTCATCAGCCAGGGTCATGCCTTAGACGCCATCGCGCAACGTGTGCGCACGGCGCGCGCCAATCTGGAAGATCCCAACAAGCCTAAAGGTGTGTTTCTTTTTGTCGGACCGTCCGGCGTCGGCAAGACTGAAACCGCGTTGGCGTTGGCCGATGTGTTGTACGGTGGTGAGCGCAAAATGATCACCATCAACATGAGCGAATATCAGGAAGCGCACAGCGTCGCTGGTCTTAAAGGTTCACCACCGGGTTATGTTGGTTATGGTGAAGGGGGCGTGTTAACCGAAGCGGTGCGTCGTAATCCTTATAGCGTGGTGTTACTCGATGAAGTCGAAAAAGCCCATCCTGATGTGCTGGAATTGTTTTTTCAGGTGTTTGATAAAGGCGTTTTGGATGACGCTGAAGGACGTGAAATTGATTTCCGCAACACGCTCATTATTCTTACCTCCAACGTGGGTTCTTCTTCCATCATGCAAGCGTGCTTAAACAAGTCAGTTGAGGAATTGCCAGCGCCGGATGCATTAGCCGAAATAATTTATCCGCAATTGCACAAAGCGTTTAAACCGGCATTTTTGGGGCGGCTGAAAGTGATTCCGTATTATCCGATTTCGGATGACGTGTTGGCGACGATTATCGAATTGAAATTGGGCCGAATACAAAGTCGGATCGCGCTTAATCACAAAGCCCAATTTAGCTGGGACGCCGGACTGATCGACGCGGTATTGGCACGTTGCACGGAAGTGGATTCTGGCGCACGCAATGTTGATCACATTCTTAATGGCAGTTTGTTGCCAGAGATTGCTGATACGGTGCTCAGTCATATGGCGGAAGGAAAAGCTATTCAGACTATTAATGTGAGCGCTGCAAATGGTGCTTTTAAATACGACATCGCTTAGTGACCGCGAAATAACCTATTGATATCTATGACAAACACCGACACCTTATTTGCTCACATTCTTGCCCCCATTTCTGACACTTCTCCTTGTGGCGAAGATTACTTGTTTTCTGCTGATTTTGACGCGATAGCACTGGCGCGCACTTTTGACGACCCGACGCTTGATCAGGGTGAATGGGAAACCGACTTGAAGGAAGCGGACTGGCCTTTTGTGATCGAGCGCAGCACAAAGCTGTTGAGTGAGAAGACGAAAGATATTCGCTTAGCGGTGTGGCTAACGGAAGCACTCGCTTTAAAAAAAGGGTTTAGCGGCCTGGCGAAAGGCTACACCTTAATCGCCAAACTATGCGATCAATATTGGGCGCATTTGCATCCGCAACCGGAAGACGATGATATTGAACAGCGTATTGGCAACATAGGTTGGTTGCTCAGTCGTTCACTGCAATTGGTGCGTGAAATTCCGTTAACGCACGCAGTGCAGGGTCACTTCAATACCTTGCAATGGGAGACAGCGAATAATCTGGTGCAAGCCATTAAACGCACACCCGATGACGCCGATGAACTGGCGCGCGGCAAAGTGAACATGGCCGATTTTGACGCCGCCCGTAAAGCAAGTTCACCCGAATTTTATGCCGTGCTATTAGCCGATGTGACTGCCTGTGCTGCGGCATTGTTGCAGTTAGAAACGGTGTTGGATAGCAAATTGGGCGGAAACGACGGCCCCAGTTTTAGCGCCGCAAAAAATGCCCTGGAGACGGTTCGTTTGTTAGTGGAACGTTTTCATCGTGAGGCTGGCGGCAAGCAAATTAAGTCTGCAAATAATTCTGCCAAACTCATTGCGAATAAGGATGTCAGCACTCTGCAACATACATCTGCAAAGGAAGAAAATAGGACGGTAATGATGACGGGTGAATTACAGAACAGGACACAAGCGTTGGCGCAATTACGGCAAGTGGCCGCGTTCTTCAGACGGACAGAGCCACATAGTCCGGTCGCTTATTTAGCAGAGAAAGCAGCGAAATCGGGTGAAATTCCGTTGCATGTCTGGTTGCGTAGTGTGATTAAAGATGATGCATCGTTTGCGCATATTGAAGAAATGTTGGGGTTTGAACATTCGGATTCTGAGAAACCTGACTTGAAAGAAAGTAGCACGTAGGCGCTCAAGCTTAATTAACACGCAGTAAAGAACGCTTATCTGACAATTCGTGTTTTATGCCCATCCTAATTTCAAAATAAAGTAGAGCAGATTTAACTATGCAAACCATTAGGTATGAACGTGTGCAGGAAAAGATTATTGAAATTCGTAATCACAAGGTGATTTTAGATTCAGATGTTGCTGAGCTATATCAAATTGAGACTAAAAGGATCAACGAAGCCGTCAATAGAAATCAGGATAAATTTCCAACAGGCTACTTGATTGAATTAACTAAAGAAGAATGGACGTCATTGAAGTCGCAATTTGCGACTTCAATAAAGGGCGGTAAGGTCAAGCTACCTATTGCCTTCACGGAACGTGGTTTATATATGTTGGCGACCATTTTAAAGAGTTCAAGCGCCACCGAAACAACGTTAGCCATTATTGATACTTTTGCAAAAGTCAGGGAATTAAGCAGGGTGATTAATCAGGTCCAATTATTACCAGCACACTCACCAAAGGAAAAAAATCTGATGGAGCACACAGGAGACCTGATTGCGGATTTAATTATTCCAGATAATGACTTGGAAGTAACAGGCTCTGAAACCACCTATGAGATGAATTTCGCGATCTTCAAAATAAAGCGGACGGTAAAAAAAGGAAAGTAACAGGAAAGGCCAATAAGTCGCAATCTGTAGGGCGTAATAGCGCAGCGTATTACGCCGCATGTATTTTCAAATGTCGAATGATCGACGAGGCTGGATTATCAATCCTTGAAAGCGCCGATTAGCGAGGAAGGTAACTATTGACCTTATTCCACTTTTCATCGCCTGGTTAAAGAAGGAGTTTATTCTTCAGATTGAACAGGTGGAGGTATTGCCTGATCAGGTTTGAGCTAATACAGATCAGGCATACGGCGTAATACGCTGCGCTATTACGCCCTACAGATTGCGGCTTACTGACCTTAACGCTTATTTAGTTTAACCTTCAGCCCAACCTGCAAAACTAATATTTCTGTAGCTTCACCATTTTAAATTTACTGCTCTCTATCCTCGCATTAATATCATTAATGACCGATGCCCTATTGTTTTTATTCACTTGTCCCGTGTCTGCGAAAGTTATATGCGGTGTGAAGTAAGGAGGAATAATATCGGGGTACATGACATAGGAGGTTCCGTACTTCTGGTTAAACTCCTGAAGCTCCTCGTTTAATCGTTGATTAATCCCTTTCAATACACTCTTTGTTTTTTCGTCAGGTGCTAAGACAATGGCATAACGTGTACATTTTTTACTATTGGGGGTGTTATCCGGGTCAGGGCATTCAGGAGAGGCGCGGAGAATATCAGCTCCGCCGGAAACATAGGTGACTGCTGGTTCAGCTTTTAACGCATTTTTCATCCACTCTTGGAGTTCAGCGTTATATTTATCTTTTTTTCCATTAGGAATCCATCCAACAGTAGCATGGTAGTTTCGTTGAGTATTGTCTTTTATTGCGCCAAGACCTTTGGTTAAGTTATAAATGTCTGTTTTACCTTGTGGATTGACCTTCAAAATCATAACCATATCTTCTGGTTTTGCTGCAAAAGAAACGCTCATTATTGAAATTAAAAAACATGTTGCCGTTACCTTGATTATTTTTTTCTTTGAAAAAAACGTTTTACCAAAAAAAGATGTTGCTATCATAATTTCCCTCACTTTATTCTTAACTCATGTTATGGAGCGTCTATTTTATTGCGTTTCGATATATTGAAAAGCTGTGGATATCACTTAATCACAGACAGGTATATCGGTTGCGATAGTTTTTAAAAAGAAGCGAAGCAGGGTGGAAGGGATTTGAGCCAGGTAATTTTTAAGGTGGTGCGTAAGTGTCTGTCCGATATCTAATCGGCGAAGCGAAAAATCAACTGAACGAGGACAGATTTCGTCGCAACCATACAAGATGCCGGAACGAATTGACAACGCGATTGAGGATTTTTCGTCAAATGCGCAGAGGCGATATAGCGTGGCTATGGTAACTTTGATCCACGCAATTCAGGCGAAAAATCCATCAATTTATATCCGTATCTGATAGGTATTGAGCTGTCAGTTTTCTGGATAAGGAAGCTCGAGTTTGGTGTGTAGTTCAAATCACCAAGAAACGCAATCAGGTCATGCTGCTTAATGCTGGACTTTTTGATTGCAAGGGCGAGCACGATCACTTCTTGCAGTTTGGCAGGCGGCCTGGGTGATGCAGGATTCTCATGCGGGCAAAGCATGCCAAAATTTTCCGCGATTTGCTGCACCAGATGATCGTAAATTTCTTCTTCGCTGCGCAACACTGGGCTAAATACTTTGTCGTAGAGAATCTTAACCACCCTATCTGATCTGTCTTGTCCAGGGATGGAGAATAGGCGTTATTGCGGTTGAGCTATTGAGTCCATGAAAGCATTTTTCCGTTCGTTAAATTATGGTGAAGAAACAAAACCGTTTCTTTGCTGCATTAAAGAGAGAGGATCACCCTTCAGCAGGCGACATACTATCGAGAACATCGTGTTGCGGATATTGGGGATTTCATCATTGCTGTCAACCCGTACGTATTACTGTTTTGCAATTTTCCCAAGTCTGGAACACCCACCACTCTAAATCAAACAGGTGCTTACACTAACCCCGGTCGGAATAAGAAACACATGATAACGGTGAGGGAATATCCACAAAAAAGTTAAGGTCAGTAAGCCGCAATCTGTAGGGCGTAATAGCGCAGCGTATTACGCCGCATGTATTCCAAAAGGCGACAAATGTCCAATTGTTGACGGGGCCGGGTTCCGGGGGAACATATTTTTTTACGATTATTCTCTAAAGAAATTCCAAAAACAGAATGGCGTTCTGCTACCAGATTCAGGCGTGGTGAACGCGGTATTTGGCAACGACGTTATTGGGAGCATTTAATACGGGATGAAAAAGATTTTTCTGCCCATATGGATTATGTGCATATCAATCCGTTAAAGCACGGATTAGTGAGGAAGGTAATTGATTGGCCTTATTTCACTTTTCATCGCATGTTGAAGAAGGCATTTACTCTTCAGATTGGGCAGGTAGTGGTGATGACGAGTTAAGCTATCTATGTTGCACCACATGCGGCGTAATACGCTGCGCTATTACGCCCTACGATTTTAGTAGTGTTTTTTTCTTAGCTGGACGCCTATGGGATCGCATCCCGGCAAGGTGCTGTGCGGAGGAATATTCTTGCAGTGTCTTTATTTCTTAATACTAAATTTTTGACAGGCTGAATTTTTGCCCGCTTGCCCTTCACAGACTTCCTGACTGCAACGGACAGCTTCTTTCTTTCCTAACTTCTCACAGCTTTTAAGGCGTTCTCCGACATCAGCTATTTTTTTGGAAACGGCTTTTTTAGCAGATGCAGGTGGTTCAGTACTTTCTATTAATGCAGTAAGTATGGTGACGTCAGCGTCATCCTCTGCTTTTCGTGGACGCGATGCTGGCGTCCCTTTTTTTGCTGTATTTTTTGGAATGATCTTTTGATCTGCTTTAGCCGTTTTGTCTACCAGTTTGGCATCGTTAATTTTTGCAGGCTGAGTAGCGTCCTCTGTTAAAGCAGCAAAAGGTTTTTCTGATGCAGTTATTCCTGATCTGATTATTTGTGGGGACACACCATTTTTGCTGGTGTCGTCTTTAGTAACGGGCACGTTTTCAATCAGCGCTGCTTGTGGCTCAGATAATGCGGGCAAGGCTAATGTCGTGAAATCTGGCGTCGTTTGTGTTGGCGTATCTGGCTGTGTAGTCGCGATAGTTGTCGATAAAGAAGGCGACGTTGCAGGACGTTGCATATTCCGGGCTGACCAGATTGTCGCGCCGATCAACATGATCAGTACAGTTAATGAAGCGAGAATTTTTTTGCGTGAAAACGCGCTTTTAGCTCTGGCAGGAACAACACGACTATCACCGGAAAGATTAGACAAAATTCGGGTGCTGTCTCGTTTGGTGTTGCCTTGAGGCGCCATCAAGTTTGGAGCTGATTGTTGATTGGACATAGTGGAGTTTTTTTGTTCGTTCATTGATCACAATTTTAAAAAACGCTTGCAGGCCGCAAAAATATCGTTAAGATAACTTATTTTTGCAAAATTGCAAAATAGATATAACGAAAAAATCACAACCTCAGGAAACAATTTGTTTTTTCTGGAATTATTACTCTATTTATTAATCTATTTTTTATTAGCCATTGCCGCTGCTGCTTTAGTGCTGTTGCCAGCTGTCAGAGAGCAGGCGTTTGCACGAGGTCGCTCTTTTTTTATTACCAGCGCAAAACACATCAACACCTTTAGAGGGCAATCTGCACAAGTTTCGCAGAATGCTGGCGGTGCAGTAACAACACGCGCCAAAGACATTGCCGACTTTATCAAGAGGCGTCGCTATCTGGTATTAGGTGTTGCTTCAATCGTGACGATCCCACCGATGATTGCATTTACATTGCGCCGTCACTCTGGATCAGGATTTGAATTTTCCGATACATTCCGTGGCCCTGATGAGAAAGTTTTTGCGCTGTTGGCTGGTGAGCAATTAGTGCCGCCGCCTGAATTACCGCCAGAGGCATTTTTAACTAAAGAAGTTGAACTTATCCGCCCGGCATTGGTGACAGCTAACCGTAAATGGGATGCCTTAGATGCCGACTTCAGTCAGCGTTTGTTGACGGTCTACAAAATCATGCGTGAAAAATATGGCTACGAGATGGCGATTTTAGAAGGGTATCGCAGCCCGGAACGACAAGAAAAATTAGCTGCCATGGGCACCAGTGTGACCAATGCAGGCGCATTCCAAAGTTATCATCAGTTTGGATTAGCCGCCGACAATGGGTTTTATCGTGACGGCAAAATCGTCATCTCCGAAAAAGATCCCTGGGCAGCGCGTGGTTATACCTTGTATGGCGAAGTGGCTGAATCACTCGGATTGACTTGGGGCGGGCGCTGGAAAATGATGGATTTAGGCCATGTTGAATTACGGCGACGTGGTGTGTTGGGACAAAAATCGTAGAGTTCAATCTGAATACATTTGTATTTATTCAAGGCCGGTAAGCCGTAATCTGTAGGGTTAATAGGGGGGTATAAATAATTTTGTGTAAACGGTCATTAAGCAGGAAACTGCACTTTTTTAAAGGAGCAATAATGACCGCACGCAAGAGCAAGCCCCAAGGCCCTTTTTCCAATGAGCTGATCGATGCTTTATTAGGAGACTATAAAAAGCCGGAAGATCTTATCGGAGAGAATGGGTTAT
>Ga0209512_1001453_pt1 | contig 29156 bp, 26 predicted proteins | sample frozenSSSSmetaG_FD_184142 | JGI IMG/M metagenome (GOLD analysis project Ga0209512, IMG submission 184142) | Glacier valley bacterial and archeal communities from Borup Fiord, Nunavut, Canada, to study Microbial Dark Matter (Phase II) -... | ecosystem: Environmental > Aquatic > Freshwater > Ice >...
TACAAGTATTGGGCTTTAGTGATACATGCCACCTCACCCCGCTATCACGCCTCTTATCCGCTTCCTGTTCGTCAGACCAACGCTTTGCCTTCGGCTTCCTTCAGATTCGCAGTCGCCCACGACACCCCTGCCGTTCGGCTAGCTCTTCCCCTTGTCGGGCGAGCAGAGGACTTTCACCTCCAGGTAAGTGCGCCCTGCCGGGCGCACATGAAAAAAAACCGCTCACAAGGAACGGTTTTTTTCTACATCACTAATTTAAGCTAGTTGTTACAACCAACCCTTCGCGCCTAAATTTTGAGAAACAAAAAGTCCGATAAGAGCATATCCGAATGGGGTCGGGTGCACCGTATCAGCAAACGCGTAATGACTTATATCACCAGCGATAACGTTAGTTGCTTCATTACAGACTAAAGAAGAGTTAAGGAAATTAACCGCTTGGTTAGGTGGAGCAGGAGGAACAGTTAATTTACAGGCCGGATCAGTGGCATTAGTCAAACCAAAACTCGCCGGATTCGCAATTTGAATTGTGGAAGCGGTATTCAGATCAGCTAGCAATACGTTTGAACCACTTAAACTTGTTGCCAGTTGACTGTTAAATGCGTCCACCATCTGCTTAACCAATGCTTGTGTGCCTGGAAGTGGGATTAGTTTTTCTGATTGGACACCAAAAGGAGTTGAGCTCAGAGCTGGCACATTCAACACAACAACGTACTTAGCACCTTTTCCCAAAATTTTTGTATTGATGTAACCCGCCAATTCCGTGGCTGCCGTGGTCATCGCCTGCACCGCAGCCGGACCTGAAATAGCTGCTTGTGCCTGCCCTGCTGGCAAACCACCACCCTGCAAAGCCTGACCTACTGTGGCCACATAAGTAAGCGTATTAATAATCGCGTCATTACCACCAGCTAATAAGAATACGATTTCAGTGCCAGAAAAAGAGCCTCCTTGTGCAGTCAGATGCCTGTCAATTTGCGTTGTGACAGGGGTTGTCAACTGCCCCAATGTCGCACTGCCGCCAAAAGCTGTAGGTAAATTTTTGTTCCCGATACCGGCAGGATTAGTCACTCTGGCACCGCCTTGTGCATAGCTGGTACAGCCGGGGTGAGATACAGGAGTCACATTCAGACCAAAATTCGGGTTGCCGTCCAAGCCGGTTTGAGCAGGACAAGGCGCTGGCAGATTTAACGTCGCCGCAATATGTTCGCTCCAGTTAACTGGCCCATTTCTCACTGCCGGATTAACGGTAAATAGACCACCCTTCGCCGCTGCAACTGCACCAACTGCGTAACTGCCTACGTCACTTAAGCTGTCTCCAAATGTCACTTGAGATGTAAATTGAACTTTTGGAGCCGGTTCCCCTCCACCGCTACCGCAACCGGCTAATACCGCTACAAATGTGCCTGCAATAATCAAAGAAAATTTGTTTTGAAGCATTTTTATCTCCCGTTTTAACTTTATTTCAACATGGTTATTTATGTTCAAGCAGTACTGTTTCTCGTCCTCAATTTACAAAGCAAAGAATCATCCCCGCTTTCCTCCGCCCGAAATTATGTCATTTGCCCACTGAGATAACTAAGACAAATAACTAATAAAGGAATTAATTCAACGATAAAACCACAATCACGCACAGTCATTGCTTTGGTAAATAAGCAACGATTTTAAAAAAATGCCTATTTAAATAGCATAAATAATAGACATAATGAAATTTAAGGTGGAATAATTGCCAATTAAATTATTAATTGGTTAATTAAAATGCCTGGCTTCACATCACCCCAACATTCTTTTTATATTCCGGCTACCTCAATTAACGCCGGATTCTCACTAATTGAAGTGCTCATTTCAATCTTAGTTTTATCGTTCGGCATTTTCGGTGCCATGAAAATGCAGTTGCACTCAATTCAGATGTCGCAGCAATCCAATTTTTACAGTACAGCTATCGAATTAGCATCTGACATGGCCGAAAGAATGCGCCGCAATCATGACCAGCTGCGCCCGGCCAACTCAAGCCCTTTCCTGAACATTCATTTTCGATCTGGGGAAGGCAAGCCGGAATCGACTGACTTGTGCCACAACACCAATTGCTCCCCAGATCAATCAGCTAACGCAGATATCGTTGAATGGATTGGGCAAATTGACACAGCTCTTCCGAATGCGCGTGCTGTTGTCTGCCGCGATAGCTCGCCATGGAATAGCAGCACAGGTAGCCTGACCTGGGACTGCGCTGCTGACGACAACGCCAGTATTGTTATCAAACTGGGTTGGACAGAAAAAAATAATGTTGAAGAAAATGCGGAGGAGAACCTTGCACCACGCTTTGCCATTGCTGTTGCTCCTTATTTAAATTAAGGCAGCTAAAAGCATGAAGCGTCTTCACCTCAATTATCAGCAAGGATTAACTTTGGTTGAATTGCTGATCGCGACCGCGCTTGGCATGTTTATCGTGCTGGCCGTGACCGGTTTAACTATAAGTAGCAAATCAGCTCAGTCTGCACAAAATGACGCCGCCACGATTCAAGACACCGCCCGCTTTGCGCTCAATAATATTAACCATTCGGTAAAAAATGCGGGCTATGTTCATTTTGATCAAGAGGTGGCGTCATCTATTCAGACTGAAAATTTAACTGCCAGCATAGTAGGTTTCGATGCCGGCAGTTTAAAAGCGACAACATACGGCGTTGATTCCCCCGGTTCTTCCATGAACTCCAGCGACATTTTGGCTGTACGTTTTTTTGGATCGGGTATTTTTTCTGATAACACCGTACTTAATTGTGCTGGTTTTGGCGTACCAGCTGTCACATCACAAAACACGGCTGAAAAAGAACGTGGCTGGAGCATTTACTATGTCGCTAATGATGTTGACAATGAACCGGCATTATTTTGCAAATATGATGGCAAATCAAAAGAGAGCAAATCAAAAAATGGCGGATCTAAATTTACCGCTCAAGCCATTGCCAGAGGAGTTGAATCATTTCAGGTTCTGTACGGCATAAATACAAACTCTACGGTCAACATCGCCAATATTAACTCCCCGCAGTTCCTCACTGCGAATCAAATCACAGCACTAGATTCAGACATCCCAGCTTCAGAATTAAATAAAAAAACACATTGGAAAAAAATTACTGCCGTCAAAGTTGCCATGCTTATACGCGGTGCTGAAAATTCCCGTCTTGATTCATCAACAACCACATACAACTTATTTGGCAAAGACTATGGCGACAGCATGGGCGCCAGTGACGAAGGTACGCAAATTAATGAATCCGATATTCCAATAAAGCAAAGAAAGCGACTGCGGAAAGTTGTTGGCATGACGATTCAACTTAGAAACGCGTTGAATTAAGTACCTGGTCAGGAATCAGGAAACAGGCATCAGTAAATCATGTCAGGACAAAACACAAACGCAGCTAATAAAAGATGAAATCCATTTTTATACAAACCCCGCCCGATCAACGAGGCGCAACTTTAATAGTGTCTTTAGTGATGCTTCTGATCGTGCTCATGCTAAGCACATCATTCGCCGGCATGGCTGTCATGGGAGAAAAAGCGGCGCGCAATGAGCGCGACAAACAAATCGCTATGCACGCCGCGGAAGCCGCTTTAACGGATGCTGAAAAGGACATTGAAAATTCCACTGCCGCTTCATCACGCAGCGTTATTTTTTCTCCTTATTCAACGGAAGGTTTTACGGATGATTGTGGCAAAGGTGATGAAAATAGATATCAAGGCTTGTGTGCCAATTACGAATCCGGAAAAAAAGATGCGTGGCTCGCTGTCGATCTTGCCAACACTGACACCGGATCGCCATCAGTTCAATTTGGACGTTTTACCGGACGAGTTATGCCCAGCGGTGCGGGCCCGTTCCCTGGCCGGCTTCCCCGTTACATCATTGAATTAATGTTGGACGACACGCCAGGACAGCCAACTCACGCTGTTTATATATACCGCATTACCGCCGTCGGATTTGGCACCGACAGTTCCACTCAAATCGTGCTGCAATCGTTTTATCGTAAAACAAAAACTGAGGAATCATTAACATGACTTTTTTTAAAAATCTCATTTACACCATTACCGCTATTACATTCACAATTCATGGCTGGGCTGCGGAAACTTCAGCTGAAATTCACACGTCGAACAATCACACAATGACAAATTCCGGTGCAGCACTCAGCTCATCCAGCATTGCCGACACGCCATTTCTGTTTCAGACAGGATTTAACAGTGCAACGTGGTCTGGCAATCTCAGAAAAACGGGCATCAGCCAACACGTCGATGGCAACCTTGTTATTTCCCAAGAAGTTTTGTGGGATGCCGGGATACTGCTCTCCACATTACAAGCTCCGGCCCAACGTACCATTACTACCTATAACCCTGTAATTAAACAAACAGTTGCATTCGAATTGGGGCAACTTTCTGCTGATATTCAATCGCTGTTCCACATTTTTCCCGGCACAAAAATCAACGATGCGTCAGGCGCAGCGCGAGTTAGTTATCTCAGGGGTGAGCGTACTATGGAAAGCAAAAATGCCAATCCCGCCATTCCTCAATTCAGAGTCCGCGATAGTATTTTGGGCGACATTATTCATAGCGCACCAGTGTATGTTGGTGCACCGGCAAAAAACATGACCGGGCCGTCTTATTCATCGCAGGATTACTTATCCTTTTATGACCAACATAAAAAGCGGCCCGGCACAGTATTCGTTGGTGCCAATGACGGCATGTTGCACGCTTTTTCTGCTGATTCGGGTGCGGAATTTTTCGCCTATATTCCCAGTCCGCTACTCAAAAAATTACCGAAATTAACCGATCCGGCTTATCAACATGAACCCATGATGGACGGAAATTTGCATGTTAGCGAAGCACAGGTTGCAGGTCAGTGGAGAACGGTGCTGGCAGCCGGGATGGGCCATGGTGCCAAAGGAGTATTTGCATTAGACGTCACCGTACCGGATCAATTCATGACAGGGAAACGTGCTTTATTTGAATTTACAGAACAGGATGATGAAGACATCGGCTATATCACTTCATCACCATCCATTGCAAAAATCAGCATCGGAAAAAATAAAAATGGCAGCCCCAACTATAAGTATTTTGTTGCAGTGAGCAGCGGATACAACCCTGCTGATACCAACAGTGCGAACACCGGTAATCAATTTTTATTTTTACTCTCGTTGGATAAAGACCCAACCACACCATGGTTTAAAAACAGCAATTACTACAAACTCAGCACGAATAGTAATGACGCCTCAACGGGCAATGCAATATCCGCGCCCGGACTTGTATTAAACGCGCAGGGAGCCGCCATTTATGCTTATTCGGGAGACTTGCAGGGTAACTTGTGGCGTTTTGATTTTACAGGCGACAAGCCTGACTCGATTACACCACTAATAATTTTCACCGCTAAAGATAAAGAAAATAATCCGCAATCAATTACGGCACAACCCACGGTGTCGTTTGCACCAGGCGGCGGTTATCTGATTTTATTTGGTACGGGAGAAAATACAAACAGCACAAAAGACCATTTAAAACAAAACAGTTTTTATGCAATACGTGATACGAAAAAAGAAAAAAAAGATGATTACTTCATTACCAGCCGGTCACAGTTAGCTGCTCGTGTATTAGTTGCGGCAACAATCAAAGGAAAATCGGGTGTTCAGGTGACTGGTCATGATTTCAGTTACGACAATTCAGCATCAAATAAAAAAGGCTGGTATGTAGATTACAACAGCAATCATTCAGAAAACAATCAATGTGGGGAACGCAGTATGTCGAAAGCGGTACTTGCATTTGGATCGATTTTCTTCAATACCATTATTCCTGGCGGCGCTTTATGTGACGAAGGCGGCACAAGTATTTCTTACGCCATCAACGCCATGACCGGCAAACCTGACGACACAAATAATCTCACCGGATCACCGTCGCAAGCTGGCATGTTGGGAGCACCCTTACCCATCACCACAAAACTACTTTCAGGCAACCGGGATGCAACCGGACGACGTTTTAATACCCAACATTATTCCATTCTTAATGTGGGTACCGGAGGCGTGCATGGTTCATCTGAAGTGAGCGGATCGGGCAAAGCAATTCTGAAAGCGGGGCGATTAAGCTGGCGTGAAATCTCAAACTGGCAAGACTTAGAGAAGTAATAGTGAATGAAAGCGAGTGAATGAAAACGCAACTCAAACTTCAGCGGGGCTTCACACAAGTTGAGCTCTTAATCACGCTGATTATTTTTTCCTTGCTCATCCTTGTTGCTTATCCAACCTACAAAACCGTCATCCTGAAAGCACGTCGGGCAGAAGCCCGGTCTGCTTTACTTTCTACTATGCTGCAACAAGAGCGTTTTTACACCCAACACAATACTTACCGCGCATTTACATCGGATACAAAAAATCCACCATTTAAATGGTGGTCAGGTGACTCGGCGGAAAAAAGCTATTACGAAATTAGCGCAGTTCCCTGTCCGTCCAGGCAATTGACGCAATGTGTATTGCTCACTGCTACTTCAGGGACAAAAAATGTCAGACATGTTGATGATCCAGTTTGTGGGAACCTGATGCTGGATAGTGCGAATAATAAGACTTACTCGACGGATACTGAACCTAATGCAGAATGTTGGTGAACTGCTGTAATGAAATTCAAATTGGTGTGGATTTTTATTTTCCTCTGAATTTTTTTGTAACAACTTTTCATGAACTTCAATTACGGCGCTGGCTTTAGTTTGCTATCCCATTATGCAAGCATAAACATTCATCTCTTTATCGTTCGGGCAGTTCCGTCCAGCAACCAGGCTGGCCCGTCCAAGCGACCCCGTCATTCCCGCGGAGGCGGGAATGACGGGGTCGCTTGGACGGGCCAGCCTGGTTGCTGGACGACACTGAAATTTGAATGCTAATGCGCCTCAATCAAATGAATGAACAACCATATGAAAAGTTTCAAGCTTAAAAAACCGTGGCAAACCGGTTTTACTTTAGTTGAATTAATCATCGCCCTCTCCATTGCCGCCGTGTTAATCACGTGTATCGCACCAACTTTTAACAATTTCATCCAGCAAACCCGTTTAACGAATGCCACCAATGCTCTCCACAACGCAATGAATTTAGCGCGCATGGAAGCCATCAAACGCAATGGTCGGGTCGATTTAATTGCGCATAACGGCAGTTGGGAAAATGGTTGGGTGATCGTCGCCGACAATCAAACCATTTTCAAGCATGAAGCCTTGCACAAGGACATCCGGATCGACAGCACTTTTAAGAACAAAAAAAAATCCTCTATTGCTTACAACGGCACAGGACACACGCGCACCGATACCAATAGCAATTCGCCACAGAGTGGCACTCTCCGTCTTTCGATTGGAAAGAATGCACGCTTAATTGCGGTGAACTTTTTGGGACGCGTCAAAGTATGTAATCCGGCAACGGCAGGAGTGGGAACTTGTTCTATTGCGGCACAAGAGGAATAACGACAATAAATCCGGCAAAAATGATGAAGTACGAAATTCTTACCAACTGTATGAAAAATCTTCAAATAACTCTCGTACCTCCGCTATTTCCGCTATAGAAATCATAAGATTCTCTCTGCTGGCAATATCTACAGCCGCGTCAAAACAAGCGGTCATTAATTCCGGAACATACCGTCCATAATTTTCTTCTTTTGCATAGATTTCGAATCTGATCATTTCATCAGTGAGTACACCATCGTCGAACACGTTCTTGAGATTCATGTCTCTCTGAACAAAAGCAGCCAATTCCCAAAGCACAGATCGTCCCAGAAAAAAAAGCCTTTTTTGCCCAGGATTAAATCCGTTATCTACCAGCCTGGCCTGAGCATGCTCTATGCAACTGTCTCTATACGTGCCGTCAATCCATTTAGATATTAGTCGTTGGTCAAATTCACCTTCAATATTCTCAGTTAATGGTGTCTTTCCAACTTCTCCATTGCTGATAGACAAAATCTGATCCAGATACTTTTTTAAATAAGGCTCCCGGTCCACCTTACTAACGATAACAAAGAAACCTTCGCATGACACATATGACATTAATGTCGTACTTAAATCAACTCCAGTAAAATTCGCTTGTCCTATCCGTGCCAGATTTAAGCATGTTTTGTAAAAAATGGCGTTTGTAAAATTGGTGCCTATACAAATTACTTTATTCAAATTTGCATCTGACAAATTTGCACCTGACAAGTTCACATTGGTCAAATCCATACCGTCAAGATCTTGCCCACTTAAATCAACGCCACGAACATCCGCTCCTTTCTGAATCAATAAGGACAGCATGGTTTTATCCATTTTCACAGATGCAAATTTCGAGCCATTTACATCTATATCTGATGCCAGAGTCGCGCCACTTAAATTACCTTTTTCTGCTATAACTTTTTCTAAAACATCCCTATTTAAAATTATGTTTTGCACTTTATTAACATCTAATAAAATGACTTGTTTAAAATTTGAACCAGGGTAATTCACTCCAACAATCATATTCATCTTAACTTCCATCCATATTGAATAAAATCAACAAAATTTTTATACTTATTTAGCAGCGCATGAATTCAACCTGAGTACATGCCAGGCGCAAGCTCTCCATAGAAGTTAGCATTCGAAACAGCCAAATGTAATTGTGGCTTTCCACAGTATGGTAAATCCTGATAAGGCAAACTGATTACTAAGCAGTAGTCACTCGTTACGGTAAAATCCCACCTTCTTCAACCACCAAAAATCCAAAGCATGGAAACTTTATCGGATCAGCAAGCCATGCAAATTGCGTTGGATTGGGCGGCGCAAGGTTTGTACACGACCACACCCAATCCACGTGTGGGATGTGTTCTTGTTCAACATCAGCAAATTATCGGTGCAGGTTTTACCCAGCCGGCTGGACAAGCACATGCCGAAATTCAGGCGTTGCGTGATGCAGAATCGCAGCATCATGATGTGCGCGGCGCTACTGCTTACGTTACGTTGGAACCTTGTAATCATTTCGGTCGCACACCACCTTGCGTGGATGCATTGATTAATGCGGGAATTAAACGTGTGGTTGCAGCCATTGCTGACCCGAATCCACACGTTGCCGGTCGTGGTTTGCAACGGTTGCGAGCGGCTGGCATTGAGGTTATTTGTCCTGTATTGGAAGACGCTGCCCGTGAGATGAATATCGGCTTTTTCCGACGCATGCAAACCGAAAAACCATGGGTGCGCATGAAAGTTGCCGCAAGTCTGGATGGCAAAACTGCGTTGAACAATAATCAAAGCCAATGGATTACAGGAGAAACCGCCCGCGCAGATGGGCATCACTGGCGCGCCCGTGCATGCGCCGTTTTGACCGGTATCGGTACCTTGTTACAAGATGATCCGCAACTTACCGTGCGCGCGCTTCCTGTCACAAGACAACCGTTACGCGTCATTGTTGACAGTAACTTGCAAACGCCAATGAATGCCAAAGCGCTACAAAATCCGGATAAAGGCGGCGTGTTGATTGTGCACGCGATAAAAAATCCTGAAATCGAAGCGCGTTTGATTGCCGCCGGAGCTAACTTATTATTTTTGCCCAATGCCAACGGTAAAGTGGATTTACCAGGATTAATGCTGGAACTGGGTCGACGTGAAATTAATGAGCTACACGTTGAAGCAGGTTCCAAATTAAATGGCTCGTTAATTCGCGAAGCTTGTGTGGATGAATTATTGTTATATTTGGCACCTTGTTTATTAGGCGATGCGCGCGGGTTAGTTGACTTGCCAGCACTCGACAATCTTACGCACCAAACCCGGTTGCATTTTCATCAGGTTCAGCAAATTGGCGACGACTTACGAATTTTGGCGCGTTTTTTATAAAGGATATTTACTATGTTTACAGGAATCGTTGCCGCTATTGGCACTATCAACACTGTCGTCTCACTTTCTGATCAGACTGATGCTGGCCTGCGTCTGACCATTGATGCCGGCGCACTGGCAATGAACGACGTCGCGTTGGGCGACTCCATCGCTATCAATGGCGCCTGCATGACTGTGGTGAGTAAAACTGGTCAGCAATTTTGTATCGATATTTCGCGTGAAAGTTTGAATTTAACTTGCGGGTTAGATCGGCCTGGATCAGTTAATTTAGAAAAAGCATTAACCCTGGCTGACCATATTGGCGGTCACTTGGTATCAGGTCATGTTGACGGTTTAGGTACTGTAATCAAATTTGATACTGTGAATGAATCCGTTGAACTGGTTATTTCTGCGCCAAAAAAATTAGCGAAATATCTGGCTTACAAAGGTTCCATCGTCGTCAATGGCGTGTCACTCACCGTTAATCGGGTCACTGATTTTGCAGATCGCTGCGAATTTTCGATCAATCTGATTCCACATACTTTGCAGATGACGACGTTAAAATATCTTCATATTGGCGATAAAGTAAATTTGGAAATTGATTTGATTGCGCGGTATGTGGAACGAATGATGAGTGTAGGGCAGATGGTCGGGTAGGAGCTGCGCCGGAATGACGGGGTCGCCCAGACGATGCTATGATTATCTCTTGTTATTTACGGTCTATACCAGATCGTTGTTAGCTTACTGATTAACTCAATAATTAAGGGGTTTATGATGAAAAATTTGACATTTTTTCTGGCCTTATTTTTGTGCCTGGCAGAACCGGCCTTTGCAGGGATGCTTGATAGCAATCTAGAGAGAAAGATTGCTTACGATGGAAAAGAAACCATTGTTGCTATTACTCCAGGCGGGCCTTCTAAAAGGACGAATCCTGAGTATGTCTTACATTATTCAAAAGATTATGGAAAGACCTGGCAGCGTATGGACGAAGGCGGATCCAATCCCAGCGACCCGACGTGTGTGAAATGGCAAAACGATCCGAGGGGCAAATCCGACGACTCGTTGAATACGATTCACTACTTAGGTAATGAAAAGTCGGGGTATAAATTTTATGCCGTCGGTTCTAGCATGCGTATTTGTAGCTCAAGCACGGGTACGGACGGTTGGAAACCAACCCCGGCTAATTTATTGTTCGCGGATATTTCGCATAATCTCCGGGATATTACGGTAGGTGGATCCGCATGGGTTGCGGTCGGACGTGATGGTGCTATCTATAGAAGCGAAGACCCGGAAAAGATGGGCTGGTGTAATAATGATGGCCGCAGACCAAAAGATACCATGGGCTGGTGTGCCAAATTTTCTGACCGGCATTATGACTTTACGCGTGTCGTCTATGGAAATCATCCGAAGTACGGCCCTGGGTTTGTCGCAATCGCTCCATGGCATCCAGTAATTTGGCATTCCACCGATGGGCGCGAGTGGCAGGAGATAGATTTATCAGGCAAGGACCAGGTCAGGAACGGTTTGGTTAAAGCTACAGGCTCATTTGATAACCTACAATATGTACCTGGCAAAAATATGTTTGTTATGGTGGATTCAGGAGAGCTTGCAGAGAAGATGCAGCCGATGGTTCTTTCTTCCGAAGATGGCATAAACTGGCGGCAAGGATTGGGAACCAACGATATGCTGCATCTTTTTAACGATATAGTTTATGACCAGGGTTCTGATACTTTTATTGCTGCAGGCTCCCGGTACGTTTCCCCTACTTCATTTGACAGTGGCATGGAACGATCAAAAGACGCGGTTCACTGGACTCGTGTTGAAGATCGATCTTCATCTTTCACGATCAGTTCACTGATTTACTCTGCAAAGTCGAAACGAATTATTGGTACTACCCTGAGGCCGTTTATAGATACTACGCTCAAATTTATCCCGTCCGGCATTGCCACGATGTCATCGGGTGGTGAATGGGTTCAAGCCAGAATGCACTACACAGGTGACTGTGCCAGCCAGCATCCCAATGAACCAGGTGAACTTTCTAAACCCATCGTCATCACAGATCCAATGGGTAACGAGCATTTCATCGCGACCCCTGGCATTCCTGGTGGGTGCGCTTACTGGGCTACGGATCCTGGCCACTGGTACGCAAGCTCTTATAACGGTTGGAGGTAATTCAGTTGTAGGTTGGGCTAATGCTCTTTAGTCCAACCTACGAATTCTGATTTTGCAGATCGCTGCGAATTTTCGATCAATCTTATTCCATATACTTTGCAGGTGACGACGTTCAAACATCTTCATATGGGAGATAAGGTCAATTTGGAAATTGATTTGATTGCGCGGTATGTGGAACGAATGATGAGTGTGGGCGCGAGTTGAATTGCCGGGGTGGGCACGTTTCTGTGACCACGCGATGTCTGCTTACCGCGGCTCCCAAAGCACGGCGTCGTTGAAATCAGCGTATACTCCCACCTTTAATCACCCTCACGCATACCCTTCGTTTCCGCCATGTCTGTAGCTAAAAATCTCTTCTCCTACCCCGCTTATCGTGAAAAATCAGCCAAACCAGCTCCGTTTTTACCGATGTCGCGTGCTGAAATGGATAAACTTGGCTGGGATAGTTGCGACATCATTCTGGTTACCGGCGACGCTTATATTGATCATCCCAGTTTTGGTATGGCATTGGTTGGCCGGTTATTGGAATCACACGGTTTCCGGGTCGGTATTATCAGTCAACCAGACTGGCGCACGTTGGATGATTTTCGCGCTTTAGGTAAACCCAATTTGTATTTCGGTATAACTGCCGGCAACATGGATTCCATGGTGAACCGTTATACGGCCGATCGTAAAATTCGTTCAGACGATGCTTACACACCAGGCGGCGAAGCGGGTAAGCGACCTGATCGCGCGGTGATGGTGTACGGTCAAAAAGTGCGTGAAGCTTTTCCGGGTGTAGCTGTCGTGGCAGGAAGTATTGAAGCCAGTTTGCGCCGGATTGCGCATTATGATTATTGGTCAGATACCGTTAAACGTTCGATTTTATTGGACTGCAAAGCTGACATTCTGTTGTTCGGTAACGCAGAACGCGCGTTGATCGAACTCACGCATCGCATGGCTGGCGGTGAAAAAATTAACACCATACGCGATCTGCGCGGCACAGCTTTTATTGTTCCTTCTGGTTGGAAGCCGAATCCGGGTTGGATAGAAACACATTCCGTCAAAGTAGATACGCCAGGCAAAATTGAGGAACACGTTGATCCGTATTTAATGACTGGCGTGGAATCCAACACCGCGTGCACGACCAAATCAACTGACGCTGCAAACAAGGCTGAGTCAGATGCCGCCGCAACAAATTTAACTGCGCTCAAACCCATCAAAATTATTAGCCGCGAAGAGCGTCTCGCTAACAGTATGGCAATCCGCGAAAAAACGGTATTGCGTTTGCCTTCGTATGAAGAAGTAAAAGAAGATCCTGTTTTATACGCGCATGCTTCGCGTGTGTTTCATCTTGATTCCAATCCAGGCAACGCACGCGCATTAGTTCAGGCACATGGCAATCGTGACGTGTGGATGAACCCACCACCGATGCCGCTGGCGATGGATGAGATGGATGGCGTGTACGACATGGCTTACGCTCGCGCACCGCATCCGGGTTATGGCAATGCCAAAATTCCGGCATGGGACATGATTCGATTTTCAGTCAACATCATGCGCGGTTGTTTTGGCGGATGTACTTTTTGCTCGATTACCGAACACGAAGGACGCATTATTCAAAGCCGTTCTGAACCATCTATTTTGAAAGAGATTGAAGAAATTCGCGACAAGGTTAAAGGATTTACCGGTGTTATTTCTGATCTGGGCGGACCAACGGCGAATATGTATCGTTTAGCCTGTAAAGAAAAAAGTATTGAAGAATCGTGCCGTCGCTTGTCTTGCGTTTATCCCAGCATTTGCAGTAACCTGGGCACCGATCACAGCAAATTAATTTCGTTGTATCGCAAAGCACGTGCATTACCTGGCATCAAAAAAATATTAATCAGCTCTGGTTTGCGCTATGACTTAGCGGTGAAATCACCCGAATACGTCAAAGAATTGGTCACGCATCATGTAGGCGGTTTACTTAAAATTGCGCCGGAACATTCTGAAGCCGGACCATTATCCAAAATGATGAAACCTGGCATGGGCGCGTATGATGAATTCAAAGCCATGTTTGAAAAGTATTCCAAAGAAGCGGGCAAGCAACAGTATTTAATTCCTTACTTTATCGCAGCCCATCCTGGCACGACCGATGAAGACATGTTGAATCTGGCGCTTTGGTTGAAGAAGAATAATTTTAAACTCGATCAGGTACAAACCTTTATGCCAACTCCAATGGCATTAGCGACGGCGATGTATCACAGCCGTAAAAATCCACTGAAAAAAGTGACGGAAGATTCCGAAGTAGTAGAAACCGTACGCACTGGCCGCGTTCGCCGCTTGCACAAAGCATTATTGCGTTATCACGACCAGGACAACTGGCCGATCATCCGCGAAGCTTTAGTCCGAATGGGCAGACGCGATTTAATTGGTAGTGGAGATAAACATTTGGTGCCGTCGGAACATTCACCGTTGGCAGTGAAGTTGGCTGCGGTGAAGCGGCATCAAAAACCCTTGGTTGCCGCAGCCAGATCTGCAGTCACGCCAGTATTAAGAGAGAAAAATAAAATTGCCAAAAAAAAATAATCCCCAGTCAAAGCAGGTTACCCGTCATCCGCGCCCTACCTCATCCGCTGTAAAACGTAGCAACTATAAATAACGCTTTTAAATTCGATGCCGAAGTTCATGAGAGGGTTTTACTTTTTACTTTTTACTGATACCTGATGTCTGACCTCATCCTGCGATTGTGCGCTTTGGCCGGTATGCTTTTTGACATCGAGTTTCTTACCAACCCCCGCGTGGGCAGCCTGTGTTAACGCGCTGTCTTTTTTATTGTGCTTAATAGTTACTATTTACCCACTTTTATCGACTTCAGGAAACTAACACAGACTCGCTTCTTTGCATGTGCCACCAACCTCCCACCTCATCGATGTACTACTGAATTTAGGTATCAATTGATACGTCGGATTTTCTGTGTAGCCTAAGTTTTTATTTGCTGTTACTGTAATTTTTCCATCAATAACTTCAATTACTCCCACATGGCCAACAGTATCACCGTCCACCTGGCTGAATCGCTTTGCAATTCCATTTTGACCCGAATCGCACGCCTTTATTCCCTCAGTATCAAAACCCATTTCCATGCTACATAGCTCGACAGCGATCTTATGAGGCATTGCAGCAGCAATCACTTCGCTAAATTTTGCTTTGTTTACATATTGTTGATACTGCGGCAAAGCGATGGAACCCAGGATCATAATAATGACAACAACTATCATTAATTCAATCAGGGTAAAACCTTGTTGAGTTCCTCTCATTTCACACTCCAGATTCATTGTCAAAAAAAGATATGTCATAAATAAATTGCTAATTAAATAGAAAATTTAATACGAAATTTAAGTCGGCGATAATATCATTTTTTATAAAATAAACTAGTAAATATGATATTAAATTCTATCAGTGTATTTTTCTTGCCTGGTTATCATATGACGAGATAAAATAATTGCCGCGTCGCACAAACCACATTATGAAAAATGAATTTAGACACATCAACAGAAACGCCAAAAACATCTATTCAAGTCATTGAAAGAATGATGTCGTTGTTGGACGCGTTAGCGCGTTATCCGGATCCGGTCAGCTTAAAAGAGTTATCTAAAGTGACAGGCTTACACACTTCAACAGCGCATCGCATCTTGAACGATATGGTGCTCACGCGTTTTGTTGATCGTTCCGCACCGGGAACTTATCGCCTTGGTATGCGCTTATTAGAATTGGGAAATATAGTTAAAAGCCGCTTAAACGTGCGTGAAGCCGCTATTGATGCTATGCGCAAACTGCATCTGCAAACCCAACAGGCCGTGAATTTATCGGTGCGACAAGGCGATGAAATTGTGTACATTGATCGCGCCTTTTCTGAACGATCTGGTATGCAAGTGGTACGCGCCATTGGTGGTCGCGCGCCGTTGCATTTAACATCAACGGGCAAATTATTTTTATCTGTGGATGAACTCAAAACCATCCGGGCCTATGCAGCGCGCACTGGTCTGGTGGGACACAATCGCAATTCCATTACCGATTTAAACAAACTGGAACACGAATTGCAGCAAGTAAAACTGCTTGGTTACGCGCGTGATAATGAAGAGTTGGAGTTAGGTGTACGTTGCATGGCCGCGGGAATCAAGGATGATAGCGGCAAGTTGATTGCCGGCTTATCTATTTCTGCCCCGGCAGATCGTTTGATGGAAGAGTGGTTGGAACCGTTGATTGCCACAGCTAATCAGATTTCGGCAACGCTGGGTTCCAGAAATTAGCAGCCTGTCGGATTTTTTAAAAAATATAATTCGATCTGATGATTTTTTCGAGATGTTCGCCATACGTCACCGCTTCTACACTTAAGGGATGAGACGTTGTCACCGTGCCTGGTAATGGCTCGACATAGGTATCCATATTGCAGTTATAAAAAAACGGAACAGAATAGCGCTGTTTATTAGCGTTAGTGATAACCCCATGCGGAGTAGCCTTCAAATGTCCATTGCTCCAGACAGACATCATCTGACCTGTATTGAGTACCAGCGAAGCGGGAATACACGGAACACCCAGCCATTCATCCTCCTGTGTTTTTACCTGTAGCCCGCCAGTTTCATCCTGCATGAGCAGTGTAATGCAGCGTAATCTGTATGCGGTGCTGAACCGTACACTTCCTCTGATGATGACGTTGTTGAGACGGGCGGATAATGCAGCAGACGCAAAATAATATTGGGGTCAGTAAAATACGGATCAAGATAATTGGAAGACAAATTCAGAGCCAACGAAAACGCGTTGATTAATCGCCGGCTTAACACCGACATTTCGTGATAATAATTCATCACCTGTTTCTGAAAATCGGGTAACTGTGCAGGCCAGACATTTTTACCCGCAAATACAGACTCTGTCCATTTTCCGGCATCATAAAAAGACGACTCATTGGTCAAAATGTATGACTCACTTTGATTAGGTTTTTTTGCTACGCCGAGCCCCGAGTTTTTAAGCGTGGAAATAGTGAGAGGAAGGTAACCACGCAAATAGCGATGGTATTTTATGTGCATTTTTTCCTCTTGAGCCAACGCATGAAAATTTTCGGAAGCAAGGAAAATATCAGAGGTAACCTGAGAAGAGACGTGGTGATTAATTAATAAGCCAAATCCCACCGTTGAATAAGCTTGATATAACTTTATAGCGACCTTTTGCAAACCATCAGACCCCTGAAAACAAAGGAGCAAGATCAATAACAGGAATAGTTGTCATAGTGAATGGATGTATGGCCTCTGACTTCTAATTTTCCGTCTGTAGTTTTCTGTCTTCAGAAGCACCACAAGAATGACAGAACTTAGTAAAAGCATTTTTGCGTGTTCCGCAATGGTCGCACTTGTTGAACAAACAAATGCCGCAATGCTGGCAAAAATCGTTAGCTGTATTTTTTAAATCCACAGCACGCTCACAACAAGGGCAAACGTTTTTGGCCATGCGCGACAACGCGAGGTCGTAACTAAGTTCTTCGCGACGTTGTTGCTCGGGTAATTGTTCCGCTTCTTTTTGTTTTTCTAAATAGCGATTCAACGCCACAATCACTTGCCGCCCTACCAGCGCCGTAACAATAATGCCGACGGTATAACGCACGTAACCACCGTAACTAGGCAGATAAGGTACCAATTCGACGAAGAAGGTAAACAGAGCAAACAGCGCAAAGCCCCAGACAAATGGCCAATAGGTGCTTTTGCGTTTTTTTGCCAGAAACCAACCTGCAACAACCAGAAACGGCAGGGTGATTGCTAACCGATATAAAAAAACCCGTAACTCTTGCTTAAGCCGCTCTTTGTTTAATTTCTCGTTCGCTACTTTTTCCAAACCATGTATGCGATTTTGCAAGTTCGCTGTTTTTTGATTTTCGTCAAGCTGACTTTGCTGCAATCGTTCTACCTGCGCAAGCGCTTGACGTTCGATGGTTTTGAGTTTATCCAGTTCCTGATTGCGGACAATTAACGCCTTGTCCTGATCGGCAAGGTCGGTTGCACGACGTGTTGCGATCCAATTGGTGAAGGAGTCATAAGCTGATTTGGAATCCGCTTTCGCCGTATCGTAACTAAGTTGAGCGCGTTCTAAATGGTCGTTAATTTCAAGCAGCTTTTCTTGTGCTGCTTTGATTTCTGAACGCACCTGATCAGCGGCTGATTTATCGATGAAATCATTGGTTGTATAACTACGCTCAACCCGAGGCAAATCCTGCACTACGGTGCTGCCCAAGCCAATCAAAAAGCTGGCGAAAACGAATGCCACAATCCACAGACCAAAGCGAAACCATTTTTCAGATAACCTCAATGATTTACTCACGTCTTTTCTTTCATTCGTTAATTAAAATGTCGATTTTGTTATCGGTGTTTGAATCGTTTCAAGCCAGTTACGAATGCGTCCGGCATCAGCAAAACGTGAATACTTTCCTTTGGAATCCAGAAATACCATCACTACCGCGCGTCCTTTAACCATTGCTTGCATGACTAAACAACGCCCAGCTTCAGAAATATAACCGGTCTTTTGTAAACCGATTTCCCAGTCTGAGTTGGAAGTTAATTTATTTGAGCTTATGTATTCCAACGTCCGGCCACCTGGTGCAACAGCATATTTAGTGTCGGTGGAATACTGGCGAATTAGCGGTTGTGCATAAGCCGCTCTCACCAATTTGGCAAGATCTTGTGCGCTTGCCACGTTGCGACTGGATAGTCCGGTGGAATCGACATAGTGCGTATCCAACATACCCAATGATTTTGCTTTTACATTCATCGCAGCAACGAAAGACGGCAATCCTCCTGGATAATGCCGGCCCAGGCTGGATGCAGCGCGGTTTTCTGAGCTCATTAAGGCAATATGCAACATATCCGAACGCGATAACCTGGAACCGATTTTGAGACGCGATCCACTATTTTTTTCATAATCAACATCGTCGTTGGTCACCTCTAATATTTCATCCATATCCTGAGCTGCTTCAAGAACGACCAGGCTAGTCATTAATTTAGTGATAGAGGCGATGGGTAAAGAGACGTTCGCATTTTTCTCAAACAATACTTGTGAACTTTCCTGATCAATGACCAACGCGACATTCGATTTAAGATCCAACGGATCGTGCGTTCCCTGTAAACCTCCTATGTCACCAAAGCTTAATTTTTCAGGAGCAAATAGCGCTTTGCGCGGCATTGCACGTGCCATGGCGACCGTTTTTCTTGCTGTTTTCGCTTTTATTCTGGTCGTTTTTTTGACTGATTTTTTAGCGAGAAGAGTAGATTTACCCACACGCTTAACCGCTTTTTTCGATACCGAAGTGCCCGATGTCGTTTGCTTTTTAGTTTGGCCTGCAGTTTGAGTTTTAGCTTGCGCGATTGAGGTACTGAAAATCAGTAAAACCATGGCAAATGCAGTGGAGATTTTTAGCATTTTTTTCCCTCTTTTTTGAATTGTTTACACTTTTCGAAGTTTAACAAATTTTCGATTATTTACAAGAAAATTAATAAGTTAGGAAGCTTACTTAAAGGAATTTAGCATACAAATTCAAAAAAGCTTCCTTACAAACTGAACTAGACAAATTTAATCATTGAAGTATCGCGTTCAGTCACTAACGAATTCTCTGCTCTGCTAAGATCAGCATAGCCCAACGACATGCCACAAACCACCATTTGTTGATCAGGTAACTTCAAAAACTTGTGGATGATTTCATGGTATTGCGTAAATGCTGCTTGCGGACACGTATCTAAGCCGCGTGCTTTCGCAGCCAACATAATATTTTGCAGGAACATACCATAGTCAAGCCAGGAGCCCTGTTCCATCACACGGTCTATTGTAAAAATAAATCCGACAGGGGCATCAAAGAATACATAATTACGACCAAACTGAGCATGCATGCCGGCTTTATTTTCTCGCCCTAACCCGAGTAAAGAGTAGAGATCCCAACCTATTTTACGGCGACGTTCTAAATAGGGACTAAGCCATTGCACCGGATAGTAGTGATATTCCTCTTTGTATTGATTATTGGGATTATTGTGCGCCTGTAAAATTTCATCGCTTAAGCGTTGCTTTGCTTCTCCCGTAAATACATAAACTCTCCAAGGCTGCGTGTTGCTTCCAGAAGGTGCGCGTGCAGCAATTTCAATTATTTTTTGTATTTCTTCCTTAGAAACAGCCGTCGGCAAAAACGCACGAACTGATTTTCTCGATGCAATAACTTCATCAACAATTTTTTGTGTATCAGTTTCTATCATCATTTTTTTCTGTAGTCAGACCTGTGTAATCCTCCTTCTTAAGAAAAAGGAACCTTATTTTTACCGAAGGCGTATTTTAATTCAAAATCAATATCTTATTTACAATTTATTATATTTGGTGCGATGCACAAAATATACTTGACAAGGTTAAGATTTAATTTAGAATATCAATTGTTGCATCGCACAATATTTGAAGCAAAGAATTTGATTCAGAGAATGTGATGCGCTATTTGTTGACCTTTAATTTAACTCAACCAATTCAACACATCGCCCGAAAGAGGATCATTATGTCTACATTACCTGAACAATTTTCTGCAGTAACTAAAGCAAATCTGGATGCACAACTCGCTGTTTTATCGACCTTCACCAATAAAGCTATTGAGGGCATTGAAAAAGTAGTTGAATTGAATTCAGCTGTAGCAAAAACTTCATTCGAAGAATTAAATGCCGCTATTAAACAAGCTAAAGATCCACAAGATTTTTTTAGCTTAACTGCTGCACAAGCTCAGCAAACTACGGATAAAGCATTGGAATATACCCGCCTTTTAGCTTCTATCTTTTCTGGCGTACAAGCAGAATTAACTAAAACAACCGAAGCCCACGTTGCTGATACAAATCGCAAAGTAGTCGCACTTGTTGAGGAAGCTTCCAAGAATGCGCCTGCCGGAACTGAACATGCAATCGGATTATTGAAATCAGCTCTTGGCAATGCTAACGCCAGCTATGAACAACTCAATAAATCAACAAAACAAGCTGTTGAAGCATTGGAAACAAATTTGAAAACAGCAGTAAATCAAATTTCCCAAGCTGCAACTAAAACTGCTCCACGCGCTTCTAAAAAATAATAGCTAGGTTGCGTTGCACCGCATTATCTTCAGAACATATTGAAACGTTGATCTGAAGAATCCGTTGTCTCCTTGGTGCTTACACTTTTAAAGTTAAGCTCCAATTTGCCCCGATTTATTCGGGGTATTTTTTTGCTTTTTTAAACTGTCACACGGAATCGAGATACAGAGTTTTTCAGTTCTTGCGCCAATCCAGATAATTCATGGATGGACTGCGCCGTTTGTTGAGCACCATTTTGTGTCTGTTCCGTGACAGATAAAATTTGTTGAATATTTTGCGCTACGCCGTTGGCGGATGTTTTCTGTTGTTGGGCTGATTGTGAAATATGCTGAATCAATTTTGCCAACTGGTTTGATATGCGCCGGATTTCTGCTAAGCCGGTATCAGAGCGATCAGCTAACTTAACTCCATCAATCGCATGTTGCAATTTACGTGCAACTTCTACCGATTCATTCGCCAACCTGGAAACGTCATTAATATCATCAACCATAGCCAGTATCGCCTCGCCCGCGCCTTTAATCTCACGCGATTGCTGCTGAGATGCGCTTAATAACACAGCTGAAACTCCTTCTGCCTGATTTGACGCTGAGGTCACTTGCTCTGCCGTGGTGGTTACCCGGCCAACTAAACCGCGTAACTCTTCCACTGTATAGTTGACCGAGTCAGCGATCGCACCGGTAATGTCTTCAGAAACGGTGGCATGTATAGTCAAATCGCCATCAGCAACCTCCTGTAATTCATTCATTAATCGCAAAATCGCCGCTTGGTTTTGATCATTGGCGTGCTTAGCTTCGCTTTCCCGTTTTTGCGCTTGCCTCATTTGCATATCGGCTTGGGCGCGACGGGCACTCATTTCTTTTGCGCGATTGTGGCCGTCTTGCAATAGCACTAAAGCACCGCTCAAAGCAGCCAAAAACGCCATCGTAAATCCCAGGTACATGAAATAATCACTCAAGTTATTTAAATTGATTTGATTACGATAGTTTGTCTGCACTGCAATCAAATGCAATCGCAAATCTTCATTTTCGGAAAGCAATAATTGTCCGGCGTGTTTCGCAGCCATATAATTTTGCAAATTACTCAAAAGTGTCGATACGGACCGTTGGTAGTCTGCAAATGCCGTTTTCAAGTCAGTGAGTTTTTTTCGCGTTTCCGGATCGTTGACTGGCATCAATTGCAGTGCATCTGAACCGTTCAACAATCCCTCTATCAAATTACTGAAAGTAGTTATTTCTCTTTTCAGCGACAAAGTCGTTTCAGGATTAATGCTTTCAGCAACAAGAAATCCGCTTACGCCACGCTCTAAACGTGACGTCAGCATAAGCAATTGACCAAAAGCAGCAAGCTCTCCGGTTGAGCCACCATGCTGTAATTTTTTAACGGCAACTTCTTCCGATAATTCAAATAAACCAGCAGAAATAGTAGTTAACTTTTTTATTGTTTGAGCAAAGTCGGTTAATTCTTTTTTCATTGTCAAAATAGTGTTTGCTGCTTTATCCGTATTCAACCAAATGTTTTTACTTTCGTTCCACACAGCCAAATCAGCAGGCCCGGCACTATCCAGGTGATAACCGTTATAGACGCCACCCTGCGTCAACAAATTTAAATCGCTGATTAATTTATTGCGACTTTTTTGAAGTTCTTTCAACGCATCAGGATTACCCAGAATTGCATTCGGTACAGCTTTAGCTATCTGTTGCGAATGCATTAAGGCATCACCGGCAATTTGAGATTGAATTACTTCCTGTTTTTCCTGAATGGTAGATAACCAGACAAAAAAACCGCCAAAAATCAACGAAAGAAGCATGAATAAAAACAAGAATTGAATTTGACGCTGCAGAGTCAGGTGCCCGATAAATGGTAATTTAATGTCGTAAATCCGCTCAGGGAAATCACTTGGATTATTGTCGTGATCTTTCTTTACTTTCTTTTTTTTACGGGTTTTTGCGTCAATTAAAGAAGGCACCAATTCCGATGGTGCAGGTGAATTATCCGGATCAGATGACGTATTACTTCCCTGTTTGGCGGCTACTTCTTTTTCAGAATCCAACGGTAAGTTTAAGGTCATGACTAAGTCTCCTAATCCCAATGAAATGCAAATCGGTCGTTATTACCAGTTGGATATCAAAATCTGATTGATATACCCGGTTAAATAGCAACCATCTCAAAATCTTCTTTTCGTGCACCACATTCAGGACAGGTCCAATTCATTGGAACATCTTTCCAGCGCGTTCCAGGCAAAATGCCTTCGTCAGGCATTCCGGCAGCTTCGTCATACATCCAACCGCAAATCAAACACATCCATGTTTGCAATTCACTATTTTGATTTGAGTTTTCAGAAAAATCGGTCCCAATAATATTACTCACAGTTTTCGTCCTTCTATCTGGTAATTCAATTTCTCAATCTATTGCGAACGCGAAGGCAAAGTACGAACGGTATGGTTCGTATTTTCAACATTGACAACGCATTGCCCACAACAAGTGCACTATTGATTTGGAAATGGAATAAAATGTAAAGTTCGTTATCTTAATCTACCCTACGTGCAAAACCAACACCACCTACAAGTTTTAAGCTTTGGAAGCTCCGATCCGCTTGGGGCTATCGGTATTCAGGCCGATCTCGGCAGTTTTGCTGCTATGGGGTGTCACGGTTTAACGGTCATCACCACTATTTTAGTTGGTGACACCACCGAAATCAGTGAAATGGAACCCATCGACGCTGAAATTCTTATTGAGCAGGCACGCACTATTTTAGAAGATGTGCCTGTGGCGGCTTTTAAGCTCGGCATTATTGGCAGCGTTGAAAATGTCACCGCCATTGCGGAAATTGTTTCTGATTATCCCGAAGTCCCGCTTATTTTCGATCCCTTTTCTTCCAATATTCCTGACCAGGGTCAGGAAACGGAAGATATCTTTCTGGCGATCAATGAATTAATTATTCCGCAAACCACGTTGCTCGTTGCTTCCGCAGTAGAAATTGCAAGACTGGCTGAAGCATGGCGTGAACCATCTACCGATGATACTTTGGCTCTCGACGTACAGCGACTTATTGAATCGGGATGTGAATACGTTTTTGTCATGGGAACTGGTAACGCAGGAAACGAAATCACCAATTCGTTATATGACCAGTCTGGAATAATCCGGCATGACAGCTGGCCGCGCCTTAGCGGTTCATTTTTAGGTGCGGGTTCAACTCTTTCGGCCGCCATTACTGCATTAATTGCCAATGGTTTAGAAGTATCTGATGCCGTGCTGGAAGCGCAAGAATTTACGAATGCTGCTTTGGCACATGCGCATCGGTTTGGTATGGGAAAATTAGTACCTGATCGTTATTTTTGGGCGCGTGAGCCGGATGAAGAAAAAAGTCCGGATCCGGATCAGCCAGAATAATGCTATTGGCGCTAGTTTTCGTAGGGTGAATATGCTTTTGTGCCCCCCATGACTGACAACTGATGCAAGTTAAGAAAAATCCCTTATTTTGCAACGATTACTGAATACAAACCTCCATTAACTCCCCAACCATGGTGGGCACAAAAGCATGCCCACCCTACAACTTCAAAACTATGCGTAATTCAGAACTCTTTGAACGTGCCCAACTCACCACGCCAGGCGGCGTCAACTCACCTGTACGTGCTTTTCGTTCCGTTGGTGGCACACCTCGTTTTATCACGCGTGCAGCCGGCGCTTATTTTTGGGATGCGGAAGATAAACGCTACATAGATTACATCGGCTCATGGGGACCTGCCATTGTTGGTCATGCGCATCCGACCGTCATTAAAGCGGTGCATGCCGCTGTTGAGTTGGGCTTAAGTTTTGGTGCGCCTACCGAGGGTGAAATTTTAATGGCCGAAGAAATTTGCCGGCTGGTTCCTTCCATTGAACAGGTACGCTTAGTTTCTTCCGGCACAGAAGCGACAATGAGCGCATTACGTTTGGCTCGAGGTGCAACCGGGCGCGACAAAATTATCAAATTTGAAGGTTGTTATCACGGTCATGCGGATGCGTTATTAGTCAAAGCGGGAAGTGGCTTACTGACATTAGGAAACCCAAGTTCTGCCGGAGTTCCGGCAGATTTCACCAAACACACGCTCGTACTCGATTACAACAACATGCAACAATTGGAAGACACGTTTAAAACGATGGGAGAAAAAATAGCTTGCGTCATCGTTGAACCAGTTGCCGGCAATATGAATTTAATTAAAGCCACGCCAGAGTTTTTACATACCATGCGTCGTTTATGTACTGAATACGGCACCATTTTAATTTTTGATGAAGTGATGTGTGGATTCCGGGTCGCTCTGGGCGGCGCCCAATCTGTCTACAACATCAAACCCGATCTGACTGCTCTCGGCAAAGTGATTGGCGGCGGCCTGCCAGTTGCCGCCTTTGGTGGACGGGCAGATTTAATGGCGCACATGGCTCCGCTAGGTGGCGTGTATCAGGCCGGGACTTTATCGGGTAACCCTGTTGCTGTTGCGGCAGGGCTTGCCACTTTAAAATTAATTCAGGCCGATGGTTTTTATGAAAATCTGAGCCAACAAACGGCAAAGTTGGCGCAAGGTTTAACTCAGCTTGCGCGGCAAGCAGAAGTCAGCTTTTGTGCCGACTCCATCGGTGGCATGTTTGGTCTTTATTTTGCTGATCAAGTTCCAGCCAGCTATGCGGAAGTGATGCTTACCGATAAAGAAAAGTTTAACCGGCTGTTTCATTTAATGTTAAATGATGGCATCTATCTTGCACCGTCAGCTTATGAAGCTGGCTTCGTATCGTCAGAACATGACGACGTGATTATTCAAACTACTCTGGATAGTGCGAAACACGCATTTTCTCAACTGAAGTAATACAGTAATAACGCAATGGCTCATTGACAATGAACCATTGCGTCATTAAAATCGCATTTTTTTACATAGGAGCGCTCAGTGAGTACTTGTTCTGGAGATAGTTGTCGATTAATTTTCAGCACCACTGTTTGATCCGGTTCCGCAAAAGTTTATCTTGCTGTGCCTGGTTTCACAGGCACAGTGTCCCGGTCTGAATCCTGACCATCTAATAATTAATTAAATTCTGTTTTAAATCGCGAATGGCTGTTGCGTGGCCGTTGATGATTTGCGCAAGCACATTGAGTCTCCATTTTCCAAAAATGGAGTAATCATGATTTGGTATGAATTCACATTACGCGTGCTTTTAGCACTTTTGCTCGGTTCATTAATTGGCACTGAACGCCAGCTTCGGCAACGCATGGCAGGGTTGCGCACTAATGCGTTAGTAGCTGCTGGCGCGGCTTTATTTGTTTCCACAGCTTCTCTTTCCATCCTTCCAGAAGAAGGAATGCGCATTGCTGCTCAAGTTGTTTCCGGAATTGGCTTTTTAGGCGCTGGCGTCATCATGCGTGAAGGAGTGAATATCCGCGGATTAAATACTGCCGCTACATTATGGTGCTCAGCAGCCATTGGAATTTTGTCCGGCCTTGGTCACGCAACGGAAGCGGCAATCGGTACTTTTTTTATTTTACTTGCCAATTTTATTTTGCGTGATGTAGCTCAGCGTATGCATCGCCAAAATACCGCCGCTGGCCTGGAAGTGGAGCAGGCGTATCGCATTAATATCGTCTGCGATTCATCGGAAGAAGTGCATGTCCGTACTTTGTTACTTCATTCAATACAAGGAATGTCACCGTTGATTTTGCAGTCACTACATAGTGAAGACGTGACTCCCGGCGGGAAAATTGAAGTTCGTGCTCATGTGCTGGCAGTACTTGGGCATCATAATTTATTAGAGCAAATTGTGAGCCGGGTAAGCATGGAAAAAAGTGTCTCTGTAGTACGTTGGGCCATTTTAAGCGAGGCATTGGAATAACAAAAAGGCAGCTTGAGCTGCCTTTTTGTACTTATCGTACCCTCATCTAAAAATAGAATCAGGTGAAGTTAGAAAATATGGCGTATTCCTAACTGAACTCTTGCCACCGATTTACCTGAAACATCTGTGTTAACCATCGAATTACCCTCGTTTTTTGTATAAGCCAGAATGGAATACAAATTGGTGCGCTTAGATAACGTATGGTTATAACCAATCGCAAACTGGCTGGCATTGGCATTGTCTACTATCTTGTTATTTCTGTAAGTGTAGCCAGCAAACACCGAATGTATACCGAGAGGCACCGTTGCCCCAACTAAGTAACTTTGTGTTTTATGATCCTCACCATGGGTTGTTCGCTCAAACGCAGCATGCACTCTAACCACGTTGAAATTATATGTTCCGCCAACAAAGTGGGTTCTAAAAGTACCTAAATCGACTAGTGAGCTATTACCATCAGCATCAAACTGTAAATTCTCATTATTTGCCAGATGGTAGGCATAGATAATATTGATCGGACCACTTGCCGGGCTTACATATCCGAGTGAAAAACCCGTTTGCCTATTCGTCGAAAGGTTACCTGGCTGCTCACCGAAACCATACGCTGCGGATGCGTTAAAACCACCTAAGTTTGCAGGTGTGTTGTAAATGATGGCGTTATCCATACGAAAATCTCTGGATAGAAAATCGGCATCCTGACCAAATAAGGTGTTTATATCGCCCGCCGTATTATTTCCAAAGGGATCAACGACTCCATACGCGTTATAGATAGGTGTGTATTGACGTCCCATTGTAACGACACCAAAATTACCGCCTAAACCTACAAATGCCTGACGCCCGGCAAGACGACCGCCTTGTGTAGATGTTCCATTGTCAATCGACATTCCCTGTTCCAAAACAAACGTCGCCTGTAAACCGTTCCCCAAGTCTTCCGTTCCTTTAAAACCTAAACGCGAGCCAGATTCAATACCACTTTGAATTTTAGTTACGGATCCACCAGAATGGCCATTTTCATAAACTACACCAGCGTCAACCACACCATAAACAGTGACTCTTGATTGTGCTGATGCAATTCCATAAATACTCAATAGTGCAACTAGTAGAAATAAGTTTTTCATATTTAATTTCTTAAAAAATGGTTCAATTTACCCAAAACAAATAGTTACGCAATGCCATGTTTAACGCCCTTAATATCACAAAAGGCAGCCGAAGCTGCCTTTTTTTTACACATAATAAACAACATTATGCGCATTTACTGATCGACATCATTAAAACATGTGACGCATACCCAATTGGAATGTGCTCACGTTTTTGCCTGGAGTATCGTTATCAATACGTCCCAAAGAGCCATTTTTCACATAACTAAACGCTGTATACAAATTACTACGCTTTGACAAATTGTACGTATAACCAAGAGCAAATTGATTTGCGTTCGAGTTAGCATTGATTTGGTCTTTTTTGTGCGTGTAATCAGCAAAAACAGTACTTGCGCCAAATGGCACGGTTACACCGACCATGTAGTCTTGCGTTTTAAATGTAGTACCCAGCTTGTTTTGATCAAACGCAAGATGCGCTTTAGCTACACCAAAATCCCAGGTTGCACCAATAAAATGCGTTTTGAATGCAGAAAAACCATTCACATCGTTATTGGCGCCGTGGAAAGCATAGGCAACTGTCACTGGTCCGTTAGCATAACCTAACGATACGCCGACTTGACTTTGTGACTTAGTACTACCTGCCTGCTCACCAAAGCCGTACGCAAGAGCACCTTTAAAGCCATACAGATTATCTGGTGTGTTATAGATAACCGCATTGTCCATACGCTGATAGAGTGATGCATTACCGATATTGCCAAAGAAATTATTCATGCCTGCGGCAAAGCCGTTCAGGAACGGATCAATAGCCAGATAAGACTCATACAATGGGCTAAATTGACGACCAAATTTTACTGTTCCAGCTGCATTACTACTCACGCCAACATACGCCTGGCTGCTGAAAGTGCCGCCGTTAATAGAAGGAGGAGGAGTACTGGAATAAGGGTCAGAAGTAAGAATACCGCTTCCCAATGTGTCATAGCCTGAATGACCAGTATCAATTTGAACGCCTTGCTCTAATACGAACAGGGCTTTCATGCCATTACCCAAATCTTCAGTACCTCTGAAGCCGATCCGTGAATAGGATTGCTGACCACTTTCTAATGTGATTTTTTTACCTGCAGCAAATGCGCCGTTCCTGTAAGCAAC
>Ga0209512_1001455_pt1 | contig 29093 bp, 28 predicted proteins | sample frozenSSSSmetaG_FD_184142 | JGI IMG/M metagenome (GOLD analysis project Ga0209512, IMG submission 184142) | Glacier valley bacterial and archeal communities from Borup Fiord, Nunavut, Canada, to study Microbial Dark Matter (Phase II) -... | ecosystem: Environmental > Aquatic > Freshwater > Ice >...
AACTCTCCAGCCGATTTTAAGGTAGTTTTTCCACATTTTTTGATGATTTAAAAATTGAAAGATTGCAAAATTTGAAAATTGGTTTCACACGTCACTCCACTGCTCAATGACTCCATATACAATCCCACTTTTATGCCATCCAAAAACCCTCGGAACGGATTTATCAGATAGGATAAGCACTTTTTATAAGAAAGCAATCGAACAATATTGTTCGATTGCGGTCAATAATGATTGAGGCATAGAAAAACACGAAGATTGATTTTCTGGTTTTTGGTAACTTGTTTTGGTTTGGTCTGCCTTTCAGCGTTCTGACCTTTCACCGTGGTCTGTGTTTCCGTGGTCGGTGTCCCGCCACCGTGGTCTGTGTCCCACCACCGTAGTCTGTGTCCCGCCACCGTGGTCTGTGTCCCACAGACCACTTTAAGTTTATTTCGTTTCGGTCTGTGTGACACAGACCGAGGTCGAGTGTCTCACGATAAATCTTTCTCCTCCGTGGTCTGTGTCCCACAGACCACTATTTTTTCAGTTTATTTCTTTCGGTCTTTGAGTCACAGGCCGAGGTGAAAGTAACAGGTTCGCCTACTCAGATCGTTTATCATAACTCACTTCCTCCGTGGTCTGTGTCCCACAGACCACTATTTTTTCAGTTTATTTCTTTCGGTCTTTGAGACACAGGCCGAGGTGAAGGTAACAGATTCGCCTACTCAGATCGTTTATCATAACTCCCCACTCACATTAAAACCTATCCATATAATGAGTTATAAAGCCAAAATCATCAGCCCCTTTCTCATAAAACATAGCTGAAGACCATCTGTAGTTTTCAGGGCTATCCGCAAGATTCCAATGTGCTTGTAGCGGGTTATTGTGGAGATAAGTTAGCTTTTGTTCCAATTTCTCTTTAGAGTCCATTAAAATTGCCAGTGGGTCTCGCTGCCAAATTCTAAATAAGCGATCATTATCATCCACTTTAAATTCAGATAATCTATTAGGGCTTACTGAATTTAAGTTATTGATAATCATATGACTAGTGTATTTATTGAAACTAGCATAAGGCATTTCTTTACCATTTGGCTCCTTCATTTCCCAAATCACATGAAGGTGATTGGGCATGATGACAAATCCATAGACTACCACCATACCCCTTGAAACCAATTCTCGCCAGGACGAGATAATAATCTCTTTGTACTGATTATTTTCTAAAACACACTTCCAGTCCTTAATAGTATTTGTCCAAAAATATACGGAATCAAATTCCATCCGGGAGTTGCGGTATTTGCTGTCTTGATGTTCCATAGTCTTATGGTTAAAAAAAATAAATTATCTACGCCCTATCCTAAAACTAACCTAATCCCATGACATTGATTGAAAAAAATCCGTAGTCTGTGTCCTCCGTGGTCTGTGTCCCGTCCGTGGTCTGTCCCACCGTGGTCTGTGTCCCACAGACCACAACTATTTCGGTCTGTGGGACACAGACCGAGGAAGAAGGGAAGAATAAAAATCTAACCACCCAACCTCCGCATCACCAATGCATCAATTATTTCAAAAAGCTGCTTGGGGTGACGAGTCCGCCAACTCATATCATCTAGCTTCCCTCCCATGACCAAGTATCGGTCTATACCAAACCTGCTCATTTCAGACAAGACATGATCTCGCAAGTTTAGCATAACAATCCAGCCGTCTTCTAATTCATCTTGCCATTCGTCATAGTAATCATCAGCTTCCAGATCGCCGTGGAAGTTTAGCACATTCTCACAAATCAGAATGTATTTGTTGATGCCCTCTCCGATCATCAATTCAATGATATTCCGCTTCAAAGTCATAATATCATTGTTCAGCAGGTCATTCCACTCACCTATCAATTCGATTACAGCAAAACCATGGTGATAGTCTGCATAGATTACTTTCAGAAAAAGCGTCTCAGATTCCATACTATCCCACTGCGGGTGAATCAGAAAATTGTAGATGGAATCCGTAAAATGAACCTCGCTGTTCTGATATTCAAAAAACGGAGATTGAGGATCTTCTGCAGCGATGTAAAGATTTCTCCAGTTAAAGTAAGGCTCAAGCGTATGCATGGTAGGTAAACAGATCTGACTAAGGTAAAGTTGCAGTGGATCATTCCATTTGAAACTTCCTTTATGGCTCAATCCATGCTAAACGAGATTATGTAACTACGTCATCCGATAGCTACCTGATGCGAGCTTGCGTGCCGAAGGTTGGGAGACCCTTAGGCCGACGCGGCAATCCAGTAAAGGTCAGTACTTCTTATAACTAGATTGCTTCACTCCTCCGTCATTACCAATGACGTTCATAAATCCGAAATCACATATCTCAAATCATAAATCCCCTACTCGCTTTTAATCGCCTTCACCGGATTGGAATTCGCTGCTTTTAGGGATTGGATGGTCACAGTCAGCAGCGCTACTCCCATAATCGTGGCAGCAGCAAGCGGTATAAACCACCACTCAAAACTAATCTTGTATTGGTAGCCATTCAGCCAGTCCTGCATCACCCAGAATGCCAATCCAGAGCCAATGACTATCGACAGAAATACGATGAGGATAAACTCCTTATTGATCACCTGAAGAATAGATAAAGTGGAAGCTCCCAATACTTTTCTGATTCCAATTTCCTTGGTCTTTTGCTCGGCAATATGTGCAGAAAGCCCCAATAGACCCAAGCAGGAAATGATAATGGTCAAAATACTGAAGTATTGCGCCAAGTCTCTGAAGCGTACATCTTCCTGATAGAGACGTGCATAATTCTCATCCATAAAACTGTACTCAAAAGGGAATTCAGGATTAAGGTTGCCAGCCACAGATTCCAGATAAGCAATCGTTTCCTGAATATTTGCTGTATTGACTTTCACATATCCTTGCCAGGTATTTACAGGATCCAATAGCAAAATAGCTGGTGCTACGTTTTGTCTAAAGCTTTCAAAATGAAAATCTTTTACGACACCTGTGATGCCTCTTTCATCTTCCCCCATTCTAAAAAACTCGCTTCCTTCATGGTCTTTTTGCATCAAATCATAAGCCGTTTGGTTAAGAATTGCTCCAGAGACTGAATCCGCTCCATTTGCCCTATCAAATGCTCTCCCGTTTACCAATACCAATCCGGAAGTTTCTATAAAATCATAATCCACCCGGATGATTTCAAAAAGTGCTGCATTTTCAGGATCTTTTCCTTCCCAGGAAACTCCTCCCGTATTTGAGTTTCTCCCCAGAAAACCAAAGGAAGATCGGCTGACGGATTCAATATTTTCATTCTTTTCCAATTCGGCCTTGAATACATCAAAACTCTCTAAAAGCTTTCCTTCCAAAGGAATCTGAATCAATTGGTCTTTGGAATAGCCCAAATCTTGATTCATCGCAAAACTGATTTGCTGATATACCACCAAGGTGGAAACAATCAGGATAGTCGCTAATATAAACTGGAATAATACCAGTCCTTTTCTAGCCATCACCACCCCTTTACCGGCTTTGGTAAATGACCTGAATACGGAAACAACTTTGGTAGCTGAAAGGTAAAATGCAGGATAGCTTCCCGCTACAATCCCTGTGAAAAGAATGATAGAAATGAGCTGTAGCCAGAAAAACCCTTCCAAATAAGGCACAGACATCACTTTTCCTGTCAGGTTATTGAATATGGGTAAAGTCGCCTCTACTAGAATCACCGCAATGATCCCCGCAAAAAAAGTAATCAATAAAGACTCACTCATAAACTGCATGACCAAAGAACTCTTATCGGCACCTGCCACTTTCCTCACGCCCACTTCCTTTGCACGCTTTTGGGATTTGGCAGTGCTGAGATTCATAAAATTAATGCAGGCAATGATCAGAACAAAGAGCCCGATCATGGCAAAAAGCTTCACATTTTTGATCCTACCTTCTACTAGTTGACCATCTTTCCAGCTCCCATGGAGGTAGTAATCTCCATAAGGATAAGCAAACAAGCGAACATTGGATTCTTCATTTCTATCCTTGATATAATTCTCAATACTAGCAGAAAACTTATCTCCGTCTACTCCTTCTCTCAACCGAATGACTGTTCTTGGGCCATTATTGCCCCATTCTTCCAGCCAGTCGTTTTCTTCGAAAAAGACAGAATAAGGAAGCACAAAGTCAAATTGCATAGCTGAACTAGTAGGGAAGTCCTTGACCACACCCTGAACAATATAGTTTTTGGAATCGGTCCCACCTTTCATCTCTACATCCTCACCCACTACGTCCGTTCTGCCGAAAAGCGAAATGGCCCCACTTTCTGTCAAGACCACCTGATTATTTTCAGTAAGCATGGAATTGAGGTCACCCTCTACCACACCATAGGAATATATTTTCAGGAAATCAGGCATGGCATACAAGCCTTCCAATTTGATACGCTTGTCCTGTTGGATAAATAGCAAATTCTGCATCCAAGTGTAGGTGGCGGCATATTCCACATCCGCTAAGGTTTCTTTCATGCTTTCAGCCAGCACACCGGGCGTAGAAGTAGTAGTAAAAATATCCGATCCATAGGACTGATGCTCCATCATTTGATACACTCGTTCCGCATCCGGCAATTCCTTATTGACATTCATCTCAGAAGTCACCCAAAGTCCAATTAGTATTGCTGCCCAAAGCCCCAGTGAGAGGCCAAATAGATTGATGAAGAAAGTCAGTTTATGCTTTGCAAAACCTCTCAATGCGATTTTAAAATAGTTCTTTAACATGTAGTTGTGTACTAAGTATGCCTGTTGGTTATCTTGATCTCAAAAATCTCTTGCTAGTTCTATTACTAGAGATGCATGCCGATACCAAACAGTTGCATAGAGAATGCCAGCAGAGAAAAACAGCCCCATATGACTTCCAGAAGGCTTTTTAACTAAAAACTCCTTGTCCGACTTTGATGGTTTTTGGTCGCTTTCGGGCGAATTTTCTAAAACTCTGAATCTTAATACATCCATGAAATTGAAGGATCTTATCAGGATTGAAGGATCACAAAACCTGATGTACTCTTTGAGAATAGAGAAAAAGTCGAAGAACTGGCCAGGAAGCTGAATTCATCATCCACTAAGCCGGTAAAATTCAATTAAAATTGAATAATTCCTAAAATGTCGCATTTGTACAAGACAAATATTTTCCAATCAGATACATTTAAAATCAGGTTTAAAGACCGGTTTTACTTTTAATTTCTATTTTTTTAACAACCAAACTCCAATGTTTAGATAACATGAGCTTTTTACGCCTACTTTTTCACCTTTTCCCTTTTAAAAAAATCATAAACACAGCCATTAAAAATCCTTTGAAATCAGGTGACCAATCTGTCCCGATATTACTCCTTTTCTTTTGGGCTTCCTTTAAAGGGATGAACGTCGAAAATGTTTTCACCACCGACATGCCCACACTTTTAGAAGTTTCCATTTACAGAAACAGTATTTATACCAAGCAATTTCAGAGCGGTTCCTGGTTGGGAGTGAAGGAATTAGCCTTTCCAGAATTGATGGGAAAATTGAACTTGAAGTACACTTATCCAAATAACTATTAAATTTTAGAAACATGAAAAACATTCTTATAACAGGCTGCAGCACCGGATTCGGCTTTTTGGCAGCCAAAGTTTTTGCACAAAAAGGGCATCATGTATATGCCACTATGCGCAATATCGAAAGCAGTAACAAAGCACATGCAGATGAACTTCGCGCATTTGCAAAAGACAATCAGGTGAAAATTGATGTGTTAGAGATCGACGTCACCTCAGATAAAAGTGTCAACGATGCTGTGGCACAAATCGACAAAGTAGATGTGCTCATCAACAATGCCGGTCGAGGCTATGGCGGTCCTATTGAGGCATTTACATCCCAGCAGGTATTGGATCAGCTGGACCTGAACGTCGTAGGAAACATCAGAATGGTAAAAGCAGTTTTGCCAAAAATGCGTGCTCAAAAAAGCGGTTTGATCATACAACTAAGTTCCATCGCAGGTCGTTGTGCTGTGCCCGGTTTTGGAGTGTACCATGCCAGCAAATGGGGCGTAGAAGGCCTCAGCGAATCCATGCGCTACGAATTGTCACCTCTGGGAATAGATGTGGTGATTGTACAGCCAGGACCATTTGAAACACAATTCTTTTCAACACTTGTTAATTCCGAGGATGCAGAAATAGCCTCAGCCTACGAGCATGTCGGCAAATTTGGTGAAGGGTTTGCCAGCAGTACCATGGCAGCTTTTGCAGATCCTAATGCACCCACAGACCCAATCATAATTGTAGAAGCATTTGAAAACCTGATCAACATGCCGAATGGCTCCCGTCCTTTGCGCACCATGGTAGGTTTGAATTTTGGACTTCAGGCAGTCAACGAGGTCACCGAACCTATTCGCCAAAGCCTACTTCAGGTCTTTGAAATAAGCGATTGGGATGGGCCACGGGAGTAAAGTTAGGAGTTGGAGGTAGGAGGTAGGAAGTTGGAAGTCGGGAAGTTGTCAGCCTGACACTGTAATTGTAAATTCCACACCATGGTCGGTGTCTCGCAGACAACTATTATTCACCGTGGTCTGTGTCTCACAGACCACTATTATTCTCCATGATCTGTGTCCCACAGACCATTAATCTTCCAGAATATTTCGTTTCGGTCTGTGGGACACAGACCGAGGTGAAAAGACACAGACCGAGGTGAAGAGACACAGACCGAGGTGGACCGAGGTAAAGCATCCGATAGCTATCGGATGACGTTTCCATGCGAGTAAAATTCCGCTCAATTTTTCTAACTTTAGAATACACAAAAATTTTGTAACTATGACCCTGCTGATTTTACCATGGCTCGCACTTTTATTTTCCCAAGACAGCCCAAACTTCGAATCCCAACTCATAGACTCCAATGTCTCTATAGGCTATGGCGTGGTCGTAGGTGATGTGGATGGAGACGGAAAACCGGATTTGATTTTGGCAGATAAAAAACAATTTGTGTGGTACCGAAACGGGGATTGGAAGCGCTTTGTATTGGCAGAAAACCTGACCGAGCGGGATAATGTCTGCATTGCAGCGCGGGATATCGATGGAGATGGAAAGGTGGAGATAGCCGTCGGTGCGCAGTGGAACCCAGGAGAAACCAGCGATGAAGCTCAATCCGGTTCGGTGCATTACCTCATCCGACCAGCCGATCCTACTCAACTTTGGACAGCAGTGCAACTTCCGCACGAGCCAACAGTGCATCGCATGTATTGGGCGAAAACAGGGAGCGATACCTATCAACTCATCGTGCTTCCTCTTCACGGTCGGGGAAATAAAGCAGGCGAAGGTGCCGCAGTGAAGGTGATTGGCTATGAGAAACCTGCAGATCCGAACGATCCTTGGAAAACGAACCTCATCGATGAATCCATGCATCTAACTCATAATATGATCTCCAAAGACCTGGGCGTGGGCGAAGGCGAGACGATTTTTATTGGGGGAAAAGAAGGAGTAAAAAGCTTTTCATTTCAGGATGACAACTGGTTTACCGGGCCTACCCAAGAATCACCTCCCGGCCATCAATCCTTTGGTGAATTGGCTCTGGCAATGATCCCCGGCCGAGGAATTCTGCTAGCTGGCGTAGAACCCATGCATGGCAATCAAGTGACAGCATATGTAGCAACCCAAGAATCTACTCAGACGCAGCGGATCGTCTTGGATGAAAGTCTTAAGGAAGGTCATGGGATTGTGACGGGGGATTTCTTGGGAAACGGCACCGTGCAAATCGTGGCTGGATGGCGGACACCAAATGAAGCCGGAGATATAGGAATCAAACTATACGAGCCAGTAAACGAGAACTACACCGAATTCAAAGCCCATTGGATCGATCAAAACGGCATGGCAACCGAGAGCCTGACTGCTGCTGATCTCAATGGTGATGGGAAACTAGATCTGATCGCCGCTGGCCGATCCACCAACAATCTGAAGATTTATTGGAATCGAAGGGAGTAAGGTTGTGCAGGTATTCCCTGCCCTCCGATAGGCGGGCGATCCCGAGAATCGGGAGAAGCAATCTCTTTTCAGACCTCAGACTTTTCACATCTGATTTCAGGTTTGATTCTTAAGGATTCAAACTATTCTTTTCCTCTTCACCTAATTCACTTACATAACTAAAATTACATGAGTATTTTCAGGAGCTTTTTAGAGGGGATTAAGGGCTATTTTTAAAGGGATAAAAAGAAATAAACCTGTAACTAAATCAGCAAATAAGACAAATGTTCACTGAAACCTTTTAAAATAAAAAGATGGCAGCAAGCTTTTTGAGCATTGTTAATTTGAAAATATTGTGCCTACATAAACTTTTGACAATGATAGAAACCGACAAACTAATTAAATATGAGGTGGCTTTTTCGTTTTTGCAACAAGATGAAAAGCTAGCTTATGAAATAAGCGACCTAATTAAAGACCGACTTAGCACTTTTATTTATTCCGAACATCAGAAGGAGCTTGCTGGGTCTGATGGTGAAAAAACATTCAATGAAGTTTTTGGTGAAAAAGCCAGGATTGTAGTAATTCTATATCGGGAGGAATGGGGAAAGACCAAATGGACTCGAATTGAGGAAACAGCTATTCGGAATAGAGGACATGAAGAAGGTTATGACTTCACTTTGCTTGTCCAGCTTGAACCATCCGCAAAAATGCCAAAGTGGTTACCAAAAACACGAATCTATTTTGGCTTTGACCGATGGGGAGTAAACGAACCGTCTCCTGCTCTTTCCGCTTAAAAGTTGGACTATTTAGAGGGTAAAAATACAAATGGCAAGTCCAAAAAAACAGTAACTTCCGTATTTTCTTTTAACCCTGGTCTCCACCTTATTGAATTCTTTAAAGCGGTTTGGACCTTTTGATCAAATTCATAATTATATCCATTCAATACTGACGTATTCTCAACAATTCCGTAGCGATTGACTTCAAACCGGTATAGTAGAAAAATAGAGTCCCGAGGAGAAGGGTTTGAAAGCTCTCTATTTAAGTATTCATAAAATTCAGCTAATCCTCCGGGATATTTAGGTATTGTATCAACCTGATCCATTGAGTGAATTTTAACATTTCGTGAATTATTACAACTAATAATTCCAAATATCAATAAAATGAGAGAAAAATATTCAAACAACCTCATAAACTCAATAGATTTAATCTGTCTTCTAGTAAGATAATATTTTCTTCGGTAAGCTTAACTTTAAATCTCTTTCGATTCTCCCATGAAGAAAAAACAACCCAAATAGATACAGGATCATCGCTATAATAATTCTCCCAATTATTATCTTTATCCAAAATGAGATTTGAATACTTACTAATCTCAGATTTAAATAAAATTTGAAAATTCCTTGATTCAGTATTTCCGTAAAAAACAATTGAACAATTAGGCTTATCACCAAATAATTCCACTAACTGTAAGGAGTTCCTGCTACATTCAAAACATGCTTGGGAAGGAATCAACAAATAAATAGAATCCTTTGTTTCTTTGGGAAATTCATTATCCATTTGCTCAATTATTTCAAAGTCATTATGGCTTCTGGATGATGTTTCACATCCTATCATCATATAGCTAATCAATAATAATTTTATGATATACTTTCTCATCTTCCAATTGGGAATTTAAGGCAATAAACAATCCTCTCTTTAAAACCAGTATATCGCTAGCATTATATTCACCTTCTATAATAAATCTTCCAATTACTTTACCGGAAAATTCATGTATAACAATTGAAGACTTTGAAGGTCTTAGCGCCGGTCTTCTTTTAATCATTTCGGAAACTGACTCATCATCAAACCCACTATTCGAAACTCTTAAATAAGTTTTCCTATATGGATCGTGAATGACCGAAGTATGCCTTGGAACAGCAAACTGAAATCTTTTACTTTCCTCATCATCCCACCTGGACGGATCGGCAGCAGTCATACCCTTCATAAGAATAGATTTAGAGTGAAATTCTGGAATAATCTCATCTGAATCAATATTTATTCTAAAGATAGAATCAGTCAAAGGATAACTTACTATAAGATTTTTATTATCAATTAAAGAAAAACTCGGGATATAATGAAACAGATCACCTCTAAACTCTCCTTGGTAGGATTTAGGGAAACCAATTTTCTTTTTCATTTCTCCATTTTCGATATTAACAACCAGAATTAAATTTCTCAAATTATAATTTGAATCATAAGGGTCAACATCTGGAATAACAGGAATTAGAATAAATTTGCCAGTTTTCATGATCTTTCTATTATCCATTGAAAAAGGTAGGACTGAAGAATCATCAGGTTCGTTGCTATCGTTTTCTTTCAATCGATAAACCATCTTTAATTGTCCTAAAGAATCAACCAAAGACATTCTATAAGAATATCTATCAATAAGAAAAATTGAATCAAAATTATGAAAATAAAAGTCAGTTATACCGCCAACTCCTTTCGGGCCTTCAACATCAAAATTTAAAAAGAAACTTTCTTTCAAAGGATTTAAGCTTGAAAAGAAAAGTCTATTTGGATTAGTCGGAAATGGATTTTGATGAATTAAATAATCATTTCCATCCTCAGTTTTGAAAAGTTGACTAACTGGCCAATAATTTGAAGAAAGACTATCCAATTTAAAAGACAAAGCAATATTTGTATCAACTTTTAATTTTCCCCATTGCCCATCCATGTTACTGGTACAGGAAATAAAAAAGATTAAAATCAATACCAAAAATAAATGAAGGGTCTTCGGTAATTGAAATACTTTGGACCCTTCATCGACAATTAATAATTTCATGCTTCTGGCCTCACAATTACAGTAGGAAGGCAATTACCACCAGAAAGGACACAACCAGTCCACTGTAAAACAGTTCCAGTTTCGTCCCATATGTCTATGGAAATCCTGTAGGCAAATGACCCTGTAGTACTGATTCCCAGTAATAACATGGACAAGGCTAGGGAAATCATTTTCTTTTTCATATTTCAATTTGTTTTGGTTGTTGATAAAAGAATTAATAGCTGATTTTAAATCTTATTTTTTATACTTCCAAATCTCTGACTAGCAGACCACTGGAAATGAACCTAAGCCTATGCCTCTTGTGACTAAAAATTTAGAATATTATTCTGAATATGGGCTACCTCACTCTCGGCGTAGTCAGATCATCCTTGGGACTGGGTGGGATTTGTAATTCCACCCTAATATCCTTACCTATTTGTAATAGGTTAAACTCCTCTACTACACCATGCCATAAAAGTAAACTGTTTTAACTATGAAATGTCTTTTTTGCAATAAGGGGGAGTCATTTACCACCAAAGAGCACATAATTCCTGAGTCATTAGGGAACGATGACTTTATACTTGAGGGACAAATTTGTGACAAATGCCAAAATTATTTGAGTCAAATAGAAAACTATGTTCTCCATAGAACTCCTATCGGATTTTGGAGAACATTATTTACAATAAAAACAAAAAAAAACAAGCTACCAGTTGTTGACTTTATAAAGAACCGAAAATCGAAAGGAATATTTCCAGATCATAGCTCTCATCATGACAATATTCAATTTCAAGCTCACTCTGATTTTAGCACCGAGCTAATAACATCAGCTCCTATTGAAAAATATCTACAGAATGAAACAGATGGAAAATTAAATTATGTATTTACACCAAAGGTTATTCATGAAATAGGAAGATTTTTAGGAAAGATTGGAATAGAAATTATCTGCCATGACAATCAGGAAAAAGCAAGATTGGATGAGTTTAATGAAATTAGAAAGTATGTTAGAGAAGGCTCACAAATGGAAATATGGCCAATCTTTCATTCTACAGAAGGCGATATAAATTCTTCTTTTGAATATATCAAGAAAGCGGGAAATTTAGAAGAGAAAGTAACTTGCTACACCTACAGAGTTTTTCAAATTGGAGCTTACACATTGTTAAATTTAAAGATTGGTACAGACAGTTGGTTTATTTGCCTGAATCAGCAATTCCCTCATCCCGAAATAATTAAGTTTATGGGAAATAATGTGAAAGCAATATGGTATTCTAAGCAACAATGGAAAAAATAACCATCGCTCGGCGTAGTCAAATCATTGATTGGTACTGGGTGGGATTTGCAATTCCACCCTAATATCCTTAACCATTTGTAATGGGTAATAACACTAGCTCGGCGTAGTCAATTTACCGCTTCGGTCTGGGTGGGATTCCACGACACTCGTCGTAGTCGAATCGTTACTTAGGGCTGGGTGCGCCCCTGATTTGCCCAACCACAATGTGTCTAACTGGCGGCAGACAGGGTCTAATTTCAAAAACCCAAACCTCCCGAAAAAAATCCCGACAATTAATTCGAAATCAAACTGAATCCAATTTCCATCTATCTCTCCTCCGAAAATTAATCTATACTGTAGGGGAAGTAAATCACGCAGATCGTCCTAGGTTGAGGTCCTGTTGCTCTTTATTTTTTTATCTTTTTGAAATTTACAGCAATGTTAATAAGTGGCTAAAAAATATTTTATATCCTTAAAATTTAATTCCAATGAAAAAGTTTTTAACTCCATTATTAGCCGTACTCTTTTTGTATTCCTGCGGAATAGATAGCATAAACGACATACAACCTGACCGGGGAAACAGCGCTGAACTGCTAAGCAAAAATATTGACACAGATTTGCTCAACGCAAACATGCGGATAACTACTGCTGGATCCTGTGAGGATGATTGTATTGAACCGGGAAGTGAAATCTACTACCCTGCTTCCGATATGGCTTCACTAAGCGTTGGCAAGAACACAAAATCGGTCAGCTACAAAGCTTACAACACTGAAACAGATTTTGTGGTGGAAGTGACCTATGCCATCACTGCCGGACCTGCAAATGCAAAGGCCACCATTACGATTGCTATTGATGGCGATGAATTGGAATACACAGAGGTGAGCTCAGGCACTACGGTCAGCCATACGGTTCCGCTTGCTGACGGCTGGGCCGGATGCGATGAAGTTTCCTTTAGCGTGGTACAGAAGGGATTGGGCACGCCAATCACATTTAGCGAAAGCTATGACTTAATACCTGTTTGTGCCGAAGAATCATTGGAAATAGGTGATGCATACCAGGGCGGTATCATTGCCTATATCTTACAGGACGGTGACCCGGGCTATGTGGCAGGTGAAACCCACGGCATAATAACTGCTCTAGAAGACCAAGGTTTTGCAGCATGGGGTTGTTTTGAAGGTTTAATTGTTGGTACAAGTACAGCAATAGGAACAGGTGCAGCTAATACCATAGCTATAGTGAGCAGTTGTGCAGAAGCAGGAATCGCAGCTAAGTTATGTGATGATTTAGCTATAGTTGAATATGACGATTGGTATTTACCCAGCAAAGATGAGTTGAACAAACTTTATCTGAATAGTGAGGCAATTGGCGGTTTTGGTAATTACTTCTATTGGAGTTCTTCGGAGAGCGTCGACGGCTTTGCGTGGGAGCAGAGGTTTAACGATGGCGGTCAGTTCACCAACGTTAAGAGCAACGCGAGTAGAGTTCGTGCGGTTCGGGCTTTTTAACTATATATCTCCCGATAGCCTTCGGGATTAACTATTTAAAAATTATCCCTACTCCGTGGCCTGTGTCCTGCTCACAGGCCACTTAATTCCCAAATCATTTCGGCTTGTGAGGACCTTGCCTACCGGCAAAGTAGGCACAGACCGAGTCCATTGAAATGATCCAAATTCGCCTCTTTTAGCACAAAGGTCTGCCTTACCCTTCACCCCGAACCATCAATTTTTTCTGTCTTTTGGGTTATCTTACCCCTTGTAACAGCAGCAATTCACCCATGAAAGCCACTACCCTTCTTTTCTTCCTCAGCTTCACTTTTGTACTCATATTCAGTGCTTCGGCTCAGGATCAAGCTTTTGAGAAATACACCGTCCGTAATTTCTCTTTTGAAGGTCATGCAGCCAAAGTGGTCTTCCCAAACCAAGCCAGTGAAAATGGCTATTGGGTGTGGAGAGCGAGATTCTGGGGGCACGAACCGCAATTGGACAAGGCGTTGTTGGAAAAAGGCTTTCATGTAGTCTATGTAGATGTGGCGGATCTCTATGGAAATGAGGAAGCGGTGAAGATTTGGGATGCATTCTATGCCTATTGCAGAACCGAGTTTAAGCTCAACGAGAAAGTGGTTTTGGAAGGAATGAGCCGAGGTGGTTTGATCATTTACAATTGGGCTGCCAAGAACATCGACAAGGTTTTCACTATCTATGCCGATGCGCCTGTTTGCGATATTAAGAGTTGGCCGGGAGGATTATACTCTGGCAAAGGCAGTCCCGCTGACTGGGAAAAGTGTCTGAAAGCCTATGGGCTAGACGCTACTTCTGTGCTCGATTTTAAAGGAATCCCTATTTACAATAGCATTGCGATAGCCAAGGCTGGCATCCCCGTGATCCATGTATATGGAGAAGCGGATGAAGTAGTTCCTGCCTCAGAAAACACGGATTTATTGGCCGCTGAGTTCAGAAAAGCCGGTGGCACCATCAAGCTCATTGGCAAGCCTGGAGTCGGTCATCATCCTCATAGTTTGGAAGATCCCACTCCTATTTTGGACTTCATCATGGAGAGTATAAAAGGATGGGACTAATGAAATCCACGTTTTTGATAGAAGGAAACGTAAGGCAGCAGAAAACTGAATCCGCCGATAGTGAAGAGCACTCGTCTCTTTAGCAAGAACTTTTTTTGCTGCCAGATCAATCATCCAAGATATTTTTCAAAGTCAGTAAAAATGAGTAGAATTAAACTGCAAGCTTTTTCATCGATAAATCAAAGTCCAAGAACCCACATGCCATGAAAAGAAAAGACTTCCTCAAAACCTCCACCCTTGTTTTAGCAAGTGGAGTAGTTGCCCCTTATTTGGCATGCTCGCCAAAAAAGCCTCAAACCGAAGAAATTCAAGCAGAAATAAGAAAAAACTGGGCTGGCAATTATACTTACCAAGCGAAGAATCTTTACGAGCCGAATACAGTGGAAGAGGTTCAGGAATTGGTAAAAAAACTGAACAAACAAAAGGCACTAGGTTCCAAGCATTGCTTCAACAATATTGCCGACAGTCCGGAAAATCAAATTTCTACCCGAAACCTTAATAAGGTCATTAGCATAGACGAACAGCAAAAAACGGTGACGGTGGAAGCTGGTGCGAGATATGGGGATTTTGCGGAGGAATTGGATGCAAAAGGTTTTGCCTTGGCTAATCTGGCTTCCCTTCCACATATCACAGTTGCTGGTGCTTGTGCCACTGCCACCCACGGTTCTGGTGTGAAGAATGGTAATTTGGCTACTCAGGTCGAAGCCGTAGAGCTCGTTACTCCATCTGGAGATCTAATTACCATTGACCGGAATCACGAAGATTTCCCTGCAGTGGTGGTCGGACTGGGCGCTTTTGGTATTATAACTAAAGTCACTCTGGCTGTCGAAGACACTTTTCAGGTGAGGCAGGATGTATATCTGAATCTTAGCATGGAAACCTTAGAATCAAATTTTGACAAGATCATGTCCAGTGGCTATAGTGTGAGTCTATTCACGGATTGGACGAATAAAAATATCAGTGAAGTATGGGTCAAAAGTCGAATGGACGAAAATCCCATGGAATTTGGGGATGATTTTTATGGGGCAAAAGCAGCCACAGAAAACATCCATCCCATCCTTGGATTATCTGCTGAAAATTGCTCTGAACAAATGGGAGTGCCTGGCCCTTGGTACAGTAGGCTCCCTCATTTCAAAATGGGATTTACCCCGAGTGCAGGAGAGGAATTGCAATCGGAGTTTTTTATCCCCAGAGAAAAAGCCATTGCCGGAATCATCGCTATTGAAAAACTCAATGAAGAGATATCTCCTCAATTACTGATCACGGAAGTCAGAACCATAGCTGCGGATAATTTCTGGATGAGTCCATGTTACCATCAGGACAGTGTGAGTATACATTTTACCTGGAAACAAAAAACCGAGGAGGTTCTTAACCTGCTACCAAAAATCGAGGCGGCTTTGGCTCCATTTTCAGTCAAACCACATTGGGGCAAATTATTCAAATTAGACCCAGCTACACTACACCAGCGTTATGAGAAATTCTCGGATTTTTTGGCCTTAGCTAAGAAATATGATCCAAATGGCAAATTCAGAAATGCTTACCTTGATTTAAACATTTATTAGGAAAGTACACCCCATAATTTAAACTACTCCGAAACCCACATTCGTCTAGGAATAGTAAGCTCCGGCGACACCCTTACTCTCTACTAACCTTAGTAACTAGGTCAGCCCTACCTTCCAACCAAAAGCAGCTTTCCATGTTTGCAAAGATCCAAAAGACCCAAAGTCCACCGAGCCAAGCACTGTTTGTTTGGGATGGGGAATGCGGATTTTGTAAATACTGGATTATCGTCTGGAAGAGTAAGACAGTGGATTTGAATTACAAAACATTTCAGGAAGTTGCAGGCGAATTCCCCGATATTCCACTTAAGGAATTTAAAAAAGCATCCAGATTGATAGATACCGACGGTTCTGTCTTTAGCGGTCCTGATTCAGCCTATCGGACTTTGTGGTATTTCGAGAAACCGCAAGAACACTTGCATCTCTGGTATAAGAGTTCCGGCGTATTTCGAAGGCTCAGCGATCATGGATATAATTTTATTGCCAAAAACAGACCTCTGATGATGAAGCTTACCTTGGCCTTTTGGGGCAAAAACCCACTAAAAAGAAAGCCTTTTTGGGTGATTTATTTAATGGGACTTGTAATGATTTTGCTTGGCACGATGTACTTAATAAGTTAAATTTCACCTCTGGTAAATTCAAAATCCTAATTTCGAAAAAACAATTAAGCCCTCAAATATGAAATCAATCACCCTATTCTTATGCTTATTCACCTACTTTTCAGCATCAGCCCAAGAAAGCTGCATGACAGTGGAAAACATCAAAGCGCTAGATGCCCAATGGGAAGAGAAAAACCTAAACCCTGACCCTGAGTTTTTTAAGCGGGTACTTGCTGATGATTTCGTATGGGTTCACAATCATGCATCCATGATAGATACTAAAACTTCCACCGTAGAGCGTGCAGAGAGACAAGCAGCCAACGAGGGAAGCGACACCCGATCCAGAATCCAAAGTGAAGTAAAAGTGGCGATTACGGGAAATACAGCCATCGTCACAGGTTTCACCATTGTAGATCGGGGCCCTACTCCTACTCGATACCACTTCATGCGTACCTATGTAGAAGTTAATGGTACCTGTTTCCTAACAGGAAATCATACTATGGCAATTCCTGAGGGGGAATAGTCAGAATTCAGGAGGAATGAATCTTATTTCTTAGAGCCGAATTCCTCCATTCGCTTTTTATGATACTCACTTCCGCTCAGCTCAACGGCCTTTTTCACATAGGCTAAGGCAGATTCAAAATCGTTATTTTCTACATAATAATCCGCCATAGAATCATACATATTGGCACTTTTGGGGAAATATTTGAGCCCCTGATCAAAGAACATTTTTGCTTTTTCCATTTGCCCCATATCCATATTCATGTAACCTGACATGGTGATCAAATCTTCAGGAAAGGGTGGCACTTCAAAACCAAAATGACTCCTTAGCTTCTCTGCTCTATAATTCAAGATATCGAGTAATTCTGAGGTGGGCGTTTCAGGAATATTAAATAATTCGGTTTTTTCCATTCGAAACCAATCAAAAAGAGAAATCATCCCATTTCTTAAGGAAGGTAGAGGTACGGTGCCATGAAGGTCATTAGGGAAAATCTCCCAATCAAAGGCTAGTCCTTGATCTGAATAAACTCGGCAAAGCTCGGCAAAAGCAATATTGCTTCGGGCAAACAAAGTGAATTCAGAATCGTCATCCATGACATTGTCAATGGTGATTTCTGCCTTTTGCCGATGCAACTGTCCACTTAAAGAAATATAAAGTGATTTGCCTGAAAAATTTCCATTTGCAAAGACTTCCTTGGCTTGCTTAAGCATCAATTGATCATCCCAATCCAAACTGGGATCAATCGCCAAATAATTTTCAAAAAGTTCGGGCTGATGGATCAAAGTATAGATCGAAAAGAGTCCGCCATAAGAATGTCCGATTAACGTTCTATAATCGCTGGCCGGATAGTTTTCTTCCACATAGGGAATCAATTCCTCTCCTACGAATCTCAAAAATTGAGCGGCCCCTCCATTCGGACCATAGCTTGGCTCGACAACTGAAGGAGTCAAATCTCTGGTTCTATTTTCTTGATTAGAAACTCCGATTAGGATCATATCCGGCAAAAACCCACCCATATAAAAATTTTGAGTCACTGTAAGAGCTGGGAACAGAATTTCCCCATCCAGAATAAACGCAACAGGATATTTCTTATCACTCTGAGGGTCAAATTCCTCAGGAAATTGTACAAAAAATGGCCTGGACTCTTGCAAGATCTCAGAATAAACAGAATCTTTTAAGCCGATCTGGGAAAGGAATTGGGCATTTGTTTCGCTTATTATGCTAAACAAGATAGCAAGACAAAGCACTGCTTTTTGAATTAGGGATGACATCAGAATGGTGTTAAGGAAATACTTTGAATGGAAATTTATATGGCTTCTTCGATTTCAACTTTTCTTATCCAGCTCAGGATAAAAGTGGCAGAATGCCCAAGGATAAAGACTATTAATCCAAATAAGGGTGAGAGCAAGGTGATTTTTATTCCCCCGGCTAGAATAGCTGGATCTGCTCCGCCAGTTGCCTCAAGTGCATCAAACCCCTGGATCAAGCCCATTAAACTGTTGGCAAATGAAATCACCAATCCAAGAAGTACTGCTTGGTTGATCAGTTTTTTATACTTCAAAAAAGTAGCTGCCTCCCCATTCAGATTGGCAATGGCCTTCAGGGTAAAAAAAACCGCTAGCAGTAAACAGGCTAAAATAAGTAACATCCCGGTCAATCCTCCTTCTACAAATCTTTCAATGATGACATTTGATAGAACGAGTTTGTGAGTTAAAATAGCTGTGACTGTGTACATAGATTTTGTGATTAGTTGATGATACAAGTTTACAGCACTCAGAGCTCTCAAATTAGGTTTTGCGACCAACAACTGACTAAACTACCAAATTGACAGGAATTAGTTTGGTTTTGAAAAATACCAGCTACTCAAAGTTGCCTATCCAGCAAAACCCGTCAACCATCGCAAATTCTTTGCAAATACAAATTTTTACAAGACCTTGTCCGTTTCAATGAAGGATAAAAAGCGATTGTTAATTCAGGTGTCAAAGAAGCTACTGGAACAGTTATCGATCTGTTTAGGTACTCTTTTGTTCTTTACTTTTTACTTCGGTATTACTATTTCCGATCTCGCTCCTGCCTTTACTTTCGGAGTCTTTTTACTCCCAGTCACTATGGGAATGGTTAATGTATTCAGTTTTCACCTTATTCCAGAATACCTATTTCGGCAAAAGTACTTCTGGTTTGCCCTTTACACGGTTTACACGCTAGTTATTTCATTTTTCCTAATTGCCTTGTCCTCCTTTTATGGCTTTATTTTCATTAATTCCTTGGAGACAATGGATAGCGGTTCAATGTTGGGTAAGAATCTTTACCTCATCATCATTGGGGTATATATTATTGTGTTGTTGACCTCCTTATTTTCTGCTTACAGGGAAAGCTATAAAATTCATTTGCGAAATCAGGAGTTACAATATGCACTGGTAAACGGTGAACTTCAGCTAAAGCAAGATGAACTCTCCTACCTCAAAATGCAGATTCATCCACATTTTTTATTCAATACACTAAATACGATTTATGGCTCAGCAATTTTAAAAAGCAATCAAACACCTGAGTTGATCCTTAAACTTTCCAATCTACTGGACTATATCCTATACCAAACCAAAAAGTCCTTGGTGCCTCTTCAAGATGAGGTAGATCATTTGAAGGATTACATGGAATTGGAAAAGTTGAGACATGGGGAAAAACTGAAAATCAAATCGACTTTTCCAGAACATTCATGTAAGCAAATGATCGCTCCGATGCTTTTTCTTCCTTTGCTGGAAAACAGTTTCAAACATGGAAAGTCGCATGGAAAGGATTCTTTTGTGGAATTAAGAATAGAGGCTAGTGAGAGTGATATAAACTTCTTCCTAAAAAACTCCTTCGAGGAAACTGATCAGAATGAAACACTAACTTCTTCTGGAATAGGACTTCAAAACATCCAAAAACGCCTAGCACTCCTCTATCCAAAAGCACATAATTTTACCTTCGAAAAAGTGAATGGCTACTTTATTGTCAATCTTCACATACAAACGAATCAACCCAAGAGCTCATGAACTGCCTGATCGTTGACGACGAACCCATTGCACAGAATATTCTGAAGGACTTCATATCCAAGGTTGATCATTTAAATCTTGTGGCAAGTGCCAGCAATGCCAATGAAGCATTCAATGTAGTGCAGCAGGAACAGATTGACTTAATTTTCCTCGACATCAATATGCCTGGAATTGACGGTATGGCTTTCGCCAAAATTATCCCTCAGGAGATTCACGTGATTTTCACCACTGCCTATCGGGAATATGCGATTGAAGGATTTAATCTTGAGGCAACGGACTATTTGCTGAAACCCATTCCTTTTGAGAGATTTCTTAAATCAGTTTCTAAAGCAAGAGAGGCTTTTGAGAAGAGCGCCACAACTTCATCTGGAGAAAAGCCCAATTTCTTGTTCGTTCGTCAAGATCGAAAAATGGAAAAAGTAAACTTCGCGGACATACTTTATATAGAAAGCTTCGCCGACTATATCAAGATCCATTTGACTGACCGTGTATCGGTTGTGCGTGAGAGCCTATCCAATTTCGAAAAAAAGCTTCCTGAAAAGCAATTCATCCGATTCCACCGATCCTTTATTGGCAATATCGCAGCAATCACTTCCTATACTCATGAATTTCTGGAAATAGATGGAAAGGCTTTGACGATTAGCAGATCTTATAAAGAGGATGTTTTGAAGAGATTGCAGCAATTTGAATAAACTTCTTTTCTCCAAATTTTTATCTGTATATCCGTTTTTCTACCAGTATAGACACCTAAGCGAAAGAGTAATTGGTGTGAATTTTTATTGATCTGAAATTTGACATCTTTCTGACAAGCCCGTCAGCCACTGGACAGGCTCCGAAGGAGCCTAACCATTCATAACCCTGTACGAAGTGCAGGGTATAAGAAAAATCACCCTATTCTAGAGCCCTGAAAGGGCGAGACTTCAAACAGTTTCACCCTTTCAGGGCTATATTTTTCTGACGTTTGAATTGTCCCCCGGCTTTGCCGAGGGTTATGAATTGTTTCAATCCTTCGGATTTTTTTATTGGAAATGAAAAGTGTTTATCAACAGTTGGCCTCAACTAAATTGTATCCTAGTGTAATTGCGTAAATACATTATTTCTAAAAATTATTATACAATCAGCAAGAAATCCAAGTATTTAATCTTACTTTGTATCTCAAAGTACTTTTACCTATGAGAAAACCCGAACAAGAATTAGCCGAGATCAAATCCATGATGGAGCGGAGTACTCGCTTCCTTTCCCTCAGTGGATTAGCAGGAATTCTAGCAGGAATCTATGCTTTTGCGGGAGCAGGAATCGCCTGGTACTGGATTTATTTCCCCGACACAGAATTTGGAACTGAGAGTGAGCCTATTTCAAGCGATGAATTGCAAGTCAATTTATTGGCAGTTGCACTGTTAGTGTTGCTGCTTGCAATCGGTTCAGCTTATTTGCTAAGTCAAAATAAAAGTCAGCGCAAAGCTGAGAAATTTTGGTCCTCTGCAAGCAAAAGGTTCCTGCTTGCATTGTTTATTCCGGTATTGGCTGGTGGCCTATTTTCTATTGCTTTGATCCATGAAAATACCTACCAATTGCTCGCTCCCACCACATTGATTTTCTACGGACTGGGCTTGATCAATGCCTCTCATTTTACCCTTGGAGAAATTAGAAATCTAGGAGTTGGACAGCTGGTTTTAGGAATTTTTGCCGCTTTCTTTCCTGATTTCGGGTTGATTTGCTGGGCCTTGGGATTTGGCGTGCTTCATGTCATCTACGGCTCAATGATGTATTACCGATACGACCGCTAACGTGAAAGGAACTTACGATAAGGCCTTTGAGAATGTGGTCCGCTTGCGGGTCATGTCCATACTCATGGTCAATACTGAATATGACTTTAATTCCTTCAAAGACCTGCTGGAAGTGACTGATGGGAACCTTGCGTCACATTTGAAAAACCTTGAAAAACAAGAATACATTTCGGTCAACAAATCCTTTGTAGGTAGAAAACCGATGACCGCCTACACAGCCACCGAAAAAGGTAAAAAGGCTTTTCAGGAGCATCTGGAATTCCTCGAAATTTTAATCAAAGAAAACAAACTCTAAAAAAATTTATCAATTCACTTTGAATTACAAAGTGGAATAAATAGAACTAAAATGAAACAAGAAATCTTAAATCACTTGGATGATCCGGCTTATCTGGAAAAGCTTTATAGAAGCAATAAATCCACTTTCAAAGACTCATTTAGCTTCCTGTACCCCGAAATAAAAGGAAACCCGATGGCTAAGTTTTGGCATGAGCGGCTGAATTACGAATCGAATTCCATTTCCTGGGGATCTAAGGCTGACTTACTTTTTGTAGTCATCGCTTGCTTCATAGCAGGTTTGATCGCAAAAATCCCATCTGCATTTTCGGTCTCGGAAAACTTCTTTTATCCAAGAAATATTGGCTTTATAGTCTTTCCTTTCCTGACAGCATTTTTCGCCTGGAAAAATAAGATGTCCGCTAAAATGATTGGAATTATCAGCGCGGTGACTGTCATTTCGGCTGTCTACATTAATCTTCTTCCAGATAGCCTTGAAAGTGACACCTTAGTATTGGCCTGCATCCATTTGCCAATATTACTTTGGATCCTGCTTGGGGTAGCTTTTTCAGGCAAAGAACTTAGCAATTTCAACAAGCGACTCGACTTCCTTCGGTTCAATGGAGATGCATTAGTCATGATAGCAATTTTAGGTATTGCGGGAGGAATTTTATCCGGAATTACCTTTGGACTATTTTCTCTTATTGGAATCAACATTGAACAATTCTTTCAGGATTATATCATCGTTTTCGGCCTTCCTGCTATACCTATACTTGCTACTTTCTTAACTCAAACGAATCCACAACTCGTAAATAAAGTATCTCCCATAATCGCCAAACTTTTCAGTCCAGTTGTCTTGGTTATGCTCCTAGTTTATTTGGGTGCTATTATTTACTCAGGCAAGGATCCGTACAACGACCGTGATTTTCTCTTGTTATTCAACTCACTTTTGGTCGGCGTGATGGCTTTGATATTTTTCTCTGTGGCAGAAGGCTCAGGCAAGAAGAAATTTAGCGCTGACTTCTGGATATTACTGTTATTATCCATCGTCACTATTATCGTCAACGGAATCGCCTTATCGGCAATTCTATTTAGAATCGCAGAATGGGGTCTCACGCCAAATAGAATGGCTGTGCTCGGAAGTAATATTTTGATGCTAATCCATCTTTTGATGATTGCTTCGAAACTATTCCGAACAATCACCCGAAAATCAGAAAGCATTTCTGTCGGAAAATCAATCGTTCTATACCTTCCAGTTTATTTTGTTTGGGCAGCCATAGTCGTTTTCATATTTCCATTGATTTTCGGATTCAAATAACGCTTTTATCTCAGCAGGCATCATTCCGATTGAATGATGCCTGTTCTTTTTTGAGGCAATCAATAAAATGGTTGTAATTTGGCGATAGCCATCAAAACCAATTCTGATTCCATGGATATTTTCAGTGTCATCACCATTCTGATTGTACTTTCTGCAGCTTTTGCCTTTATCAATACCAAGTTTCTGAAGCTGCCATTCACCATAGGGTTGATGATTATTGCTATAGCATTCACACTGGGAATTACGATTCTAGGCAAGTTCAATCATTTTTTCCTCGACGAAGCTGAGCTGCTTATCAAGTCTATTGATTTTGAAACTGCCCTGCTCGATGTGATGTTGAGCTTCCTGCTTTTTGCGGGAGCACTCCACACCAAACTGGATTCGCTAAGGAGACTGAAAGCTCCTATTGCAGTCTTTGCTACTATAGGAGTGGTACTATCCACCTTTTTCGTGGGTACGATGATGTTTTACGCATTCATACTTTTTGGTCACGAAATCGATTATATCTACTGTCTGCTCTTTGGCGCATTGATCTCTCCTACTGACCCTATAGCTGTATTGGGGATTTTGAAAAATGCAAATGCACCCAAGAAACTCGAGGTCAAAATAGTAGGTGAGTCACTGTTCAATGACGGAGTCGGTGTGGTGGTATTCTTGGTTATTTTCAAAATCGCCCAGCAGGGAATCGGAGCAGTAGATGCGGGAGATATTGGGCTTTTGTTCCTAGAAGAAGTGGTAGGAGGAATAATCCTCGGATTGGTAACAGGATGGATGACATTTCAGATAATGAAAGTAATAGACCACTATGAAACCGAGGTGATAATTACTCTTGCATTGGTGATGGGACTTTCTATGTTAGCTCATAAACTTCATGTTTCCGGCCCGCTGGCTGTGGTGGTAGCAGGGATTTTTATAGGAAATAAATCGCCGAAAATTGCCTGGTCGGAGACAACACACAATTACGTAGACAAATTCTGGGAACTGATCGACGTGCTACTCAACGCTGTTCTCTTTGTGTTGATAGGTCTCGAGCTATTAGTCATTTCCACCAGCGGAGAGTATTTGAAATTTGGACTGATCGCAATTCCGGTAGCCCTTATCGCTAGGTATTTAGCCCTTTCTGGACCTGTAGCTATTTTTGATAAAAAGCTAGATTTCATTCCAAAAACCAATCTAATGATGACTTGGGGAGGAATCCGAGGTGGAATCTCCATCGCTTTAGCTTTATCCCTAGAGCCTCAAATGGAGCGGGAATTATTCCTGACTGTCACCTATGTGGTGGTCGTTTTCTCGATTATTTTTCAGGGACTGACGATTGGACCATTGGTTAAGAAAGTTCTAAGCCAAAACAGCAAGGATCTCTAATTACTTTTCAAAAGTAACCGCTTCTGGTTTCGCTCCCAGATCTTCCAAAATCTTGCTTATATCTTTTACCATTTGATCTGGGCCGCAGATATAAAACTCCTGATTGAAATCTTTGACATGAGCCTTAATGAAGTCCTTGTCTATCATTCCATGCTGATGACCTGCAAGTTGATCTTTTGCCAAAATTGAAATAAAATCATTTCCTAAAGCCTTGCGAAAATAAGATTCCATGATTACATCCTCGCTGGTCTTGTTGGCAAAAATCAAGGTGTTCCCTTTCAATTTACCCGTGGATTCCAAGGATCTGAAAATGCCAATAAAGGGCGTAATTCCAGCTCCTCCTGCAATAAAAACTCCTTTGCCTTTGTATTGAATCGCTCCCCATGAGTCGTTTAGAATCAACTCATCTCCCTCTTTCAAAAGGTCGAGCTGATTAGTCACTCCATCATGATCCCTGTATGATTTGATCACAAACTCCAGGTGCCTTTCCTCCGGCAAAGATGTAAATGTAAAAGGGCGAAATTCACCTTTCCATTTCTCTTTATTGATTGCTAATTCAGTCGCCTGTCCAGGGATAAAAAAATAGCCCTTTGGCTTTTCCACTTTGTATTGTTTCACATTGTGAGTTACCTGTTGAATCTCGAGTATTTTTAAAATATGTGTCATTGTAATAAAAAGGTTGGTTCTAATGTATCAAACGAGACTGAGCACAATTGTTTAAATAACAGCTACTTTTCTCAATACATCTCAAACAGTAAATGGGGAGAGAGACGTAATATTTCGATGATTTAGCTAACTTGAAGCCGATAAAAAAATCAACCCTAAAATGAAAAAACATTTAAACCTGAGTATCAGTTTTCTTCTGGCGTTATCACTTGGATTTACTGCATGTAGCAGCAAAACTGGCTCTGAGGAAGTTATAGAAACAGTTGAAGAAACTCAAGTAGGATCATCCAGTTTTGGTGGCCTAGCCCTCTACACACTTCGTGATTCTATGGCAAAAGACCCTAAAGGAACCCTTCAAGCAGTAGCTGCTGATGGCTATGCTTATGTGGAAACTGCAAATTATGAAGATGGAAAATTCTATGGCATGACGCCAACTGAATTCAAATCCTACTTAGAGTCTCTTGGCTTGACTGCCAAAAGTGCTCACATGGGTATGGTAAACATGGAAAATGCAGATCAACTGATAGCAGACGTAAAGGCTGCAGGGATTGAATATTTTGTAATTCCTGTACCTCCAATGGGGATGTTCACCTCTGGACCTAATGGCATGGGTATGAATGGAACACCCGATGAATTAGTCACCATTATGAATACTTTGGGAGAAAAATGTACCAAAGCCGGAATCAAACTTCTTTATCATAACCATGACTTTGAATTTAAGGCAATGGCAGATGGTACAATCATCGAAGATCTATTGCTGGAAAAGTGTAATCCTGAGTTTGTAAACTTCCAAATGGACTTATTCTGGGTCACTAAAGCAGGCGTAGACCCGCTTACTTACTTCGAAAAGTATCCAGGAAGATTCATCGCTTGGCATGTGAAAGACATGAACGAGGAAGGTAACTTCGCTCCTGTTGGAACTGGTACAATTGATTTCAAGAGAATCTTGGCAGAAAAAGATAAGTCAGGAATGGAATTCTATTTGGTAGAGCAAGATCGGACTTTCGGTTTGGATCCTTTGGAAGCAATCAAAATCAGCCACGCTGGTTTGGAGGAAATTGGTTTCAAATAAGAACCAATAAGTCATACCTTATATAATGGAAAGCCATTCGAGAATTCGGATGGCTTTCTGCTTTTAAGGAAAATAATCAATAGCTTAAACGCTGCATGAGCAACACATTTATCTATATCATTGTCGGAATAGTAATTCTACATTTTGTAGTGGGCATAGGCTATTTGATCTATAAGATCTCAGGAGGTAAATCCTCCAAAAAAGAAGAAGAGTAGCAAATTCAAGGTGCAATTTTCAAACTCAAGGTAGGAGTCGAAAACAATTGTGACTGGTAACTAATGGAAGTAGGCAGTTTTGGATCAGATAACTTTCCGTTTGTGAGGTTATCTTGCTAGTACCTGTATCACACAAACGAAAATCCACTTGCGCTCTCTGTGTACCCCCTCGACAGTGGGTGAATTCATATCCAGCTTCTGGAGAAGCAGGATAACACTTATCTGTGCTCTCTGTGTCCACCGCGGTTAAAACAAAAAACCACTCCTTATCAGAAGTGGCTTTCGCTCTTAGACCATTTAATCTTTACCCTACTAGCATCGTTAAGTTGCGATGAGTACTGTTCTGGCCCACCCAGGAATACCCGTTGGTTGTCCTCGCGCTGACCGAAAGCACGAAGCTATAAGCACAGGATTGCGGAGGTCTCCAATTCCCTGATTCAGGAATTAGCTTATTGACAAATCCCGCCCAATTCCCCTTGGCAGGTGTGTAACTTTCACTGAAGATAGAAGCAGAAAGTCCAGCGCCATAGGTTGCATAGAAACTGACTCCCCTCAAATTTCCTTCAGGATCATTTGCAGTAATTCGGAAATTCAAACCATCAGGAGCTGCTCCTATAGTTTCAATTGCACAGGCTGAGACTTCGCTACTACCATGCTTTACACTTTCTATGATAGTGGACGGCACATGATTATCAATAAACAATCTCAATTCCTGAATAGCGGCTATATCGGTCGTACTACTTCCAACAAAAAATGTCACTTGGATTCTATACAGCCCAGGTAAAAGTGCCGTAGTGGGAAACTGGATTAGCAGATCATCGATCGAGTAATCCGTCCCAGGATTTGCCATCTGATAGTAGCCATAAGCCGAAGCAGCAAAGGATTCCAACGCATAGGTTGATCCAGTCCAGCGGTAGTTTGACCAGTTAGAAATCAACTTGGCGAAAGAGCCTCCCGGAGCTGCTATTTCCACTTTGTATTTGGTATTCCCTGCCGCCCAGAGTTGCTGTAGCTTGGTACGATTACCTATCAAATTCAGCGTTCCGCCAAATGCTGCATTCTCTACAAAGTGATAGTATCCTGAGTCAGTCGTTGCACGACCAGTCGCTGAGATTTTAGTCGTGGGTATCAAACCTACACTTCCTACCACAGGCCCCAAATCCTTGGAAGGGATGGTAGGTTTTCTACTTAAAATCAACTGGCGAAGTTTGGTGAAATCCTTGTAGAAATCGCCTGGAAAGTCAGTTGTAAACCCAGGATTACTGGATCTGACTCTAAATCCAAAATATGTGTAGGGAGTACTCAATGGCCAAGAAAGCGCAACATTGATCTCACTAAGTTCCAGTCTAAATTTCCAGATTCGGTGAGATTCATCAGAATTTGGACTGGCACCAAACTCTTGGACAACACCGGAATTTGAGGGATCTGCCAGCAGTCCAGTCCAGCTGCCCGGCCCAAGGTATTTCTGCCTTCCCAATTTATTTGGTTGACCTGGATAAAGTCCATAATTCACATCGACACCAGAGGTGATCGCACGATCACGGTTGTTGTCGAAAGTCAGCCAAAAGTAATCGTTAGTACCAGCATCATTTCCTGTGTCAGATACTACATCGAGTGTGAGATAGAGAAAATTAGCATCATTCTTTGCCATCACATAGCCTCTGGAGAATTTGAGACTGCCGGCATCATCCCAATCGCCAGCCATCACAGGCTTATTGATGTCGACGGGATTTACCGCCCATTCGCTCCGAAGAGGTAAGGCAAAAAGAATAGGGGTTGTAATAGATAAATTTCTAAGCTTAGACATTGTTTTTAATTAGTAAGAAAGTTTGAAAAGGAATAATTGTCTCTGAAAAAAATGAGACTTCTATGGAAATCATTATCCCGCTTCATTTCTGAAAAAAGACAAAAAACTATCGGGAACCAACGAATACCAGGTAATGATAAATAACTCAAACTACTGATATTCAACGCTTAATAAATTTAAGCGTTATAGATAAAAATGAATAAGAAATGGGCATAAAAAAAGAGGCTGTCTCAAAAGTAGATAGTTTAAAAGGCTAGTCGATTTCTCGGCTAGCCTTTCCTGTTTTACTCAAAATGTGTATTTTGAGGTGTGCAAAAACAAGACTTAAATGTAGTCTTTAAAGACTAT
>Ga0209512_1001458_pt1 | contig 29086 bp, 35 predicted proteins | sample frozenSSSSmetaG_FD_184142 | JGI IMG/M metagenome (GOLD analysis project Ga0209512, IMG submission 184142) | Glacier valley bacterial and archeal communities from Borup Fiord, Nunavut, Canada, to study Microbial Dark Matter (Phase II) -... | ecosystem: Environmental > Aquatic > Freshwater > Ice >...
ATGCGACATAATACATGGTAGAGGACAAAGGTCCCGTTCGGGTCCTAGGCGACGTGGAGGAAGTCGATATTAGCTAGCATTCTGAGGGCGACCTAGTATAGAGTAGACATAGAATAGATACCGCCTTGAGACTAAAATAGCCCTCGAGCGGTAGGCACGACACGGGCGACGCGTCGACGCGTCCCTAGAGACGCGATGAGGCTCTAGGGGCAGGTTAGCGGCAGTAGGGCGTTGGAGTGGCGCCGAGTGTACAGGGGGCTAGGGGAGGTATGGATTTGGAGTGGACTAGGATAGGGGTCGGCACTACCATGATTCTCATTGGAATGGGGGTGTGGCGGCAGGCAGGTTGGTGCCGGTACGATCCTGGTTTGGAATAGGCGGCGGGGTGGCCCGAGCGCTAGTAGGGGGGTCAGGGCCCATACAGTCAGGGCTGGGTCGGGCTAGTTGCCGTACGAAGGCGGACTCCATCCCTGTGGTTAGGTTTCTTAGTTAAGTTAATTGTTTAAGAGTTTATTTATTATTTATGTATTTAATAAGACCTTTTAATAGTATAATGTTTAATATATATAAGGTTTATAAGCTTATAGAAACTTTAAGTTATATGACTAATGCTAATGTCACATGACTAATATTCATGAATATATTCATGAATATTAAGATCCATATGTAGCAGCTAAGTCTCTTGTTGTTCTCATGTCATCGTCGTTCCCTAATTTCGTCATTGCACTTGCACTAACAGCGTTCGCTAACGGCCTCTAGATGTGCGTTGGAGGTTTTCTGTTGCATGAATACAGGCATTCACTTCTAATAGCTAACGGCCACCTAGGGATTCTGTTTGTGTTCATGCATGGAAGCCATCATGCATGGAACACTGTTTAGTAGTCTTCACTTCTTTATTTGAGGCTCTCTATATGAGAGATGCCCATTCCGTAGTTTAGATAGATCTATTCTATATGCTTTTATCACTTTTGCTTCCGTGCCCACAGTGTCTATCGATACTGTGTTCAACATTTTCTTGTACCGCTGAACATCCTTAACGTCTTCTAGTACTACGCGTTCTCGTACATTAACTACTAGGTACGTTCTAAATGTTAGCCCTTTTCAATTTACTTGTACGTAACAACTAACCAGCCATAGCGATGGGTCTTTTAAGGCATGATGGTAAATTAATTTTAGCACTAAACGTACTCCTGTGGCATGGGCTGCAACTGCATGTACCAAACCAGGCTTACGCCTTAGTGTTAGATTGCAGGTACTGGTATTTTAGACTAGTACGGGTATAAGACTAGCACTAGGGGCACATGAGTTGGGATCCTCATCGCTATTATTGCTAGTTACAGACTGCTTGGCTAGGTCGTGCTTGTAGTCCAGAAGTAAGAGGTGGCTAGATAGGGTAAGGGGATTTTAAGAATTGAGATAAAAGTATGTTTACAGTGCGATGTGGAGGTTCATTGATTATAATTTTCCGTTGTGGTTTATTGTGGAGGCGCATATCTAGATGACTTGAATGTTAGGACAATAAGTTGCTCGAGATACCCTAATACAGAGCTACTGCAAGGTAACTTTCGCAAGCACTTCAGTAGCTGACAGACGGCTGGGCTACCTCTACCTCGTATAAACATTGTACTTAAATAGTGTTGTTTGCTATAGCCTCTATTTTAAGTATTCCCTTCCTTCTTAAATGTGAGATACTTTACATTTCCACTATAACAACAACCTTAGTATAGTATCTTACAGTACAGTTTAATACGTTATTATAAAGATATATTTTATCACTAGGACGTGTAATAGCTATACCCTTGGACCTACCAATTTCTAATTTCTACATATGGTACTTGAAATCTAATTCCCAATCTCCAGTCTTTATCTTCCTAGTATCCTCCATCTCGCCATTCGCAATCTTCTGCTTCTTAGCCGAGGAGTTCTTAATATACCAAGCCTTGCCCATAATTAAGATCTGCGCCACACAGAGTGTACCTAGCGAAAACGCATGGCCCAACACATATGGCGAATGTCTATAGACCTGTCCGGCAACGATTCCGGCCATGTTGCCAATGGACTGCTGCATGCCGATGGCGGTTGCGCGGCGGTAATGCGGTGCCATGTTTACGTTGAGCCATGTAAGGTTGAGACCCGGACCGGTGTAGACGGCGATAGCACATAAGAAGGTGGCGAAGAACTTCACGGGGTTGTTGGGGACGAATAGAAGGAGGATGTAGCCAATGATTCCGAAGATGTTGGCGAATAAAATGAACTGCTGGATGTGAGATAGTGAAGTAGAAAATAAAGGAGGTTAACTTACAGGACTGCGGAGAGTCATGCGGTCGGAGATGAAGGCAAAACTTAAAAAGCAAATACCACCGAACATATAGACGGGGACGGTGAGGTATTGTGTCTGGAGAGTTGAATGTCCCATACTCTTTATAATCGCCGGTAAGAAGGTGCTGAAACCATATAAAAGAATGTCTTGGCAAAATTGGATGGCACCACTATGAATAAGTTAGGATATATCCCGCATTTCCGCTCATAGAAACTCACCTTAAGTAGACCTTGGGATCTGTGAAAGCAATTTTGATTTCTACCCAGCTGAATTCCTCACTGCCGTTGTAGGCCTTGTTCCTCTCATATCGAATAGCCATAAGTTCCCTCTCTTCTTTATTCAAGAAGTAGGCATTCGCTGGGTCGTTTGGGAGGCAAAAGAAAACAACAATAGCACAGAATACACTAAATAGACCCTCGATGATGTAGATCCATCTAGAATAAATGTCAGCTACATCCATTGAATCGGAAAATATCATTAGGCTAACCTCCAGCCTGCAACACCCGAAACACCGTCCATGAGCAGGATGGCATATGCAAGGAGGCCACCGAAAGCACCAGCAAGTGCGGTGCAGACAAACAGGTATGAGACGCGCTTTGCTTGCTCTTGTCGTTGGTAGACCATGGTCAAATACAAATTCAGACTAGGAAATAGTCCAGCTTCACAGACACCAAGAAGCAATCGTGTAGCGTACAGCGCAGCAACATTGGTAATAAAGCCGGAGAAAATAGTGGCGAGCGACCACACAACACACAATCCGGTAATGACATATCGAGGTGTCAATTTCTTCAAGAGGACGGCCCATGGTGTCTCAAACAAGACGTAGGTGGCATAGAAGATGGATACGGCCGTGGAGAATTGCCCGGGGGATGCCCCAATAGCCTCTGGCATACCAGCTACCCCGACATTGCCTGCATTTGGTCAGAAAAGAAGATGTAGGCAGGCCGAGAAAGCGACGCAACGCACCAATGTTTGAACGATCCAAAAAGCAGCAGAGGTAGACTAGCATAATGACTGGGGTAAGAAACAAGTCTAGCTTTGCAAGCAGCTTGGCTTCTTTAACGGGGTCGATGTAGAGCTCATTGTGTGTGGCTTCAATGTTGCTATCAGACTCTTTGATGTCATCTTGGATGTTGAGAGGCAATTTGCCAGTCTGAGAGCCCATTTTGAAGAGTATGTATGGGCCGAAAGGCGAAAACACGGTTACAAGAAATGGTATTGGAGAATTGTGGAAAGTGTAGGTCTTGTCTTATATACACGAGTCTACGGAGTACACGATTAAGAGGAGCCCAAGCCATCCATCCCCCTTGAGGAATCCCCGCAATTCCCCGCAATCCTACAGATCTCTCGGGGCGCGTCCCTCTCTCCCTATCTTTGGGTTGCGCTGGTCCGGTCGGAGACGTCTTTAGGGCTTATCTAGTTTCCCATAGCAAAAGATCGGGATCTGATGCCGGGCGTTATCGCGTCCTTAGTCCTTCCTCATCGGGCTAGCCGAAAAAAGAAACGGCGTGTTCTCTGCAGGAACCACCGCCGCCCATGCCAGACAAGGATTGTTATCTTATCAAAAGATCGGGACCTGATACCGCGCGTTATCTCGTCTTTAATTCCGCTTATCGCGCTAGCCGCCTGTCGGCAAGTTCCAGATGGGGGTAGCCGGTCCCTTGAGGGTCTTCGAAGTCACGTGCATTGGCGGCTGAATTCTCTGTTGCCGTGGAGGGATATGGGATGTAGGGGCGCAGGAGACTATCACGAGACTATCAGTAACGCAAGACACAAGGTCCGCAACCTCCTTTGAAACATGTCTATCACAAACTAGCAACTGCTCACTTCGGGGCAGTGGGCTGAACTGCCACATATCGTCCTACGATGCCCGTCGATAATTCGAGGAACCATCGATCGGAATGTCATCTCTACTAGGCCACTATGCTTCCGCGGTGCACACGAGACGGGCACCTATCGCGTGAGGTCTATCTGAGAACCTGTGTTATGTTGTCTACTAAGACGTCGCAGCTGCAATAGATGTAGGAAGCGAAAAACGAAATGTCTGGGTGGAGTTCCATGCAGAACGTGCGCCATCGCACGACAAGATTGCATCTACCCAAACTCGCAGAAAAAGGTCTTAGTCTCGGAAGGGTGAGTGTTTGAATCTCCGCCTGCGGTCCTCAGTTATGCTGAATTTCCACAGCTATCTCTTGGACCTAGAGGCTCGAATCAAGACGTATGAGAGCGAACGCGAAGAATGCGCTGCGACTGCAGGCCCCGTGACTGCCACATCTGAAATACTTGATGCTGAAAATGCCATCTCAGAGCCTTCCGATTCTCTTCAACTTACAGCTTTAAGTCCTAAGGCTGAGAAGGAGGACATTGATAAAAACCCTCTGATTGAAGAGACCGCACATCTTGTGCTGAGTCCCGAAGGAGGAGAGCGACGTAAGAAATGTAATGCAAACATAAGAATAGTGCTTATGGTTAACTAGAGTACCTTGGGGATTCCTCGTCCACAAGTCTTGGGTTGAGATTCCAACACTTCATCAAATCCTTTCAATCGGGACTTAATATCGGAATCGAGTTCGATGCACCCGCGCAGAGCCGTACGAATTTCCCTATTCATCGTCGTAATTCGTTTCAGCATGGCCAGCCCACAATCCCGCTACCCCCTTTCGCGTTCGCAAAGCGACTCTATGCTGCACAGTACGCCTATCTTGGTACAATTTTCTCCTTCACAAATCTAGTTTCATTCGAGGAGAACCTTCAGGAAATCTATGACAAAACGCCAGATTTTTCAGACAAGGACGATTGCCTGATCCATTGCCAAATTCTCCTTACTTTAGCCTTTGGTCAAATGTACTCTGTGAACCAGTGGACAAGTCATGATGGACCTCCAGGATTTGAGTATTTTCAACAAGCGATGCAGCTACTTCCAGATCTCCATGAACAAGGATCTCTCACATTTATCGAAGTTCTATCCTTGATTGGGTATTTCTTTCAGAATTTGAATCGTCGAGATGCAGCATTTCTCTACGTAAGCATGCGATAACAACTCCGTGGACAGTAGCTGATGCATATTGGCAGATTGGCTTGGCGTTGCGTATGGCAATATCAATGGGGCTACATCAGGAGGTTCAGGATCAGAATCTTGACAACAGGGCTCGAGAGCATCGACGGCGATTATGGTGGTCCGTTTACAGCATGGATAGGTAGGTAATTCTGACAGATTGTTAAATCTCCACTAATTGTCGCAGGATTCTTTGTGTCAAATCTGGTAATCCTTTGACAATTGCCGACCATGACATAGGAGTACTACCACCTTCAAGATTGGTAAGTTTCATGTAGAGCCGCAAAATTATTACTAACCAAAGCAGCCTGGTGAACCTGAGATGTGCCCAGCTACTGTCTTGCTACATTATACAGAACTTTCACGAATATTGGGTAAGATAATGAAGAGTAAGTTGCTCTGACTTCTCGAGAATCTCTTGACTGACCATGAGAGATCTGTATCGACGGACGCGCAACACAAATTACAGCCTTGTCAGTTCTGTACAAACAATACTTACCGATCTGTCGAATTGGCACACAAATCTTCCCGAAAAGCTGCATTTTGACTTCACCCAGCTTGACAAGGAGATCTCTCGGGAAGTAGTTTCGATATATTTACACTATTCGCAGTGCATCAACATGACGGCTCGGCCTCTTGTGTTTCACGTTGTCCGAAGTCGACTCCAAAGCCAAGAATCAACAAACGACACGAGCGATTGGAAGACTGGCCTGTCTTCGACTACAATAGCTGTCATTGATACCTGCATTTCAGCAGCACGAAATAGTATTGCTATCATGAGTACAGCTGCCAAACAGAATCTAATAGGTAGGTACTCGAATGAAATCACATGTCTTGGGAACACAATCTTACACAACCAGCAACTTATGGCTACATGGATGGTGAACACGCTTTCTCGGCCGCCATCATCCTCATGATGATCAATATTGCTTTCCCGTACAATGCCCGAGACCGAGCTGCCATGCATATGGCACTCGATGTGCTTAATGGAATTGCTGAAAAGGGCAACTCGCACATGAAATCCTTGCATCGCCTTCTGCTTAGTTTATATCCTATGACGAAATTGGGACCTCTGGACGAACCTGTGGTCGAGAGACACGCTCCAGCATCACTGCCAGATCCGTTTGCAGCGTTCATGGCGCCGAGTGATGGCGATAATGCCAACACGGACATATTTTCCACTGTAGATAGCCATTTATTTGAGGAGGGCGGGGCAGGAGATGAGAGGATTTGGGAAGAGGGATTTGAATTTTTTGACGTCAATATGGATTTTGATTGGACACAATGGAACAACTGAGCGATAGGAGCACACACATATTCAATACTTATTTATATGAAACGAATAACAATACCTAACCTAGATCTTCTCAACAATGTCATCCTCCATCACGTCCAGCACCAACATGTGGCCCGGCGCATGTCCCATCACTCTGCCCGGCAGCTCTGCCTTCATAACTGCAAGCTGCGGCGTAACACCGCATCCCCAGAATACTGGTACAATCTCCTCGTCTTGCTCCGGCGCTGAAAAAAACCCACCATCCAGACCCAGCGGCGCATCCCCAAACTCGGGCGCATTGATATCCTTGATCCCAAGCCTCTCCACCGCGTCCCACCCCCACGCCACGGGCTCGCCATGAGTGCTCACAAACGGCCTCGTCAACTCCCGAACCCTCTCTACATCAGCCTTCCTGTACGGCCGCATACTAACCACGTACGTGCCGCCTGTAAACACGCCCGCAGCGCATAGTGGCATGTTCGTCTCATACATCGGAACATTGCGTCCCATGACCGTGTGTCTGGGCGATAGACCTGCCGCCGTCAGGGCGCGCTCAAAACTGTAGCTGCAGCCGATGAGGAAAGCCACGTGGTCATCCGTCCACTCCCCGACAATATCCGGACAATGCGACTGGATCAGTTCGCCATCATGGTACACCATGTACAAGGGGGCGTCTGTGCGGAGATCAAGCGACGACGCGATTGCGGCGTCGGGGACTCCAGGAAGGTGCGATTTCAGCGCCGTGGAGGAACCTGGGATGCGTGACGAGGCGAGCAGTGGACATGGAACTGGGTTGCGCTGACACAGGAGCAGAAAGTCGAATGCGAAGCGGGAGGGCAGGATGATTAGGTTTGCTTGGAGGTAGTTGGGGGCGAGGCCTGATGTCAGGGTTATTCTGTTGCTGCGGGCGAGGAGGCGGGTTGATAGAGCTGTGTTTCTGGTTGTGTCGTGGGATTCGATCATGGTTAAGTGGTGTAGGAGGAAAAAATGCAGCTGTGGATTTTTGAATATGGTGAAAGGACAAGCGAGACTTATTATCAGATACTACACAGTCTTTCGTCGGACAAAGGCTTCTTTCACGGTCGTGGTCTAGGTTCGATGACACGAATCCTTTTCCGCCGAATCGCACGAGACACATTATTCCCGAGTTCAGCCTTTTTACCTTTCCCGGGCCAAAATGCCGACCAGACCAGAAAGTTACGCGGCAGCGTCTTCATCATGACGCCGCTGTTCGTCGTTGGTCGTCGTTCGTCGTTCCGCGCTTCGATGAGATCTGAAGGGTGCCGGTGCCGGTGCGGGCGGTGCGGGGGATGCGGCCTAGCGCGATCGGCATTGCATCCCGATCCTGATCCCGATCCCGATCAAAGTTGGCACCCCTCGCGTCTCTCCAGGAAGCGCGGCGCGGGTGATCTTGCGACTGACCGACTACCTAGCGTCTATCCCGCTCTCCGAGGTGCTGTGTCCACGTACGATAGCAGATCAGACTGCTAAATCAGAAATGATTTGTAAACGTATCCTGAAAGTATCCTGTTTGTCCACTTCCTCCACTTCCTCCACTTCCTCGCTTTTCTAGTGGCTGCCGGTATCAGGCTCCGATCATGTTGTGCCGGACCTTCTGTTGCCGGACCTTATAACGTGGGGTACTCCCTTAGGTATGTCAGATCATACAATTCAATCTTGAGTCTTGCTTTCTCATCTTCACCTACTTTCCCTTCTTTCCCTTCTTTTTACTTTCCTAGACACCTTTGCGCCTTTATTATTTCGCTTTCCCATACCCTGTAACCTTCGAAATGGCAGTCGGACGACATAAGCCAGCCGCAGGGAGGTTGAGGATCTCTATCGACCGCGGAGGAACCTTCACAGATGTCCATGCCACAGTGCCTGGCCGCAGCGACATCGTCCTAAAGCTATTGTCTGTCGACCCTGCAAATTACAAAGATGCTCCGACAGAAGGCATCAGGCGAGTTCTCGAAATTGCGACAGGCAAGACCTTGCCTCGAGGCGAGCTGCTTGATTTGGCTCCAATCGAAGCCCTGAGAATGGGAACGACAGTTGCTACAAACGCGTTACTGGAGAGAAAGGGTGCTCGATCAGCACTCCTCATCACAAAAGGCTTCAAGGATTTGCTGTCCATCGGAAACCAATCGCGGCCGAACATCTTCGATCTCTCGGTTTCGAAGCCAGATGTGTTGTCTGAAAAGGTTGTGGAGATCGACGAGCGAATCACACTCGAGGGATATGCTGAGAATCCAAATCCTGAACCGATTGAAGAATCGGAAGATGTTGTTCGAGGAGTTACCGGAGAGCATGTGCGGATCCTCATCAAGCCGGATATGCAGGTGGTCAAGGCACAATTACTCCAGTTGTGGGAAGAAGGCTACCGATCTATATCAGTCGTTCTACTTCATTCTTATACCTATCCACACCACGAAAACATGATTGGAAACGAGGCGATACAGATGGGTTTCTCGGTTGCCATATCATCAGCCCTGCAACCTATGATCAAGGTCGTTCCCCGCGGAATGAGCGCTACAGCGGATGCGTACCTCACACCAGTTATCAGAGACTATATCGAGTCAATATCTTCAAACTTTAAAGGCGGTCTTGCATCCAAAACCACCCGGGTTGAGTTCATGCAGTCAGACGGCGGCCTCGTTGATTTCCGCAAATTTAGTGGACTGAAGGCGATCCTGTCAGGTCCAGCCGGTGGTGTTGTTGGTTATGCGCAAACGTCATGGGATGATGATGAGAGGGTACCTGTGATCGGCCTCGACATGGGAGGAACTTCAACTGATGTATCGAGATATTCGGGAACGTATGACCACGTGTTTGAAACCACGATAGCTGGCGTGTCAATTCAATCTCCACAATTAGATATCAACACTGTTGCAGCAGGTGGCGGATCCATGCTATTCTGGAAAAATGGCTTGTTTGTTGTAGGCCCCGAGTCAGCATCAGCACACCCGGGACCAGCGTGTTACAGAAAAGGCGGTCCTCTCACAGTCACCGATGCAAATCTCTTCCTTGGCAGACTCTTGCCTGAATACTTCCCAAAAATATTTGGTCCCAACGAAGACCAGCCGCTTGATGTGGAGATCACGGCAGAGAAGTTCGCTGAGCTCACCGCCATCATAAACGAGGAACAGCGTTCGAAACGCCGCATCGAGTTCACTCCTCAGCAGGTTGCTCTTGGTTTCTTGAACGTTGCTGACGAGTCTATGTCGCGCCCTATTCGCGCATTGACGGAAGCTCGTGGCCACAATACTGCGGCTCACAACCTTGCTTGCTTTGGTGGTGCTGGTGGCCAGCACGCATGCTCCGTGGCTGCTGTCCTAGGTATTTCAAGAATCATCATTCATAAGTATTCTTCCATTCTTTCCGCTTACGGAATGGCTTTGGCGGATGTGGTCAATGAGATTCAACAGCCTGCTGCCGATGTTTTTAATGCTTCGACTCAAGGCATGTTCCAGTCCAAGCTTGAGGCATTGGTTCAACAGTCAACAGCTGAGCTCGAGAGCCAAGGGTTCCCACAGAAGAACATCCGACACGAATTGTACCTGAATATGCGCCATGCTGGTACAAGTACCTCTTTCATGATTCTCAAAGGCGAGGATTGGAACTTTGCCTCCGAGTTTGAGAAGAGACACCAAGTAGAATTCGGCTTTTTAACAAAGGACAAGCCTATTCTTGTCGACGATATTCGTGTCAGAAGTATCGGTTCTTCACCTGGTGCGAAAGAAAAGAGCCCTTACGTTCAGGTGAGCACAAAGTATCCTCCCCATAAAAGGACTAGCTGAAAGATGATATAGATGAACGAAGCTGCATCAACAGTAGCTTCCAAACAGAAGGTTCATGGAACCTCCAAGGTTTATTTCGGTTCATCCAATGGTTCTATCGACACTCCCATCTACAAGCTTGAAGACATTGAGGTCGGATCCCGAATCAATGGTCCTGCAATGATTATTGATCAGACTCAAACTATCGTCCTCGTTCCTGAAGCCGTGGCAAACATCCTCGAACGATGTGTATTGATCGATCTCAAGGAAAAGTCGACGTTCGTTGATTCTACTTTGGAATCCAATGAGACAAGTATCAATCCTATCCAGCTATCCATTTTCGGAAACAGATTTATGTCAATTGCGGAGCAGATGGGCCGAACTCTTCAAAAGACCTCCGTTTCCACTAACATCAAAGAGCGCCTCGACTTTTCTTGTGCTTTGTTCTCTCCTGACGGCGGTCTGGTTGCCAATGCACCCCATGTCCCAGTTCATCTTGGCTCAATGCAATTTGCTGTTCGATACCAACACAAATACTGGGCCGGAAGACTTAAGGAAGGCGATGTTCTCGTCTCGAATCATCCAACCTGTGGAGGAACTCATTTACCTGATATTACCGTCATTACACCTGTGTTTGAGAAAGATGAAATTGTATTCTACGTTGCCTCCAGAGGACATCATGCAGATATCGGAGGCTCTCTTCCCGGTTCAATGCCACCGACAAGTACAGAACTGTGGCAGGAGGGCGCTGCCATTGAAGCAGAGAAGCTTGTCAGCGGTGGGCACTTCAACGAGGAGAGAATGACAGAGTTGCTCCTGAAGAAGCCTGCGGAATATGAAGGCTGCTCAGGGACTAGATGTCTCCAAGACAACTTATCTGATCTGCGCGCCCAAGTAGCAGCAAATCAGAAAGGAATCTCGCTGATCAACGGCCTGATCAAAGAGTATGGCTTAAAATGTGTCCACAGCTATATGTACGCAATCCAAAGCACAGCCGAGATCGCCGTCCGCGAGCTACTCAAAACGACCTCGAAGAACCTTGGCCCTGTTCTGGAATCTATAGACTGTATGGATGACGGGACGCCGATCGCGCTGAAAATCACAATTGACGCAGCCAAGGGCGAAGCGATCTTTGATTTCGCGGGGACTGGTAGCGAAGTCTTTGGTAACACCAATGCGCCAACGGCGATTACACACTCCGCAATAATCTACTGTCTGCGTGCGCTGATTAAATCCGATATTCCACTCAACCAAGGCTGTCTGAATCCAATCGACATCCGCATCCCTCCCAACTCGCTGCTGTCACCGTCGAAAACTGTCGGCGTTGTCGGTGGGAACGTGCTCACATCGCAGCGAATCACCGACGTCATCTTGAAGGCGTTCCGCGCCTGTGCTGCCTCGCAGGGCTGCTGCAATAACCTGACATTTGGCACAGGCGGCAAGACAGAGGACGGGAGCCATGTCAACGGCTTCGGCTACTACGAGACCATTGCGGGTGGTGTGGGCGCCGGCCCAACATGGGACGGGCAGAGTGGGTTGCACACACACATGACCAACACGCGGATAACGGACCCGGAGATCTTCGAGAAGCGGTATCCATGCATTCTGCGCGAGTTCTCGCTGCGACAGGGCTCCGGTGGCTCCGGACTACATCCGGGTGGAGAGGGCGTGGTGCGTGATGTCGAGTTCTTGGTGCCGGTTCAATGCTCTATTTTGTCAGAGCGACGTAGTCATCGACCGTATGGATTGGAGGGCGGTGGGCCCGGCGCTCTAGGCAAGAATGTTTGGGTCAGAAAAAGCGAGGAGGGTGAGAGTAGAATCAGTCTTGGAGGCAAAGCGACAGTCAAGATGGGCAAAGGTGATAGAATCGTGATTTACACCCCCGGTGGTGGGGCTTGGGGGGCTGAGACCGGGGAGAGGAAAATGACGAATGGTGTCAAGAAGGAGATATTCATCGGGAATGGATCAGTCGATCGATATAAGATGCGACAGGAAACAAATTGAAGCTGGTAGGCTATTATTTAGTTGCATAGGTGTACTTTTTGGGCATTCCAGGGAGTTTTAGTTTAGAGATTAAACTTGCATTTCATGAATTATAATTTCTATATAATCAAGAAAGATATAATGAGTTATTATATTGGTAGTACTTGTAATGTCACAAGTCCTATGGAGACCAGAGTACAATCCAGAGCAGCAGACAGGAATATTAAATCTAAAGAAGGAAAGAAAGAAGAGAAGAGAAGAGCAAATATAAGGGACTAACTATATGACAACGGACTCGGAGAGCTCTGTCTCCATCGATTAAAATGCCTTGTTGATCCGGGATTGGTATCTCCTGAGGTTGAGGAGATACGTGGGGGATGGTCTATCCCTAGTATTAACTACAAATAGGAATTCATAGCTTAGATGGTTTTATAAAATTAATTACTTTTTCACTTTAATTCACAAGTTAAAGAATTCTAAGGAAGAACTCTATTAATATTTAATATCTACTTCTAAGGTTTGAAAGAACAGGGTACTTTTCCCTAATGTTGTGCAGTAAGAAAATTTTAGAGTCTAACTTAGCCTTGCGCAGGGTGGTACAGTAATGCTCGAGTCTTGGAAAGCTGCGATGACAAGCGCGATGACAACTAGTAGTCCGCTCAGCTTCCCCTTTTTAGTACGATTAAGTGACCTAGTTGACTAGAACAGTAAATTGTACCTGGCATTTCTAAATCATTAGATTTATGTGCTTTTTCTTAGTCCCTTTTTCCTTCCTTTCCTTCCGCTTTTGAGTCTTGGTCCCTTTAGTGGAAGTTTTCAATACTTGTAAAACCCCTCTCTAGTCTTGACTCCAAGCTTTCCCTCCCGAATCATCTGGGCCAACAAGTCCCGCGGCTCCTTTGGTAATGCGTCCCTATTCTGAGCATAGTTGTCCTCGATATCCTTCACTACATCCAGTCCGACCAAATCCATTTGTGCAAACGGTCCAATTGACGTCTTGAGGACGTCTTTGTATATAGCATCTATCTCTGCTGGGACTGCTATTCCCTCAGCTGCCACATAGAGTGCTTCGCGTTTGATTGCAGCCCATATGCTAAGCCCAATTAGCCACGTAATTTTGACCTGAATGATCACTTACCGGTTGTAGATGTAGCCACTAGAGTTCTTCTTCACATGAAAAGGGTTGAAGCCGTGTTGTCTGCATTCTTCCATCAGACGTGGAATGATGTCTGGTTTCGTAATGTTGGTTGCCATTATTTCTATGGCTGATGTCTCCGGGGGCCAGTCTGGTGCAAGGGTTAAAGACTATCTGTGAGAAAGGGGTCCTAAACTAACATGAATGCAAGCTGACACAACGTGGCGCATGGTTAAGTTCCAGGCCGTCAATAATATTCTGTATCGTGAAGCTGCTTGAATTGGATGCAATGATTGTTTCTGCATCTGCCATTCCATCGAGCTGCTTGACAACAGAGCGCTTGAGCTGCAGCGATTCTGGAACATTCTAATTTAATAATCCGTCAATAGAGATCCATGCTGAATGAAATCTTTCCAGTTGTCTCCTACCTCAATAGCCAACCAAGCACCTTTCAGCGCATGTTGCAACTCGTCTGAATTAAAAGTCGTGACAATTCCTCCTTTGTGTCCCGCCTCCTTCCCAACTGTATTTTTAAATTTCTCGATCTCAGACAATGCTCCCGCTAGAGCACCAGGTTTCTTATCTATCAAGTTGACTGGGCTTCCGCGGCTCGACCACTAGGACAGAGTCAGCTTATTTATTCCATACTTAAAGGAGCAATGAACTGACCATATACGCAAGACGTCTTCCTTGCGTCCCGGCACCGAGAATAGCCACTGCACCTTTCATCGTCGCTAGAGAGTCAGATATTGAATCGCTGCAAAACAACAAGCAATTCAGATAACATGCTCGAGAAATGAAATTGCCAAAGTTAAGGTTGCTTCTTTATGGACACGCGCGGGTGGCGGGGGTCGCTCCGTAACTTGAGCTCCACATGACGAAACTTTGAGAACAACCATTCAACACGGTATCGATCCTTGATTTTGGTATCAGGGTTCACAACTCGTTGCAAAGAAAGCCGACAATGTCTCCGAAGGATGTCTCCTTCCGCGACTCCAGTAAGAAGATCGCCCGCACTGCCCGCACTGCCCGCATTGCCCGCACACGCCACTGCCCGCATCAAATCGCACTACCCTTGCTGTCTACCCCGCGCCGCCCCATGTACCGAGGCCACTCACACTCACTTGTATTCGCTGCAGGATCTCATACCCGTTCCACCGAACAGTTATCTCCCTTGCATTCAAGAACTGCTGCTCAAACGTGTCCAATGGGAGCTTTCGGTTGACATCGGTCATTGAATGACAGGAACTAGCGTAATGTGGGGTGCGGGGGCCCAGCCAAGTCTGAGTGCGGGAGAGCCAACAATTCTTGGGGTTGGTTTCTGACAATGGCCAAAAATGGGCAGAGAGTAGATGCGGTCAGGATAGAGATGATTATTATATTACAAGGTGTTGCATCCTTCATCTTGGCCCATCTCTTCTGCTCATCTCCAAACACACTTCATTGAGTATCCAAGATGACAGCGCTCAACGCCCCCAGCCACAACGATTCTCCCTCGACGCTGTACACTGGGAAGAAGCCTTCCGAAGACAACAGTGAGAAGTTCGTCGTTTCTAAGCACGAGTTTGCTGAGGAGCATGCTGTAGGTAATTTCCGGAGTTCCAGATAACATTTTTTAATCCCTCTCTCAGATACCCACCAAGCATCACGACCCCAACTGGACGGGAGATGCGGTTGATACCTCCAACGTGGATCCCCAAAAGACACTCCGCAAAATGGATGTGCGCTTAATTCCCATGCTGGCAGTCCTGTATCTGCTCTCCTTTCTCGACCGCGGCAACATCGGCAACGCCAAAATCCAAGGTCTCCAGACCGACCTCATGCTTACCGGCTCTCAATACAATTTATGCGCCACGGTTTTCTTCTTCACATACTGTGCTTTTGAAATCCCATCCAACCTCCTTCTCAAACGCTTCAGGCCCTCAATTTGGCTCCCAAGTATCATGGTCGCCTGGGGCACCGTTATGACACTCATGGGACTTGTAAAAAGCTACCATGGGTTGTTGATTGCCAGATTGTTCCTTGGCGTTGCCGAAGCGGGCTTATATCCTGGAGTGGCATACTATCTCACAATGTGGTACTGCACTGAAGAACTTGCGTTTCGCCAGGGCCTCTTCTTCAGCGCAGCAAGTGTGGCCGGAGCTTTCTCCGGACTGCTTGCCTATGCAATTGCGAAAATGGATGGTGTCGCTGGCGTAGCCGGCTGGCAATGGATTTTCATCCTTGAAGGGCTTTTGACTGTTGTTGTAGCTATCTCGGCGTTCTTCATTCTTCACGATTTCCCAGACACTGCTGCGTTCTTGACCGTCGAAGAAAAGGCATGGGTTGTGCATAGACTGAAGTACCAAGGGAGCAAGAAGAGTGGTAGAAATGTGGCCGAGACCGAGCATTTTGAGTGGAAATACGTCGTCAAAGGTACATGTTTACCATACGTTGTTACACAGACGTCCGCTAACAACACACATAGCATTGACCGACTGGCAGCTTTATCTCAGTCTCCTGATGTATTGGGGCATCGTCTGTCCCCTTTACGGCATCTCACTCTTTTTGCCCACCATCATCAAACAACTCGGCTACACCTCTACCACCGCACAGCTCCTGACCATCCCCATCTACTGCACCGCGGCAGTTCTCGCCATCATCGTTTGCTGGTCGTCCGATAAAGCCGCCAAACGTGGAGCCTCACGATGGCCTTACATCTTCTTCCCAATGTGCGCCATTCTCGTCGGCTTCGTCATGGCTTTGGCTGCCTCTGCCCACGGTGGCGTCCCCGGCGTCGTCTATGCTGGTGTTTTCATCGCAACTTGCGGTATCTACCCTGCGTTCCCAGGCAACATTACCTGGATCAGCAATAATCTCGCAGGAAGCTACAAACGTGCAGCAGGCATGGCGTTCCAGATTGGCATTGGAAATCTCGGCGGTGCGATGGCCAGTAATTTCTACCGCAGTAATGACAGTCCTAAATACCTGCTTGGCCACGGACTAGAGATTGGGTTTGTCACGCTGGGTTTGTGCGCCTGCGTTGCTCTAAGAGTGAATTATGGGCGGATCAATAAGAAGCGAGAGAGGAGTGGGGAGGCGGAAGGTCTCACAGATGAGCAACTTGCTGATTTGGGGGACAAGAGCCCGACTTTCAGGTACACCCTGTAAAGTGCTAGGCGTCTGCTGTATGAACCTTGAAGATTGCTAGGGGAGCACATTGGAGTGAAGCGTCTGATCTGTCGATAGTAGAGCAGCAGATACAGTCGAAGAATGAAAATGAAAGTGATTAATTAACTATTTATGCTATGGAGCATCTATTCCCTGATATAGATGGCTGTGACAAAGGCTCAAAGAGCTGATGAAGACATGCATGGATGGATCCATGCAGGACATGAAGATTCTCATAAAGTTGAGAATTCTCCGGTGCCTCCAGGCACCACCGCCTTTATCCAACATGATCATGTATGAGTCGTTGAACGTTTTTTTTCTTGTGGTAGAATTCTAGTACGAATGCTTAAGAGACCTTCCAAAGATACAATCTTATCTGACTCTGAGATTCCAACATTGTTTTCAACCCAATCTTGATTGCAAATGAAAGTGGAGGGAACGCGAGGGAGCGATTCCCTAACAAGGACTTGGAAAAATCAAAATGACGATGTTTTTAAGGTCAATATAATCAAAGGAAACGAATTAATGGCTACTAGATATCTTATTTGATTTAAGCATAATAATCTTTCAAGTGGGGAGGGCTTCAATCTTTGAAGTGTTGCGATCGAGGTAAGCGAGGCGGCGATTGGAACTGGATGGGAGAGATCGCTATAATCATAGGCTTTGAACCTGAATACCTACGGTATTATTATCCTTGCTCTCACTTAAATGACATATGAAGGTAGGCATGGAGGAATATATTATGCATGATGAAGTATACCATCCATTGTTGCAAAAAGCTTTGGTTGAATGTGAAAAATTCTCCATCCTGCTGGCTGCCGATTTGTTGAAACGATGAAAGTTCAAAGATGTAAAAGTGATTGATTGAGAAAAGAAACTATCTGGACTATGAAGCTCTATTTGTATTCAAATAGAGTGTTTGTAAAAGAGCGTTTGCATTGAGGGTTTGAGAACCCTCATGCACCTGAGCCATTTCCTACCCATGATTCTCACGGAATCTTCAAACGGAGATTCAAACAGAAACCGCAGGGTGCCCGGTGGCACCCTCCAATATATCCAACACCGATATCTCCCCATCTCTCATCTGTAAATATATCTATCATGTCCAGATTATTAGAGGCACTGGCCATAATATGGACTATAAGAAATGCAAGTCCCAACTGCACAAGTCGTCGGACCCATCCAGCCGATGCCAGCTTCCCATTCATCAGTAAGTTATTCCTTCAAATTTCGAGCACTACTCACCACATTGTCCATACAAAGGCGCACCAGTACTAGTACTTGCTGCAGTGCTACTGGTCCTGGTACTCGAACTTGCAACACTGCTCGATCCTGCGCTGCTGGTTGGTGGCGGGCTGCCGCCTCCGGGATTGTAGCCGCTAATGATCCGGTTGACTTGGTTAACGATGGCGAGCATTTGAACGCCTGAATAATCGAGCATGGCCGATTAGTACCAATGATCCTTTAATTAAATGAAAGTAATTCATGAAGCCGATCAACTTACCGCCTTTCTGGTCAGCATTCTGGCCGTACCAACCAACCCAATCCCAGCAAGCATTGGGGTTGGACAACAAGGTTCCTCCCCAGATAGTGTGGATTGAGTTATCCACTATAGTTTGCGGGAAGAGAATCATGATATTGTTTGTATCTGCAACGATGATTAATTTCAGCGGGCCGTTGATTGAATGTGCATTGTAAAACTGGTCTATTCTTACCTGCCCACAAGGTGTAGCCAGTATTGACGATGAACTTGGATCCAATCTGGCTATAACTCTGCAAGCACCCGTGCAATGCGACGTGCAGCATGCAAACGGTAGAGCCATCTTGACAGGCAGCAGGTACGTACAGATATCCAGTAGTATCCATTCCGCTGGCACCGTAGGAGCCACTTTGGCTGAAGGATATGACGCTGCCGGACAATTGACCTGTGTTGCGAGCCTTGAGCGTGCCGTACATCCACTGCAAGACCGCGCCGGCACCATCGTAGCCACAATTGCTGATGTAAGGGGAAGCCGCACTGCCGCACGCATTGTCGCCGGACCCGGCAATGTCTGTGGGGAAAGTGTGGGCAGCACCATTCGTCGTGATGAATGTGATGTTGGCCGCACTGTCGAAGTTGGCGAGCTGCAGTTTCAACTGATTCATTGGATTTGGCCCAACTGTCGTATCTGCCGATCCAACTTGCATGTAGATTTTGCGGCTCTGGAGGTTGCTGACGGAATCAATTTGGTTTCCGCTCCATGATTGCATGTTGGCTGTCGGGGCAGTGATGGATGGCACTTGATTGTTCATACACGTGGAGTATGATTGAGCACGAGCGCAATCAAACGGTCCACCTGCAAAGACTCCAAATCCGGTCTTGAAGGTAGCTGAGTATGCAATGCCCAGCTGCGCCGCAACGAATCCACCACTCGAGAGTCCAGATACTGAGACGGAGTTGGGGTCAACATTGTAGGCACCAAGCGTGGCTGCGGTGGTGGTCGAGGCGAGGACGGCCAGTCCTAGACCTATAATGATAGCGACCATGATACGAAGGTTACTTTCAGAAGAGGTTCGAGTAAGGTAAATGTGGACGGACGGCTGAGTCTTGACTGTGTGGCAGAAAGTTGAGGAGACGAACAAGTTTGACTTTATAACCCAGAACCACACCGTATCAGTGGAGGAAGCTGGTACATAGTAGCATCTCAGTCTCAGTCTTTACTCTTAGGCATCATGAGGCTGCATTTCTCCCTGTGACTGCCGCAACGATAGCTGCGGGGAATGCAGCGAAGCTAAGATTACCTTCTGCCCGCATCTTTCTTTTGTGTTAGTCGAGGACCAGAGCATCGGAAAGTTAACGTAGGAATGTTTGAGCACACTTGATGCGCTCGGCGACTTTGTTTAGAGGTCAGTAAAGCGTAGTCACTAAGGGGGTTGCGTTTGCGGGGACCCCGGGAACGTAAAATTAGCTTGTGCCCGCATCTTCCTTATTTGTTCATTGTCAATTGTCAAGGAAAGTCATCGGTCTTTGAAGCACTAAAGAAGGTTTGACCACGTGTCTGGCCCGGCGTGTGTGGGGAAGGTTGGGTTGGGTTTGCGGGGAACACATGCTCATATGCAGCTACGCCAGATAAGGAACACCTGTTTCCATATTTAGTACTAGTAGATTTGGTAGCGAGAAATCAAGTCCGGCCGCCGCCGACGCACCGTCCTGCTCCCCCTTTCCCCGCACAAGCTTGCCAAAAGGAGCGACAAAGGTACATATATATGTACGACGCATCCTCACCCCACGAGCTAATGTGGAACACAATATCAGGATTGTGGGCAGCGAAGGAAGTGAGAAAGCATATATTCATAAATTTATCTAAACTAGGACTAGACATCTCTCATATAGAGAGCCTCAAATAAAGAAATGAACGCCCTCATTGCGGGGTTGGCCAAGAAGGGAACTTTGAGTGGCGCTTATTCCTGCCAATCCGATGATTTCTCGCCGCCTTCTCTCCAGCTACCCCGCACTGCTGCATAACCGCGTTACCGCGAGGTTAGGAATCAGATTCAGTCGTGACCCCTTGGACATAAACCAGTTCCATGCCTATGGAAGCCATCAGCCATCCTGACATTTGTTGCAATCAGAGAGCTCTCTGATGCCGCCGCTATTCCAACCAAGACTGCACAGCGAGCGGAGATCCGGGGCCCGAAATGAATGGCCCCGCACCTGCCTCGAGCGGTGAACCTGCTGGACCTGGAAGCAGCAGCAAGAAAAGGCCGAAAATATTCCACTGCGGGTACTGCTCCGATACTTTTCATCGCCTCGAGCATATACAACGCCATGAGCGGACGCATACCAAGGAGAAGCCATTCGCATGTGCTGCTTGCGGAAAGGCGTTTGCGAGACGGTAGGTCACGAGGGAGATTTTTCGAGTATGACTGATTAGTTTGCAGAGATCTTGTTCTTCGACATGAAAAGTTGATGCATGATGCCGAGTCGAATAGGAACCCCAGACGGTCAAGTGTAGCTGCAAATGTCACGGGAGCGACTGGCGTGACTGGACACTCGTTTGTCGAGACAGCAATGCGGACTGATTGGGCATCTCAAGACCCTGCCAATTTACCCTCAACTGCTGCACATCAACATGCATCGAACGATGGTCATGCTTCTCGGGTTCCTCAAGCCGGCTACTTCGCTGGCCAGCTTGATCAACAACAACCGGAAAGTATTCCATCCCTTGCGCCAAGCATGGACAATCCTGACTATGTCATGACTGGATCAACCGATATTCCGGGAGATTACAACTTATTCTTTGATAATTTCGATACGTCAAACTTCTATCTACCCTCAACAGTTTTCGACTCTGAATTGCCAATCTCGCTGTGGTCGAGACCAGAGTTGGGAGGCAATGTCGAACCTGAGAACTTCAACCGACAAATTCCTGAATCCCACAATGAGAACGATGCCCTGAGCCGCCTCGGATCTGGACTTCCATCACTTCACCCAGAGGAGCAGGATCTCATGAATAGTGAGCCTACTCCGCAAGCAGACTTTCTGCGAGCAGGGCCCCCGTGGAAAATATCTGGTCAGGACCACAGGCAGACCCAAGCAAACCTGAACGAGTTTGTGTGTGCACTGCCAGAAGGTTTTAGTTTGCCGTCACGGCATACCCTTTCTCGCTTCTTTGAAGGTTATATCAGTGGGTTCCATCAACATCTCCCCTTTCTTCATATCCCGACTTTTTCTGTGTCTAGATGCGCACCTGAACTGTTCCTTGCTATTGCTGCAGTTGGTGCTCAATATCGATTCGAGTTCGCCAAGGGAAACAAACTTTGGTATGCAGCCAAATCAGTTGCTGCTGAGCAAATCAGAAGACGGCAAAGTCAGCACGTTGCTGACATTCTCTCGTCGCCCACGCCAAGCCGTGCTTCTCTCAGCATATCTCCAGCATCACATTCCTCATCGGAGAACTCATACACTGGGGATCTCAGCAATTCTCGTGCTTTAGAAGCTGCGGGACCTTCAAGTGACATCCGGTAAGTCAGCTCATGTCAATATATACAGATAACGCCGCACATTATTTCGACGATAACGACTGAATCATTTCTTAGATCACCGGCCGCACAGGCTCGTCTAGGAACTATCCAAACGATGCTCATTCTGATGGCCATGGGAATGTGGGGACCACCGGCACTACTACGAGAAGCCATGATAATTCAAAGCCAATTAGCGCTTCTAGTTCGAGACCACGGTCTTCGCACACACGACGTCCCAAAAAACGAACTTAGCTGGGAAGACTGGATCCTGGTTGAGGGCGACTGCCGCACAAAGTGCATCACATATTGTTTCTTGAACTTGCATTCTATCGCATACGACACTCCTCCAGTGCTTCGTACCTCTGAGATGAAGAATAATCTTCCACATTCTTCTGAAGAATGGCGAGCATCTTCAGCTGAGGAATGGCAACTGACGCAAAGAAATGCACCGCGGAGGTCGCTCTCATTCCAACATGTCCTATCCAGACTCTTTTCGGCTACACAAGAAGACATTCCGCCCATATCGTCTTTGGGGAATTACGTTCTAATCCATGCCATCATCCAACAAATATATGTTGTCCGCCAAGCTTCCTCGATGGCCAGTCCGATGATTCGTGACGGTAGCCTAGGGCCTGAAGATATCGAAAAATGTGGGCAAGTGCTAAGGCTTTGGCAAATTGGATGGGAAAGGGCTCCGGAAAGTAGCCTCGACCCCACCAATCCGTATGGACCTGTGGCTTTTAGCTCTACTGCATTGTTGAGGCTGGCCTATATCCGACTGCATTGCGATCTTGGCCCCTGTCGAGGATTGGACACCAGAGACCCCCAGATCATTGCTCGCACTTTAAAAGCATCACCACCACTTACTCGTAGCCCACTGTTAAGCCGCGCGATTCTTCAAGCAGCCCATGCACTTTCAATTCCGGTCAAGATTGGCATCAAATTTGTGGCACATACGCAGATACTTCTGTGGAGCATGCAGCACAGCCTTGCAAACCTCGAATGCGCATTTCTACTCAGTGAGCCTCTGTACATTCTTTTTTTTTTACAACTGCTAATACCATTGAGGCAAATGGCTGTACATGATAGCGGATTGTATGAGAGATCTGACGGTTGACGAGCGGAATCTACTAGAGATGGTACGGAGTATTGTTGGTGAGACACACTATGCGATTGAATCCGAAAATGTCATGCATGGGAGTTCAGAAGTTAAGCAGTTGAGTGTGGCGGTGGTCAGACTTTGGGCAGAGGTATTTACAGGTAGCCAACAAGTCTTCCCGCTAGTTAGAGTCATAGGATTAGCTTTGGAAGTGTATGCCGATTTATTAGAGGCAGACGAATTGGCAGGTTAACGAGATTTTCATCTCCTGCTTCCTAATTTTCAAACTCTTGATATCCCAAGATTTGCGTTCCAGGTTCACGATTGGAGTTGTGTGACGCTTTCTGTGCGGCTTACACGATGTTCGGAGTCGAGTATGGATGGGAATGTTATTGTGGGAATGCGCTCGAGCTGGGGAGTGTCCTTGCTGCTGCGACGGACTGTAGTATGCCGTGTGTGGGATTGGGCTGGGAGCTTTGTGGTTCAGGGTACCGTTTGGATGTGTACTCCAGGTAGGGTCTTGAAGTAGTGTTTTTGGAGGGATTCCGTGCGGTTTGACTTCTGGGATGGTTTTCTGGTTTTCTTCTGGTGATGGTAGGTGGTATGCGGAAGATGTACGTGGTAATCACAGCGTAAAGGCGGAGGGCACATGATGTAAAGTTGTATTCATGTATCATACATAGCAGCAAGCTTACATGCGCGAAATTCCATTGCTTAATACCAATGGTGTGAACCGCCCATGAGTGGTTTGCTTGATTTCAGCCTCAATTATTCTCAGAGCCTATTTTTTTCGGAGAATTAACCATACTCCCCTCCTCCCAGGTAGAAAAGTGGGCTTATTTTCCTGGATCTTACGTAGGCATGTACCTTAAATCAACTTGGAAAAGCCCTAGGTCGTGATTTCGGAAATTTTCTCGAGTAGAGATTGCTAATGTGAATGCTGTAATTATTGTAAGATTCTGCGTAAGATGTTTATATATAGGCTTATATATACATCATAATACCTAGATGAGTCGGAATTGTAGATGTGAATGATGTGAATTGCTTGATTGTAAAACTATCTAATCTAGAGCAGGCCTCTCATAATATAGAGAGCCTAAAACAAAGGCTCAAAGGCCTGTGTGAATGCATAGAATCTTCCATGCATGCGCATGGAGATTCTCATGAATTCTCCAAACTGAGAATCCCCGGGTGCCTACAGACAGGCACCCACCTCTTTATTCAACAGGAATTGTTATTGCTCAAGCTAGCCTACATTTGATTTTGACCAGGTTACGCTAGGAAGATCATGTATTTTTAAACCAACAACAAATCACACCATGCCAGAATCTCGAGAATTCCTAACTCTTGCTCCCATATGCAGTCTCTGTCTCGCGACTGTTTACTCGGAGTGGGGTCAATTGGAGACGACTTATAAAGGCTCAAGTAGCTGGTTATCCCAAGTTCGAGTGGTCTTGAGTAGAAGCAGCTTGGTGAAGGTCCCATCACGCGTGAGAAATGCTCTGACTCACTTGCCAAATGACGAGGGACACTTCAAATGGAATCATGAGTGAGTCGACGGCAATTTCCAGCTAGTACAAATCCTAACGAAGCACCTCTAGTATCCTCGTCACTCCCAAAGGCATTGCACAAGCCTGGTCGGGGTACGAAATCAACCACGTGACGTTTTCATGGACTTCGAAAGACAGACCTGGAGATGGCGAGGAACATGAAAACGGGCACGAATGGACCTTGGAAAACGAGATGAATAAGTTCAAGTTCATTCATGAGTCGTGCTTCGATTTATTCGTATCCAGTAGCAAGAATCACGAGGGAATTAAAGGCTTACAGGTCAGGCATCACGAGGAGAGCCCACCCACATAAACTGGGTAAAGCTGACAGATCCAGTTTGAATTCGACGACAAGACCAAATCGCCCTTCTTCGGGAGCTGGACCGGGGATTCAATCCAATATCTCCGACCAGGAAAAAACAGCACCGTAACTGGTTTCCGTTTCTCTCTGTTCCCCGTAAGTCTCTATCTCTATACAAAAGCTTTGTTTCTAATAGTCAACCCTCATTAGAACGGAACACTTTCCTCTATCCTCCTCCTCGAAGCTAATCTCCATTCAACACCCAAATCCCAATCCGCTCTCATCGACCTCTTCACTTCCTCACCACCCCTCCTCCGCACAGCCTGGCCCCCCTCTTTTCCCCCACCAAACACTGACCTCACCATCCAAAAAGCGATCGGCATGGACAGCTATCGCTATGCTCTCGACCGCGCTCACATCGTCCTCTTCGATCCCGAGGATTCTATCTGTGAAATCGCCAGAGAGCATCCTTCCCTGCGCTTCACCACCGTATCCGGGAAGATACTTTTCCTCCCCCAAATCCCTACCACAGCTTCTCCCTCCGACTTCGAACCTGACGTCCCCGCATTCTCGCTGGACGCGCAAAAGGGTGAGAGGATTAGAAGTGTCCATCTCACATACGCATCCTACTATGACGCTGCCTTGCCGACAACAGATGTGAATCGCTTCTACGGTGCGACTGCTGAGCCGGAACTAGTGGATATGTCGTTTACGACGAGTCTTGGAAGATCGACGGAGTGGAGGAGGGAGCCGTACCCGGGAGTTGTGCAAGTAGATCTGAGATGCGAGTTTGAGCTGAGGGCGCCAGAGGGAGAGGAGATTGCGGGGTTGTATGTGTATGGGTATGAGGAGTCGACTATGTTTCATGGGCTTTTGACGAGGTGGACAGGAGGAACTGAGTTGAAAAGCATAACCGGTATGCCTTCTATCATCAGTCGGCCCAGGCAATCGCAAGCTACTTGACAGATCTTCCCTACAAAATACTGAACATGTTCATCTTCAACATACTCATTTACTTTATGGCCACCTGAGGCGAGAAGCGGGCAGCTTCTTCTTCTTCTGTCTTACGACACTCTTCGTCACTTTGGTTCAGTCAGCCATTTTCCGCACTTTAGCCTCCCTAACCAGGACATCTGGCCAGGCCATGATACGTAGCGCTGTTCTTAGCCTCGGCCTCATGATTTACACTGACTTCACGACGCCGACTGAGCATATGCCTGGATCGTCGCGGTGGATGACGTACATTAATCCATTGGCTTACGCCTTTGAGGCATTGATGGCTAACGAGTTCCACAATCGGGAATTCCCCTGCGCCCAGATTGTTCCCGAGGGCCAGACTACACAAATCTTCCATCCGTGTCGCAGATCTGTTCCGTTGTAGGCGCGGAACCTGGTTCCTCAGTAGTTAATAGGGACAACTACATCAATTTGTCTTTCGACTACTGGAATTCTCACAAACGGAGGTAAGTAATATTTACCGCAAATGGAACGATCTTTCTGCTCTTTAATACGAAACACGGAAACATTGGTATTCTTTGTGCATTTTTGGCTTTCTTTTTTCTTGCCTACCTTGTGATGGCTGAGTTGGCAAAGCAACCCAGGACCAGAGGCGAGATTCTTGTGTTCCGCCGCGGCAAAGGTTCTCTGAAGTCGAAGAAGATGGATTCTCTAGACGCTGAGACTCAGCTGCAAAGCCGTCCAGTCGTGGCAGAGAAGGGGGAAGTTACTATTGGATCTGGCGGTATAGCAGCAGGCACAGCAGTCTTTCACTGGGAAGATCTCTGTTACGACATTAAAATCAAGGGCGAAGAGCGTCGTCTTTTGGATCATGTTGATGGCTGGGTCAAGCCTGGCGTATCTACAGTACTTATGATGAATCCAAACGTCCACTTTGCAAGATAAGTGATCTCCACACCTACTCCTCGAGAAAGGTGCAGACCCCAACAACACTGGCGGCGAATATGGCACACCTCAGATAGCTGCTGCTGTCAATGGAGATACAGATATCATCAACGATCTTCTGAATCATGGAGCTGCTGTTAATGCAGGGCCAGTCAACGAAGGTGGAAATGGCCTCTACGCTGCTGCATCCTGCACTAATATTAGTGTGGCCAAATTGCTACTCGAAAAAGGAGCAGATGTGAATGCGGGAGGCGGAGAAGAGAATACCGCCCTTATTGTCGCCGTCACAGATGCTTATGCTGATGTCATGAAGCTCCTCTTGGAACATGGTGCTGATGTACATGCCAGATGCAGCTCAGAGGGCTCAGAGGGCGCAACAGCTCTTATAATTGGAGCTCAGACGCTTCCGACTACGAATTTAATCGATCTACTCGACCATGGTTCCGATATCAATGCAATAGATGATGAAGGAACGACGCCTCTGATATCAGCAGCATATGCACCCAATGCCGACTCGGTCAAGTTGTTCCTTGACCGAGGTGCATATTTTACTATGGTCTCTCACGTATATGGGAATACGCTCCAGACCGCAGCCAACGAAGGCGATGAGGACTCTTGCGGAGTTCTCCTAGATCGCGGCGCGCCAGTCAAGGCCCTCCAAGCGAGCCATGCCCTCTGATTTTCTTGACAGCAGCAGCAGCAGGCGACCTCGACACCTTTGAGGTTCTGCTTGAATACAAAGCCGATGTCCACTACCGTGTGGACAAAGAGGATACTAGTAACGTTCTTGTTACTGCGGTCAAGGGCGCGAATGAAGACATCGTCACCATTGTCCTTGACAACTATGTTGATATCAATGCACCTCTTGGGAAATATGGAACTGCTCTACAGGTGGCCTGTCTCGTGACAGAAGATTCAGGACCTGAATTGGTTCAATTCTTACTTGAACGAGATTCAGCTCCAGATGTCAATATGGCAGGAGGGAAATATCTCACTGCCTTGCAAGCCGCATGCTATCGAGGCTATGAAGAAGCCGTCGAGTCCCTGCTTGTGAAGGGTGCCGACGTCTCTATTCAAGGCGGCTTCTATAGCAATACACTTAATGCAGCAGCCTCTCAGGGCCCCACATCCATATCATTGAGATGGTGCGTGAGAAAGTGGATGACGAATTGAAAGACGAGGCTCTGCATTTTGCAATTCATAATCAGGAACCAGAGGCAATGGAGAAGCTTCTTGAAATGGGCGCCAATGTTTTCATAAGGAGAAAGTGGGGAACTGTTCTAAAAAACCTGTCATTAGGATTTCCGTTAGAAGGAGGAAATGATGATGACGAGGTTCTCAGTTTGTGATGATGATGGTGGAATTGACGACGATGAGTCTGTTTCTGACTACCGGAATGAATCCGATGGAGGTGATGCTTCTACCGACGCAGCTACTATCGCCTCGGAGCCGGTTGGACGGTCATCTCCAGAGCCTGCCTTTGTGTCGCAGCCTCTATTTTACAACCTCCGAAGTTCTGCCGCACAATCTCAGTCTTTATTCCAGCCCAGTGACCAATCCCTCCGCTATTTGATTTTTCAGAACAGCCCTCACTCTACACTTCCGAGTATCGGGATCCAGAGGCACAGCGTCCACGAGAACCAGTCGGCCTTTCCCTCGGCCACTTCGTCCTACCAACAAGATGGCCCATCTCCGCAAAACTTAGCGGCTCGTGCTTCCATCTGCAGCTTGAATACTCCGCCAGCAAATACCCCGCTACACAGCCGCCAAAACAGCGTATTGCGCGACGTCCTGTCCAGGGTCGTTTAGCCAATGGACCTGTATGCTCTCTGTTGAACACAGTATTCTGTGAACACTGTAGGCACGGAAGCAAAGATGTGATAAAGCATGTAGAATAAATCTATCTAAACTACGGAATGGGCATCTCTCATATAGAGAGCCTTAATAAAGAAGTGAATACTATCAAACAGTGTTCCATGCATGATGGCTTCCATGCATGAACACAAACAGAATCTTCGGGTGGCCGTCAGCTATTAGAAGTGAATGCCCGTATTCACGCAACACTCTCCACCTACATTTTCGTCGCCTCTTCACAACGATCAAATATCCGCTTCTGATTTGCCTGCTCGGAATATAGATCAAGGCGGTGATCAGCCACTGAAACGTCCCGGATACGCTGAGGTTAGAGAGTTACAACCTACAACCTACAACCTACAACCCATCCCCAGATCCTGAGCTGAGTCGTAACCGCTATTCTTAGCAGCGACAAGGTGCATATCCGCAGTAGTTTAAGTATTTTGTTTTTATTCTTCTTTTATTTTTTGTTTTGTTTTGTTTTGTTTTATCTTTAAATTTAATTTAACATTTTACTTCTATAATCGTCGGAACCAAACCTGAGCTCCGCTTAGAGTTGGAGGAAGCGAAATGCGTCGCGGAAGCGAAAATGCGTCGCCTCACCAAAATGCCATTTAGCGGTGAAGCCTTGGATTTTCTACTATAACTCTAGCTGTTACTCTTATATGGTAATTAGTATTA
>Ga0209512_1001460_pt1 | contig 29051 bp, 21 predicted proteins | sample frozenSSSSmetaG_FD_184142 | JGI IMG/M metagenome (GOLD analysis project Ga0209512, IMG submission 184142) | Glacier valley bacterial and archeal communities from Borup Fiord, Nunavut, Canada, to study Microbial Dark Matter (Phase II) -... | ecosystem: Environmental > Aquatic > Freshwater > Ice >...
TGGCTGCGATGATGATGGAACGCTACTTTGCGTCCTTCTATCTTCATTGTTTCTGCACCTTCAACGATGGGATTGACCCCGTGCCCGTCTTCAGGACAATCGACCATATCGCCGACGCAAGCGACACAACGACCTTCAATGGTGTGGCTGGTTGATGCTTCGACGACAGTGCCATTTTTGGTGTTTTTATCGCCGAGGCGGATGATGCGGTGTTCCATGGGATATCTCCTGAAGTGTGGCTGTCATTACTAATGCCATGTGGTATGGCTTAGCGCATAAATTTGGAAATACAAAACTGCGCAGGAAATAAATATGGGTAATATGGCGGCAAATAAATTCTTTGCCTGATAGTCTTCTTTCCCCTCATTTTTGTCCTTATGTTGTACAAAGCGATGCATGCCTAATAGAGAAAGTGCTATTGCGGTAGGGGTGAGAAAATTCCTACGAAGGGATACAAGGAAATAATGGCAATAACGACTGCATTAATATTGATTTTTACATAATCGCGTTCGGTGGACTTGTCTATCATCCAGGTCATCAGAAAAGGGGATAAAACCGTTGCTAAACAAAGCAAAATGAAGAATGGATCACCACCTTGTAACCAGTAATATCCTGCATAGAGAAGCATTGCTGCCGTGAATATTCCTAAGCCACACAAAATTATTTTATAAAGTTTTTGCATGTTAAAGATGTCCTATTAGTTTGAAATTGCTTGATACAAACGAGAAATCAACTTAACTCATCCAGGTATCTACGCGATCTGAAATAGCGATATAAAAAGATTTTCTCTCCTGCAAATCCCGCCGCAGAATCATGTAAATCTTTATCGAAAAATTCAATAGCGACAGGACTCAGTTTCACTGTGCTGTACGCATTTAGATATTGCGTTTCATGCTCGTCGAGCGGCCTTAATATTGCAATGTCCTGTGGCCGAATTTCTTTTAGCTTCAGTTTTGAATAACGATTGCCACCAGTGTAACGATCAAACATGTGCTGCAGGCGTTTAAGCCATTCATCTCCCCTGTCCTTGCCCCTCACAGCAGCGCGCGCACGTAATAAATTGACTTCAAAGCCAATCCGATCACTGGAATAGGCAACGTGGTTCCGTTTTTCTATCAAAGCATCAATTTTTGTTTTTCTTTCTGTGAGATGGCTATAAGCATCGGCCGTTTTCCAGGCATTCTCAGCAGGGCTTTCATTTAAAAAAGCGTCAACCTCCTTTTGCAGCCGCGCATATTCAGGATCGACTTCTTTGGTATGACGATGTCCCCACCAATGCGCCATGACTTTTCTGTGTTCAGCGGTTTGTTTTTCCAGCGGACCACTGGCGCTGACTTCGTTGATGTAGTTGTTGTAGCGGACCAGGGCTTGTGGGGTGGCCTTAAACAATCTTTCAAGTTTTGGATCGTTAAGAATTTCATCAATAGGTAAAAACGGTACGCCTGTTGCGATAGCATGTTTATACATTTCGCGCAGCGGAATACTGGCTAATTCATTGCCGCGCCATTGACTTTCTTCAGTGATGGTGGATGTATAGGGTGGATAACCACCACCAATGTCGGTATGCACTCCGGGATAAACGTATTCAATATAACCATTGCTGTCATAGCCACTGGTAGTGCGAATTGATGATAACGGAAAGAAAATACGTGCCTCATGTGCTGCCACCATGTGTATGCATTTTTTTACCCACGGTTTCACGTCCAGGTTTTCGCCACCTAAATTTGTTGACGGGGCGAATGACGCCACCGTGTCAAACAGGCCCATAAAGGCAATAACCAGCGGCTTACCCTGAAACATCAAAACGCCATTTTGTACCTGGCAGAGTTTGATAATGCGATTGGCGAAAAATCGTGATAATGCCGCACCGCGTGAAAATCCAAAGATGGCAATGTAGATTTTTTTTCGACCTGGGTTGTCCCTGACGGTTTTTTCAAGCTGCTTAGATGCCAAATCTAATCTTACATCCCCACCCCAGCCAAGGCCACCGCCTATTAATTCAGAATCACGAATTTCATGTTTTCCAGTATTAATATCCTCAGTAAACGGTGTACCAACCCCGGAATAATAATAAGCATAGATACCTTCGTTTTCTCTCGATGGATGAGTTTCGAATAATCTTGCTGGATTGCTTAATTTTTCTTTTAGCTTATCAACTATACGATTTTGACCAGTGCCATCAAAGAAAAAGCTGACCCACAATTTTTCCTGGCATTCAACACAACCATCTGGCTTTTTATTATCGCCAGTGCTGCATGCTTGAATACGTTCGCATTTTTGTGCATTGCTTAATTCAAGTAGATTTTGAGCATTTGGTGAGCGCACTGCGTTTTTTTTAGTCATGATTTACTCCTGTCCTTTCCTGTTTGCATAGTCCTTTTGGACCAAAATATTGTTCCTCTGTTGCGACGATGAGTTTTGCCACGCCTTTTTCATCCACATGTATAGCCAAATAATTATCCTGGTCTGTGCGAAGTACACCTGAAACGGGGACACTCACTTTGTACGACGGCATAGGTTTTGGATCGCTGTAATACATACTCATTTCCCACTCCACTGTGACGGGTTGGTCTAAAGCAAGGCGGCTACAGCAAACGGAGCCGCTGCGGCCATGCGCTCGATTGCCGCCGCCTGCATAATTTCCATTTAGATAAACTTCTGCAAGAGGTTGATCTGCATCGTTACAAACAGACATACTTACCAATGCTGATTTTTGCGATGAGTTTGCATTACACGCCGCCAACAGTACCAGTCCTAATAAGGGAAGTAAAAATAGTCTCTTAAGTTTTGGTAAATCACTTAACTGAAGGAGACTTTGTGCATTGGGTGAACGCACCGCATTTTTTTTAGTCATGTTTTATTCCTGCGTCTGTATTTTGGCAAAAGCTTTTTGGCCCGATATATTCATCAGATGTCTTTACTTCGACTCTGGCTTTACCTTTTTCATTCACATAGATAGCTAGATTATTTTCTTTATCAATCTCAAGTTGACCAGTAACAGGCACACTTACTTTATAGGAAGGCATGGGCTTTGGATCGCTGTAATACATATCCATTTCCCACTCAACGATAACGGTTTGATCTATCGGAATGCGACTACAACATACAATCCCTCCTCCTCCTGAGTGCTCACGATTTCCACCGCCAGCATAATTCCCATTGAGATAAACCTCCGCAAGCGGTTGATCCGCAGTATTGCAAATTGAAAATCTAACCTCTGCAGTTTTTTGTAAGGAGTTCGCATTACAAGCCGGGAGAAGCGCGAAACCTAATAACGTACATGGGAATATTTTATTAATCATCATTCTTTCGTTTCCATATAAATATGCATCAATTGAATTTAAGTGAATCCTTACGCCAATCATTCTTCCGCGACAGTTCTCCCCAAGTATTGATTGGGACGATATCCATCATTTCTTCCACTGTTATTTTTTTATCTTTAACACGGGCAAGCTCTTTTTTAACGATAGGATCATCATAGAAGTGCTGATCAAAATCAAATCCCAACGAACTAAAACTCATTAGGTCATCAAAACTTTCAAGATTGTAAGTACGTGCTTGTGCGATTAATTTTTTCACCATACCGAGTTGTTCGTTTTTGGGATATAAATTAACCATTTCTGATTGAAAACTTAAAAGTCTTTTCAGCATTTGTTGCGCTAAAGCGGTTTCTGCATCTGCAGCCTGCGTAGCGTTATTTATTGAAGAAGGAATAGTTGATGCTGCTGGCATTGCACCATGGGATTCTTGTACGGAATTCGCGCAACTCACTATAAGTAAACAACATCCTGGCAAAAGAATGCGCAAGAATTTTTGAATAGTATTGGTTTGTGATGACATGGTTATTTTTCTCATGAGAAGTACAGTGGCTTTTTTCGGTGGTCGTTTTTTGCTGACAACTCACCCCATACAGATATCGGTACAGCGTCCATCATGGTGACTACATCCATCTCTTTTTTTGTCACACGAGCTAATTGTTCGGCTATCTCCGGATGGTCGTAAAACTCCAGATCAAAATCAAAACCTAATGCACAAAAACTCTTCAAATCATCCATGGTCGTCAGCTTGTATTTTTTCGCTTCAGCAAGCAGCTTACCCACAATTTTTCTTTGCTCCATTCTTGGATACAAATTCACCATCTCAGACTGAAATCCAAGCAACCTCGCTAATATGGCATCAGGTAACAAGGCCTCCGCAATGTGATCTTGTTGTGCCTGAGTTAAGACCAGTTCTTCTAACGCCTGGACATTGATGGCTTTCGGTATGGCTGCCATGTGCTGTGGCAAATCCGTACCGGCATCCAAATACCACCAGGAAGTAATCGGCCCAAGAAAGCGTTGCGTTTGTTCGTCACTAATACAACCAGCCCATGCTTGTAAAATGCGCGTGTCGTAAGTACGAAACAGCGCACGTCCGCCATTGGGCATCGTTACCCGCAACACTGAACGTAAATGCGTAACCAGTTCCTCCAGCGATGCACGGCTATTGATCCAGGAGACGCCCCATGCAAGACCAACGACAATCAATGCCTTGTTTTCTAAGGCGGTATGACTGGCGATACTCCGGTTTAGTTTGATGAGGTAGGGCGCAATGTGATTCAACGTACTGTAGGCAGGTTCGTCAAACAGAGAAATCGCCTGATGGCCAATTGCTTTTAACTCTGCCGGAAGTCCTTTCAACTGCGAAGTATCTATTAGTAAATACTGATGTTCATCTGGCGCGATGGTTTGTTCCAGATGCGATATAAGTTCTGTCTGTTTCATAATCTATTCCATCATAAAAGCCGCGCCCTTAGAGGCTTTGAGCGCACATTCTTCACAGAAGGTGGTTGGCATTTGTGGTAATTCAACAGGCAACGATTTAGGCCCCGGCAGTGACCAGGCAGAGTGATGCATAATCCGCTGCCCCGTAGTAATGTCGGTAATTCCCTCTTCATTGATCAGGATCGCTGATCCGCCGGCACCAAGTAATATTTCCTTCTTCGCCCACAATTCAATTTTGTCGGTAGTAGAAATCAACCGCAGCACCTTCTCCGCAATGATGTCCAGATCATCGCTTTGTGCCTGGATTTCCACTTTGCCTTTCGATGCAAATAACTTCATGCCGCCGTTCAACACAAACAGACTGAGCTTTTCTTTGATGCTGGCGACCAGATTTTTACCGACAGCTAAATTCGTATCCGCACCTGAAGAAAGCGTGAAGTTCTCACCACTATGCACATGCGTACTCTTTGGTGTGGTCAGGCCGATGCCAGCCGGAGACGCCGCCAGCAGGATCGGTTCGTTGAATCGGTTAGCCTGTTCCTGATCTTGACCGCTGTATTTATCTTGAGTGGCACCGGTAAATTGTTTCAGTGCATCCTGACCATCCAACGCTTCGGCACCGGTTTTGATGGCGGTGTCCGAAAGTGCTTTGCTTAGTGCGTGACTAGCTTCTAATTGCTGATGCGCTTCGTTAACATCCAGCTGCGCACCGGTTGCACCGGCACGACCGTAGGTGCTGATGTACAAACCTTCCTTCGCGGTGATAGCGCCATACGCATCTGTATTGAGCGCAAAACCGGAACCGTAAAATGCCTGACGCTGGTTGCCTTGTTGTCCGACTAAATAACCGAGAGTCAACTGCGCATGGGTGTTGCTGCTGTAGAGCTGTACCCGGTTCTGACCGGTGTTGTCATCCATCACCAGCTGGTTATAACCGCTGCCTTTAACTTCCTTGGATTTCACCCCGGAGAGTTTGCCATCGGTGTGCCAGTGCGGCGTCTGGCTGCCGTTGTAGACCCGGCCTGTGATGATGGGTCTGTCGGGATCGGAACCCAAAAACGTGACGATGACTTCCTGCCCGATGCGCGGAACGTTAAGTGCACCGTAATCATTACCCGCATTCGGATAACTGACACGCACCCAGCAGGAGGCGGCTTCGTCACCGGGGTTTAACTGATTCCAGATAAATTTAATTTTGACGCGGTTTAATTCATCGGTATAAATTTCTTCGTTTTCCGGTCCGGCCACGATGGCGGATTGCGGATGCATCACCGGCTTGGGATGTTCCCGCGGGCTGCGATATTCAACCAGGCTGCGTTGTACTTCAATGTGGTTAAGGCAAAAACCGCTGGCCTGGCCGCCGGTGACATTCGTACCGGATGCGCTTGTACTTGCATTTGCGTTGTAGCTGGCCGTTTGTTTCGCTGTTTTCTCTTTTACCTCTGTAATTTGTTGTTGCAAACTGCCGGGGAAATCCGTGGTGGTTGTTCCCAGCGGCAGATTGTTTTCGATAAACCACTGCACGCCAATGAGGAAAAATTCGCGCTGTTCAGGTGGATCATATTCATGGTCAGTGTGGCCTTCAAAATCAAAGCAATAACCCACCGCCATGCGACGCACCCCGGAAGTGGCGAAAAAACGTTTGGCTTCAGATTCCCATCCTTCGACGGTATTCCTGGCTTGCCGGTTGCCCTGTTCATCCGGCCCATAAGTGTAGGCACCGGTGTATTCAACTACTTCCAACTGCGCGGGAATATTGCCGTGACCAGGCGAGATTGGCCTGACGGGATCTTTGGCGTAATCCGGCGCTTTGTAATCGAAGGTGATCGTTTTTAATGTGGTGCTGATTAACTGGCGCTCACCGCTCCATTGGATGATTTTATCGACTTCCTCATTGCTGCCGGCGCGATGAAATTCAATGACTTTGGGTTTCAGCCATGGCAGTCTGTGCACGGTGTCGGTGATGACCAGCGTGTGGTCTTTTCCATCGGTTTGTTGTTCGTGATAACAGGTCCAGCCTTCTTCTTCCATCAACCGCATGACAAAGTGCCAGTCGGTTTCGTATTGCGTGCAATACGAGCGTGAAACAGCTTCGCGTTCTAAGTCAAAGCGAAACTGTCCACGTGCCTGCGGATGGTGATTAAAAATGTCAGTGAGAATATCGTCCGCGCTGTTGTCTTGCCAGATGCGCGCGTCTTTGCGGTGTTTTAAGAAATGCAGCCACGATGAAAAGGTCAGCTGGTATACCGTGAACTCACCGTCAAGACCAAGCTTGCCCGCACGATGAACATAGCCATGCACGGGCAAATAATCGTAGTTATTCGCTTGCTGTATCCACAGCGTCACGGGTTGGGCAATGAGTTGTTTAAGCGCGATATCTTTTTCTAACGACAGCACATCAAGGGTGTACGTGTAACCACGGCCTAATTTATCTTTGGCTACCAGGCGATGCGGGAGAAGGACATCTTTGCCGAGCGTGGTATCCAGTCTTAAGATGCGCGTCATCTGGCTTAAACCCCGGCTGAATGCGTCGAATAAATCTCTTGTTGTTTCCATGCGTGGTTGCTTTCTGCTGCGTGGGGAGCTACACCTCGGTTCAGGGACACAATTTGGTTGATCAAGGTGTCACTGCGTTTTTTTCAGAAATCGGAAGAGAAATCCCTTACGGCCCATCAATTTTTAAATTAAGAATTGCTATGATTTCAGAGTTTCCTGCATACCTATGTGATCAAGAAATTAAAGCCTCGAGACAGTTTTGTTTTGCCAAAAAATGATGCGCCTCATTGCGTTTTAACCACTAAAAGTGTCTCCATTTATTATTAAAAAATGAAGTCTAATTGGAAATTCAAAGAGAAGCGAAGTTACAGTAAGTTATTAATAAAAACCATATGTGACTCACTATATTTTTGTATTTGGCATGATTAATTGCTATCGCAGAAATATAACGTTGTTAATTAAATACACAAAAAAATGCACTAAGTTGATGTTATTGAACGGTGGTAATCATGAATTACCCAAACAGGGATTGATCCGTCTGGATATAGCCGGATTCATTGATGGTCTGTTGGAAAGTGGTGGTGTGAAGAACAAGGTCACGATGTCATTAAACGGATCGCGAGACGCCTTGTTTAATTTGAAATTTGATCCGGCCCGAAGTGTGCTGACCGGAATTGACTTACACATCGGTTAGCGCTTTCCATGTGAAAAAAGTTAGCAGGACAACTTCTTAACCCGTTTTCTCCTGTTCCTTCACGTAATCTCGACGCAACACGTCCACCGATTTTTTGACCAACGCATGTACCGTCTCGATCCATGCTTCTTCATCGGGCAGATGGCCGGCATGTACAGCAGAATATAAACGGAGCTTGATGTACTGCTGTAAAGCATGGCCGCCAATGTATCCGGAAAAACCGACAAGAGAATGCAGCGCCTTTAATAGGGAGCCTATATCTTTATTGTCGAAGCTGTTCTGTAGATCCTCATCGCGGCTAAGTAAGTCACTGAGAAATCGTTGTAAAAATTCTTGAAACCGGTTGTCGAAATTGGTTTGAAAACTGGTTAATTGCGCATAATCAATCAGCGGCATATCTTTAAAAAATATCTCCTGACTTTGGCACTCAGGGATGTAACGGTTGGATTGGGAATCCGTTAGTGCATTTATTTCTGCATCGGTTGCAGATGTTTTTTTCGCAGATTGATCAACGTGAGTTTCGGAAATGCCAGCATAGTTTTTTTCTGTTGCTGGCATTAAAGCTCTTGAATCAGTACTTGAGTGAACTTGTGTTTTTTGTTGTTGATCTCTTGCTGTAATCAACTGAATCAATTTTTGCCGCAGCACTTTTTTATCAAACGGTTTAGTGATGAAATCATTCATGCCTGATGCGATAGCTTCTTTCATGGATTGTTCACTGAAATTTCCTGTTAACGCGATGATGATGAGGTCACTGTGCGCAGGATTAGCACGTAGGCGTTGCGTCGTTTCCACTCCGTTCATGAGCGGCATTTCCATATCCATAAAGACGACGTCAATGTGCGGTGTTTTTTCCAGCACATCGAGTACGGCTTGCCCGTTGGCGGCATGCAGTGCATGCATACTCCATTCCCCGGTATACATTTCCAGATATTGCCGGTTAACTAATGCGTCATCAGCAATGAGGATAGTTTTACCTGCGAGGTAATCGCCGGTTTTTTCAAAAGAGTTTCTGTGCCCGGCACATTCCATGACCTGGCAGATCGCCTTAATGAGTTCGAGTTGCGTACATGGTTTACCGATAAATCCGTCCATGCCGGCTTTTTGTGTTTTGATTTTTGTCACTTCAGACAACGTACTGGTATGCGCAAGAATGGCGATATTTTTTTGATGAGGAACAATCCCAGACCGGATTTCTTCTGCCGTTACATAACCATCTTTACCAGGCATGATGATATCCATGACGATGAGATCGTATTGATTTTCCCTGAGCATGTTAATAACGGCTTGTCCATTTTCTGCCCTGTCAATCTGGCAGCCCATGTCTTCCAGCAGGTGAAGCACTGAGGCATGGTAAATAAGTTGATCGTCAACAATGAGTATGCGTTTGTGTTTGAATAAAGGAATAGCTTCCTGAAAAACTGCTCTTGTATGCGCCCCTATTTCTTCCTGCGAGATGACAGGGAAGGTCAGAGTAAAAGTCGTGTATTGACCAACGACAGATTCACAACTAATTTTGCCGCGAAATGCTTGCATAGTACGTTGGCAGTACGCTAAACCTAATCCCGTACCGTCTGCTTTTCCAACCGTCGTAAAGTTTTTAAAGAGTTTATTAAGAATATGTTCAGGGATACCAGGGCCGGTATCCGTGATGGTGATCTTTTGGTGGTCTATAACGATACGGATGCTGGCGTTGGGATGATCTTGAAAATAATAAAGCGCGTTTCTGATCAGGTTAAAGATAATGTAAATGTAGGCGGTTTCATCTACCTTGAAGGTAAAGTCATTCGTAGTATGTAGAGAAACTCTGTTACGTTCGTCGGGCGATGCAAAGCTGTATTCTTCAATAGCTTTTTTGGTGATGGTAGCCGCGGATAAATAGTCAAATGTAGTGGTATCAAGTTCCTGATTGCCCACTTCACGTAAAGTGATATCAATAATTTGTAACCCCCGATTGCACGAGGTCAAACTTTGCCCGATATGAGTATAGATACCATTGACAGTTTTAACTGAGACGGCATGATCGGCATTGCTTGCGTTGGGCGTCGGAAGCAAGTGGCTGATGTAGTCCAAAGCGTATTTTATTTGCCCCAACGGATTGCGCATTTCATGAGCGGCACTGGCTAAAGCGATGAGAGCCTTGCTTTTTTCATTTTGAATTAATTTTTCTGAAAATTTAAATAAACTGCCTCCAATAACAACCAGGATAAACATGGGAATCCGGGACACATAATCTATTGGAAGCGTTGGGTTATCCGTAGTAAAAACATACAGTAGTGATCCAAATAAACTACCAAGCAGAATCATGACAATAGTATTTCGCCAGTCTGTCAGTAACACTACAAAAAATATCGCCATAAAACTATCTACGATAAAAACCGGATTGCCATTATTTTTTAGAGTGATCAAGACATGGAAAAATGGCAGGATATACAAAACGGCGAGATAGGAATATCCGTAATAATAGTTTTTAATTTTTTCTGGCCAGTAGTTTTTGAGGGCTAAAAAAATACATAAGATAGTTGCAATTGCTCTGATCGGCACACTGTCATAAGGTTGAATAACGGTGTCTTTATAAATGAAATAAAACAACGGGTATCCAATTGTTCCGACTATGCCGACATACTTGAGTTGGTTTTTATGATGTGAGCAATACGATTGATAATTTTCTGCCAGTACATTAAAAAATGGTGGGATGATATTTTTCATTGGGTATTACCTTCTAGGGTTACAAACATAGTCTCTTTATGGGGTGCGATTCAAAGTGATGTGGTGGTTCTATCTCATATCTGTGAATTGCGCTGCTACTCCCTACCCATGAACCTCAATACTGGCGCGGATTTTCGTAGGGTGGGCACGTTTCTTGTGCCCACGCGGTTGTTGATAAACCGCGACACACATGACGAATCGGATTGATTCACCATCCGCGTGGGCACCAAGAACGTGCCCACCCTACGCCGTTACGGTTCACGGGAACAATTCGGTCGAACAACGGGCGACTGGATTCTCTCCCGTTCCGTGCTGAGGATTACCCACAAATCTCCGATACGTCATTCCCGCGTGTTTTTAGCGGGAATCCAGTATTGTAAATTTATGGCGATAGCCACTGACTGATTAAATAATGATAGCTATCGTCATGGTTTACGCTACTGGATTCCCGCTAAAAACACGCGGGAATGACGATGGAAAAAATTGTGGGTAATCCTCAGCGTTCGCGGGAGAGGGAGCTAAATCGCGCTGATTCATGAATAGGGAGAAATACAGACCACATCAGTTTGAATCCCCTTTTTATGAGTGGCTCTTTTGTAACACGTCTACCGTTTTTTTAACCAATGCATTAACCGTTTCAGCCCACGCTTCTTCATCGGGCAGATAGCCAGCATGCACGGCGGAATACAGGCGTATCTTGATATATTGTTGTAAGGCATGTGCGCCAACGTATCCAGCGACACCAACAAGTGAATGCAGTGCCATTAATATGGCGTGCATGTCTTTATTGCGGAAGCTATTCTGTAAATCCTCATTGCGCGCCAGTAAGTTACTGAGAAAACGCTGTAAAAATTCCTGAAACCTGTCGTTGAAACTAGTTTGAAAACTGGTTAATTGCGCATAATCAATTAACGGCATGTCTTTAAAAAAAGTCTCCTGATTCTTGAATTGAGGGATGTAACGGTTGGACCTGGAATCCGTCAATGCATTTATCTCTGCATCGATTACGGAAATTCCTGGTTTTTCTTCTGATTGGCGAAGGTGAGTTTCGGCAATGCCTGCATGGTTTTTTTCTGTTGCCGGTATCAACGTTCCTGAATCAGATTTTGTGCGCGCTGGCGTTTTTTGTTGATGATCTCTTGCCGTAATCAGATGAATCAATCTTTGCCGCAACACAATTTTGTCAAATGGTTTAGTGATGAAATCATTCATGCCTGACGCGACAGCTTCTTTCATCGATTGCTCACTGAAATTGCCTGTTAACGCGATGATAATCAGGTTCCGATACGCAGGGTTAGCACGTATGCGTTGTGCAGTTTCGATCCCGTTCATAAGCGGCATTTCCATATCCATAAAGGCAATGTCAACGTCCGGTGTTTTTTTCAATACATCCAGCGCGGCTTGTCCGCTACCTGCATGCAGTGCATGCATGCCCCATTCCTTGGTATAACCTTCCAGATACTGCCGGTTAATTGTTTCATCGTCGATGATCAAAATAGTTTTGCCAGCAAGACTGTTTTCGGTTCGTTCAAGGTGTTTTCTTTGTTCAGCCGATTCCAGTGTGTTGCGGAGAACTTTGATGAGTTCGAGCGAAGTGCATGGTTTACTGATGAATCCATCCATACCGACTTTTTGTGTTTTGATTTTTGCCGTGTAAGGCGATTCGGCAGTGTAAGCAACGATGGCGATATTTTTTTGATGAGGGACAATGCCAGAGCGGATTTCTTCCGTTGTGATAAAGCCATTTTTGACCTGCATATCGAGATCCATAATGACCAGATCGTAGTGCTTTGCTTTGAGCATATCGATAGCGAGTTGCCCATTTTCTGCGGCATCAATATCGCAACCCAGACCCTCAAGCATTTGGCGTATCAACGCATGGTAGATAGTCTGGTCATCAACGACCAGCAGACGTTTGTTACAAAAGAGAGGTACTGCCTGTTGAATAACATGTTTGGTATGTGCGTTAATTTCTTCTTGTGAGATAGCAGGAAATTTGAGGGTAAACGTAGTGGACTGGCCGACCACTGAAGCGCAGCTGATCTTGCCACCGAAGGCTTGCATGGTGCGGTGGCAATAGGCTAATCCCAAACCCGTGCCGTTCGTTTTATCTGCGGTGGAAAAATTGTTAAAAAGCGTGTTCAGAACATGTTCTGGAATGCCAGGGCCAGTATCTGTAATCGTGATTGTCTGGCGATCAATAGTAATGGTGATGGTGGCGTTCGGATGAGATTGAAAATAATAGAGGGCGTTTTTAAGGAGATTGAAGATGATGTAAATGTAGGCCGTTTCATCTACTTTAAATTTAAAATCGTTCAACACATGCAGAGCGACTTTGCTGGACTCTTCAACCGAATCAAAACTGTATTCTTCGATCGCTTTTTCTGTGATGGTGGTTGCAGAGAGGTATTCATAATTAGCAGGGTCATCAGGCTTGTCGGCAACTTCGCGCAGAGTAATGTCGATAACCTGTAATCCGCGATTAACGGCAGTCGAAATTTGCGTTAAGTGATGGTAAATATTATTGACCGTGTCGGCACTAATGATCTGCTCACGGTTGGCTGTGCGCGCAAAAGAATTGGTGATGTTATCTACAGCGTACTTGATAAGGCCAAGAGGATTGCGCATTTCGTGGGCAATAGAACCGGCCAGGCCGGTCAGGGCGTTGGTTTTTTCTACAGTTGCACGAGCGCGTCCTTTTCGCATCTCGTTACTGAAAAGCATGCTGGAAATGAGAATTACAGGTAGTAGTGCCAGACTTGCCTGATCCATATTTGATAAAACCAAGGGGAGTTCAGACGTCAATATGACAGTAAGGAATGCCGCCATGACACCTGTGATAACACAAGCCATCAACAAAAGTGGGATATCAATACACAATGCCAGGATAAAAATTGCCATGACCTCTGTCATCATCCACATGCTGGAAAATGAATTTTTAATGGCTAGAAATGTACAAACAAATGGTAACGCGTAGATTAAACAAAAATACCAGAAAGCGACCAGATAACCTTCGTAACGTTTAGGCCAATATTTTTGGAAGATCATTGGCAAACAAAAAAATGAGGAGCTCAATCTTAAATAAAAATTGTCATAGGGTTGGGGAATTAAATAAGCCCAGACAAGAAAGTAGATCGGGTGAGCAAAAAATCCCAACAGACCACCCCATTGCATAGCAGAGCGGCTGTGTTCTAAATCATTCTGCACAATGGCACGTATTTTTTCTCGTAGTTTATTCATGTTATTTACCTGTGCCGTGGTGTTTTTAAGGTTGTAGATTGTTACGGTCTTTGCTGCGCTATTCTTCCTGGAGCCGCCCCTGAATTAAATTTTTAATTAACTGTGAATGTATCCAGCCAGGATATGTTGAGTTTTGTTATTTTTGTTATATGACGTCAAAATTAATTGATTACGACATTGTTCACAGAAAAAGATTGTAAATGATTCAATATGATTTTTATTTACTTATGAACACTGTCAGCTCATCGGGTGATATTCAAAGGCAGATTAAAAACGACATATCACAGGAATATTGTTAATAAAGAAATGCGCGGTTTTTTTTAACACAGTAATCAAGAATTCCCCCTTCTGGCTGAGTACAATTCAGCTGACGTGCTACGCCATTCTCCACAAACCTTGTGGATTATTAAGACGATTTTGGGATGCTTGTTCTTAAACTTAGTTATTCGATTATTCCTCCTTCTATGTAAGTGAATTGACTTAGCCTTTAATCAATGCGGGTTTACAGCAATGAGGAAAGAGCCAAGGCTGCTTTATTGTATGCATGGGGAAGAACAGCACCCGATTTGTTGATACTAGCCAGTCTCCGTCTTTGAACAGACATCGCAACAAATAACCTATCAAAATTATTTGTCCACTACTCCGTTATGGGGTGTTAGCAATTCTGGTTCTATTTCATCTCACAGAACAAGATTAAAAATCATTTATGTACTACATCCTTTAAAAGGAATATGCCATGAATTCCATACATGTTGACAATCCAAATAGCACTGATATGAATATAAAAATGCTCAATCTTTCAAAAGACAATTTGAATAACTTTGGATCAAAATTCAAAAACGATATACACAGTACAAAAAATTTGAGAAGTACTAACCATAGTGCTTCTAGAGAAACTAAAGTTTTCAATAACCCGCCTTTAGGCATGCAATTACAAGAACGGATTGCGCGCAATTTTACCCAGCGATTTGAACAACAGTGGGGCGGCAAATTTATTCTTCATGGGCGCACACAAAAAGCAGATGCTATACGGCTTGATGGAAATGATTATCTAAACATAGTCGGTCATCCGGAAATTGTGCAAGCTCAAATTAATGCTTTACGAAACAATAATCAGTCTGTTGTGCAATCGGGTGTTTTTCAGCTCGATCAGGATCCTTCACGAACTTTAGGGATAGAAATAGCAAACTGGATAGGCAAAGAAGATGGGGTTATATGTCAGTCTGGATTTGCGGCGAATGTTGGACTACTACAAAGCATCGCAGATGAAAAAACCCCTGTTTATTTAGATAGCCTGGCACATGCTTCTCTCCGTGAAGGTGCGCACACAGCGCGAGCGCCGGCTTACCTATTTCGTCACAACGATCTGACGCACTTATCCCGGCTAATTGCACAACACGGCCCAGGTATCGTAGTGGTTGATTCTGTTTACAGCACAACAGGTGCTGTATGTCCATTAACAGAAATGGTCGATATTATTGAAAAAAATAATTGCATGATCTTAGTCGATGAATCTCATTCATTGGGTACCCATGGGCCGAATGGCGCAGGTCTGTGCGCTGCATTGGGTCTTTCCAACCGTGTTCATTTTATTACAGCCAGCTTAGCGAAAGCATTCGCGGGGCGTGCCGGATTTTTTTCTATCCCTACGGCTATACGTCATTACATGCTAACGACAAACAATGCCAACATATTTAGCTCCTGTCTTTTACCACATGAAATTGCAGGATTAGCAGCAACTTTAAAAGTAATTCAACATAGCGAGAACGAACGCATTCTTCTACGCGAAAATACACGTCGAATACGTGCGAGCCTATCTGAAATGGGCTATCCAATTCACCATGGAAGTGAACAAATTATTGCCCTTGAGGCAGGCCTTGAATCAAATGTGATGATCCTGCGTGATTGTTTAGAAGAGCGTAATGTATTTGGTTCGATATTTTGCGCACCAGCGACCAGCCGTAATCGTGCAATGGTCAGGCTTACGTTAAATTCTGGTCTTATGCCTTCCGATCTGGAGTGTATCGAATCTGTAGCAGAAGAGATTGCACCGATCGTAAAGCCATGGAATTGGCCTATTGCAAAACGTTCCCACTCTGCGCAGCGATATAACTCATAATATTTTCAGATGCATGAATGTAGGCATAATTACTGATTAGTTGCTTACAAGACCGCAATTTTGTTGGTTGATGCCTCTTTGATATACTCAAAGTTGCTCTGAGTGCGTGTCTTTTTTGTGCTTTGAAAATACGAGCGTTTTACTGCTTGAATTTTTGGGTCAATCAATATCTCAGCTTGCTAGTCATGGCCTGCTGTTCTTTAAAGCTTCACTCATTATAGAATTGCAGTCTTGTGTGACAACTAATCAGGTAAAAATTTGATTTAACCTCAACAAATTTTAGAATAGTTCAATGATGAAACATAAAATCAAATTTGTTGAGAATTTTTCTCAAAAAATATTCAAATATTTTCATGAAAAAATTGTAGAGTTACCTCTAGAGCCAATACTACACCCATCATCTAAGCGTATTTTCTGGCTAGGATTATTTACCCTTATAGGACATCCGATTTTTTTCTGGTTATGGGGTTATGTTTTACCTCAACCTTATGAAAACATGGGGCTGCGTATAACATCCGGTCTCCTTGGGATTATTTTGATGCTTCCATACATCAATCGTGATCCATTCAGTCGGTTGGCGAATATCAGTTTCTTTTGGGTAAGTTTTATTCAAATACCGCTCTTTACTACTTGGATGTACTTGTGCAACGGCGGGAATACAGTGTGGTTAGCCAGTTTAAGCATCATGATTTTAATTTGGTATCACATTACCGATTGGCGCCTGGCAACACTTGGACTCGTTCTGGGTAGTGCTATGGCGTGGTTACTCTTCAGAACCGTTGGGCCAGAAACCGTTCCCCTTGGTGTTAACGCACTATTAACCAATGCGATTGTCATTTTATTTAGTTTTTGTATGGCATTGTTGTTGGGAGCACTTTCAGCAAACACACTGCAATTAATCAAAACCTTAAACAAAGAACGTGAGCAAGCCGTAGTTGCTCTTGCTGGTTCTATCGCCCACGAAATGCGCAACCCGTTAGGACAAATGAAATACGCTTTAGATGGCATCAGCCACCTGCTCCCAACACCCAACACAAGTAATACCGATCATGTCATCTCGGCTAAAACTGTCAACGATATCTACACCAATATTGCCCAAGGTTTAACTTCATGTGACCGGGGACTTGAAGTTATCGATATCACGTTGCATGAAGTAAGTAACAAGGAACTTGACGCAACTACATTTGACTATTTATCCGCAGCGACTGTCACCGAAAAGGCTATCGAAGAATACAGTTTTGAATCACCAGATGAACGTAACAGAGTTTTGCTGCATAGTTTGAATGACTTTACATTCAAGATAGATGAGACCACTTATATTTACGTTATTTTCAACCTGATCAAGAATGCACTTTATTATTTTCAAGACCATCCCAACGCCAATATTACTATTGCTATCGACCGCCAAAAGATCACCCTTACAGATACAGGTCCTGGCATCCCAAAACAACTACTTAGCAAGCTCTTCAACAACTTTACCACCGCTAATAAAGCCAGTGGTACCGGTTTGGGTCTTGCCTACTGCCACCGCGTTATGGAAGCATTTCATGGAGAAATTAGTTGTGAATCTGTCGTCGGTCAATACACGACATTCACGCTGACTTTCCCTGCCATCATGCAGGAAGAAATAGATGCGCATACAAAAGCAGTTTTTCAACGAACCATTCCCTTATTCCAACATAAACGCATACTCGTTGTTGATGATCAAATTATTTACCATACCTCGGTACGCCTCATGCTGGAAGACCTGGGCTGTCAGATTGACGGAGCAGAGAATGGGCAGGTCGCCATTACCATGCTCAGGGAAAATCCATACGATCTCATCGTCATGGATATCATCATGCCTGGTAAAGATGGCTATGTAACGACAGAAGAAATCCGTGCCGGAATTGTTTTTCAACAAAAAAATATTCCCATTCTTGCTCATACCAGCGAAACGCCTTACATGGCCAAAATCAAAACTCAAAAAGTCGGCATGGACGGCTTTGTCAGTAAACCATGTACGCAACTCGAACTCATTAAGGCGGTTTACCAGACTATGCAACGTGCCAGGAAGAGAAACTCTTTCGAAAAAACCGGTGATTACCTTAAAGGTAAAACCATCCTCATTGTCGATGATGAGTTATTTAACCGGCAGTACCTGGAGATTTATACCAAGGAATGGGGCATGCATACGTTGCATGCAGAAAATGGCCAGGCCGCGTTAGAGATAGTGGAAAAAGAGCCGCATATCGATATCATCTTCATGGACATGCGTATGCCTTTGATGAGTGGGGTAGAAACTACGCAGCGCATACGTGCAAATCCAGCTTACCAGGGCATTATCATCGTTGCTCTTACGGGAAATTTTAGTGAACAAGCCGTGCAAGAAGCGAAAGCGGCAGGGATGAACGACTTTGTTAACAAACCGTTTGATCAAATCGTGTTGCAGCAAAAATTAACGCATCTGCTTACAGAGAAAAATCAACAAGCGAAAAAAACAGTCCAACCCCAAATTGATCCGGCAGCGTTTAGTTCAACAACAGCAGAATACCTTTCAGCAACGCATCAACTTCCTTATGCTGATGAAGAAGTGTATGCTTGCGTTACCGAAAATCCCACACCACAGCATAAGGAAAAACCATTGAAGAACACAATTACTTCAGAAATAATTACAGGAGAGGATTCACCCTCCAACCGTTATATTCCGGTGCATCAAAGCCAGGAGGCATTTTTTAAAGACATGCCATTAATTGATTATGCGCGACTGAAAAGTTCACAATTGAGTTTCAAAGAGAAGTTTCAGGAATTTATGCAACGCATGATTCAAAACTTAATCAATCGGGATAGCGAATTACAAATCGCCGTTAATAACAACGATGCGGAAGCCATATTAAATGCGCTGCATTCTTTCCTGGGAATCGCTGGTTATGTCGGCGCGCATGCATTACATCAATACATCAAACTACGCTTATATCCTGATGCGTCTGCGGGACGTTTACCCAACGAAGAAGCATGGGTTGAAACGGTACATGCATTGGTCATTATTTCGGTGGATGTGTTGCGTAGAGATCGTGTGAAAGAAATAAACCTGCCGAAGCGGGTTATGTGATTCTAAAAATCGAGTTATTGACGCACTCGTCAGGTAGTCGCAGGTGCAGGCTGAACATGCATCGGCGCAGTTTTAAATCGCTGCTCAGCTTGCCACATGTCATAAGCGCTTTGTTCTGCCAGCCAGATACGGGCTTCACCACCACGGTTAACCCCGAGCCATGCCTCGATACGCAACGCCATTTCAGGGGAGATGGCGGCGTGACCATTGAGTACGCGCGATAGTGTCACCCGATTTACACCAAGTTGTTGCGCAGCCTCCGTTACAGTAAGTCCCAGAGCTGGTAGCACGTCGTCGCGCAAAGTTAGTCCGGGATGGGGTGGATTAAACATGCGGGCCATAGTAGATTTCCTCAGTGATAGTCTTGATAATTAACCAGCACGGCGTCCGTGCCCTCAAATTTAAATGTCATACGCCAGTTTCCACTAACTTTTACTGAAAAGTGACCCTTAAGGTCACCGTGTAGCTGGTGCAAATCCCAACCAGGTAAGTTCATATCCGAAGCGTTGGATAGTTCATTTAAGCGAAGCAACATAGCAGCGAGTCTTGGGGCGTGCGCAGCTTGAATACCTGCTTTACTGCCAGTCAGAAAAAAATTCCCCAGTCCTTAATGCGCAAAATTATTGATCATTTATTGTGGTGTATGGCGTTACATAGCTTGTTCCAAGTAAAAGTTTATTTGTAATTGTTATTTAATCGTCCGCAAATTTCATAACTCAAGGCCAGGTTTTTTCAATGACGATCGGTATAAACACTGTAGGGTGGATTACGGCTAACGCCTAATTCACCCTACCCCCACGAGTCAACATTAAACCCTGCCGAAATTACTCAACCCAGATTTCAACGTCTCACCACAACTCGTCTTATGCCCATCAAACGCCACCGCGCGTCCATCCACAATAAAATCAGGATCGCCCTCGGCAACATGACAATCGACGTGTTCATTTTTAGGGCAAGTACAGCTATCACCGACACGGGCAATGGCGATACCATCTACAACGAAAGGTGCATAGCCGGAAGTGACTACACCCCCATCACTGATGGCATCGCCAAGCCGGATTACGTTTTTCATAAAATCTCCAAATAGCGGTGGTTAAACCAAGGCGATAACACCCGGTCGTGGTTCGCAAGTGCAAATCATCGTACCGCTGTTATCCGAAAAAACGATCAACTGCGTGAAACTGTTGACGTGCGTATACAGTGCAAAAAAATGATCTAGTACGCGGATAAATCCCCGCATGCTACTGTCCACAAAATTGCCGTCGTTGATCGTCAACTGAATTTCTATCCCTTTTTGATAACTGGCGTGCGGCGATGTAATTGGATTCGCCGCCACCCACTGCATGGATTTTTTGTGCGTGAGTGCGATCAATGATTGAACCTGCCGGTCAAACATAGCGCTGTTCGTTACATTGTATAAAAGCAGCATTTCTTTGAGTGCCGGTAAACCCTGTTGCGACAGCGATAAATGATTAAGCTTCAGATGAGAAATCAAACGCCACTGCATGCCACGCTCATGATCAACCGGAATGGCATGGCTAAGTTTGTTGAGCAACCCGATCTGACACGCCAATGCCGCACTCACTTGCACCTCGTCCAACATTAAATCTCCTTCCAAAGAACCGAAAGGTAACTGCGTTGGCAGATCACGGTTGGTGCAGGTGAGCTGCATGTTGAGGATCTGATTTTGTGGTTCGACAGGTTTAAAGTTACTGTCAATAATGACGATGCCCGTTTCATACCCCTCTGCCTTCGTCGTCACCGGATCGTTTCGCTGCGCCATCCAGTAAGTATTTTTGGCATCACTATGTTGCAGCGAATAAAACGGGTGGCATACCGTCATGTCGCAGCTCACGTCACCTTTGCTGGTCAGAGTGACTTTATCAATTGAATACACCTCGTAGCTTGCAACGTGTCGCGCATGCAGGGTGACCGGATAGGCTGAGACGGCGGCTGGCGCTGCATCAATAATCGGAACTGCCTTACTTTCACTTCCGAACAAATTAATGATGGGTGTACAACCTAAGCGCAAGTTGGCCGCTGTTAATGCTGCCAGCACACGCGCTGTTTTTGAATCAGCGCGGACATGATGGAGTACCAGATGCAAAGTGAATTGATGTGTCTGTGCAGGATATAAACCGAAGGTCGGGAAATTCACATCAACGAAATTAAATTTTTCGGGGAAAGCAACATATTCGGACAGCAAGCGATTTGGTCTGGATAGCGGATTGCCGTTGTTTTGGGTGGGGATTAAGCCTTCGTCCTCGCCGTAGCCCACTTCGGTCATTACCGCAGGATCGTGTAACGGCAGCCAGACACCATTGCCGTCTCTCTCCAAAAACGTCCTGGCAGTATGCAGAAAAAGACTGTCACGCAGGGTAGCAACGAAAGCAGGTTCACCATGAATATAGGTACGACATTTTTTAAGGCCAGAACTGGCGAATAATTGTTGAGCGCCGACGCAAGAAAAGGTGATGGAAATACAGCCAGTTGCATCAGGGGGTAATTTTACTGAGGCCGGCGCATTGACCACAGGACTATAAGTCGCCTGGGAAATGGTAACAGGAGCCAATACCACATCATAAGCAGTACGAAACCGATATTCGATCAGATCGACGGGTGGTGCTTTGACTGCAGTGCCACGCGGGATAGTTGTTGCGCTCATGTCCTTCACTTCGCGACCCATACTAAACTGCACAATGGAGTACGAAGGTATAGGCCGTAAAAAATGCGGATACATCACATCCAATAACGCGTCTGTAAACGCGGGCGTGTCGTCGTCCAACTTCATGCTGAGCCGCGCGGCGATTAAGGCAAAAGATTGGATTAATCGCTCCACCTGCGGATCTTCGCTAAGGCCGCCAGAAATACTAAGACGTGTCGCAATTTTAGGAAACCGCCCGGCAAATTCATTTAAAGATAGCCGCAAAAGGCCAAGTTCACGTTCGTAACAGGGGAGCAGTTTATCTGTGGACATTCGCTTCAGATCTCGCTTGCTTTATGCGGATCGGATTTAGCAGCAGCCAGTGAATTTACCGTTGCATCATCGTAAGCATCCAGCTTCCATAAGATAGTTGTCGGTTGACGGAAAGGTTTCTTCCCCTCAAAGAGTTTTTGCCAGAAAGTCGGGGTGCCAATTAGTACCGCTGGCGGCATGACATGCCCGGCTTGAAAGAATTGCTTTCTGCCCCCTTCGATTTTGATATATGGATTTTGGATGTTTTCATTACACCGCCACCATCCACTTTGTGGACAGACCGTCCCAGTGGCGATGGCTTCGCCTAAAGGAAACAATGGTGTTGGATCTGCACTGCTCACTATTGCCGGACCGGCGGGACGCAGACGGATCGAGTTGACGATGCTGTCGAAGAGTTGGATGGCTTGCGCGTCGGTAATCGTCGGGTGAGTGTACGCTTCACTTAACATGCCAGTAGACATATTGACGTAGATATTGGGGGCATAGGCATCGTTGGGTAGCCCGGCGGACTCCCAGCGAAAGTGCAGTACTTTGACGCCATTATCATCGGGCAGGGTATCCAGTAATTCTTCACCGGAAAATTGGCCTGCTTTTCTAATCCCTTTGCGCAATGTTCTTATGCTGCTGCGGTCTAATTTCATTTTTACGGATGCTTCTTCAACCCGTTTTAATAAAGGACCTTCGCTTTTATCACCATTTTTGCTGGTAACGAAGTTGATGAGTAAGCCCGGGTGTGCTTTGAAGAGGAAGCCGATTTGAGCTTCTTCAAACCGATTGTTACTGCCGTCATCGGCAATAAAACCGTTTTCAATGCAAAAACCCGGCTCAGTGGGGATTTCGTCGGGTTGACGGGTGCGGATTGCGGGAAGTACCGTCGTTCGTAGCTGATCAACTATTTGAGGAAATTTATTATTAAAACCAGTGGCAGCCATAGAGAAGAGGGTGCCATGGCTTAAACGGTACGCTTCCAGACCTGTGGATGGCGGATCATCCGGGAAAAGGTCATAGGTCCTGCTGAGTGTGAAGATGCGAATATCATTTGATGGACTGAGTGTCTCTATTAACTTAAATTCTTTTTCGTGTTTTCCGGCAGCCAGCTCCGCTTTACGTTTTTCCATTTGCACCATAAATTCTTTTTCATCAGCGTTAGTTTTCTCAGAGTTAATCCGACCAAACATGAACTCATAACCTTGCCCATTAATTTCCGCTTCTTTGGGCACATCAATTAAAAAGCGACCTATGCAATAGGTTTTTGTTTCGCTCATGACCGGTTCCTTTGGATTGTCGATCCAGATATTGCAACCGGCGAGGGTGAGGATACTGAATTGGAGGAGGTGTTGGATGAAGCTACGGTGGGAGCAAGGCATGCTTTTCCTTTCTTTTCTGGTAAATCTTTGGCAGGTGTCGCTTGCTGGATAATTTTTCCCAGGCAGTACACCACATTCGCTATGACATTCTCATTTCTGTAGCTTTTGGAATGTTCAAAACCTTTCATCTGGAAGACATGCTTTGCGCCGATCTTTATTAAGGCACCGGATGACGCTGGCACCGTTCCGTCCCCCGCATCGGGCCCGAAATCAGAAGCAGGTTTTGATTTGTTAGCCAGTTCAAACGTGATCGATTTTTTATTGCTGGCAATATCGGTGGAACCAAGTTTTGACCACTTCCCTGCAAGTTCAGCAGGCAGTGCATGCTTTAAATGATCGGGTATGCCGGACCGGGTTGTCCAATGCAGGGTGCCGAAGGAAGTTTGATCAGCGTCAGAGCCATAATGAGCATATGTCTTGGGATGACAGTGAAGCCCGAGCTTGTCGTGAAAATTTCTTGCCTGAGTCAGCGCATATTGATAGGCATCCCAAGCGGGGATATTATTTTTTTTATGAATGTTTGCCGGATCAATCAACGTCTCATCAACCATCCCCCACCACACATCCTGCACACGTTTAGAATAAATTTCCGCATAAGGATCGGACTTAGGTAACTGAAACAAGGGATAGGGATCTGCTTTTCCACTATCTTGTTCAACCCGAAGCCAGTATTTTGCATAGTGTTTGGTCGGCAGCAATTCCAACGCTCCCGGCGCATTAGCCAACACGCAGGTAATATCAGCCGCATCCCGGCCCATAATGGTGGCAACCACGTTACCGGGTATATCAAACACACTGCCCACTTCCGTACCTGCTCTGAAGCGGCGATACACCGCAGGTGCGCCGCCCACCGGTTGCACACCGTGGACTACGCCCAGGATTTTGTCAGCGGCTTGTTGAGCTGCCCGGCGTGCCACCAATCCGCCCATCGAATGGGTGACGAGAATCACCCTGCCTTCCGGGATAAAACAGCGTGTGTTGTTGTAGAGCGCCAGTACTTCGTCTATTTTTTTAACCAGACGTTCAGCGGATTGTTCACAACTTTGCAGCCAGTTGTAACCACATGCCCACACCGGATAATAGTATTCGCTCACGCGCTGATATTCATTGGCGGACAGCGGTGGCATATCGCCTTTTACCGGATTCCAGATATTAAGCACATTGTCTTTACCTTTTTTCAGCGTTTCGGCGATCGTCCAGACGGCCCTTTTTTTTGCATCGACTTTGCCGACATTCTCAATAGGGTCATTGAGCGCAAATTCCAGGCCGGTTAAGATTTCGCCATAACTATCCCAATGCACCTCGCCCCAACCTCGCCGTCTGGCTTCGGCTTTAGTTAAGGTATAAAAGTAATCCGGGATGATGATGGGCCCTTCCGTGTCCACGATCGTGGTGGCTGGATTCAATTGTTTTTGACGTTCCGCTGGTAGTTGATTCGCGCGGAAGTTTCTTTCGCTTCTGGCCTCAAACAAGCCATTAGGTGGTCGCCATGCCGGTTGATTTTTATATTCTTTAGCATTGGCATCCCCCTTCAGATTCGTCCCCATAATCCCCGGCACAAAAATCACCGGGATCACATGACGTTTGGGGACAACCGCCAGCGATTCTGGTTTGAAGCTGACAGGACTGGTGACAGTAGAGTAGTAGGGATTACCCGTGGGAGTGAATTCCAACGTTAAGCGACGTGTAGCCGGAGGGTGAACGGGAGTAGGCATAGTTGATTCTTGAAAGATTGATTTTTATAATTCCACATGGACGTTCAGCCCCTTAATAACGCTATCGGTGATCTTATTTTGGGTTGCTCCATCGACGATAGATTGACCGGACTCCATTACGGAGTCAGCGGTATCACGTACCTCATCGACAATTTTTTCCAGCGAATAAATATGCACGTCTTTGGAGGCACCGAACTCCATTTCACCATCCTGCGCCTGCACAGTGACTTTGCCGGAGCCGGCAATCAGTTTCATTCCCCACTGCCGTCCTCGCTTTTCAACACTAGCTTGCGCGCAGTCAGCAAGCGCTCCCCGGCGGCAAGGCCCCGGCGCTTAGCCCAGGTGAGATAGCGATCGAGCGTATCGATCAACTCTTCCTTACACTGCGCTCCACAGGAGGATGGCGCATGGTTAAGGCGCACCATTCCGCGCATGCCCGCCTCGAATTGTTTTGACTGAGCAAAGGCTTTGGCCAATCGCCAACCAATCACAAGGCGCATATCGTCCCAGGTGGGATCAATACTCTTTAGTAAATTGTTGGCTTCCACATAGGATCTCGCAGAGGCCGCGTAATCTTTTCTCGCATCTTGAACCGCCCCTTCGCCGAGTTTTGCCTCGACCAATTCCATACTCTCAACTTTGTTGCTGGTGAGCCAGGCAATAACCTCGCGGAATTTTTTTCCGGCGCTGTCGGGTTTGTCTTCCTTTAAATCAACCTCTGCCTGGCGCAATTGCCGGAGAGCGTAATACATCACACGCAAATCAGTGCACGTATCGCGCTGAACGCTTATATCTGGACGTGCCCCCGACAACTCCGCGATCGTTACTCCGCAAACAAGCGCTTTTGCGGCTGCGCCAGCAGGCGTTTCTTTGACTGAACCCGATAAGCCGCTGACACTATAGCCAGCCAGCACCAACATACGAGAAGAGGCGTCCCAGTAGGCAGGCGCCATATCGCCACCCGTTTGGGTGCCAATAACATAGCTATCGGCGGGAGATTTTTTATCGGAACCGGCAATCGCTACCTTAACCAGCGTACCGTGGTTGGTCCGGCCCAACACGCAATAGCGGAATGGCTCGTGATTCACCATCTGAAAACGAGAAAACTCCCGCGCCTGGTTAAACAACGTGAAGTCACAAGGTGCCTCGTGGCCAACAACCGTCATCGTCATGTAACTAATGCCACGCGCCATAAAAACCGCCACACCTTCTTTCGGCGCAGCCGATTGCCCAACGTTAAACAGCACATCTAAATTGGAGAACGCATTGGTAGTCACACCAGGTTCGCCGGTTGCCATTGATATACCGGTGTTAGCCAGCGCGCTAAAAAATAACAAGGTCATTAATATCCGTTTCATTATTTTTCCTTTCTCTGGAACATGGAGGCCAGTGCATCCAGATTTAACGTATCACTCTCTAAGAGTTCCAGCGTTTCTTTACATAGCGTCGTCGCTTGTTCCTCACCTGCTTTAGACAATTCAAGCATGTCGCGCTTTAGCGACCCCGTTGCACGCTTTTTCAACATGTCGGCCCGATACTTTTCGGACTTCGCCTCACCTTCGCATTGGCCATCGTCGCACCCCGTGTCGCGTAGTACTTTTTGGAATGCGCCTTCGCGCTTTTCATTTTTAGCCAGCCAGCTCAAGCGTGCCGCCTTGTATTGAGAAGATTGTTCAGGAAAATATAACCGGCAGAAATCCGTGCGCTGTGAAACAAATTCTCCCGGCAAGTACAGAAAATCCATGTTGGCCATGGAAAAGGAAAAAGCATGGCCTGGGATCAACAATGCAATGTTCAATGCAAAAAATATCCAATATTTCATTTCGTTCTCCTAAATAAATAAGGTAATCCCCGGCTTTGCCAAGGGACTCACAAGGTTTGACCGTGTGGCAGGTCACAGCTTGATTTAGCTACAGCCAACGACTTCACCGTTGCATCGTCAAAAGCATCCAGCCTCCATGATGTCGCCGTCGAATGACGAAAAGGTTTTATTCCCTCGGCAAGTTTTTGCCAAAGAGTGGGTGTACCAACCAGAACTGCTCGCGGCATGACTTGACCCGCTTTAAAGAATTGGCGCTGACCACCCTCGACTTTGATACGTGCATCGTTATTGTGTTCAGTACACTGCCACCAGCCACTTTGTGGGCAGATGTCGCCAGTGGCGATGGTTTCGCCTAAAGGAAACAAAGGTGACGGATCTGCTGTACTCACTTTGGACGGGCCGGTCGGACGCAGACGGATGGAGTTGACGATGCTGTCGAAGAGTTGGATGGCCTGGTCGTCGGTGAGAGTCGGGTGAGTGAATTCCCCGTTCTTTCTTCCACCGGTAGTCATGGTGAGGTATAGATTTGGCGCAAAGGCGGCATTGGGTAGCCCTGCCGATTCCCAGCGGAATGAATGAAAAAAGAACCCATGACCACTCGGAACGGCTTCCATCAATTCCTCTCCGGAGAATTGATGGACTTTTTTAACACCTCTGCGCAATGTCTTTACTGTGCTGAAATCTATTCCCATTTTCTTAGCAGCTGCGTCAGCACGTTCCAGTAAAGGCACTTCGCTTTTTTCACCATTTTCTCTTGTGGTAAAGACGATCAACACTTTCGGCCATGCTTTGGAGATAAAACCGATTTGGCCATATTCCGCCTGGTCTTTGCTGCCATCGTCGGCAATAAAACCATCTTTGATGCAGAAGCCCGGCTCTGTGGGAATTTCATCTGGTTCGCGGGTACGGAGGTTTGGAAGCAGATTTTTTTGTAGGCGCGAAATAATCGAGTCAATATGATCTGGAATAAATCCTGTCTGAGTAATAGAAAAGAGAATATTTTTTTCTATTCGATAGGCATCGAATCCATATGCAATGCTTCCGAAAGCATTACGCGAAGCTAAAAATATTCGACTTTCTGAAGACGGAGATATTGTTTTGGTAAGCTGATAAATACTTTTTATTTTTTTGGTTTTGATTTCAGCTTCGCGGTTAGTCATTCGCGTGGCAAACCCTTTCGCATCAATTTCAGTCTTCTCAGAATTAACCCGGCCAAACATAAACTCATAACCTTGCCCGTTGATTTCCGCTTCTTTGGGTACATCAATTAAAAAGCGTCCTATGCAATATGTTTTTGTTTCACTCATCACAGGTTCCCTGGCATGCGCGGTCAAGATACAGCAGCCGGCGAGGATTGTGATACCGAACCGGATGGCATTTCGACTGAAGCTTCGGTGGAATCGGGACATTTTTTTCCTTTATCTTTTGGTAAATCGTCGGCAGGTATCGCACCCTGAATAATTTTTCCCAGGCAGTACAACACGTTCTCAATGACATTCTTATCTTGGTAGCTTTTGGCATGCGCAAAACCTTTCATTTGAAATACATGCTTCGCGCCCATCTTTATTAAAGCGCCGGATTGCGTTGGCACCGTTCCATCCCCCGCATCTGGCGCAAAATCAGAATCCGGTGTTGATTTGCGATTCAGTTTAAAACTGATCAATTTTTTATCGCTGACAATATTGACCCAACCGGATTTTTTCCATTTATCTGCAACTAACGCACTCAGTCTTTTTTTTAAATCACCGGGTATTTCTGTTGGGGTTGTCCAATGTACGCTGCCGAAGGAAATTTGACCGGCGTCAGAACCATAATGAGCATAAGTATTGGGATGACAGTCCAGCCCAACTTTGTCATGAAAATTAGATGCTATGAGCAAACTATCTTGATAATTTTCCCACGCAGTCACACCGTTTTTCGGATGAATTTTTGCCGGATCAATCAAGGTCTCATCAACCATCCCCCACCATACATCCTGCGTCCGTTTAGAATAAATTTCCAGGTAAGGATCCGACTCCGGTAACTCAAACAAGAGCCTGCGATGACCGTTCCCTATCT
>Ga0209512_1001465_pt1 | contig 28951 bp, 25 predicted proteins | sample frozenSSSSmetaG_FD_184142 | JGI IMG/M metagenome (GOLD analysis project Ga0209512, IMG submission 184142) | Glacier valley bacterial and archeal communities from Borup Fiord, Nunavut, Canada, to study Microbial Dark Matter (Phase II) -... | ecosystem: Environmental > Aquatic > Freshwater > Ice >...
ACCCTCTCCACCCTCTCCCTCTCCCCCCTCTCCCTCTTCACCCTCTCATGCACGACCTCCACCTCGCCGCGCGCATACCCCGCCGGCACGTCGTCGTCCTTGTCAAGGTCGATCTCGCCCAGGAGCAGCACGTTCTCGCCGCGCACGAGGAACGTGCCGCGCTGGATGTCGGCGAAGAGGAGGGGCGGGTGGCTCGTGAAGAGCCGCTCCGACGTCGACTGCAGCACGAGGTTTGCTGGGACGCGTTAGCCGGAGCCGGTGCAGATGGGGGGAGCGGAGGGGGAAGGGGGGAGGGGGGACGTGGGACGTACCGAACTGGTCCCAGCTCCGCAGCACGCCGATCAGTTTGCGGCCGTCGCGCAGCGCCACCATGAGTTTCTCTGCGCAGCAGTCAGCCAAGCCCTCTCATCTCATTCCTGCGGCCCGCAATGCAATGCAATGCATCCTCGTGCCCTGCACCCTCGCGCAGGCGGCACCACCCCAGGACCGCGGCGCACTCACTATCCGTCAAATCCAGCAGCTGCGCCGCCGTCGTGAACATCTGCGGCGGCAGCTGCTGCGGCGGCGGCACGCCCAGGCTCTGCGCAGCCTCCTGGTTGCCGCCGCTGCCCGGCCGCTCGCTCACGCCCAAGTTCTCCATCGCCGGCAGCTGTGCCTGCGCCATGCTCTCTCTCTCTCTGTGTGCCGTCCGTCCGTCCGTCTGTCTGTTCTGTCTGGCTCGTCTGTTTCTATCAGATGTGGATGTCCCGCTTGGAGGCCCTGTCCATTGCGCGATGGAAGCGGATGTTGTGGGGTTGAAGGGCGCGCGGAGGGACGCGTGGTGAGGATGGGGATGCTTCGCGGGGAGTGGGCGAGGGTGACGACAGGCAGGGTAGGGTGGTTATCAGCACGTGTGCGCTGGGGGAAAGAAAAAAAATTGGGGAAGGGTAGCAACAGAACAATGAGCCCATTCTACTGTAGAAACACAGCGACGTATAGAGCAGTTCAGATCGATGTCACTTGCTGTGATTGTCCATCATATGCAAGGACATTCGAGTTGAGTTGTTACATTCATGCTTTTTACCATTTAGATCGCTATGTTCTGCTCTTAATGCGTCGCCCATCCCATCCCATCCCATCCCATCCCAAGCCGTCCCACCAAAGACCTCCTTCTATTCTAGATATGTATATAGCAAATAAGATACCCAACAACGCCATCGCCAATGCTTCAATAAAGAGTTTCTGCGGCATGCACGTCATTCGCTTTCCAAGGAAAGATATGCAGAGTGCGAGCCTATAGGCACAGCGACAATGTCTATATGTCATATGCTCTAGAGTCTAGAGGATCACGCACGCATAAACGACGCACGTTTTAGACCGTACAGCAGACAGCCAACCCCCAAGAATCAGAGGAGAAAAAAAAAAGAATTCATGCAAAAAAAAAAGCCCGAGGGCGAGGCAATCGCTGAGCTTTTCATCGTTCCCAACAATAGCCATCACAGGTTATTAACCCCGATATCTCCAGCCTTCGTGTCCCATGCCCCGTCGTCCGGCCTGACTGTGGTATAAAAATATCCGTCCGGTCAAATCATCGTCGAGTACTTCGAGGAACATAGGACGTCGTGAAAACATCGGGCCAACATGGCTACCTCTTAACCGTCGAGCGCTTCAGGGCTTCCGCAAGCTCCGGACGCGGCTGCAGGGCCTCGATAGCTTCGGCATAGCTGAACCATTTCCTGCTCCGCTTATGCCTCTCCGGCCACTCGCTCTTCTCCTCCACGACCGTCGCCTCATAGAACTGGTAGAGCGCCCTGGGCGCATCCTTCGAGATCTGCTTGGGCGCGCGCGTCTCGGAGATCGTGCCGAGGTCGTAGTCGATCTTGCACACGATACCGGCCTCCTCCCACGCCTCACGCTCCGCTGCCTCGATGCACTCCTCGTCCGTCTCCCAGCCGCCCTTGGGCAGGACCCATGCAGCGCGTCGAGTCGACTGGATCAAGAGGACGAAGGTCTTCTCCTTGTTGGTCGGCACGATACCGGCGACAAGACGTTCGCCATTGTCGCTATAACCTGTGCACAAATTCTCGTCAGTTACAGGGCCCTGACAATTTGTGGCATGTGGATGTATATTGTAGCCAGTTCTGAGATCTGGGTCGGTCGCACGCGACCAGGGAGGGAGCCTCAGAACAGCCGATAAAATAATTTTGGTGATTGGATGCAAGGGACTACTTACGCTGCTTGGTCCTTCCCACACGAGATTCCATAGAGCGACTTTGCGCCATAGCAAGATGGCAATGCTGCACCGCGCTGGTGCTGCTGCTGAGCAGGCGGGTGTCGATGATCGGAGGTTTTGACCAGATATCAAAAGAAAGAAAGAAAGATCCGGGCGCAATTGGGACGTCAACTCGGTTTATTCGGGTTCCCAGGGCTTTAGTGTACGGACATGAGAGCTAACAGCGTGGTAACGAGGGATGCGGGGGGGGGCGGAGGGGCGAGGGGCGGCAACGACTTTCAGAGCAACAATAGTAATTGATAATTGAGATTGATGAAGTAACGTCGCAAGCTGGAACTTTTTGAGAATGTCGCCGAATGTACCGGCCGGGTCTGAACGTATATGCTAGGTCGTTGGGTTAAATTTGAGGACGAAGACTGTGCTGAGCTGACTGAATTCCGAAGAGTCAGAGGGCCAGCAATGTTTGAGTATCCTGAGATGAGCATGTACCTGTATGGCAGGCAGTGCCAGCACTTTTGATATGTGCTGTACTCGATAATAGCAGGGCGTTCGAAGGTGAGAGCAATGAGCACGGCCTCTAAGGAGTCAGCGGCGCAGTCGGCGATGTTGCTAGAGCACTGGCGACCTTTCTCGTATGTTACGGTATGTATGCAGCCTCAGCCTTAAGGAATGAAGAGCAATCTGAGTTGCGTACAGATTTTATGTTGTTCTCCGAAACAAACAAGCAGAAATGGTGGTGGACCTGACATGTATATAAGTATTTCACTGAGGGGCGACGAAGCTGTCAGGAAAACGGTTGCGGTTGCGCCGGTCTCTCCTCGTGCCTGCCCTCGTGCTCTCTCTCGTCCTCTCCTGCTGTAATTTGAAAAAGTCTTACTAGACAAGAGTGAGGCTGAGGATGGGGATCAGAAGGCACTCTGTGCTTCTACTCTAAAACTAATATCTTGAGATATATGCCCCGGAGAGGCAGGACATATATCTGTCTACTTGGCTGTACCTGCACTGGCCAACATGAAGGAAGCTGGGGGGAGAGTCGGAGAGTCGTCCCCCCACGATGTCCTGTGAAGCCTAGCAAACGCAGTGGGCGGCGAAAATGGCCATGCCCACACGTACATACATACATATATGCATCTATACATATATACATATATACAAGCATTATACATACATACGTTGTACGTATGCCTTTGATTCTCGGGCAATTGGCGGAAGTCGAGTAATGGGGACGGACTACTCTGGATTCCTCCTGAGGCGGCGCGCCTGACTGTCTTTGTCGTCCTTCCAGCGTGGAGGTCCACACAGAGAGCTAGAGGAGCAGCCGCGATGTTGCGATGTTCTGACGTGAGGTGAGCACCTCTAGCAGGAGCAGGAGTCAGGACTGCGGGAGTGAGACGAGGTGGCCAAGATGTTCATGCCTTGAGAGTCTCTGCATCTGCATGCGCTGTGAGGAGGAGTGCGGGTTGCCGTCACTACGGAACATTCTCTAAAAAAAAAACATGATCTATTCACCATGTTCATTTGCTTCTCGTCTTTGGGGGAAGGCAAGCCGCATATGCAAAGACCATGCAGCTGCATGAAACATCTCCGTCTGCCCTTCTCTCACTCTGACCCTGACGGTGTTGAACGTGGTAGAGCTGCCCATGTCCATGATTCGTTTGTGGCCATAATTTTATAAGGATCCCGTATCTTCTTCTCTGGCGCCCAACATTGCCATGCCATCTATCAAATCATCAGCAAACCCATACTCAATCATGCAATAATACCTACCACTCCATTCCCACCACAATCATCTCCACAGTCAGGCCCGTTGCGACTTTGGGCCGCCTTAAACCCTTATTTCTGCCATCCATATCCGTCATCCGTCATTCTTCCAGCCTTGTCACGTTATATGTTGTTATATGTGCGGCCTGTGCTGAGCTTCCCCAAACAGCAGCATCAGGCATCAGACTCAGCGCCACTGCTTCAGCACTTCACCTCCCGGTTCTTGTCGTCGTTCTTTTCTTCTTCTTCATCAATTTACGTCCACAAAACTCGATCAGCCCAGATTCACTGTCACTGCCGTCCGTCCATTTGATCTGTGGCCAGAATTAGTTTTGAGTCAGTCAGTCAGTCAATCAGTTAGTCAGTCAGTGATTCCGACGACGGCATACCTTAGTGTTGGATGCGGTGCTCCTGCAGGACATCCCTGCCGCCAGAATGAGCATCTCGACCTCCACCACCAGTGGGCCTGAGACCCCATCTCTCCTTTCCCCAATAGGTTAGTCAGCAGAAAACCCTAATTGCACCTGAGAGTTCCTCTTCTCCATTCATTTCACAACGTGGGCGGATCCCTTGGGTGACATTTTGTTGCACTTCCAACGCTTGGTCTCCAGGACAGTATGTACTGTACCAAATAGCGTTTCTGGCGTTTCTTTTTCTGCGCTTCGCTTCCTTCATGGCCCCCATCGCCCATCGCCCATCGTATAGCAGAAAGTGCCGCCAAACAGTTGAGGAGAGGATATCATGGCCTTCGGGAGGACTTCGTACAGTACATATTATGTACTCCTCGTCCCGAATGATGATCAGATGCACTCTCAAACCCACGTCCCCCACGCAGTTTAGATATAAAGTTGTCAGACACGTCAGAGGGCGCTGGCATCACAAGATGTGAATGAATGCGTACGTACAGTACATACAGAATAATCGCTGATGAAGAGTGTTGTGTAGGTTACAGAGGCGGCAATCGTTGTGGCTATTGCAAGAACAAGCGAGGCCCTTCAGGAAGTACGCATTCATCTCAATCTCAACATCCTCACTGTCTACTTCTGTCCCTGCCTTGAAATTTGCGTCGTCTTAATTCTCATATTATATCTGTGGAGCTTGCATGCTGCCAAGCTCCTTTATTTTCGTTTCCTTTCGATCTGCCTGATGTTGATCCCAAAACTCATTCTTCGCAGGCCATTCATTCTATGCCTCGGCGCAGTCATTGAGCCCTTCGTTCTATGAGGATCTAATATGTAGAGGCTGGAGACGTTCAGGATCTCTCCTCTACAAGCCGGATCTCAAAAATTCATGTTGTCCTCACTACACTATCCGCCTCGATGCGTTGGAATTTAGAGCCACGAAGGATCAACGACAAACGCAGAATCGCTTCAACCGTTACATCCTCGGCGATGACTATATAAAAGAGAACGCAAGACTTCATCCCAAATCAAAGGAAGAAGCAGCAAGGTACAAGCAAGAGTTTGATCTCTGCGAACGAGTCCACGAGAGTGAACGCGATGTCTTGAAGACACCACCAGAAGCGGCTCATGAGCTCAAAGTCACATTGGAGCATGACACCTTCACAGAGGAGAAATTCCAGCTCTACGAAAACTATCAGCGCATCGTGCACAAAGAGGCTCCTGAGGATATTACTCCCAATGGTCTGAAACGCTTCCTCTGCTCCTCGCCAATACAAAGAACCACGCGAACCATCGACGGTAAGGAGCAGAAGCTCGGCTCGTACCATCAGTGCTACCGCATCGATGGGCGACTTCTCGCCATTGGCGTTCTGGACCTCTTGCCACATGCCGTCAGCGCGGTGTATTTCATGTACCACGAGGACTTCCACAAATGGAGTCCTGGGAAGCTCAGTGCACTGCGAGAGGCAGCTCTGGCCGTTGAAGGAGGGTATAGATGGTATATGATGGGATTCTACATTCATAGCTGTGTCAAGATGAGATACAAGGCCGACTATCATCCGCAATATCTACTTGACCCAGAAACTTACGCCTGGGATCTGCTTGACGATGATCTACAGAGTCGCCTGGATGTTCGAGAGTATGTGTGCTTGTCGGCCGAGAGAAGAGATGGGATTCCCGCACCGAGCAAGGATGAAGTCTCCGCTGCCAATTCTGCGAATGAAGAGGCTATGGATATCACGCCTATCGAGAAGACGTTGCGGTCAGTAGTAGTAGTAGTAGTAGTAGCTCAATAACACTTGAGCATTGGGCTTGCTGACACACGGATAGCGAGGACGAGGAAGATTCTGACGATACCATCCCCATCTTCTCCAAAGACATGCCGGGCATCATGGCACGCTCCGACCTCGAGACCCTCGTTGATCTCGACCGCATCAAACTCAGCATCCGCGGCCGACTGGTTCACTGTGGGGATTTGGTCATATGGGACACGAGCTCTATCGACGACCCGACGTGCGTCAAAGGAGCAATTGCTGAGCTTGTCGCCGCGGTTGGGCCGGATCTTGCAAAGAAGATGGTTGTTACGTTTTAGATCGATGAGGAATATATATTAGATGAGGCAGGACAAGTAGTGTCTATGTCTGTTTGTCAACAGTGGCCTTCGCAGAAGATAGAAGATATGGAAAGAGAAATCGGTGAGCGTGTGTCCCCCCCTACAATGCCGCCTTCTCCAACCCCGGCACTTCCGCTTCCAACAAATTTTAATTTTTTTTAGCCTTCATTGATTAGCATCTTTCATCTCCCATCTTTCATATTTCATTGCAATCCTCTTCCTGTTGCTTCAAAGTCATTGCACGAATATTGAAGGTCTCTGAGTGGTTCCGTGAATCTAACCTGCTGTCCGTCGGTTTCGGTAGGCTTGCTGCAGCTGTGGCAACGACGTATTCCCAGATGGTTGTTTGGGAATGTTATATACTGGTACTGCAATATATATTGATTCAAAATGGATGTATAGTTGAGGGTTTCATGATTGTTTATGATAGAATGTGAGGTGTAGAGCTATTCCTGGGAGCGAGAGAGTGAGATGTGGACATTTCAGAGATCTCGCATCTCCCTCAGCCTTGCGCTAATAGAAGAGGCTGAACCACGCTAGTGAAATAAATGTCAACTGGGCGCAACAGCCTTCCTCATCCATATCCGGCCTTCTTCCCAGATATCTCGCCCTAGTTATCTTCAACTCTACGAGTCATTCCATTCGTATAATGCATCCAACTTTGTAAAGAGCCTCAAAACCAGAAAATCACGCCGCCATGGCGCCCACAGCAGTCCAACAGGTCCTCCTCTCCCCCGCCGAGCTCTCCTACCTGCACACCTCTCTCTCCCTCGCGCCTCCAATCCGCCCCGACGCCCGCACCGCAACCCAGTTCCGCCCTCTGAGCGCCGAGACAGATATCCTGCCTGGTACAAATGGGTCTGCGCGGATATGCTTCGCCGACGGCACGGAAGCAATTGTGGGAATCAAGGCTGAGGTCGAGAAGTCGACGCAGAAGTACTCTGGTTGGAGATCTGCACCTGAACCGGCGGAAGGGGATGATGATGAGGCGGAAGCAGCAAATGGAGGCGATGAGGGGAGATATGGCGATAGTAAATGGCTGGAGATGAGCATTGAGGTCCCAGGCTTTAGGGATGATGATGCCATGCCAGTTTTTCTAGGTAGTGTGTTGACAGAGGCGTTATTGGCGGATGGAGAGTTTACAAGACGATTGTGGATCAATAGGCGGTTTCATTGGAAGCTCTACATCGACGTATGTGTCTCGTTTCCCCTTTCATATTTACTTCCCTTAAACTAACACCTAACCAGGTTTTACTTCTTTCTCCGCCATTATCATATCCCCTCCCCTTACTCTCTCTCACCACCTACCTTGCGCTCCTCTCAACGCGCCTCCCCCGCCTCAAATCCGAAAAGGACGAAGACCCCCTCTTCGACGACGACTGGGACGCCGCCGTCCACCTCTACCCCCGCTCACAGACCAAATCCGCACACTCCCGTCCCCCAGTAACACTCCTCGTCATGTCCGTCGGCGAGAACATCATCTTCGACCCGAGCAAAGAAGAGCTCTCCGTCGCCGACGTCGTCCTCGCCGTCTCCATCGCCGACAAGGCAAGCCTGGCGACCGCCAATGCGCCGAAAGACGACGAGGCTATGGATGTCGATTCCTCTCCGAAGAGAGACTTGCGCCTTCTCTCAGTCCGCACGATCGATCCGCCGTCGAGGCTGACGCCGCCTGGCGTGCCGAATTTCCTGAACAGTGCGACGGGCGGATCGGCGCCGGCGGCGAGTGGGCAGTCTGCTGCGCAGTTAGAGGGAGAGATGCAGGGGGTGTGGCAGGCGCCGAGGGGCGGGGCGAGGAGGAAAATTGTGAGTAAGATGATTGCGAAGGTGTTGGAGGCGGGAGGGGTGGCGGACGACGTGTTGGACGGACTGGAGGGTGTGGATGTTGGTTGAGCGTAGAGGGGTAGCAAATGAAAACAACATCTTCGAATGGTTCTTCTAAATGCAGTTATTGAGTTCTGAAGCTGAGCGGGCGGCGATGGGTGATAGGTGATGAATTGAGAAGCCGCGTAACGCGTTGTGTCATATTAGCCTTGAAGAAGCTGATCGACCGGCAATATAAATAGAGCATCTGCGGACCAAATAGATCTCCAGTAGTTGCGTGCCAGACCAAAATTCAGCAAATGCATGTGCTGAATCGCTCAGTCACACCCATGACAATGTATCGTACAGGGAACCAATATCACTCTCAAGCCCAACCACGGAGTTTCCGTTGTCCTTAGTATTCTCGTCACCATCCACCGCTCCCACTGCAAATCCCCTCGCCACCACTCTCCTTACTTGCAAATCCGTCTCTGTCATCATACAACAAGACTTTATTGCCATGGTCAATTCTCCCCTCGCCTCCCGCCTCTCCGCCGTGGCCAGGGCAATAGTGTTCGTATCCATGTTGGCCAATGCCGCCAGCCAATTTATGTCGCATATCAGGCAGGCTGCCCAAAAGTGCGTTGTTCTTCTAATTCCGTCTTCGGAATTCCTCTTAAATGTGGAGCACAACGCACTAGGCCTGCTTCAATATCATATGCAAGACTCTAAGCTCCATAATGCCGTTGTCTTTTCAGATCTGTGCATTTTGCGTGGTGTATTGACATTTGAGCACACTTATGATGATATATGTTTATTTCCTCTTCTTCATCTACCCGCTCTGCTCCGTTCTGCTCCGATCTCCTCTACTCTTCTGAAAATGTCGGCAGCTGAGAGGTGCATGGTGTACAAACTCATCTTCATCTTCACCTCATCTTCAGATGCTAGAATACATTATCCCCCTTTGTTCTTGTTTTAACAAGTCCGCCCTCTAAGTCAGTCTAACAGGAGAAATCTAGATCTTTTAAAGCATAAATCCATTGAAATCTTTACATCCCTAGTCTAGCTAGGGAGACCTTATACATATGTTTTCCATAAAAGATCCTGTCGCGCGAGAATAATTCTAGATCGATTTTCAAATGCCTAACCGCTGCACACAGTAGATAATTAAATATAATTTCTTCAGCTCTCTCCATTCATGTGGAATCTCAGTTGCGAAGATATCCTTCTCCTCCTTTAGCAGACCATTGACCTGCTTAAACTTCAACGGATCCTGTCTAACGTCTGCACTAGGATCAAAGAGTCAAATACTGTCTTCCTCTCCAAGCGTGATTTTCTAGTCATATCGCTCGCCCATATCACTAAACGGAAATTCCCTCAGCAAATTAGTAAGCACATAGAAAACTTAACTGTATAAGCAAAGACCTTCATTGCTAACTAACTATCTATAGCCCCCCTACCTCTGCAAAGGACAAAGCTGTAGTTTAAGCTCGTAAACTACAAGCTAGCTTGCAGGGTATAAAAAGGGCCAAAAGATAATTAGTGAGTTATGCGATTTTGAAGCAACGCTATTGTCGCAAGTTGGAAAGCTGTTGAGAACGACATAAGTTGTTCATTGCTGAAAGTCGGAAAGCTGTCGAAAACAACAAAATATAAATCGTCCATTGCTTAAAGTCGGACCACTGTTGAAAAATTTCGTTTACTGATAGCTCGGCAAACAATGGCAATGTAAGGAAGAAGGGAGAGTCTGTTGAGATCATAGAGCTTCAGCCTGTACAAGGTTGATTGCAGACCTATGTAGGCAGCAGTGGTTGGCAAATCTAATCCTCATCACCACTCTCATCGTCATCGCCGTATTGTCTTAGTGGCTGCGATCTAGAAAGTCCAGCATAGCTAGTCGAAGTTGTCAAAGGCGTGAACGGAATTCTAGGGATTCTAGCGCTTTTCTAGTACAAATAATTAGCACAACGCTCTGTAAAAACTTAATTAAGGGAATCTCACAATCTTTGCAAACCCATTGCTGTAGGGCTTTGAAGAAACAACATTGCCTGGAAGTATGGTTGGCTTAGAGTATGTCTCAGAGGCGTTGGTTCCCGAAATTGAGTTTGCGTAAGTAGTTGAAGAAGCTGTGGTCCTTATGTGGGCTTGGCCAGCTGGGTCATAGGCTGTGTATGTTGTCCTCTTCTTTGCAGCCATCTGCCACTTGCTGCCATCTAAATCTGCAGCTTTCTCTGTTGTGGAGGATCCACATCCAGTCGTATTAGTCTTCTTACTCTCAAATGGATCGAGCTTCGAAAAGGGATCGACGAGACCTAGGCTGATAGAAGGACTGCTGCGAGTGTTGCTTGCACTCGTTGAACTAATGCTTCCTAGCCGGCCATGAACATCTCTGTTAGGAAGAATCAAACTAGCAGGCTCTAGGATTTGACGTGTGGAGTCAGCATCATAGGTAGTGGCTAGCGCAGTCATGGTGTTGTTCTCGGTAGTGATAGTCGGCCAGTTGCCGATCTACAAAGAATTAGTCACCTAGAGTATATATGGAAGATATAAAACTCGCCTCCATCTCGTCTTGAGAATCTTCTCCTCCCTCATCAATGTCATCTTCATTAGGACCCTCAGGCAACATGTCATCTGGGCCTGGACGTGGTAGAGTCTCTGTTCCAGGCTCAACCAACTCTTGCCAGTTAGAGCAACGCTTGCACCAGGCGTCTGATGGACGAGTGCGTGCACTATAGCTGAAGTCATTCTTGGATAGGACCTTGTAGCAGTTCTGGCACTCAAGCTCATGGGCTGGATCACAGGCGCAGTGGCGGCATCGGAGTTTGGCCGTGAACATATTCAATCTCTGACCATTGTTTGTTTTCTTTGTGTACGTGTTCAGCTCTTTCTTCGAGAAATTGGCATTGTTGGTGTTCTTGATTTTGAGGCAAATTCTGCACTGAAACCTTTATATAATAAGCATCGTTGATGGAACTAAGGGGAACGGATTCTTACTTTGGTGGAAGATCTCCCCTGTTCCCATAGTCAGGGCTTAAGTGCAGTTTTGTTAGCAATTGTCTGTTTGGTGTAGACGGAAATATGGGAAATTTACCTTGTCATAAGATGAGACATTGCAATGGATTTTGATGACGAGCTTGAAGTGTACTGTTCGACTTGTTAATAAACAAACAAGATATGATGATACAGAAACCTAAATCTGCTAGAGGCGAAGTAGAGATCTTCCTTACCTGAGACATGTGGCAGTGAGATCAAATGTATTACTGATTTCCACTCGATCTGAAGTTATCCTTAACTCTTGAAGATCAACTTAAGAATGTTGAGGTCCCATAAACCTCAAAAACAGTTGTGGGAAGAAAACCCTTTTCGATATGGAGGTAGATATTTAGAGGTTGTGAAAAAAAGAGTTGTTGATGTGAAATTAAACAGGGACTTGAGGCTGTAAATAAATGACCTCGTCAGACTACCATCTAAACCATCTAATAGAATTCCCAAAATGGAAACAACTGTCTACCTACCATTTCACTTGTAAGAAGACACTCACAGAAAAGTCAAATTAGACACATTGAGACAACCTCATGCAATGCTTTCTAGATGAGAATATTCAGACATCCTCATATGCACAAGACTGATATCTCTTCTTATTAAGTGGTCCAGTTCCAGTTATTGCTGCTACCTCTAGCAAGTTCAACTAGCTCTTCCTCATCAGATCACCGACTTACTCTACACAAGTACTTGGCTTCTAAGGACCATCCATAGGTATTTCTTAACTTGTGAAAGGGCATCATAAATATCCGAAAGGGATGTAAGATATTGCTAAGAAATCTGTTGTCTCTTCTCCACCTTTGTGTGAATGATACTGATTCTTCTCCCACATCCAAGACATGTCTGTACTTAAAAGCGCGATGAGGTCTCTCAGGAACAGTGCAGTTGCACTTACTCCACGGCATCAAGGAACAGAAAGCTCGAATAATCAATACTTGACAACCAAAAGTTGTTGGCATCTTTCCTGTTGATTGAACATACACCGCAAAATTAAACATCTATGTGGAGTTTGGAGCGATAATATATGTCCAACAAATTCCGTCTTCCACAAATTGAAGATGTGAATGACAACACGAGACCTTGTCTCTAGAAGCCGCAATTCACAGTCCGCCAAATACATGCCATCCGTGGCACTACTGGATTGAACAAATGAGAGAATATAAATAACCGGTTGGACATCTAATCCACGACAGTATGAACAGTGGAAAGTGTAGAAGATATCATAGGCGTAAAGTTCACATTTATCAACCCAGAAATGAAATGAATACGAGAAGAGTCTGCTAACTTCTGTGGCTTTAGAGTAGATGGAGCAATGGATTACAAGCCAATACACCTATAAGTGATGAAAAAGACGCTGCGAAAGATCAACATATCGTTGAATCCAAAAGCAAGACTGTGAAATGGCAAATAGGGAGAGGAAAGATCACTCTAAAAACAACCACCAAGTCCCCGACCCATGGTAAAACTGCTCCGGCGGCCCGCCATCATTCTGCATGCCGTCATCCCTTTTTCGTGCTTTGGGGAACTGCTGTGGGACCTAGACTGACGGCGAACCGGAATATGGGACAGGTACCCGGCGGCGGCTCCACATTAACGCACTATCTTCAAGATTGCCTGATGTGTCCTGCTCCACGTGCAAAAAGGAGATGGGAAGAGAGTTCTCAGTGTCCTAGGATCAACGATTTGAACAGCATGAGATCCCGCAGACAGCTTCATTCTTCAGAGACAGACATAAAGTTTGGTGATAGTACTGCACTGCTGATTATTGTGACAAATACATGGTATGTGGTTCCATCACCAGCACGGGCAGATGAGGCACGAATAGGTACAGTACGTATCCTCATCCGAGATCACCATCTGTGGGATTGGGCTGCATGAAGGCACTTGTTCGGTTTCGCTCAGTTGATCAACGCAATGCACGGGGTTTCGAATGCATGTATGCACCAAGATGCAGGACAAGGCACGGATTTGACTGTCGACTACATACTACATATCCATATATACAGTTCTCTGTGCACCTCTAGAGAACTATATGACTATCTCTCTTGAGGACTGTCATCTTGAGCACATGATGAGGGGCCATATCACTGGGGAGAGTCCTCGAGGTTGCGATGTTGAATAGTGGCCAAAATTGACTGATGCATCTCCTATGTCGTTTAAACCTCAAAGCTGATGTTTTACAGTATCGCTGTGGCACCAGACCTACATACATTCTACTGTGCATCCGTACGTCTCCTTTGGGATGCCAAAGCCTTCTCACTTCTCACATCTCACATCTCACACGGGACAAGAGGATGATGAAAGAAGAAGGCTGGGCAACGCTCGTCTTTAAGAGTTGCTCCAGAGTACCTAGTCTGGTCAGGCTCCCAAGCAGCGATGGATTCGGCGGACCGCATGTTCATGTTACCGTGAGACAATTTCCTTCAACAGACCACCACTCAGGCAGGGCCAGGGCCAGGGCCAGGACCAGGACCAGGGGCATCTTGGCATAATTGATAGGTACCTAGGTACCTCCCCATTGATATTGATGCTACGAAGTACGGATAGGCTGACACCAACGCAGTGACGGCCGCTGGGTCAAACCCCAAAGGGCTAACTAAGTGGACCTTGGCAACTCGGAGCTTACCACCCCTTGAGACTCTCTGAGGCTTGCGACTCTTTGAGGCTAGTTCCCGACGCTTCCAAACCAGTAAGGGACCTCGCCGACTCCACTTTCCATTCTAATTCAGGGGAAGTCGCGACGTGACGACGATTCGATGGGAATAGGCAATATGCAATATGCAATATGCAATATGCACGGGGGAGGGGGAGGACGTGGCGACGTGACGATGGTCGATGGTCGTGTGTGGCTTCGCGCAGTCTGCGTGATTTGTGATTTGTGATGTGTGATGTGTGATGTGTGATGTGTGATTTGCTTTTCGCTCATGGGCAGGAAGGTCAGTCATGCTCTGCTACTGCTATTGCTATTGCGATTACAGTGTGCTACTACTGCTACTACTCACAGTTTGTGCTTGCCCCTTTGCCAGCCAGTTTTCTGACACACGTTGTGGCACAGTACAGTACAGGACAGTACAGAGCACGGAGCAGAGCGGAGGAGTGGGCACTGTCTTCAAACATCATCTGATGTGGGCCGCGGCACAGTATGTGCATAGTGTATGTATGTACATAGTGTATGTACAATGTACTGCCACGACACTCACTAACTCTGCTTGCTGGCTGTGCTTGACGTACTGTACTGTACTGCATTTCATGGTACTGTACCTTTCTACCTTTCTACCAGTCAGGAACGAGCTGGCAGTGGCAGGGCAGTGAGTGTGGTACTCTAGATACTAGAGTACTCACTTCGTACACTAGGGCACAGCTGTAGTACTCTGTACACCTACTACTCTACTCCGCATTATTCACAACTACAACCCAACCACCTCCCGACCACATTATTTACAACCACAACCACAACCACAGCCAGCCAGCCAGCATCAGCATCCAAGCGTTCGAGCGATAATGCCCATTCCTCGTAAAGCGCAATCCTGCCTCCCCTTCTTTCTTCTCCCTCACCTCGCCAATACAGACTACAGTACAGTACAGTGCAGCACATAATAACGACTCTCATGCGCCCAATAATGCCTCACTACTGTCCTTAGCAATTAGCATCCATTCACTCCAAACAAAATCTACCCTGAGCAAGGACTCCCTAATAGTGTCGAGCCGTGCCCCTCCCTATATTCTTCCAGGTCTCTCTTCATATCATCATTGATTGACATTCCAACTCGACAACGGTCAACGGTCAACGGTCAATGATCAACGGCAACAACCCATCAATATCTTCATTGTTCGCCGCCGCCACCATACATAAATAGATAGCTATTTTGATCGAGGCAACGCTACCTACCTACGTTTAGTACCCCGAAGAGCTCCTATTCCTTCAAGAGCAACAACGAAAGAGGAAGCATAGCCGTCAAACTTAGCGAAATTGGCCATTTTATACAGCACACACAGCACAGCACAGAACTGCACCATCACTCCTAGAAGGGCCCAGGTCAGAACAGTCACTGTCACATCCTGCGACGAAGATTGCGACTGTTTTATGCGCAGCCCACGCCTTTATCCACGGGCCTGAATTTCTCCACTCACGCTTCTGTTGTACATATGTACTCCCTATGGTTGGTCCCAGGTCTACATCCGCAGCACCACTCTGATTTCAATCACCGTGACTCAATCCGTCTCACCACAAACCTCACGACTCAACATCAGACCTCTCTCCATTATTCATAGTTCGGATTTTCATATTGTGGGAGGCACCGCTGTCATATTGTTGACGACGCTCTCCTATCCTCACACCGCACTCCGTACACTCAGTGGGTCCTGAGTGCTGAGCCAGGATCTACGAAGTATAGCCCACTCTCACGGGCCCCAACGGCTACTCCCCCTAGTCCTTCCACCTGGGGCCAATTTCACCCTATCCTACCAGACTTTCGCTGCTCTTCTGGAACTTGAACATACATACAATAATTCATTGTCAACATTGTTGTCGCTCAAGGCCACTGTCATTTCGAAGACGTCTCCGCGTTCTCAGCCTTTCAAGAAATCAACTCTGTGTCTATATTCGCGTTGGACCCTGAATGCCCCGGTAACTCACGCGCTGCTCTTGCCAGAGGGCACGCCAAAGGCGGACGATGTGAGTACTATTGCTTGCTTTTCCCACCGCAACTTCCGATCAAAAGCTGATAAAAGCCTCCAATAGTCCGGATCATCAAAGAATCGACGTCCTCACATGCAATCGTATTCGAATTTCATAGTCTCTTAGGAGTTCCCAAACCCAGATATGACACTCGTATATGATAATGCCCATCGAGGGCATCCGTCGCACCTGACCTCGAATACTGGGACAGCACTCGAGGATCGTTTCGAAGTTCTGAAAGATATCGGTGATGGAAGCTTTGGAAGTGTCGTCTTGGCACGCGTGCGTGGTGCAGGTTCCAATATCGCACGGCGAGGGACTGTGGTAAGTAGTTTATGCTTAAATGATACAGAAGACCCTTCTAATACAGTTCATAGATTGCGATTAAGACGATGAAGAAGAGCTTCGAGTCGTTTGGCCCTTGTCTAGAGCTACGAGAAGTGGTTTTCTTGAGGACACTCCCCCCTCATGTACATCTGGTTCCTGCGCTTGATATCTTCCTGGATCCGTATACCAAGAAGCTTCACATCTGCATGGAATATATGGATGGTAATCTTTATCAATTGATGAAAGCTCGAGATCACAAATGTCTGGACGGAGCTAGCGTCAAGAGCATACTCTTTCAGATCATGCAGGGGCTCGAGCACATTCACGACCATCAGTTCTTCCATCGCGATATCAAGCCAGAAAATATCCTTGTGTCGACTTCGGGACAGCAAGAATCCAACAACAGCTTCCGTCGCTATTCAGCACTAGTCACGCCTCCATCTACCCCACCAACATACACGGTTAAGATCGCCGACTTTGGTCTTGCTCGTGAGACTCATTCGAAACTCCCATACACAACCTATGTCTCGACTCGATGGTATCGTGCGCCAGAAGTTCTGTTACGAGCTGGAGAGTACTCGGCACCAGTGGATATTTGGGCCATTGGCGCCATGGCCGTCGAGATTGCTACTCTTAAGCCTCTCTTCCCTGGTGGAAACGAGGTTGATCAAGTATGGAGGGTTTGCGAGATTATGGGAAGCCCAGGAAACTGGTATAATAAGAATGGAGTTCGAGTTGGAGGTGGCGAGTGGAAAGAGGGCACAAGGCTTGCTGGCAAACTTGGATTCTCGTTCCCCAAGATGGCTCCGCATTCGATGGACACAATTCTCCAGACACCTCAGTGGCCAGCTGCGCTCAGCCAGTTCGTCACATGGTGCTTGATGTGGGATCCAAAGAATCGGCCGACGTCCGCTCAAGCGCTTGCGCATGAGTACTTTAATGATGCTGTCGATCCTCTGCGTCCGAAATCATCGGCTTCTAGGATGCTTGGACGTAAACAATCAGACTTAAGCTACAGAGGATCTAAAGACTTCTCGGCGGAGGCAACAACAACATCATCAAAAGCATCCTGGTTCCGAAAGTCCTTGATCGGCCGATCAGAAAACTCGACATCTTCCTCTCAGCCAGCATCTGGGAAGGAAAATATTGCCCCACGTCCAGCGCCTGTGCATGCATCTACAACGAACGAGATCATGGCTACCAAAACACGTCCACAACCCGGCAAGCGCTCAACTTGGTCAAATGGACCATCGAATATGGCACCGATGCCTATTCTTCCAACCATTAGGCCCATCTCGCCACTATCTGATACTGTTACAGCCCAAGCCAGTAACAGGATTCCCTCGTATGGTGCACATCGAACGTCAGTTCTGGATGAGAAGATTACTCAGAAGATTGGCCGCCAGTTGTCGGTGGCTTCGAATAATCATTATGATGCCGAGGTTCATAGGCAGCAGGCAGAAAGGGCTCTGAATGGCAACGGTGGACTCATATCTCCACCGAGCGGCCAGAAAGAGAGTTTCTTTTCTCATCTTCGCAAGCGAGCAAGGAGATTTTCAGGGCGGCATCAGACACCAATTACTCCGACTGTGGATGACTTAGAAGCGCAAGTGGGCTGTGGTCCATGGCAGAGCAACCGGTCATCAATGGTCGTAGATCCTTGCCAACTTCCAACTCCTTCTTACAAGACCGATACGCATGAGGCGCTCGACAAGGCACTTCGTGCAGTAAAGGATAACCTCGAGTCGCCATCACCAACTCATGGCTATGCTCCTACCCCTCCAAGCCATCAGATCAACCCCAGCAGTGTCCTGAAAAGACACCACTCTTTGAATCAGCAACAACAAGCACGGTCAGTCGACAACTTGATCGGAGCAGCGCGAAATAGCGGGCCTGTATCCAGCAGGACACGGCGAGCACAGGCGCATGGGGTGCATCAGTATGAGACACCAGACGAAGAAGACGAACTGCTTGACGAGGCTCTAACATCTGCCCATAAGGCTATGAGACGCATAAACCGAAGCAGCTCAACTGATTATGTTCAGAAGGACACCAACGAGTCTGTAGTTGACCGCAAGCCGCTACGGCAGAGTCAGAGCAAGCCAGCCATGACAAATCCATACCCCACGCCGTCACCGACAGCTAACGGAAACGCGGTCCTTTTTGGCCAAGACATCACCTCCACATCTCAACCGCCCAAAGGGAGCACACGAAAAGACCCGAACGACTCTCGTCACAAATGGCCCACTCCACCGTATGAGGGAAACGAATGGTCCGATGCGGCGGTCGCCAGCATCTGGGCCGCGGGCAATCGATTCTGATGAGCGATAAAATATCTAATTGTACATTTCCGGGGAAGGGAGCACATCACATCACATGGCGTTAGGGGGATACAGGGAGGCCGATGCAACACTGCAACACTCGCTAAACATTTTTATATATATTTACACATCTGCATTGCAGAAGCAGAACTGAGGGACGGCGTTCTTTTGTCATATCCTGTTCATACCCCCTCGGCCGCCAGGCAGCTATGCGGGGCCCTGTTCCTATTTTCTTTCTGTTGGGGGGATCCGAGGATATCCTCCGTTCTATATAGACTGTGCTACACCATACTGCTCACCAGCGTACATATGTTTCCTTTGTCACCTGTTTCAACTCGGCAGCCGCTGGCGGGATGCCGATTTCCGGCTCGCCTGCCTGCGCGCGTCATCTGTTTATTTATCGAGATCTCTCTGGGGGAAAGGAGAGAGTCTCTTGTCACTTATATGGGAGTATGCCTGGAGCGTTTGATTGACAGCGAGCGAGCGAGATGGCCGTTGTTTGTTGTTTGTGCACGAACTGGTGTGGGATGTTGGGGTCGGTTGGCTGTACTTAGATGTGATGGATGGGGAGGGGATGACTATATATATATACACTTAATAATTGGAGATAGGAATTGATGAGATTGAGGAGAGAACGAGACGAGAGACGAGATGCGAACGCTGGTGCATGTCAATCAAACTGTGAAGAGGAGCGCACGCACCCACCAGCCACGCAGTTGGGACATCTGATGACTGTTGTGGAAACGCTCTGTTTTGTAAACAGCGAACTCCATGCCGACGCCGACTGGCTCTCCGCACACGCGCGATCAAGCATGCAGGCAGGCAAGCAAGGCTGATGGAACGAAGCTCTCGCTCGTCTCTCAGAATCTGACATCTGATCCGAGCCTTCTCGCGGGGCTGTGCCAAGCGCGAGGCGCGACGCTGTGCACGTCCGCCCGCGTCCGCGCCCAGCATGCGGTGTGCATGCGCATGTCGACAGGGCTGTTGTGCTTGTGCATAGTAGGTAGGTAGCTCCCTTTGCGACATGGAGTGAGAATAGAGTGAGTATATGTAGGTAGGTAGGTAGGTGCATCGCTCTCCTCATTCATTCTTCTTCTTCACGAGGAGCTTGTCTTGGATCCTTGATTCCCGCCTCTGCAGCATACATAGATACATACATACATACCTATCCACGTCACCAGATCCACGCGCTTGCTGACGGGCGACGATCGACAAGGGTGGGAGCTCGAGCGCTAAGTCGTTTATTCTGCTGCCTTGAGGCGAGGCTGGAGGTGTCTGTGTGTGTTGATGGTGGGGTAAGAGTGAAAAATCGAGGAGATGGATTTTTGGAGGAGAACTGCATTGTGCTTCTTCCGTGCTCTTGTGTTGTCGTCGCCGCTGTGAAAGCATTCTTGCAATAGACGGGACGGGACGGCGACGGAAGTTAAAGCTCGGGGACTCATGCGAGCGACAGAAATACAGAGTACAGACTACAGAGACACGTGGACGACCTTGCTCACAAGGCTGAGCGAGTGCAGACACCACAGCGGCCCAGAAGGCACCTCGCAGATCCCCCCAGAGGGCGCCGCGACTTGCAGAAAGACGGAGGAGATCCCGTCGTGGCAGCTCCTCCCCTCCCTGCCATCGACATCGACATCGACATCGACACGCTGAACCCGAGGCATGGTCGCCCGCGCCGCCGCCATGAACCTCGACCTCCCCATCCGCAGCGCCTCGCGCCGCAACGACGACAGCCGCAACTACTTCACGCAGCAGCACACGCCGCCGCCGTCCGCCGAGGCCATCGCGGGGCCCATCCGCGAGGCCGCGCCGCCGAATGATCGGCTCATCGTGGGCGTGGATTTCGGGACTACGTATTCGGGGTGAGTGGACCGCGTTGTGGGGTGTCGAAGCTCCTGAGCGGGTGTTTGGCTACGGGCTGGGGAGTTGGGGAGTTGGAAGATCCTTGCTGATTGCGTATAGCGTGGCGACGGTGTATACGTCCACGCCGGATGATGTCGAGATCATCAAGACGTGGCCGGGGGGCAACGGCATCACGAGCGACAAGGTCCCCACGGAAATCTCCTACGTCTCGCCTCCCTCGCCCTCGCCCTCGTCCTCCTCGTCCCCCTCCTCCTCCCCTCCCCCGCTCAAGACCCGCTGGGGCTTCCAGTTCGCCCCCTCCGAGCCGCGCCTCCGCTGCATGAAGCTCTTCCTCGACCGCTCCCAGAAACTGCCCTTCTACGTCTCCCCCAAGGACACGGCCACCCAGCTCAAGAAGCACAACAAGACCGTCGTCGACGCCGTCGCCGACTACCTCACCGAGGTCTACACGCACACCATGGACACCCTGACCCGCCGCTACGGCTCGGCCTTCATGTCCACCACCAAGGTCGAGTTCGTCCTGACGTGCCCCGCCGTGTGGTCCGACGCCGCAAAGAACACGACCCTGCTCGCCGCCGAGAAGGCCGGCATGGGCGCCCGGGACGACATCCAGATGATCTCGGAGCCCGAGGCCGCCGCCGTCTACGCCCTCAAGACCATCCAGCCGAACCACCTGAGCGTCGGCGACAACTTCGTCGTCTGCGACGCCGGCGGCGGCACCGTCGACCTCATCGCCTACAAGATCATGTCGCTCAAGCCGCTGCGCGTCGAGGAGTCCGCCGTCGGCACCGGCGGCCTCTGCGGCTCCGCCTTCCTCAACTACCGCTTCGAGGAGCACGTGCGCGCGCGCATCGGCGCGGAGCATTTCGACGACATGCTCGCCCGCAAGCAGAAGACCTGGCAGATGGGCCTAAAGTACTTCGAGGAGTTCGTCAAGCGCAACTTCGACGAGGACGAGCAGCACGCCGAGGTCAACGTGCCCTTCCCGGGGCTGCCCGACGACGAGGCCGCCGGCGTCGACTGCGGCTTCCTCGTCATGACGGCCGCGCAGATCAAGGACATCTTCGAGCCCGTCGTCAAGGAGGTCTGCGACCTCGTGCAGGGCCAGGTCGCCGGCATCCGCGCCGCCGGCGGCGTCGTCAGCGGCATCGTGCTCGTCGGCGGCTTCGGCCAGAGCAACTACCTCTACAAGCGGCTGAAGGCGCACTTCAGCAGCGCGGCCCCGCCGCCGTACAGCGTGCGCCCGACGCATGCGCAGGCGAACGAGCCGCTGAATGGCGCGAGCGTGGAGGTCATGCAGCCGGTGTATGCGTGGACGGCGGTGGTGAGGGGAGCCGTGCTGAGGGGGCTGGAGGGCAGCATGGTGGTTAGTCGGAAGAGTAGGTATCACTACGGGACGAGCTATGCGACGGTGTATGACGAGGATAAGCATGCGGTGGGGGAGAGGTATTGGAGTCCGCTGTGGGAGAGGTGGATGGTTAGTGATCGGATGCAGTGGCATATTGCCAAGGTTAGTCTTCCCTCTCGTCTTTTCGCTGGTTTCTGCTGCTTTACCCGCCGACTGTGATGGTTGAGGAGAGGATGGGTTGAGTTGAGTTGAGTTGCTAACGGAGCAATATCCAGGGAGAGGCATTGTCCCCTCTAACCCCCATCTCCTTCCACTACACCCGCAACTTCCGTCCCGGCCAGTCCCTCATCGTGACCGACGACCTGATCGCCTGCGAAGAGGACACGCCTCCCGCCGCCTACTCCCGCGACCTCATCAACGTGTGCACGCTGACCACGGACCTCGGCGCCGTGCCCAAGAGCCTGTTCACGAGGCTGACGACGACACGCGGTGTGGAGTTTGACAATCTGGATTTTACGCTCGAGATGGTCGTGGGCAGTGCGGGGCTCGGGTTTATGTTGAAGGTCGATGGGGTGAGGTATGGGAGCGTGGTTGCCGAGTTTCATTGAATCAATGAAGGGTGAGACGGAAATGAGGTGAAGTGAATGCGAGGAAACAGGAAGACCTGGAAGGAGCATTTGATATGGAGTATATATATACATGCATGTGGGCTATGGTGATGAGATATGAAACAAGGAACTTCAAACTACCTACTGCAACAACATCTGCCCACACAACGCTTACGAGTGCTGGCACTAGGCAGACCGAATCTGATTTGTCTCATGGTCCAACATGGTGGGCTTCTGCTTCATTCGATCCTTCGTTCAGACGTATCGAAATGTGATGGGACAACTGCGTCCCCTGTGTCCAGGTGGAGTCCATGCTACCTACCCCCCAGCACATTTGGGCAAGTGCTTTCTAACATGGAGAATTAGAGAGGCTGTCGTGCTCCTGATTCATGAAATAGACCCCTGCACAGGGCTGTATGTCATCGAAGGATCTACACAAAAACACGGCGATGCCAACTCCTAGTCACTTGTTCACTTCGATGAGATATATGCACGGAGTATGACAAAGATTCAACAGCAACAACAAAACAACATGGAGGCTTCACTGCCGACCTCCGACCAATCATGGAATATTGAGAGTATGAAAGTATCCTTACCTATATCCCCATACACTCGAGCCTTGAGCTTATGCTGCAGAGGGCGCAGTATCAGTGGCCGTCTCCATGTGAGTCTTCGGCGTCAAACCTCGCAACCCAGAGTCCGAAATCCTCCCCAGTCCTTACCTAATAGCATGTGCCACGACACGTATCTCACCCTCTATCCCAACTCAGATGTGATTCTTATCTCTTAAATTGCATTAGAAAGCACCTCATGGCGATCCGCTGGGCCCAGGCAGGGCGAGCGACCTGACGAGGCGCACCGCGGAGAACAGGTGACCCTTCAGATGTCTTCACAGTACGTCTCGGAATCATGGCAGTCAGCACGGTGCCGGAAACTCCGATAAATGAATGTGTGAGTCTGAGTCGCCGTATATGTGGCAAAGAGTCTAAAATATATTGATTATCAATTTATATGTTCTGTTCGGAATCGAGCTGAATAGCTGATGAATGCACGTCGCATTGTCTCCGGTCGTATGTTGGCGAGGCTGAGATGTATAAGGTTTAGCGACAGCTATCGAGTTTTTAGGGTATCAAAATTTAAGAGCAATGGGTTCCCACAAAACCATTCGACAAGTTGAAGCCCTGGAATACCTTCTTATAGATGCTGATTGGAACTGGGATGAGCTGAGTGAAAGTCTTATACTAACTGGCTCTTGTTTTTGATTTATTGTCCAATTGTAATTTTCGTGGTCGGGTATAAGGTCGACAGCTCATCAGATTGTTGGGCAGCGTTCTCACATAACCCAGCCAGCGCGGGCAATACGTCTCGTTATACGAGCTGACACGATGCCGGGAATGCATTTATTCAGTAGTGTTTCTTCTATTCTAGGACCCAAGATGGTCTTCGGTGGAGGTCCAGTTTCTGTCAAATCTTCCTGAAGGTCGGAGTTCATCGGAGTTCGTGAGTGATGCTGACCTGGCCTCGTGGCAGCCTAGAGCTGCGTTACGCCTTCTCGCAGTCTAGATTCAAGAACTGTTGTGGAATGAATGTACCATCAAGAGCAAAAGCATCATGAGAGACGGAGACTCGAGCTTTGCGGAGGAACGCCGGCGGGAGATGGAACGTCACAGGAAACATAGCTCAGTTGTGCTCTCCTGGCCGAAGGATTGCATTGACGAAAGGGGCTGTCGTCCTGAACATTGATCCTCTCTGCCGTATGGAAAGGCAGCAGATTAGGGCATCGTCCCATGTCCAAGAGGAATAGGAAGAGAAAGAGGAAGAGGAAGAGGAAGAGGAAGAGGAAGAGGAAGAGGAAGAGGAAGAGGAAGAGGAAGAGGAAGAGGAAGAGGAAGAGGAAGAGGAAGAGGAAGAGGAAGAGGAAGAGGAAGAGGAACGGAATCAGAGATCAGAGACGCAGAAACAGGCACGAAGTCGTACTGTATCACATCAAGAAAGGCACTTGACCCATGATAAACGAATGGCAGGAGCACCTTCCTTTCGCAATGAGCACATACAGGACGGGACATTGATGCCTTCACCCTTCACCCTCCGCCCTTCACAGGCCATCCAGAAGCAACGACCGTTGATCGGTCATAAGGCACAAATCATGATTTACTACAGCCTTCCAGAAGGAAATACAAAAAGGAAGAAGAAGATAAAAACCCAGCTTCGCCCCAACTTCGTCCTCCATCTTTTCTTCGATCATTGAATCATCTCATACCACGCGGTGGCATTACCATTACCAAAGAAGCGCAGCTTCATCCTCACTCTAGGTGAACATTTAACACCTAATACTGAGCTCAACTTGGCCATGGCCCATCATACACTCCATACAATGATACCAGCTCTTGCTCTTTCCACGCCAAAGAAATTCCGAGAGCTTTTCTGAGCCTTGCCAGCTCCCTCATTGACCAACGCGAAATAACTTTTCAGACCCTATAACCACAACATGAAAACAACAAGAAATGTCGAAGCAAATGATATTTGCCGTGTCCGTATAGTGCTGGGATCAACCTCAATTTCCCAGTTTGAGAAGTGGCAAGGGGGGCCGAGGAAGGCAATTAGCCACCCGCCACACCTTTGTTCTCGACGCGTCTTCGGCGACGACCAATAACGCGTCCCAGGCAACAAAAGTCTTTGCCACCACGTTTCTTTCTTTTCCATATTCTCCTCGTATTCAAAATTTTCTTCTCCGTCATCGATTTTCCTTTAATCATGGACTTCTTTTGTCGACAAGTCTTCCCCTTATCGTCTCGTGCGTTGTCTGACACCTCGTCTGTCTCGGACCTGTCTCTGAGACTCCACAATGATATCGCAATTCGAGTCGTTCAACTCGCGAATCCTCTTCGATACAACTTCTTCTGGCTCCCAATCTAGCGGCTTCAGCCCCTCAACAGGCGGTCTCTCTGATCCTAAATCGCAGAGAATGTGATACACATCGTCGCTCATCTGCCCTTTCCGCCAGAGGTCACGCAGGACCCGGAAATCTGGCCTTCTTTCGTTCAAGGTTTTACCATTTACGAAATGATCGTATATATGCGATAAATATTCCATCCAGCAGTCCCTCACATCTTCTCGCTCGAACTGTCTGTCGCAAAAGACGCACAGAGCATGGTTGGGTGGTCCTCGAGGGCCGAAGTGGTCAATATGGTGTTGAGACCATTCTTCAAAGTCCTCCAGGTCGACGTTATCGCACTTCACTATGTCCGTGAAGAAGCATGGGTAGTTCGATCCGTGTATGGACATGGCTAAGATGTGTTGATCGACGGTTGGCGCAGGAAGAAGATCAATACTCGGAGCTGTCGATATGCTTGTTGTTTCAGATACTGCGGTTGTGCTCGATGTACTACTGAAGTTCGTATTGGCTCTCGACAGTATCGTGGAGCTGGCATCAGATGAGGGAGAAGCCGATGGCACTTCTGATGATTCGAGAATTTGGACTGGGCTCGTCGCAAGCGATTCGTTGTTTGAGATGGCAGAATCCTCTTGATCTGTCGTCAACGGTGCCAATCGTTGCCCGATGGCGAAAGGTGATTCCCGATCGCCAACGAACCTCCGGAGAATGAAACTCTCCATGTACGAATATGTCCGTCGACGTAAATAGTTGAGGGATTTCGGGAGTCAAGAGACAGGCCAGACGCAAATCAACACAAAAGCGAAACAAATGTCTGTTTTCAAGACTGTCAGACTTAGTACTCTCTACCTTGGTCGCGTCAGTCGAGGGTAGTTGAAGATAATGGATGGTCGAAGAGTGTCCACGAGCATTTGCCACCGGTGTGCTTTGTCTTCACCTGGTGTGCTGGCATGCGAATCCAAAACGAAGCGAACGATCGCAATACAATGCTATAGCGACGACAGAAATCAAGGATTCTGGCCCAGCCAAAAATGTTTAAAAGCCAGATATGTATCAAATGTTTCGAATACCGGATGCGATAAGCAGCATTTACATTTGTCCAACATTGGGATCTTAGACCTTTCAAATTGAGCCACTCTTTCTGTCTTCGTCCCGATGGGTGGCAGATATGGATTATCCAGGGTTGACCGCATGTATCTCTCGAGCTTACGCTATCCTGGGCCACGAAACCGCGACCTGCATAATTCAAAGAGTGATGATATTAGGTGCTCTTATTGAAGCGGTTCGCAAATCCATTTCATGTTTCACTGCGGATATATGCAACTAGCCGTTCCTCGGGTTTCTTTACTGGAAGTAGATACAAAGCTATATTTCCGGCGGTCACTCAGTCTTCAACCACGGGATCCAGACAGCGGCAGCTTGCGTCTCACGAAGGCTCCTGACATGAACGATTGCTAAAGTCAGGTCGAGACCGACTTCATTTCATGGTAAACAATAGGCATTGTTGAAGGCCACTTAGGAATACGATGTATGTACTCCCTTAACATACGGCAACGCCCTACTTCCATACTTCTTTGAAGTCATTACGACTCGGAAGTTGTATGCACATTACTGGCTGTCTTCCGGCATCTCCGATCAGTTGTCAACTGAGTTCTACTCGATCATCCTGCCATCAGCCCTCCAAAAAATTCGGGGCCGCTGTCGTTGTTTTGACTACAGCACATAAATCTCAAGGTACAGCTGAATTGTTGCACACAATATGAGACGCAATTTTCCATGCAAGGCATCATGTCGCCTGATCCATGATATATCTTCCCATTCTGCATGCACAGTAGTTGCATGATGATTTTCCAATTGGCCATGCGCGACTCGTCACTGCCGCATTTTATGACTCCATGTCGCAGAGCCGCATTGCTGACCTGGTGCAGACCAACACACAGCACTGCATCAGTACGCGTGTAGGCTCAACGCACAATAGAACGAAGTAAGTCATTCCACGTGTTTATATCTCATCTTCACGCTCGCCATAACCGCAGATCTTCCCTATTGCGGGGAATGAATCTGGGCAATTTGTTATTCCCAAGTCTCCCGTATTCAAGGGTGCAGATGGGGTGTAGCTGATAGCTATGAATGCATCAAATCGGCCGTGAAAATGAGGTTGTTGCGGGACTTGCTGAACCTGCTGAATGGCGGAGACCATCAACTCGGCTTATACCATGCAGAAATATGACTACGGTGGAATGTAGGTCTCTATCTATGCATGGCAGACGTTGCATAGCCATAAGCCAACTCTCAATCAGGCGAGCAAAGCACCTTTGCTTTCGCGATGACATTGCGCAGCTGCAACCTCTGCCCATTCTCATCGCCCTCTTTCAAGACCCCTGGAAACGTGATGCAGAGAATCTCCCTGCCCTCTAGCGTCTCCTCGTCTTCTCCGCCTATATCATCCATAGTCTCCGGATCGAAGGTATTAATCTGATGTTCCTCAATAACCGGCATGAGGAGTTTAAAATTCGCCTTCTGCACGCGTAGCATCCTAGATAGAGAAATAGCCTCAAATATCAAAGCTCTCAATGCCGTGTCTCTCTGCTCCGCAGCCCCGATGTCTGTGATGCCCTCCAATATCCCCATGATCTTGCTGACGAGGGAAGAGACGATCTCCTCGGTGCGAGGCGCGAGGTGGTCGAGGCATCCCTTTTTATTTATGACGCCTAGCGTCGACGAGCGCCATTGATTCACATCATCTCCATCCCTCGAGGCCTCCCTAAGCCATCCCTCAAACTCCCTCAGCTCCCTCTCCTTCTCCTCCGGCAACCCCACAAAATACCGTCTAAACACCCTCTCCACAATACACCTCACCACCACACTCTGCACCAAATGTACCTTCCTCCCGCCCTCCCCCAGCGCCTCCCACGTCGGCACCACCCCCTCCATCCTGCCCCTCGTCTCGCCTCCCACCTCCTGCGCGGGCCGGATCTTCGCGCGCCGAAAATTCCTCAACACCCAGTTCTGCACGCCCGCCCCGAGAGCGCCCGCCGCCTCCGCCACAACCCCGTCCGTCACCTGCCCCCCCGTCCTCCCACTCGTGCTCACAAACTCCTTCAAGGCCCTGACCTGGCCCCTCAGGCCGACCACCTCCTCCTCCCTCCCCGCCAGCCCCTGCCGCGCCTCTCTCAAGCCCTCCCGCAACCCATCGCGATCGATTAGAAGACTGCTAATCCGCGTCCTCGCATCCCTCTCGCGCTCCTCATGTCGCTCGAGCGCGTGCTGCAGCGCCTGCACCTGCGCCTCTAGCGCCTGGTGCGACGCGTGCAGCGCGGCGTACTTGTCGGCGCAGAAAACGCGCATATCGGCCTCCTGCGCGAGCGCCGTGGAGAGGTGGGCCAGGTCGGCGGCGAACGCGGACTCGAGGATCGCGGCCGACGTCTCGAGGCGCGCGATGCGCGTGTCCTTGTCCTTGTCTTTGTCGTCGCCGGGCTGTGCCGACGCGGTGCGCGCGAGCGGCGCTGGGGTCGCCGGCTCGGCGTCGGAGGGGGTGGGCGTGCTGGTCGGACTGCTGGAGGCGGAGGTGGGGGAGGCTT
>Ga0209512_1001466_pt1 | contig 28940 bp, 19 predicted proteins | sample frozenSSSSmetaG_FD_184142 | JGI IMG/M metagenome (GOLD analysis project Ga0209512, IMG submission 184142) | Glacier valley bacterial and archeal communities from Borup Fiord, Nunavut, Canada, to study Microbial Dark Matter (Phase II) -... | ecosystem: Environmental > Aquatic > Freshwater > Ice >...
GGAGATGGAGATGGAGATGGAGATGGAGATGGAGATGGAGATGGAGATGGAGATGGAGATGGAGATGGAGATGGAGATGGAGATGGAGATGGAGATGGAGATGGAGATGGAGATGGAGATGGAGATGGAGATGGAGATGGAGATGGAGATGGAGATGTGTGAATAAAGGGGCGAAAGTATGAAATGGCGGTATGGACAAGAGTGCTCGGGAAGAATTCCGCTGATGAGTAACTTCTGAGTAAGACTCAATGCAGCCCTGCAAGCCTTATTGCTTTCGCCAGCGGATGTGATCCAAATCTGTGTATATGGCTATTTGTGATGCTGAGCTCACATCGAGATATTCGGATATCGAGGTGAGAGGTGATGGCGACAAGATGATGTCGGAACAGTCACCGAGTACAAAGAGACCTACCTCGTACCTCTTTATCGGAGCTTGGCGGTTAAATTAAGGTAGGCGAGAGGTCACCTTTAACATCTCAACACGACATTTGTTACTCGTACCCTTCATACCCTTCCACATACAGCACTGCAGAACCAGCAATGGCGAACGCCTTTCCTTAACTGCAATCCCTTTAGATACTACATTGTCGAGTTGTGTTATCTTGATTTCCTCGTTTTGAAGTCTTTTGAGCCTCTCGTCGGCAACCTCGGCCAGCATTGCTTAAATGTTCATGCAGCCGTGTGACTTCTCTTCTCCCTCCGCCAAATATCAGGACCTGATTGCACCTTCAAAGAAGAACTCGCTACATTCGTGAAGGATTGGGAAGAGATTCTTTTCTTCAGGCTCGCAAAAGGAGATCCTCAAGGGCAGAAAGCAAGGGAAGCAAGCTCGACTTGACAAACACGTGAATATAAGGAAGACTTGTCGTGTCGAGATCTTGGGAAAGAGAGTGCAGCTTTTGAAAATCCATGCAAAACGGACAGATCCGGTCCCAGAAACTGTCAGACCAGCGTTGTATCCAGCGTTATATCCCGCGTTGCATATGAGCAACCCATCGGAGCCATTGCCATGATGATCAGATCGCCACTTACCAAAGCTTTGGGTCCAAGTTGCGGCACTGTGATGTTCCCAAACATCAGTAGCCGCTGCAGCCACCGCCTATCACACACACATTGTTCATTTTCAACGACGTCCGTCGAACGCGAGATGGGCAAATACTCCTTTGGAACTGCAGGACGTGCTTTATGTCGTAGAGACACCACGACCGCAGCCAAGGTCCGCGTTCCTTGCGTCTGGCGACCAGGAAAACTACGGTGCGCTGTAACATTGCCAATCCTCGCTCTGCCTGGTCAGAAAAGACATTCACACAGCCGCATGACAAATCCACAAAAATCTAAACAACGCCATATACCAGCTTCCTACTATCGTGGTGGCACATCTCGAGCTCCAATATTTCTTCAGAAGGACCTCCCAGTAGATCGCAGAGACTGGGCACCCATATTTCGTGGCGTTATAGGCTCTCCAGATCCCAACGGACGCCAACTCGATGGTCTCGGAGGCGGAATCTCCAGTCTTTCCAAAATATGCGTCGTAGGGCCACCAACACACCCCAAAGCCCATGCAGATTTCACATTCGTGCAGCTTGGCATCAAGGACGATGAAGTTGATTATTCAGGGAACTGTGGGAACATGCTGGCTGCCATCGGCCCCTTTGTTATAGACTCGGGGATGGTGGAGGCGAAGGTTGACGGCGAGATCACTGTTGTTATCAACAACACGAACACGAATAAATTGATCGAGTCTACTTTTGAAGTTTTGGACGGGGAAGCCGTTGCGGATGGAGACTTTGCGATTGACGGCGTCGCGGGAACCGGCTCGAAGATCCAGCTTGGCTTCCTTGATCCAGCAGGCTCAAAGACTGGCTCTCTGCTGCCTACAGGAAACGTCGTGGATGAGTTCGACAGGGTCAAGACCACGTGCATTGACGCTGGGAATCCTTGTTGCTTCGTGACAGCAGAGAGCATGGGCATCGATGGCACGATTCTTCCTGAAGCAGTCGACGCACATCCGGATCTTCTCAGACGGCTGGATTCCATTCGTCGTCAAGCTTCGGTCGCGATGGGCGTAAGCACTGATCTAGAGTCAACGCCAGGCGCGATCCCAAAGATCAGCATGGTTTCGCGTCCGACGACACATTCGCTTCTTTCTGGTGAATTGCTACAGGCAACAGCCGTTGACCTCGTGGTTCGTGCGATCTCGGGAGGCAACCCACATCGTGCGGTGCCAATGACCGTTGCACTGTCTCTTGCCGCAGCAAGCAGTGTGAAGGATTCCGTCGTCGCCGCTCTGTTAGGCGCAAAGCGAGTAGATGATGATGGACTGACCATCGGTCATGCCAGTGGGAAGATGCTCGTAGCAGCAACTTTCGATGATCAGAGGAACTTGACCAAGGCTACGGTCTTTCGGACTGCTCGAAGACTGATGAGTGGCCTAGTCTATTGGAAAGGGGATCGATCGCTGGATTGAGACGCTTGTATAGCCTACACGTCTCTATGGAGTTGTCGCAGTCAGAGCAATTATCCAGCCTCGGTATACGGATTGCTGTGTTTATTCTATCACTCAATGAGTGCTTCAGATGCTACGGAGTACAATACAAGGCCATTACTCATCTCGTCGCTTCTACGCGTATAACAATAAAGGAATGCCTGGATAGGACGCGATCTTAGAAGGACTGCCTGATTGCTCATCCCCGGGATTCCAGTGCGGAAATCGCAGACTAGGGGAAGGGCTTGTGCATGCTATGTATCTTCGGCATGTCTACTCATTTATTTACATTGCAGCGGAAGCGGACGATCTGCGGCCGTCCATGACAGGGTCTTACGTGTTGCCCATAAGCCCCAGACTTTGCCCTACAGTATGCAGATATATGTGATCCTCCTTCAGTTCACGTGACACTCTACCTGAAGATCGTGGTCGATGGATTAGGCAAATATGGAGATGAAAAGACGCTGTGTCGGGAGAAACTATATTGATGACGACTGGGTCGCCTTACGGGGACCGAAAGGGATATTAATCAATCGTGGAGTACCCACGCGAGCCTGCGATCTTGTACTACCCATTGCAATGAAAGTGACACAATGGAAGAGTGGAAATTTGGACGCTGGACGTGGTAAGTCGGTACGAAATGTGGTATACTGATTGGAAGGTGAATGGAATGGATACCGTCAGTGGTAATGCATTGATTTCGGACTTTCTGTGAACTCTAATGCTTGGCAGTTTGGCTGAACTGCTCTTTGTGCCCTTCCAGCGCGGCTTGCCACTGCTTGTTGTGAGAAGTATACGGCTCATGGTTGACTTGAGTTGACTGATACTGAGCGACGTCCGGGTCGGAGGGGCAGTGGTTTTCTAGAAGGTTACTTCGACCTCAGGACTCTGGACAGAAGAAAGACTCTTGGAAAGGCTCATGAAAGCCTGCTTGTTGAATCCATGTCAAGCCGGCGGACAAACAGGCCCCACCTATTCCCATACGAGATGGATGCGGGCACACAGGAAATCCATGGCAAGCATGACAGAACGGAGCACTCGGTCAATAAGTGGTGTCTTGAGGATGGTGGGGTTGTCAGATCTCCGAGATGGGTACAGTGTACTCTATTATAACATGGATTATAACAGACATTCACAATCACGTTAATGTGATGTTCAAGAGATCTCTAAGTGTCTCGTATAAGACTATATAAGACTAGCAACGAAAGGACTTCCTAAAGCATCTATATGGAATTTAATGAATACATTCAACGAATAACTCGTTGTTATTTGCCTCTAAGAACGGAGAAATCTAAATTCACACCCGAGAGTCCAACGACGAGATTCACCCAAAGACCGCCTTACCAATCAAGTAAACAAAGGAATCCCGAAGCAAAGCATTTCCCCGAGAGTTGTGCATGGCGTGCATTATTACGTTGCCTCGAGCTCCATACCTCTTCTCATACTCGCCAGGAGGTGACTTAGAGCTCTTACCATAACGCCGCTCTTTTGGCAATAACCATAGGTACATATGGGTGTCTGTCCATGAGTACTCTCCTCGCAGATCCTCGCACATCCCCAAGGCGTCCAGTCCTTGTTATCGAGCACCTGAAGTCATTGCGCACACACCCTTAACCGAGCCATCCGCACACCCTCGCGCGTCGGTGGTGGCCTCTCTCACTGCAGCATCGAACCTTCGATATTCCACAACAACAACACCAACAACAACATAATCGTCACTGTTAATTGCTCACAAATCGCCGACGCAAACTCCAATACCGAACCACCACAGTTTCTCCGGCGAATGAACGCAATGCAGCCAACTCTGGCCCCTGCGCCTCCACACTCCGCTCAGGTAAGCATTGGTGTGCCATGCGCCTGCATCCTCTGCTGACTCAGGCTGCTTAACAGGATATCCACGCAGACAATGGTACGTACGAAGGCAGGCAAAGGCAGGCAGAGGCAGGCAAAGACGCAGACGATGGATCGAGGAAGAACACAGTCTCCGAGTCTCCAGTCTCCCAGTCTCCCAGTCCCTCAATTGCCGCTCTCTAAAAATACCAGCCTTACCCTCCCAGAACCTCCGCGCCCTCCCCCAAAGCACCCCCCCATCCATCCTTCGACTTACTACTCACCTCCTGCATAAACCCAACCACCTCCCCCCTCTTCCTTCTCTCTATCCCCTCTGCTGTGTCGCCCAACTGCTGACATGATCTCGCGCCTGTCCCCAGACCTAAGAGCCCAGCTCGCAGCCGTCATTAACACTCCACACAACCCACACCAAGTGCAGCACCTCCAACCTCCTCAGCAGCACCTCACCCATGGCTACAACGACGTGGCCTCCAGCGCCACAAGCCCTCACAATATCGATCCCGCCATTGCTGGAGCGTCGCACGCCCACCACGCCCTCGACATGATGAGCGGCAGCGCCGGCGGAGATAGCGGCGACGACAATGGCGACGGGCGCAAGGGCGGAAAACGCGAGCTCTCGCAGTCGAAGCGCGCGGCGCAGAATCGCGCAGCCCAGGTACGTCGTGGAATTTCGTTTTCGTCGAGTTTCGAGCTCCGGCAGAGGTTTGCGCGAGATGGAGAGAGCGGTCTGAGGCTTCTGAGATCTTTTGACGTTCGCGCGACCCAGTTCCTGCTTTGTCAACTCTTATGGCATCACCATCCAACAGCAGCTTACGTAAACCATCACCACGCATCTCACTCTCCAATCGAGTCTCTCCATCAATATGTCTTCATCAAGCTGCTCAGAATATTCAATTACTTGCTATCAAACCATGACTATTGCCCTGCTAACCATCTCCCACAGCGCGCCTTCCGTCATCGCAAAGAGGCGTACATAAAAAAGCTCGAAGATCAGGTCCGCGAACTCCACGCCCTCGAAGACAACTACAAAGTCATCCAAAACGAGAACTATTCCCTCCGCGACTATATCCTCCAACTCCAAAGGCGACTCCTCGAATCACAAGGCGATTACCCACAACCACCTCCTGCCGTCAGTGTCCTCCTGAACCACCAGCACCAGGAGCAGATGCAACGACGAGGATTGGGCGAGGCACCAGCGCCGAGCATGGTGCCGACGGCAAGCATGGGCCAGGACCAGGCGAGCCAGCTGCAGAACCAGATGCAGCCGCTGCAGGCACAACTACAAGCGAGTGCCGCGCAGGCAGTCGCGGATCTGAGGGAGAGCGCGGCGAAGCAGAGACAGGCCCAGGAGGAATATCTGGCCCGAGGAACCTACAAGGGAGACGAGGGCGGCAATGCGGAGGACGAGCTGACGAGGCAACTGCAGGCTGGTGCGGATGGGCTGCCTTCGATGCAAGGGATGTGAGCGATGCTCTTTGTCTCCGGCTCGGCACCGGCTCTGGCCTCCCTCCGCTGGCTCGTCCGTCCGGGACCCTGAGCAATTAGCTGATGCGTTACTCTCACTTTTCTTTGCTTCTTCTGATCACATGGCGTTATACACCGATTCGCCAGCCGCGGTGCCTGTTGCTGCAACGGCGGCTGCGCGGCGCTGGCCTGGATCGGCTCGGGACCTCGAGGTCGGGAAACTGGAGTTAGACCTGCTTTGCGTTTGACCTTTCTACTTGATATACTTCACAGGTGCTATTATGGCTCCTTGGTGGCGGCGGGTGTACGGCGTTCGCTTTTACGCTGCACGGGTTATGATAAGGATTCTCGTCCTTGGTGGTGGTTGGCACTGCAGGAGAGGAGGAAGGCGGGAGACTGGGGGAAGGCTATGGCATAAATGTATGATATAGAATCCAACAACGTTCTTGATCATTAACGCTCGGCCCTATCGTGTACGTCTCTGACTTCTGACCACAAAGCGGGGATTTTAACAGTTGGCCCCTTGCCTCATGTGCCTTCTAGCCCGGGGCGGCGGTTTCGACAGATGGAAGTCGGACGCTGCAGATGTGCGCTGCTGGGTTCTGGGGACGGGATACATAGCGTCCAACTACAGATGCGAAGAGAGATACGAGACTCTGGACGAAGGGTCGGACACGCATTAGCATTCCTGCGCGCCTCTGGCCGAACAGCAGCACTCGAGCCCACCGAGCTATCCTCGAATGGAGCTGGGACGCATGGCATGGCATGGCATGAATCGCCAACGACTCTTGGGTGTGCGAGGGCTCCCACCGACGACGACGACGGAGGGTCTCACTCACTCGCCGCACCGGAATGGCGACGTGGGAACTGTTGAATAAAGAGGTGGGTGCCTGTCTGTAGGCACCGGGGGATTCTCAGTTTGGAGAATTGATGAGAACCCCCATGCGCATGCATGGAAGATTCTTTGCATTCACACAGGCCTTTGAGCCTTTGTTTTAGGCCCTCTATATTATGAGAGGCCTGCTCTAGATTGGATAGTTTTACAATCAAGCAATTCATATCATTCATTTCTACAGGAACAGCAACAGCAAGAGCGAGGACTTGCCGGACAGTGTAGGTTCTGCCTCCCGGGATTGTGTGGCGCCGAACTGGTGAGGCGGACGCTGATGCGGGTTGCCGTGAAGGCGTTGAGGGAATGGTCGTGTTCGGAAGAGACTCGGTGGGGAAGAGGAGGTGGGAGATGAAGGGAGGGTTTATAGCTGGATATGAGGGCGAAGGGGTGCACGTGGGAGTTATGCAGAGGAGCTGGCTGGAGATGGTGGGGTCAGGGTGTGGAGGTGTGGAGACGTCTAGATCCGCGAGGGTGGTAGGGAGACGGAGAGGAGGGCCTTGCAGGGCTGAAGAACGGGTGTTGGTGGGATGGTGCAGTTCTGACGTGCTGGGTGGTAAGTGTCTCCTTCTCTCCTTGAGTCCTCCCGCACTGCTCACAGCTCCCAAAGTGGAGTTTTAGTCAGTCCGTCGAAAAGCAGCGGTGGAGCGAAGACGAGAAGCACCATGTGCGAAGGGGCCATGGCCAGGCGCGTATAGCACGAGAGAAATGTAAGCAAAATGCATCCTGCTGTCAACAAGCTTGCAGCCTCATGATGCTCTTCACTGTCCGATATCTTGTGATTACTGGATCTCTTGTCCCTGTCTAGTCTCTTCCGTTGGGTTAGCATCAATCTTTTCTTCTTCCACAGGATAGAGGGGCTTCGTGGAGAAGGCGATATCAGAAAACTTTTGTGCAAGACTGACGTCTAAGCTCCATGCTTCTCCTCGCTGGATGGTCATCCATTGCTCTTGCAACTCTCGCTATAGCTGCGATGCAATGCCACTTTAAATCATTTTATCTATGTGCTGAGAAGAATGCTGACTTCCGAGACGGCAAAAGGAAATTTGCTCAGGCTCCGAGATAATGGTTATTTCCATCCACCGATTTTTCTCATTGCACGTCTGCGACTTTCCCTTGTCTTCTTCGCCCTCCATCTCAATATGTCTTGGCTGAGAAGTGTAAATAAAAGCCACGAACGGAGCCTTCAGGTAGGACTCTTCCAAAGTTGTGAGTCCTTAGTCGAAATGCAAACTATGTTGGCAGAGAGAGGAGAGTCCTGTGCTAAAAACACCTTTTGAGATTTGGCTTGAAAATGACTGCACGTTGTGTGATTTGAGAAGATAGCTGAGAAGCAAAAGAGGCGAACGCGAGGAACTGTAGAGATGTCTGGTGAGAGATGAGAGGCAGGGGAACGGAGATGGAGTGACGAGAAAATTCAGCAGTGAGAAAATCCCAAGTGACTGGTATGAGATAGGGTGACGAGGAGAGACCGAACATTCTCTCTCAGACCGATTTTGACCATCGACACGCACTACACTGAGGGCGTAGCATCAGAAAGATATATCCTAATTAGTTTTTAAAATGTTAAGATAATAATAATGCTAATAATGAAGAAGGAAGAGAAAAAAAATCGAAACGTGGGCGAAGTTTTATCTTGCATGGTCGCTTGCCTCTCCCACTTCCACCGTGATTAGCCCTCTTTTGTGACATAGCAAGACATATAAACTGCTGGAACCTCCCAACCGCATGAGGCCGTGAGGATCAGCGAAGGCTGACTGGTGGAACTAACTCCAATACTCATAATTTTGTGAGGCTGTGAGCCCGCCAGGATTTGCGTAACTGCTGAGAAGAAGGAGAGACAGGACAGCCCTGACCGACGTAGTTCTTGCAGGTGCTTGAAAAGACTGGGTGATTCGTATTATAGTATCAAGGTCTCGAACTTACTAGACTTGCTACTTTGATTAGTAGCACCGGGATTTTCTGCCATATCCTACCCTCTTAAGTCGATGATTTGTCGTACATATTTCCGCAAGGCAAGGTAGGAGTTGTCTTGTTCTGAACCGCGCCACGAAATGACACTGAAAAACCCACAAATCATCCACCAGTCAAGCTCTTTTTCTCCGCAGACATTCGAGACTCAGGGGGGGACTCGAGCAGCGAGGTGGATTTGAAGTTCGCGGATTCCGAAGAGATGAGAACGCATGACAGCAGGAAGAAAGGACACAGTGACAAGAGCACATCAGTAAGAAGAATGAAAGATAAAACGGGCGGTCGAGAAACCGAATGCTGCCAGTTGAGCTCGAGACCTGCTTGAACGCTACCTCTTTGGCTCGTGAACAGGGACCGAGTACACTGCGTATTTCAGACATAGCTTCAAACACAGAAGCGGGACAATGTCGGATCCTATATACTCCACGTCTTGAAAACTTGCTGCAGCAGGGCCGGACTCAGAGCCTGGGGGCAAGAGGAGGGAGGGTAGCTGTCGACAAAAAGGAAGAAATCGTATTAGAACTGGCCCAAATGTGACCCGCCGGATTTTAAGGGATGTTCTAATGCTCCCGCCGTCATAGCTAATCTGATGCTCACCCAAGATCCGTGCGTATCAGGATCATCTATTACAGGATACAGCAACTCAACATCTGAGAAACCAATAGGAAAGGTGAGCCCCGTGCTCCCGTCCCCTGCGAATTCTGCAAATATAAAAGGAGTAGGAGGAAGCACAGTCCATGACAAAACCAAGGAGCAAAGGGACCTTCTTTTCAAAGATAGCACGCTGTGCCACACACTGTGCAGGACGGATTGACGAGGATAACTCCCTGGAGGGAACTGGTGCCTTGGGAATCCTAAGGTTGATTTGAAGAAGAGAGACTGGCAAGAGGGGCAGCGACGACAAAGGCTGTGGTGACAGAAATGGAGTCGTGGCGACGAATGACGAAGTAGTGGTGGCGAGATAATCGGCAAATGGAGAGGAATACGACTTGCACCAGCATGCATTTCTCTCGTAGACTGAAATACGAAGTAAGTGGCAGAAGACACAGTTGACATTCGTCAGTCATGTGGTTTTTTGCTTCTGGCTTTTCGGCTTCATTGCCGTTGGCCAAGAAGAAAATAGTGAAAGCTGCGGCTTTATAGTAGATCAAGGACGGAGTTTGAAATGGAAAAGCTCAACATGGAGAACATGCAAATCCAGCACATGCAACTCTGGAGCTCCGCAATCCATCTCTTCTTGTCGCCCTCTGCCTCACAGCCTTCACTCGCCACCCCACATAAGATACAAGACGTGCATATGAATCTTTTCGTTTATAAAGTTCAATAGACAGTATGAGTGTATGATGGAAACCCTAAAACGCCAAATACCATACGTAACGCGAACAACGAAAAAGCTATTTCAGGCTATGCTTGCCAAGCAAAACACATGATGATGTCTCCTCAGTCCTGGCACTTGCACAGGACCTACACCGATGACATCCCATCCCCTCTCCTCTATCTCATCCATCTCGCCCCCTTAGCACCGCCCGCAACATTGCCTCCGACCACATTATGTCACCCGCATGCTTCCACATCCATTTCCCATAGCCACTGCTACAGCCTCTGCCGCAACCGCTCTCCACCCACGCCAAAACAATCTAACAGCACTTCCCCCCACCGCCACTGGTCTGCGCCACATCCACCCCCTTATTCTCCTCCGTCTTCGCACTGTCCACTATCCGTCTCTTGATGTCGGCCGCGAGACTGAAGAACGCCTTCTCCACATTGATGTTCGCCTTCGCGCTGACCTCCAAGAAGGGGATGCCCAGCTCGTCCGCGAGCGCCTGGCCCTGCTCCGTGGACACCACGCGCTTGTCCTCCCAGTCGCACTTGTTGCCGATGAGGATCTTGTTCACGCCCTCGGTGGCGTGCTGCTCGACGTTGGAGAACCAGGTGCGGATATCTGTCACATGTCACGTTAGCTCTCATTCTTCATCTCCCTGGATTCAGAGCCATGCACCAGGGGCCCTGGCTCGAAGTGCACGACCAGTAGAGGCTACAAGGTGATAACGTACTGTTGAAGCTGCGCTCATCCGTGACATCGTAGACCAACAGTATCCCCATCGCGCCCCTGTAATACGCCGTCGTGATCGTCCTGAACCTCTCCTGTCCCGCCGTATCCCAGATCTGCAGCTTCACGCGCTTGCCGTCGAGCTCGATCGTGCGGATCTTGAAGTCGATGCCGATCGTCGTGATGAAGGAGGGCGTGAAGGAGTCCTCGCTGAAGCGCAGCAGGCAGCAGGACTTGCCGACGCCGGAATCGCCAATGAGGAGGAGCTTGATCTGTGGCAGCACGTCAGCCACGCCACGGGATGAGGACGCACAGCAGGCAGGGAAGGACAGGGGCCATGGCGGCGCAGAGCACACGTACGAGGAAATCATAGTTGCGAGTCCCAGCCATCGTGGCGGCTGTGTGGGGAGGAGCTTCGAGGGATAAGCAGCGCGAGCGCGGACGGTGGCCTTGGTGGGTGTAGTGGAAGTCGAGGGAAACGAGGTTGTTGTGGGGTCGTCAGATTGCGCGGCTCGAACTTGGCAGATGCAGAGATGGTGAATCGTCTTCGTAGAATCGTCGGCGCTGCGGGGAGAAGAAGCAATGCAGAGATTTGCCGCGAGATGCTGATGGCTGTATGGTGGCGACGACAGACAGGAGCAGGCAAATCAATCAGGGTGGTGGTTGCCGGTGACGATAAAGTTGTCCGGGGTCGAGGAGCGCTGGCGGCAGAAGCGCCTGTGAGGCACGCTCAGCGCGGTTCACTTCGCTTCTGAAAACCAGCATTTGGTAGGCAGACTAAGGCATCAGGAATTAGAGACAGCGAAAGCACTCGCTCCCAGGGGTTGTAGATGGATTTTATCGGAATAAATTATAATAATCGGATTATATGGAGTTTTATGGCAAAATTGCTGTCTTTGTTATAATGGCGTTCATTCATTCACTACGAATAAATCTCACAAATATCTGGGAAAGCAGTGGTCATGCTGCTCGGTGGGATGCTTTGAGCCTCAATTCGTTTGGAGGGGTAGGTATATGGCACTCTGGCTACTATGTCCAATCAATTCGACAGCCACTTCCCGTAAGCCCATCTAATGCGTTCTACGACCTTTAGCTGCCTTTGGATACCGATGGAGATATCTCCGAGTTCGTTCACATCCTCCAGGAACTCCCTTTCGATCTCTCCAGGGAACAACCTCGCCGCTCTTTCTCGTAATACATGGACTTCACAGAGAAGTAATCCATGGTCCTTATATGATAGCATGCCATTTGGCAGTGGTTTCGAGATGGTCAATATCCGATCGATGTTTCGAAGTACTCTGATCATCCGGCCTGCTCTCCGGCCGTGCTTTTGACCCCTCCTGCTTCCAAAAATACCATTGATATAACGGTTAACACCTACGATGACAAGGATACCAGGCGTCAGACCAATAAAGCCGAAAACAAGTTCCTGGCTCTTCAGCAATGCGTCAATACCGCTCAAGGCAACTTCAACGTCGACCTTGGTCTTTTGAACCTGGATAAGTAAGGTTCTGACTAGGTCGCCCCTGACAGTGCCGATGAATGGCTGTCGTAAGTCTTTCTCGTATGCTCTCAGAACAGGGGTTAAATCGCCTTCTTTGACCTTGGCTCTGATATCTGCGATTTGGGCGTCGCTCAGACTGGTAGCCATTCCCGCAGATCCAGGGTTATCAATAGCAAAATCAACCACCATGCGCTCCAGGCTATCACGGTCGCCCTTGAGACTTTGCTTGCTCATGATTGCAACTTCGCCGTCTTCGTCATGGCGGATAGTCTTGATAATCTTCTTGCTGGGATCGACGACCCAATTCATCCAAAAGTCTTGCACAGTGGCACCGAAGTCTCTGATCCACTCGATTATCGTCGCCTTCCTATTAAATATTATCCGTAGCAAGGTGGTCGAAGAGAGCAATAGTGCAGTAGCCGGTAGCCAATATCGTGTAAGCCTGGAAGGACGTCCATATTGAGATTTTATGCGTTTTTGGGTCTTGATATGCTCCGGGATATGAGTATTAAGGATAAGTTGGAGTCGTCGGGATAATTTTGCTGGTCTAGTTGACGGTTCACCCATACTGCGTGATGAAATCTCCGGATCGTGCTCCACACTTGCAAAGACTGTATCTTCGAATTCCGATACACCGGTTTCCAAGGCAGTAACGTTGCGAAGCACGGTGTCCATTAGGGCAACGCTTCGCTCGACAACACCCTTCCATTCATGTATGTCAAGCCCTTGGCCCTTCGCGATGTCCTCATCAATGTCGAAACTGAGTCCTTCATCCATCAATACTCCAAGACCGCTTGCACTCATTTCTCGTAATCTTCGCAGCCCAGCCTGCTTCCGTCGTGCTTCTGACCGAGCTTTTGCCAGTGGAGAAAACACTCTCGCCTGGATATCCATGATCGATCGTTCACGGATGCTGTCCTGAACCAGCCCATAAAATGCCTTCCATTGTCCAGTCAGGCTCGTGCCAATCCTGGCTGCAGAAATAGCGTCTTCTGGCGCTTGCCGAAGCCTAGCAAACCTTTCTGTCGAATCCTTATAAATGTCTTTCGTCCAGTACCAGAATCGTAGAGGGGCTGTTTGCACCGTGTAGATTGCCGTATATGTGTATGAGCCGAGAACCTCGTCCCAGTACCAGATGTCATTGCTTAAAGGTATCGTTTGTTCTAAAATGGTGTTCAATAAGAGACCGTAGGTCTGGACAGTCGCCTTGCTGATGAGAAGCCATTCGAGCTCTTTCTCATATGGGCTTTTCGCATGTTCTAAGATGGTGGCATCGTCTTCCGACAAGCCAGCTTGGTCTAATAATGTGGAGATTCTCCATGCCGAAAGAAGGGCTTTCGAGGACGAGGTCGTCGAAAATGCTTTGATCAATGCCTGTAGTTCGTCAATTCGTGCTGGAGGAGTGACGGCTGCAATGGGCTGCTCAGATTCGGATTGGCCAGAGAGAGTCCTATAGGTAAGGATGGGCGAGGAGGTCGTCGATCTGATGTGCGCGAGCTGCAGTCTATCCAACTGCGAGTCAACGCGTCGGACCTGACTTTTTTTGGCCGTTAGCAGTTGTAGATGCTACCAAGGAGGTTTCCTCTTACTCTGCGACTATAGACATCGCGTTGCAGCTAGATCGTGCAGCGACAGAATATGGGTGCTGTTGTGGACCGAGGATGTCCGAATCTGTAGATTTTGTTTACATGACAGCCGGGATCTGTGTGCGTGATGACGTTGCAGGGTCCGAGAAAAGTTCAAGTTCGGGAGCTCAGCATAATCAAGATCACCACCTCACAGTCGTTGGAGATCACAAAACAAAGCATTTCATCATGTATCCACACAGCATTGTATCAATCCAGCCACTGCTATATACAGTCTACAGCCAAGAAATGTGAATAGCTTCAACTGTATGTGCAGGCAGTTCTGTACTAGTTCAACCGACCTTCCCAAAGGCTGAACACCTATGCATATACATACTGTAAAGCATCTCGGAAAGCGGATCAAGACCAAGATGCCGACGACAGATCAAAGAGAAAGAGATACGATATCTCCTTTTTGCCAGGAATAATAATGCCGAGGATTCAGGAATCGAACGTTCAGCCAGGGAAATGCACAGATAGTATGTAGCAAAGCCCGAGACATATGCTCTCATCTCATGGCGCCAGACAAAGCAGACAAGGGAGACAAAGCAGACACGCCACAGACATGTGGTGATGCTCTGGAGTGACTGGAATGCGCACCCCTTTTTTTCTCAGAGGGCCATGTTGCCCTGCCCTGCCCTGCGGGATCTGCCCCGAATCCGAATCCGAATACGATACCTCTTCATCACGTGGCGATAGTGCGATAGTGCGATAGTGCGATAGTGCGATAATGCTTCCCGCATGGTGCTTCCCACGGCTTCTGGAGCATCCGACGCCAGAAATCGAGGAATTGACTGGACAATAATCTCGAATAATCTCCCCATCGCACCATGCGCTAATCCCAACATAGCCGTTCCTGAATCGCCCCCGTACGAATAATCGTCCTGTCGCTGGCCGGCCTCCTAATCAACCTATCACCAGTCACGGACAGCTGTGCATGTATATCATATATACTACTACTCTTTCTCCTACTTCACTTCACAACTCCCCCCCAAATCTTGGTTGCGACATCACCATCATTCTTTTTCTGTTCTGTCGTCTGTGCCTGTCGCGATCATGTAAGTTACACTCCCGCGACGAAGGATTGATGGCCGCCGAAAAGAAAATTATCATACCGGGAATTGGCTCTGACTGACTGTGTCTCCAGGAATTCAGCAATCGCCTACAACACGACGAACACATACTGGGACCAGTACAACGAGATCAGCGAGTATAATGGAATCACATTGAACGTGTTTGAGCGCCTCTGGGCTGTATGTTGCTCTTGATCCCATATCCAGCGCTTTCGGCCCCTAATGTGCCTCCCAGGCTTGGTACGCATACATGCAAAACGATGTCCTCGCGACAGGAATCATGTCCTTCGTGATGCACGAGGTCGTCTACTTTGGCCGCTCATTACCCTGGATCATCATCGATCGCATGCCATACTTCAACAAATACAAGATCCAACCGGTACGACATCTCCGCTCCCTTCAAACCCCCCTACCATGCTGATGAGACTACCAGAACAAAATCCCAACTTTCAAGGAACAATGGGACTGCACGAAGCTCGTCCTCCTCTCCCACTTCACCGTCGAACTCCCACAAATCTGGGTCTTCCACCCAATGGCTATCTACTTCGGCATGGATACTGGCGTCCCGTTTCCCCCCCTCTGGAAGATGGCCTTTCACATCGCCATCTTCTTCGTCATCGAGGACGCCTGGCATTACTGGACGCATCGCGCCATGCACTGGGGCCCTCTCTATCGCGGCATCCACAAGATCCACCACCAATACTCGGCCCCCTTCGGCCTCGCAGCCGAATACGCCTCTCCAATTGAAGTCATGGTCCTCGGCGCCGGCACAGTCCTCGGCCCCGTCGTGTGGTGCGCCATCACCGGCGACCTGCACATCATCACCATGTACCTCTGGATCGTCTTCCGTCTCTTCCAGGCCATCGATGCGCACTCCGGATACGACTTCCCATGGTCCCTCCACCACTTCTTCCCCGTCTGGGCCGGCGCCGAGCATCACGATGTCCACCACGAGCGCTTCATCGGCAACTATGCTAGCAGCTTCAGATGGTGGGATTACTGTCTTGATACCGAGGCTGGCCCAGAGGCTGCCAAGGCAAGACGTGAGAGGAAGTTGGCAAAGGAGTCCAAGAAGGCAAAGAAGGCACAGTAAGCGCTTATTTGCGGGTTGGACACTGAGTCTCTCATCTTGGACACTGAGTCTCTCGGCATGTGCAACGAGATGAGATGCGGCGGATTGGAGACAGCTGCAAGACGAGCAGCTGAGGAGTGTTTGATGTTCGCGATTGATGCATAGTGTGCGGATATTCAAGAGAAGCGCGGGCGTTCGCTCATGGCTACGACAGACACAGATTGGCGTTCGGAATCGATGAGGGGTTTGCATAGAGGGCCCTAGGTCGGGTGGAGGTGCAGAGGCCGGCGAGCTGATGATACGAGTACAGCTTTTAATAACCCATTTCATGTACAAACAACCCCTTCACGGGATAGACGGGCATATACCTATAATACAAAAACACAAACCTTACATGTTACAAATACCTCTTGCATTGTGCTTCTCTACAGCGGTGATTAACAGTAACATAGTCCCCTAAGGTCCCTCCCCCTGCCACCCCGTCTCCCTCAGCCTCCCACCCTACTTGCAGCACTCGCCGGCGGCCTTGGCAGCCCTATCCGCCAGCTCCGACACGCTCCCGCCCTCCTCGAGCCGCTGGCCCGCCGCCACCGGCTCGGGCGGCAGCTCGCCGAGCGCGCGCGCCCGCTCGTCGCAGAAGGCCGCCATCTGGGTGTCGAGCATGGAGAGGCCCGGCGGCTGGTGCGTGGTCCAGCGCACGAAGGTGGTGTTGTAGACCTGGTGGGCGATTGCGTCAGCAGAGCACGCATCGAGCGGAGAAAGCACGGGCGAGATGGCAGGGGAGGGGGGGCGGAGGTCATACGTTCGACCACTCCGGGTGGTGCTTCAGCTTGGCGGCCTCGCCGGCAACGGCGTTCATGAACTCCCACGTCTTCTGGAATGTCTTGAACTTGAACTCGCGCTCGACGCCGTTGTTCTTCAGCGTGAGGTTCCAGCGGCCGCCGCCGGATTGGAGGAGGGGGGACAGCGCGGCCTTGACCATGGCGCTGTCGGAGTCGGTGGTGATCTTGACGGTGGTGATGGTGGACATTGTGCGGTGGTGGTAGTACAGATATGGGAGTCTTGATGGTGTTCTTGAGAGATGGAGGGCGGGTGAGAGGAGGGATGGAGGGGGGGAGGGGAGTCTCATGGCTGGCTGACAATGTGGTTGTGTGAGGTTGAGATCATAGATGACGAGGTTTGAGGTTTGAACCGTTGGATGGAGGAAGTGGTTCGAAAGCGCAACGAGACGGTTTCTGCGTACAGTCGAAAACGATAAGTTATAAAGCTGCACAGCCTTTGGCAAGATCCTATCGTCCCATGTCTGTTCCTAGACTTCCATATCTATGCCTCAACTTCCATATCAACCCTTCTCTCCGAGGTCTCCGTTGACGTTGTTGACGTGCCCATGCTGCTATGCATGATGAGATGAAGGTTGACATGTCATCACGTGACATTCATTACGTGACATATCCATATCCTTTGAAGCATTCAAAAAACTCCTCAGCTTAAAGACACTTATATCATATCAATATCAATATTAATATTAATATTCATTCCCTCCCGGACTCAGTCTCTCCCATTCCCACTCCCAATCTCCCTAAATGGCGACCTTGAAGCCCAGCACACGACGTGCATCTGCATCGGAATCTGCAGTACAGACAGTACATACAGACAGTACATCTCCCCAACTACAAGCTGCCAAAATCAACCCCTCCACCCCCACCGCTCGCTTAAGACTCCGTCCCGTCCTCGCCCAACCTACCCGCCGCAAGCTGAAGCTCAGCTCATCAAAACAAAACAGCAGCAATAATACAGAGGAGCGCAGCGTCATATCCCACTTTCTTCATTTCGAGAATCTGCTTCATCCCCCTTTGCCTTCGCTGATACCGGTTCGAGCTTTGCAAGATGTCGTGGCAAGGTAGGCTACTTTCTTTCCTTTGATGGATGATGGATGGGCAGCGTGAGCGGAGAGGGGAGAGAGGGGAGGGGGACGGGAGGTACCCCGCGATTATGGATGTGGCTGACGTAGGGTGAACAGCATATGTTGATACTAGGTACCTACATACACCTACCTCCTGGATGCGACAACGCACGATGCGATAGGACGATGAGGTCGAGATGGAGAGGGATGAGGGATGAACGCTGATGTTGGAGATAGCTTGGTGGGCTCCGGCCACGCCGACAAGGCCGCCATTGTCAGCGCTGCTGGCGACAGTGTCTGGGCCAAGAGTGCCAACTTCGATGTGCGTTCAGGCCCCGTGTCTCGAGCTTCCCCATGCCCCAGAGCCGCTCTTCGTCGCAGCAACTAGAGCTTGCATGCGCGATCGAAGAGCTAGGGAGACAGTAGAGCTGACAGGGAATAGCTGAGCCCGGCCGAGATGAAGGCGATTGTTGCGGCGCTGAATGGTGGCGAGGCGGCGGATAAACTGTGGACTGATGGACTGCATGTTGCGGGCGAGAGATATGTTGTTTTCAAGGTCGAGGGACGGAGTATTTACGGACGCAAGGTACATATCCCTCCCTATCCCCTCTATCCCATCGCCCCGTCCATCTCGCCAGTCCTCTTCCTCGTCGACCTCGCCCGTGCAGTTTCGGAGGCTATATTCGAGCTTCGAATCGCCTGAGCTTTTTTTGATCTTACTGAGGAGGCACCAAGACACGTCTCTTCAGCCCGACAGACTTGGACAGAAAACTGACATCCTCCCCCCAGGGCAAAGAAGGCATCGTGATCGCGAAAACCACGCAAGCGATCCTGATCGCGCACTACGGCGAGACCGTGATCGCCGGCAACGCTGCCACGACCGTCGAGCAGCTGGCCGACTACCTCGTAAAGCTCGGCTATTAGAGGACCCTTACGATACGATGCGTACGACCGGATGGGATGGGATGGGATGAGATGAGACGAGAAGGAATCTTTTGTTGATGCATTTGCGGACCGCGTTGGGACCTTTGGCTTGGGATGGGCAATACAAGGGAAGGGGGGGAGGATACTTTGCGCGTATGGAGAGGAGGACCGGGGGATGGATAGATATCAGTGAATGGATGGAGATATCTGCTGGGGATGGCGCTTTTGTCTTCTGAGTTGCTTCGATCGTGTTGCGTTGTGCTGTGCATTCCTGCCCATCTCGACCGGCGATTCTCGTTTTGTTTACTTTTGTATTCTCGCTTTGGTAAGTTGCTGTGGATGGATATTTGAGGGCCTGAGACCAAGACCAACCCCCTAAACTCCGTACGAATCCACAGTTTGGAGACTAAGGTGTGCAGGTCGACTTGAGAAGGGCGGGCCATCTAGGAGGAAAGGTTATTATAATGGCTCGCTCACGGCGGCGGTGGGTGGCTTGTCTCGTGGTGTAAGCTGAGACTTGTCCTTACGGAATGGGCCGAGGATGTCAGAAGTGGATGAAATAGACAAGCGATGGACGTTCTGAATTCCTTTCAGGTGGAAGGTGATCAATGGTCACTTAATATTGATCTTACTTTGACCACCAGATTACTCTACTTCTCTACTGTTCGTACGTACCTAGCAATCCAGATCGAAGACGGTGTCAGAATACTAATTCCTGCAACAGTGAGAAGCTAGAAATAGCAGTTTAAATGCCAGCATTCATTTCTCAACTTAGTGCCTGCCAATCAGAACTTCTTCAGGATCAAGAATAGCTGTTTGCTTCTCACAGAAGAGCGAGGCTGCTCACCTCGCTGCGCGTGTCGAGAGGATTTAAGGGACTGGGATCGCAAAGATTCCTGTAATCATAAGCGACAAGACAGTGGTCGATGTTCGCCATGTCAGAGTCAGACGAAGAAAGACCCTGCGATGGGCGGGAGAGGAGATGAGCAGTGAGCTTTAGAGCCCCCATCCCATGCTCAGACGCCTTTTCCTTGTCTGCAGAAAGGCGGATGGGAAACTTTTCTCCGCCGTCAACGATCCAGGGTACTGATGCTGCGTTGTACGTACTGTAGTTGTACGGCGCACATACCTCTCTCTCATCAGACTCCGAGTAAACGGAACTGAGGACATCCGAAATGCTGCTCAAAGCGCGCTGCTCCTCCTTCTCCAATCTCCGGGAATACAAAAACAAAGAACAAAAACAACAACAATGGGGCGAAGCCGCAGCACCAGATCATTCCAAATGCCCTTCCAAAAATTGTTTCACGGATTTAGATTTGGGATTCCTAAAAGACGACGGCCTGGCCCAATGCCGGCCGGAGAGGACTCGTTCCGAAACAAACGTGGCTGATCGCCAACCGCGTCAAGATCATCCTTCCCATTGGTCCCAGCATCTCATCGCATCGCATCATCGCAACTCGCTGTGCCAGGTGTTGCCAAAGTCAAAGCCTAAGTGGCTCGCTTGCGCTTATTGTCTTTTCAAGCGATCGGGGCTGACGGAGCTATTTTGGGCGTCTAAAGCCCGTTGGATTGGATGGCGGGCGGCAGGGATGCGAAATAAAGACGTGCAGGGGAGCGAATGCTAAATGGAGATCATCTCACCTCATCCTTTGATCTCGCCTCCAATAAGGATGAGGGGAGCGGATGATTATTGTGTTTGTGATGGCGGAGAAAGGGATGAAGATGGGAAAGTGAACATCCGAGCGAGGATGCAGATGAAAATGAGATGGCTGAGCAGGGACCCAACAGCAGGGCGACAACACCACGGCAGGGCATATCAAAATAGCTCTCAAGCCCCGATACTGAAGGGGCCGTAAGTAACTCGGCGATCTGGTATATAACCAGGCCTCCGGTCGATGGGGAGATAACTTTTCTCTCCCTCATCAGACAAGCTTCTACAGATACAAAACCTTTCCTACAGTTTCAGTTTCATTTTTTTGTATCTTTCCTAGATTCGATCTTTGGTTCGCATATCATCATCATCATAATCATCATTTAATCACTCCTCACCACACAATCACCAACACCATCAAAATGCATTTCACCACCCCCATTGCCTTTGCCATCCTGGCCGCCACCTCCCTCGCCGCCCCCGCTCCCATCGAGTCCCGCAACACCGCCGCCCCCCTTAGCCTCACCGCGCAACTCACCCTCGCCGACACCGCGGGCGACCGCTTCACGATCCTCTCCAAGAACGAGGATTTCCTGTTCGACTTCAACAAGCCGCGCGGCCTCGCCGGCAAAGGCGGCGACCTCTTCGCCGCGAACCGCAAGACGTTCCCCGCGCTCGTCGGCACCGGCTCCGGCATGGCCGTCGGCTTCCTCAACGCCTGCGGCTTCAACACGCCGCACCTGCACCCGCGCGCGACGGAGCTGCAGGTCGTCACGGCCGGGCGGCTCGTCGTCGAGATGGTGCCGGAGAACGGCGTGCTGGAGAACGGGCGGAGGCGGCTGATCACGAACACGGTGGCCGCGAACCAGATGACGCCCTTCTACCAGGGCAGCGTGCATGCGCAGTTCAACCCGGATTGCGAGCCGGCTACCTTCGTGGCGAGCTTCAACAGCGAGGACTTCGGCGCCGGACAGGTTGTCGAGGAGGTCCTGGCGCTGAGCCAGGAGGTCGTCAAGGCTGCTTTTGGGCAGAGTGTCGATGGTGCCGATATTGATAAGTTCAAGGGCGCTGTTCCTGCTTCTATCGCGCTTGGTGTCGAGGCGTGTCTCGCCAAGTGTGGTATTGCGAAGAGATAGACTGTTGTGAGAGAGGGACACTATGGGGGCGCTGATGGGTGGTTGAATCGTGGGATTGGGTGGGATGTGTTTAATGCATGCATTGGGATGGCGTTTTTAGACTTGACTTGGCTTGACCTGCTTTCTTGGTTGATTTTTGGATATAGCGTTCTATTTCCAGTCGTTACTATTACAATCTATATTCTTCACTTGCACTCCTGAGTCCTGATGCTAAGTCCTGATTCCTGATTCCTGATTCCTGACTCATCGCTCTCTTATTGCTGTAAACTCATTCGCAATTTGCCAACGCCAGGCCCGCACAACAATGCAGAGGCGCCGAACACCCTGAAATATTCTCGTATCCATTCGACAACTTGAGAATTACCCCAACTAAGTATGCGAATAGCTCTGCACCATGCTTAGAGTTACCTCGGTGACTGGACCGACGAAAGAAAAGTAAGATACCGAGAACTCAACTCATGTGCTTGCTATCATAATTCCGTCTATATGTACAATCCACTATCTTACAAGCCCTGTCCTTGGGATCTACCACAAGATCTCCGCACTGACCTGCGCCTTCTCACCATTCCCAAGCTTCGCCAGCCGCTCCAAGACCTGGCCCTCGAATATCCGCGAGTGCCAGGCCCTCACAAACCGTCTCGCCTCAACCGTATCCTTGAACTTGACAATAAACCTCGGCGGACGCCTCACCTCTTTCTTCTCCCTCCTCTCCCTCCTCTGCCCACCCACCCTCTCCCCCTCTTCCTCCTCCTCCTCCTCCTCTTCCTCCTGCTGCACCCTCTTCGGATCACTCCTCGATCCCAAAAGCACAATATCCTCCTCGCTCCCCTCCAACCTCCACTGCAGATTCCTCTCCTTCCCATCCAACCCAATCGCGACCCCCAGCTCAAACGCACTCATCGTCCCACGATCCAAGCTCAACAACACCAGATTCTCCCCCTGCCGATCCGCCTGCGGCGTAATAAGCGGATGGTACCCGCCCGTCTCGATCATCCTCGCCACCGCCGGCCGATACGGCTTCGTCATGACATGACTGAACAGATACTTCTGGCAGCTCGGCAGGATCGTGAACGCATTGACCAGCGCGCTGACGTCCTCGCCGTCGACGACCATGCCCGGCGGCGGCGGCTGCCTGCTCAGCGGCGACCGCGGCGTCCACCTCTTGCTCAGCGTGTGCAGGCGCGTGATGTTGTCGCGGTAGGCCGCCGCGGCCGCCGCCGTCGAGAAGAGCAGGAAGTAGTGCGACTGCCGCGCGAGCGTCTCGGGGTCCCGCGCGGGGATCACGCGGATGATGCCCGAGGTCCAGCCTTCGATGTGCTCGCCGCGCGGGGAGAGGCGGATGAAGTCGCTGAGCGAGAGGGTGGGCGAGGCGCATTCGATGACGAGGACGGTGGCGGCGAGGCGCTGGCGGAGGGTGTGAGGGTCGATGGCGGGGGAGGTGCGCTTTTGGTGGTCGGGATGGAGGAAGGGTTGTTCCGCCACAGGAGGGGCCAGGGGCTGCCATGGGACACCTTGCTGTAGCCCAAGCGCTGCCGGATCTAGTTCGAGAGGAGGAGTGGTGGAGGTTTCGGGCAGGCTGGGCGAGAGGGCTTCTGTGTGTTCCGGAAAGAGCTCCTCCAGAATGGACTTGGGCTTCTCTTTAGATCGTAGTTGGTCGGTAGGAGATATGGTGTCTCTGACTTCCAGCTGGGGCGGAGCTAGGGACGAGAAATCGGGGGAAGCTGGAACGTCTGTTGCGTCTGTTTTGGTAGACTGCTGTTCCACCTTAGCCGGTACTGCAGGGCAGTCGGCATTTTTGGGCTTATTAACCCCCTTCTTTCGAGGCTGGGCGACGGTGGTCTCCGCAAGAGTGTCGCTCTCCTTGATAGGGTCCGAGCCGAGCCTGGCTGCCCAATGCGTGTCTGGTCTGGCGGTTGCTGCCTCCGTCCTGCGCAGTCTCGAGTGTCGTTTCGTTGTTGAGCCTGTTATTGCTGGCGGCCGTGATGATGAGTCCGCAGCTCCAAGATGTGCTCCGTCTCCCTGCAGTGCTCCAGCCTTCCCATCTCCCACTGCACCTTCAGCTTTTCTAATTTCCCCGGGCACCACCGTCCTTCCGTGGCCTCTCTGATCTCTATCGCCGGTACTCTGCGGCTCCCTGTTCGTGAACACCGAACGAACAACCCCGTTCCATCTCCTGGGCGCCAGCGTCCCCTTCCACTGCCTCGTCGTCCTCACAGGATTCTTAAAACCCCCCTCCCTCAATCTGCTCCCACAACGTTTATAGAGTCCATCTGCCGTCGTATCGCCGCGCCGCACACAATCTCGGAGTGTGCTCGTGCTCGACGTCCGTCGCGGAGGGCGCGCACCCAGGCCTCGTCGAGCTGCCCATGCTGGCGACCAGAACTGCGAGGGCGGCAGTCTCGTCAGCAGCATGAATTTCGGCCGCAGACGAGCACGGCTGCGATTCGACTGGTCACGAAGTGCGGCGAGTCGAGTCGAGCCGAATCGAATCGTTCGTTCGTTCGTTGGCGGTGAGGTAAATAATAAATAATAAATAATGTGGTCGATTGGAGATTGGAGGAACGCCGGCGATAAGCGGCGAAGCGCGGATTAGAGCTGTGAGCGTAAAATTTGGCGAATGAGAATTGCGCTTTGAATTTCCATCTCTGGGAGCGCTCAACAACACGACATAAAAGTCTGTCTGCGCGGCAGATCTGATATCGCAAAAGAGGCGATGGCAGAGTTGCAGAATACGCAGAGATGCGTAGAGGTCAAGATCCGCACGCTGCCAAATACCGAGCGGTCAGACCGAAAAGATGTGTCACGTGTCTTCCTCTCGATGGACACGATCCTCGACTTGAGACTCGAGGCAGGACAGCCGTGTTCGCTGTGGAAGCTTGATGAGGAGGATGCGAGGAGGAGGGAGGCGATCGCGTGGCCGAGCGCGCAGAAGATTAATCGCAATGTGATGCAGATGTTTAAGGGCTTTCAGGATCATTGTGGCTTTAGGTTGGAGGATAGGATTGCGGTGGCGGCTGCTGGACCGCTGGTTACGGCGGATTGTGTGGTGTTGAGGGATATGAGTGGGAGTGCGGCATTGGATGAGAAGGATAGGCCGCATTGGGAGTGGTATTTGGAGGACAAACTGGGTATGTCTTATATTTTATGCTCTACTCGCGTCTTCCATTTTAATTGTCATCGAGCTCTGAAGCTATTCATGATTGTCACTTCTGAGTTTACGAATACAGCACACTGTGGACATCAAGCTAACATGTCGCAGGCCGCGCCGAGTCTATCTTCTCAGATATGCTCTATGAAATCACTCTTAAAGGCCGACGCGCCTTCATCGTCGAGTCCTTCATCGTCGAAGGCCGACCCATCCCCAACAAAATCGCCCATTTCGCCTCCACCTCCCGCGTCAAGATCATCGACGAGCATGATGAAGCTCTGGAGCCAGTCTCAGACGGCCCTCGTCCCAAACTCCACGTCTCGGGCATCGCGGGCGTCGACCAAGCTCTCAAAAAGCTCAACGACTTCCTCGCCGACTTCAACACCGTCGAGAAGACCTCGCCAGACTGGGGCCGCCGCGCCTGCGGCGTCCTCCTCCACGGCGCCAACGGAAGTGGCAAGACTCTGCTCCTGGACAAGATCGCCCAGACCGGGTGGGGCAAGGTATTCCGCATCGAAGCCGACACGAAGCTGCAATCGATCCGCGATGCGTTCAAAGAAGCGCGTCTATCGGCCCCGAGCATCATCGTGGTCGATGACCTCGACACCGTCGTCGCCTCCGAGCCCGGCAAGCCCTCCCCGGCATCCAAGCTCCTCGGCGAGGAAATGGACCGTCTCTCGCTCGACTCCCCCAAAATCATCGTCGCCGCCGCAACCGCAGCCCCCTCCTCCATCCCTCGCCCACTGCGCAAGCGCGGCCGCTTCACCACCGAAATCCTCCTCCCCATCCCCGACGCCGACGCACGGAAGCAGATCCTCCGCTCCTTGGCACCGCAAGACTCCTCCGACGCGCAACGTGCCCTCCTCGACCGTCTGGGCGACCGCACACACGCCTACACCCCCGAAGACCTCGGCCTCCTCCTCGACGAAGCCTGCGCCGTCGCGCGCCGCCGCCGCCGCCACGACGAAGACGAAGGCGTCGGCCGCGCCTCCGAACTCACGCAGCCCGACCTCGACGCGGCGCTGCTCTCCGTGCGGCCCACGGCCATGCACGACGTGACGCTGCAGCCGCCCAAGGTGCGGTGGAGCGAGATCGGCGGGCAGCACGGCATCAAGCAGGCGCTGCGGCGGGCGGTCGAGACGCCGCTGCTGCACCCGGCGCTGCTGCAGCGCCTCGGGGCCGTGCCGAAGAAGGGGCTGCTGCTCTACGGCCCGCCGGGCTGCTCGAAGACGCTCAGCGCGGCGGCCATGGCGACCGAGGCGGGCTTCAACTTCTTCGCCGTCAAGGGCGCCGAGCTGCTCAACATGTACGTGGGCGAGTCGGAGCGCGCGGTGCGGGAGATCTTCGCGCGCGCGCGGGCGGCGGCGCCGGCGATCATCTTCTTCGACGAGATCGAGAGCATCGGGGGCAGGCGCGAGGGGAAGAGCAGCGGGGTCAATGTGCTGACGACGCTGCTGAACGAGATGGATGGGATTGAGACGCTGAAGGGGGTGACGGTGCTCGCGGCGACGAACAAGCCCGAGGCGCTGGACCTGGCGCTGCTGAGGCCGGGACGCTTCGACGAGCTGCTGTACGTCGCGCCGCCGGACTTCGAGGGACGCCGGGAGATCCTGGAGGGGAGGCGGAGGAGGATGGATTGGGATGGTGGGGTTGATACTGCGGAGCTGGCGCTGAGGTGCGAGGGGTACAGCGGCGCGGAGATCGTGGCGGTCTGCCAGACGGCGTGCGATAGGGTGATCGATCGGGCGTTGGAGACGGGCGATATGGAGGCGAAGGTGACGATGAGGGACTTTGAGGAGGCGCTGGGGAAGGTGAAGAAGCAGATCACGGGGGATATGGTGGAGGGGTATAAGAGGTGGGCGAGGGGTGTGGGTGGTGGGATGGAGTCGGACTGATGAAAGCATGAGACTAGGGATGAAGGCATGAGGTGGGGTGGCCGCGTCTCTCCGTAACTGGATTTCTCAAACCGTGACTTGATTAATGAAGGCCAAATGAATACAATCCGCGAGCCGATCTGATGATGTATGTGCCTATCGATTGACGGCTACGTGGTACATACATGATACGTCGCAGATGTATGGAAGACTGTCTATGTATGTATGTACACCGTATACATGTCCTCACAGTCCATTGCCAGAATCAAGGCATGGCCAACAATGAACGACCTCCCCCACGACCTCCCCACGATCCCGATCGGAAGATCTCTCTCCGCAGTCGAGTCGATCTCGGCCTCCGAAGCCACCACCAGCACCAGCAACCACGCCAGGCCTTTCGACAACGTCAAACACGTGTAGGACTGCATGTGTGTGTGTACTCTCCCTGCAGAGGTAGTATGTACAGTAAGTAGTATGTAGAGTAGGATGTACAGTAGGTAGTCTGTACATTACATAGATATGTATGTATGTATGTAACTCCTGATGCCAAGCGTCGTGCGCAGGGACAAGGAACGGAGGGGAGGGTACGGGGTGAAATAATATGCTCTGTGCTTTCTTTACTCTACTATTATAACTATTATAACTACTACTACTACTACTACTACTACTACTACTACCACCACCGAGCTTGCCCGTCTGCATATATGTACCCTACATGCATGTACCGTACTAGCATGGACATACATGATGACGAGGAATGCTGTTGTTGTTGTTGTTGTTGTTGATGATGATGTGATGATGTGATGATACTTCGTATGTACGTGTACATATGTATGTATGCATACATATGTATGTATGCATCGGATGCCGAAGTGGCGATCATAAGTACATACAATGGGCATCTTGCTATCGGATAAGGATGGATGCATTTCTTCTACCTGTACTTGCATTTACTGTTTACGTGGATGTATACATATGTACCGTACTGTACTGTACTGTACATAGATACATCACAGGGGCAGGGGACGAGGCTCTTGTGGACTTGCCTTGAAACGGTGCGGTTCTTGGCCTCTGCTCGTCGGTGTTTTGGACGGGTGGAGCGTGCGTGATTCCGGATGGTGGTTACGAGAACTCTGCGTATGAGAACGAGAGAGATTTATGGAGTGGATTAGGAGAGCTGGACGTACCAGAAGGAGAGAGAAGGAGAGGGTAAGAAAGAGAGTGAGAGGATATCTTTTGTGTGTTTAGAGTGTACTCTACCAAATATCATATTCTCTGGTAAATGTCAGGAATGTCAATGTCAATGTCAATGTCAATAGTGAGCATCCATCTCCTTCCACCTTCTCCACAGTCACGGACAGTCACGAGACTATTCTTAGGCGAGACGGAGAATAGGCCTAAGAATAGGGGCCGGGGTCCGCGTTCAGACTTGGTAAGTATAGTACGGAATGGAATTGAATAGCATAGCATACATAGCATAGTATAGAATATCATAGTATAGTATATCATAGTATACATAGTATAGCATCACTAAAGCTGGCTTTTACTAGAGAAGGGAGAAGCTCAAAGGAAAGAAAGGAAAGGAAAAGGAAAGGAAAGAAAGGAAAAAGATGTCCGAGTCTCCATGTCTGTTATGGCCTGGATGGATCTCCCAATTCTCTCCTGTGGAGCTTCTGCATACTCCGTAGCCGTGGGTTGGTACTTACGCCATGTACTGTATGTATGTATGTACATGGCTGTTTGTGTCGTTGTGTCCACATTCTTGCAGCTTTCCTTCCTGTTGGTCGATGGAGAGCGGACCGTTCATCGTGAAACTCCATAGTTATGAGTATATATGAGTATATGAGTATAGAGAGGTATAGGAAACAGGAGAACTTAAGAGTACAGTACATACCTATCATACATGTGAATATTAAAAGTACGAGTACCTACGAGTATTATACATGGCATCATACATGAATATGAAGAGTAGCAGTACATATGATACATATGGAGTAGCTAGTAGAGTACCAGTATACAGAAGTACATGTGATACCTACAGTACGATACATATATACATCTAGTACATGGAGACATATACACCTCCACACTGCATACATGCATACATGCATATCCTTGCTTCTTCTCACTCCCTTTTGTCTGTTTTCCGTCTTCTGTCTTCTTGTTCTATTTCTTGTCTATTTCTTGTCTATTTAATCGTTGGTTTTCCACAAACTCTACTTAGGTAGAGTTGGTCCCACCAAGCTGAACGACGTAACCGAGTTTGAACCATCCCAGAAGATAGCATTTGCACTGTGAAATATATGGTGTCGCAATCAAT
>Ga0209512_1001467_pt1 | contig 28930 bp, 22 predicted proteins | sample frozenSSSSmetaG_FD_184142 | JGI IMG/M metagenome (GOLD analysis project Ga0209512, IMG submission 184142) | Glacier valley bacterial and archeal communities from Borup Fiord, Nunavut, Canada, to study Microbial Dark Matter (Phase II) -... | ecosystem: Environmental > Aquatic > Freshwater > Ice >...
TACTTGGAATCAAAACTATTGCAAAAATCATCAATATGACTGAAAATCTCAGTTAGGAACACGAACATATATTACCTCTTTTAATCATGAGTTAAAATTGTAATTTATTCGTGTTCCTAACTCCTTGTAAACCTTTTGGTACACAACTTTAACAATCCCTCCTTACGCAAAACTCAGGTGAAAATATTATTATGGTGGGATTTGAACTAGATGATCTGCTTATATTTGACTATATTTTACAATGTTAAGATATAAACTAAAGATTTAGCTATATATGTCAAGACGGTGCCATGAGAAGCTTTATTACTAATAACTAGATATATATGGTGCCGGATGTCGGATTTGAACTGACGACCTACCGCTTACAAGGCGGTTGCTCTACCCCTGAGCTAATCCGGCTTTAGGTGTAAAGAATAAGGTTTAAATTTATTCCTTAGCAGCTTTTTTAGGAGGTCTTGCTTGCTGACCTTTAACCTTAACTTCAACTTTCTTTTTCATCTTAGCAGGAAGAGCGATACCTGCTTCCTCGATGAACCTAGCTACACGCTCAGTAGGTTGCGCACCAACTTGCAGCCAATACTCAACGCGTTCAGCCTTAAGTACTACACGATCACCTGCTCCGGTTGCGAGTAATGGGTTATAGGTGCCTACTTTCTCTAGGAAGTCACCATCACGTGGTGCTGTAGCATTAGCAACTACAACTCTATAAAACGGACGTTTTTTTGCACCGCCTCTAGCTAAACGAATTTTTACTGTCATAAACTTTGAACTCTACTTAATTTTTTCTTCTTTAAAAAGGACGTGCTTTCTAACTACAGGATCGTATTTTCTGAAAGATAATTTTTCAGTCGTAGTTTTAGGATTACGTTTTTTCGGTAAAAAGTACCCAGTACCTGCAGTACTGATAAGCTTTACCAAAATACCTTTAACTTTCTTAGCCATGACTTTTATCTCTATCAACATTAAAACAAAATTGGTTGCTAAGATATATTGAACTTACAAATTAGTCAAGATAAAATACGTACTTAATTGCATGCAACGGTTTATTTTGCAAAGATTATCTTTTCACACATAAGATCCACAAACATTGCGATTATTGCGACAAATTTTATAAAATCCTGACATTACCCGCTTATCTCATTTAGCTAATAATATTTTATGGAGACCCAAGGCTACCACTACTACTAAAATTGTCCCACCTCCTGCAGCTATTGAAGCGCTCAAGTAGCTGACTTTTACAAATGTTGAGCTTGAATAGAAATAGGAATTACCATAAACTTTTGCAGTAAAAATTATCAGCGACATTAAACCTGAACTTAATAATATTTTTAAAGTATAATCCTTGAGAGACTCATCGAGTTGTAATTTGCCCGCTTTTACTGCATACCGGTATAGCAACCAAACATTGAACCAGGAAGCTATAGAAGTACCAAGAGCAATCCCAACATGCGCAAACGGCTTTAGTAATATGATATTAAAAATTATATTAGCCATCAAAGTAAGAACAGTAATTTTTAAAGGGGTCTTGGTGTCACCATTAGCATAAAAAATAGGAGTTATTATTTTGGCGAGTACGAATGCAGGCAAACCAAAAGCAAATGCTGAAATAGCCTCCGCAGTTTTTATAGTGTCTGCAGCCCCAAACTGCCCTCTCTCAAATATAATGTGAATAATGGGGTGGGATAAGATAATGATCCCCGCTGCTGCAGGTAATGATAACAATAATGCTACCTTGATAGCTTTATTTTGAACAAAATTTGCAGCAGATAAATCATTTAATTTGTATATTTTTGATAATTCTGGCAACAAGATGGTGCCAAATGTGATTCCAATTATTGATAGTGGAAACTGATAAATTCTATCAGCGTAAGATAGTATAGAAACAGCTCCAGGAATGAAGCTTGCTATCGACTGCGAAACAAACAAACCAAGCTGCCCGGCGCCGGCGCTAAGCGTTGCAGGCCCCATGTTTCTTAGGAATCTATTTACGTCTTTATCTTTGTACTGGAAAATCAAGGGAAATGTTAAGTTTGCTTGTCTCACACAATAGTACATAAACAAAACTTGCACTATTCCAGCAAGTATTACTGAGATACTAATTGAAACAGCACCACCGTATTTATCTTGCAAAGCTTGCGTTCCTATCACTACTACTAAGCTTAAAATCACTGGGGAAAAAGCAAAAGCAGCAAATCTTCTGACCGAGTTTAATATACCGCCAAACAATGCAGAAATTGAGATAAAGATTAAGTATGGTACAGTGATTCTACAAAGTAAAACCGTTAGATCAAATTTATCCTTATCCTCATAAAAGCCTGGTGCAATTAGAAACATAAGGCTTGGCATAAAAAGCTGCATTACAATACATAATGCGATTAAAGTAGCCGTCAGAAGCACGAATATTTTGCCTGTAAACTTACGTGCACTTAAATCAGACTCAATAAGTTTTTCATTGAATATTGGGATAAAAACAGTCGATAATGCGCCTTCTCCAAAAATTCTTCTAAATAAATTAGGAAGTTTGAATGCAACATTGACTGCATCGGCAGTTGAACCTGCGCCAAACAAATTAGCTATAAACAATTCTCTGATGAGACCGAAAATTCGAGATACTAAAGTAAAAGCGGCAACGGTAAGTCCTGAGCGAAAAATAGTCAAAATTCTAATAAATGAGATTTTTTGTAGTGTACGCAATAATGCTACTTAAGTAAATTAAATAAGCATAATTATTCAGTTATCTAAAAACTTTATTATTAATTTCTAACTTCAGTATCGAGCCCTTGCGCTCCCACGATCTTAGCTTGATTGAGTAGAACTTTACTAATGAATGCATGAGTGAAGTCAATTGATCTAATGTCAGCATAACTAAAATTAGTTGAGTCTAGTTTTGCAGAGTCAAATATACTACCTGTAAGATCTGACCCACTAAAATCAGTAGTTGATAGATTAGCCTCAGTAAAATTAGCATTTTTAAGTAAACAGCTAAGCATTTGTGCACCAGTAAGATTTACTAATTTAAACGAAGAATTTGAGAATATCACTTGTTTGAACTTCAAGCCCGTCAGATTCAATTCATCAAAATTCATATTTGATAGATCTGCAAATTTTTGAAGGTTTGTTAAGTTTGAAATTGAACTATCTGATTTAATACGATCAAGTCCTTCATTATTAATCATAATAGTTTTGGTAGAACCTGAGTTAATAAAGCTACACGCCACAGCCTTAACTTTATTAAATTGGGAATTTACCGCAGGTGTACTATCAAAAATCACTTCTTCCATGCTTGAATCTATAAAAGCCGATTGCAATATTTTGCTTAAAGTTAGCTTATTTCGCTGCCATTTATTATTCTTGATATACATTTTTATCAATTTAACTTTGTTGAACTGGCTATCAATCACCTCACTATTTACAAAGCTAACTGAGGTAAGATCAGAATTAAAAAAGTTAACCTGACCGATTTTACTATTGTTAAACAGTCCATTTGTTAAGTTTGAGTCTTCGAAAGTTGTATTTTTTAGTATTACCTTATTCCATTTTGAAGCTTTAAGAGCGACATTTTTAAAATATGCACTTGCAAGACCCGCTCCAGTCAAATCAGACATCTCAAAAGAACTATCCTTTATACGAGTCTGAGCAAGTACGGTGTTAGTTAAACTGGTACTCTTGAAGTCACAGTTCGCTATTAGAGTTTTTGTAAAATCTGTTCCTTCAAATGACGCATTAGGAGCAATGGAGTGAGTTATACTTACCTCAATAAACTTTGCGTTATTAATGATTCCTTGAGTGAAATCTGATTCAACTATTGCTGATTTAGTAAGATCCGCCCCCGCAAGATCCGCAGATTCGAAGTAACACGAGCTTATTTGTGCACCTTCAGCTCTCATACCTCTTAAATCGGCTCCATAAAATATTGAAGATTTAATTTCGGCAGTTTTAAAACTACCACTTACCAGACTTGCCTGCTTAAACAGAGTATTAGAAATTTTAGATTTTTCAAAAGTTGCACGTGTTAGATTTGCGCCTTCAAAATTTGAATAGTCTAAAGTTACACCAGTGAAGTCAGCTTCTTCTAAGTTAGTGCCTGAAAAATCTGAACTTGTTATTATAGCTTTTTCAAAAATTGATGCTTGCATATCAATATATTTAGCATTCAGATTTTTCAAATTAGTATTTGAGAAGTCACTTTCCTGTATAATAGATTTTTCCAAGATAATATTCTCTAAATTACTTGCAGAGAAACTTACTCTTGAGATTTCACAAAAGCTTAAATCTACTTCACTTAGATCAACGTTTGATAAATCTACTCCTACTAACTTTAACCCTCTTAAGTTAGAGCCAAACTCTTTTTTTATATTAGGAACTCTTTTTTGCTGATTTTGTAGTACTATATAGTCTTTAATTTTGTTGCTACCACTTTCAGTAAGCAGCCCGTCTTTATCCCTTATGGGAGAAGAGCAAGCAGTTACAAATACAAGGATGGTAGCTACAAAGAATTTCATAATTATCTATTTGGAATTAATGAAAGAATACAGATATGAGAGAATAGTGATTTTCACAACGCCGCTTGGAATGTAAATTAAGAAACCACTATATATAGCTTTCTCAAAACCAATGAAACTCGTAAGCCAAGTTACACCTAAAATATAAATGATCGCATGCCCAATCATGCAGCAAGACATCACACCTAAAAATCTACCTGAGAATGATTCTTTTAAATATGAGATTACTGGAGCAGCAATTAAGAAACCCGCCATATAACCCGCTGTTATTCCAGTCATGTATTCAAGGCCACCGCTATATTTCAGAAACATAGGTGCACCAAGTGCTCCAAGTGTAAGATAAGATAATAATGTAGCAAAGCTTAAACGTGGACTGTATGAAAGCCCAATAATACTAACTACAATAGTTTGTAGGGTGATCGGTATCGGTTTGATTGGGATTAATATTTGAGCTGCAGCAAAAAGTGCAAAAACTCCAAGTATCACTTTAACCGATGAAATTAAAAGAGCATTATCAGGTCTAGCTAATGCTTGCGCTTGAGTAAAGACCCCATCGTTAAGCTTGCGCTTGTTCTTCTTCATATTCATTTGCTTCCTCACGTAATTTGTTGCCGGCTGCGTGTATATTAAGCAATTTAAGCTTACGATGCAAGGCTGAACGCTCCATTCCTACAAAAAAAGCAGTTTTAGAAATATTGTAACTAAAGCGACTCATTTGAGCTGATAAATATTGTCTTTCAAATACTTCTCGTGCGTCTCTGAGTGGCATTGACATCATATCAATATTTGTATCAGGTTTTGAGATCGCCACGCTATTGGTTAAAATATCTGGTGGCAGCATATCGGGCTTTACCTGATCACTCCCTCCTGCTTGCAATGGATTCATTATCAATGTCCATTCAATAATATTACGTAGTTGACGAACGTTACCAGGCCAATCATAAGCTTGCAAGGCGGCCATTGCTTCATCCGAGAACTCTCTTTCTTTAAGCCCAGATTTTGCCAGTTGTTTTACAAAGTATTTAACAAGTAATGGTATATCTTCTTTACGCTCAGCAAGAGACGGCACTCTTATCGGCACTACATTCATTCTATAATATAGATCTTGCCTGAAGCGTCCGAGCTTAATTTCATTTTGCAGGTCTTTAGTTGTAGCAGTGATAAATCTAACATCCAGCTTTACTGATTTATTTAGAGAAGGTTTTTCTAATATTTGATCTTGCAAGAACTTAAGCAGTTTGATTTGAACAGGTATAGGTAGTTCGCTGATCTCATCAATATACAATGTTCCGTTATTGGCTGCTTCTAAAATACTTAAGCGCTTACTAAATACGCCGTTAGAATCTTGACGCTCAGGTTCTCCAAACAATTCCTGCTGAATCTTATCAACACTCATACTAGTGGGGTTAAGCACTATAAAAGGTCCATTACATTTTTTTGACTTCTTGTGGATTAATCTTGCTGCAAGTTCTTTTCCACTACCAATCTCCCCATGGATCATGGCTCTGCCTGAAGTTGGTGCAACTTTTTCAATGTCAGCTTTTAGTTTCATAGTAACCGAAGAGTTACCGGCAAGCTCAGTCTTATCGATTACTCTAGACCTTAAATCCAGATTCTCAAGCTTAAGTTTAGAAGCCTCGCATGCTCTTTTTAAAACAATCATAAGCTTATTATGGGTAAAAGGCTTTTCTAAATAATCATAAGCTCCCATCCTTAAAGCGCTTACTGCCGTTTCAATAGTCCCATGTCCACTGATAACTATAACAGGCATATAAGGATAACGCTTTTTGACAATTTCAAGTATTCCAAGACCATCAAGTTCACTTCCCTGCAGCCAAATATCTAAAATTATTGCTGATGGTGGTTTCTCAGCCATCAGTTTAAATGCAACAGTACTATTAGCTGCGGATCTAGCACTAAATCCTTCATCTTTTAAAATATCACAGATGAGCTCTCTTATATCCGCTTCATCATCTACAACCAGAACATCAAACGCCAACGACATAATACTCCTTGTATAATTGCATAATTGCTAAATCTTAAATTCTCAAAATTATTTAAAACTGTTTAAATTTTAGTTTAATTAGTAATAAATACTTCATCTGATACAAGTTAAAGGTGAAAAAATAATAAATCAACTGTTTTAAAAGCAGATTTGCTGCATAAGCTCATGTTTTTTTACATAATCGTTAAAGGTTAATGAATAAACACCATTATTTTAACTTAAATTTTAACTCATTCATATTAAATGTTAACTTTATTGAGGCCCCTTCCAATTTGTTATTTTGAATAATCATCTCGCCTAAATGGTCTTGAACTATTTTCTTAACAATAGCTAACCCAAGCCCAGTGCCTTTTAAGCGCGTTGTAACATAAGCTTCAGTCGCCCTTCCGATTAAGTCGCTTGAAAAGCCTGGACCATTATCATCAATTTGTATAGTAAGCACATTGTTTATTTGAACTATATTAATATCAATCTTGCCTGCACGATGCCCTTCAAGAGCTTCTTCTGAATTTTTAATTAAGTTTAACATAACTTGATTAACTTGCGAACTATCACATATAAAATCAATTTTTTCCAAATTCGAGCTAAGAGTATAAGTGATTTTATCGTTTAATAATTTTCTCGAATCTTCGATTACTTTTGCTAAACTTACAATTTCACAAACACTAAACACTGGCAGCGGCAGTCTTGCGAAATTTACAAATTCAGAAACTATTCTTTTAATGTCTCCAGTATGCCTTACAATTGTATCAGTATATTTACGGAATGCTGCTTTGTCTTCCACTTCACTTTCAAATTTTGTATAAAGTCGCTCCGCAGCGAGTTGAATAGGAGTAAGAGGATTTTTAATCTCATGCGCAACTCTCCTAGCTACATCTGACCATGCAAGCGCACGTTGAGCGACTAATAGATCTTTCTGTTGCAGATTAAGCTGCTGAGCCATCCTATTGAACGCTGAAGTTAGAACCTTAATTTCATCCTTATTCAAGTTTTCTTCTGATATTTGGACCGTAAGGTCACCATCTTTGACTTTTTCTGTCGCCCTTACAAGCTTCCTAATTGGTCTTACTATTTGACTTGCAAATATTGCTCCCCAACTAATTGCAGCAAGTAGCAGTAGTAAAGCAACCAAGATAAATATAACCGAGAATTGAATTTGCATTGTTGAAATTCTGTTCTTCAATCTATGATATTCAGCTGCAGCTCCATTAGTTTTGTCAATATGATCAATGATCTTATTATCAATCAATCTACCAATTAATAAATAAGTATCATTATATTCTTTAAGTTTCACTAAAACGCGAATTTTAGTAGGGTCAGATTTAATCTCAACCGGTTCTCCCCTATCAGCCTTTTCAAGTGACTGAAGAGGAATAGTTGCAAATGATAATGAAAAACTTAAACGAGTTTGAGCAATGATAGTATTAGTATTTTTCTGAAATACTATAGCTTCACTAAGCGATCGCATTTCGGCTTCACCACTGAGTGTCTTATTGAATAATGCAGGATCTTGAATAAGATCATAATACATTTCGCTTAAGTCGTCAGCCACTGATATTGCAGTTTCCTTAAGCTGTAAAGTGTGCTCAGCAACATACGATTCGCCAACTATAATTGATTGTTCAAGCACGGTTGAGAGTTTTTTATCAAACCAAGACTGTATTCCAAAATTGAAAAAATATGCTGAGAACACTGCAACAATAATAGTAGGTATTGCAGCAACAAGACTAAAAGCAATTATAATGCGATTCTGAAGTTTTGAAGATTTATCAATATTATTTTTATCTGAATTACTTTGAAAAAGTTTCCGAGCCAGTATAATTCCAAGTGCTAAGAAAATTATCAGATCTAGTAACACTAAGCCTATTACACGATTTGGATCTGGGACCAGCAGCTTGGTTTGCTCAGTAATTTCATAATATGTAGCAAGCGATAGTATAACAGCTAAAACTATTAAAATAAGTATGCGCTTATTATTTAAGCTATAATTTTTTAAAAGCCTTAAAGTTGTGGTAAGCATATAAGTCAGATTAAATTTTCATAAAATTCGGTGATCTTAGTCTTAACCTCATTCATATCAGTTAAATAATTTATCATCCCTCTAAATTCTCCTGAATTAGGCAAACCGCTACTATACCAACCAATATGTTTGCGTGCCATTTTGACACCGGCATCACCATCATAATATTCGACCATAGAGTCGTAATGCTCGAGTATTGTATCTAATTGAACTTTTAAAGCTGGAGGCGGCAATTCTTCTCCTGTACGTAAGTAATTTGAGAGTTGAGCAAGAAACCATGGTTTGCCATAAGCCCCTCTACCGACCATTATACCGTCAGCACCCGACTTATCTAAACATTCGCGAGCCTTTTCAAAACTCGTAATATCACCGTTAGCAATAACAGGTATAGACACCGCGTCCTTGACAGTCTTAATAAATTCCCAATCAGAATTACCAGAATAAAACTGGCACCTAGTCCTACCATGCACGGTGATCATCTTGATGCCTGAATTCTCAGCGATTCTTGCGAGGTTTGGAGCATTTTTACTATGTTCATCCCAGCCGGTTCTCATTTTAAGCGTTACAGGAACACCAACGGATCTAACTGTAGCCTCTAAGATTTTACCCGCATGAACCTCGTCTTTCATAAGATATGATCCAGCGTATCCTCCCACAACTTTCTTAGCAGGGCAACCAAAATTCAAATCAATGATCTTTGCTCCCATATCTTCATTCATTTTTGCAGCTTCAGCCATTGTACTTGGCTCACAGCCAGCAAGTTGGACACAAGCCCCTGTTGCATCATCATGCATGATCGCGCATTTTTGTAACGATTGGCGAGTTTCAATAATCATTGCTCTGCTTGCAACCATTTCTGAGACGACAAGCCCTGCTCCCCATTTTTTAACAAGTTTACGAAAAGGCAAGTCAGTAACTCCAGACATTGGCGCTAAAATCACAGGATCGGCTAAAGCTATGTCACCAATTATTACACTCATTTGAAAAAACACCTTATATATGTAAGGTGTTATACCACTTTGTTAATAAATAGTAAATATAAGATAAACTAATAAAAAATTAGGTGGCTCTTCCTCTCCCGGCTTTCGATCTTTTAGCTGCAGCCATTATAGGGCTACTTGTCTCAATTTCTGGTTTGTGTTCTTGTAACTCCTGTTTAATTGCGGTGAGCTCTGCCGAATGGACCTTGGAAATGTCACTAATTGTTCTGCCTGTTGCAAGTTCTTTCGTTTGCTGCTTTAAAATAGTAGGAACCTCAATTACAGCATGGATAACTTGGTTTTTCAGGGCTTGGAAATTTTTTTTCTCTTGTTTAAAGTCATTATCATAATTCAAGATTGTCTTACCAAGCCTTTCACCAATAACTGGTGCAAATTTCAAAGATGCAACCGCAGCAGGTATTATTATAATAGGTAAAGCTATTCCTCCAATTACAGCACAGGTTGCAACTACTGCAAGAGTGACAAGTCCAGTAGTAATGGTTGCTACGCGTTGTTTAAAACCATTAGATTTAGCATTTAGAATCATATCTTTTTGAAAAATCTTGCTTATTTCATTAAGAGCGTGATTGTTGATCTCTTGTTGCTTAGTGCTAACTTTTAAGGCATTTGCAACTATATTTTTTATCATTAGTGGCTCGTTTGCCAAATAGTTTAAAAGATCTTTAACAGATGAATTGCTCAACAAACTTTTAAAAATCTGCTTGATCTGATTTTGTTCCTCATTTGAATATTCGCTGAAATGCATAGCTATTATAGCATCAATTGCAACGTCTTGACTGGCCTCCTGATTTAAAATATTATTCTTATCTTGAAAATTCATATCTTCAGGAGAAATGGCCACAGTGAAAAGTGTAATTGCTGTTGAGAAACTACTATCGGTTATCACCTGTGACTTCAAAAAGTTTTTTAATTTTGATATACAATTATCAACATAGTTTGAAACGATGCCCTTGCTATCAAGTCTTGTTGCATAATCTATTGCAAGGATATTTGCAAGAGTTGAACATGTCTGCTTAGTAAGGTTGTTAAATAAAGAAATATTAATGGGCTCACGGAAAGATTTAATATCAATATTTTTAAGCATAATACTACTTTATAATTATTTATTTTATTGAAAGCTCTCTAACTCTTACATTCAAATGGGCACGTAATAAATTAGGCTTACTACCATGAGCTAATTGATCTATTAATTTCGGATCTAAAAATTCATCATTTTCTACCTGCGCTAACGTTATTATACTATGCTCAGGCATCATCTCATAAACTTGTTTAATCATATTTTGGAATGCAATTATATTAGGTGTAGTAAATTTTGCTTCGACATTATAATTTTTGATTTTCACCCCTCCAGAAAAACCTTGCTCACTATCTTTAAAGACCTGAGAAAATGTAAGGTTTGCAAGCTCTATGTTATAACCTAGGGCAAGGGTCCTGATCTTATTAATCATGGTACCTCTAAAAATACAAATATGTTCTGGTGGCATATTAAGTATTTCTTCATAAGCTCGGTAAGTATCTAAAATTTTTTCTTCTGATTCAATAATCGAATATAATTTGATGGCTGCCTCTGAGAAAGATTTTTCAGCATTTAGTTTGAGTTCAATAGAATCATTGTAATCTTCCTTAAATATTGGCATTAACCACAATAAAAAACCAATGATCAGTAAATAAATTATAGCTTTAAAAAAAATTATATTTTTAATATTAATAATGAATTTATCTAACATTTTATAACTTCCTAAGGGCCGGTTACAGTTAGAGTTACAGGTATTATAACTCGATCTAATGTATTTAAGGGTTCGCTTGCAGTAGTATAATCAATTGAAAAATTTTTAAAATTCTCCTGCAGACTTTTGACATATGAATCCAAATTTGCTAGTGCTTCTTTTGTACTAATATTTGTTTTTATATATTTGAAATTAATGATAACGTTTATATAATCTCTACTAAATAAATTATTATTAGGATTATTTAGTTTCCAACTAACCTTGTTTAAGATAACGTCTGCAGGGTTACTTTTTAAAAACTGTTCTAAAAAATCAAAAGGTGTTAATACTGGCACTTTCAACAAGGCTGTTAGACTATATAAATCAGCTAAATTCGCCATATCTTTAATATCGGGATATTTCTGCTTTATATTTCTATACTCTTCAACAATTTGGTAATTTTGCGTTTCAAGCGCTTTTACTGCTTTAGTGTTTTTTACAGTTAAGAATTTAATATTTGCAAGAACAATTACAATAATAGCAATCATGCCTATTAAAGGCTTGAACATTATGAAATTAAGCAAATTTACTTGAGTAATTGATTTGATAGAATTATTGAACGCTAAGAAAGTTTTGTTTCTAGAGAATAATTCAGTAATTGTCTTGTCCGAAAATTCTTCATTTGCTAACGGTAAAGACTCTGAAATTTCATCATTTGATAAAATTAGGACTTTATGCGTTTCAAATTTAGACTGCTGCAAAAGGGATTTTAGCTTGCTATTTACCAAGCAAATTATACATACTGTTAAATTATTTTTCTGTAGATAATTTTTAAGGCTTATTTTGTAATCGCTGATTTCTTGCTCAATTATACCTTGCACATACAACTCAGTACGATCTACCGGATAAGGAACAGATTTTATAGAGAGTAAATTTTGCCTGTGCTTAACTACAAATTTAATAGAATTTGCTTTCGTAATATAAGAAAATATTTGCAGGTGATCATCGCAGTCAGTATTATTTGATTTTTCTAAAATCTTATCAATAATAGTTATATATTCTAAGTTCAGGAAATAGATACCGCTAAATTTCAAAGAATTCACTAAAATATAGTCCATAAGGTCGCTAAGAGGCGGCACGTACGAAGTCTTAGCTATCAGCGTATCCCAAACTTCACCATTTTTTGTGGAAATATTATAAACATGATGCGCAGTAATATCAGTCGGTTGATAATGTTCGTCAATGAATTTTTCAAGTGGATTCACCTTAACGACAGATTGTAAAACAGGTACTAGTTCATGTTTTAGTTCGCACCTTTCATCGTCATACAAGAAGAATATATGAAATTCTTTGTATTTTTTAAAAAAATATTTGTAAAGTTCAGGATTGCCTCTACCTTCAAGCGAGATATATATACTATCAATAGATTTATTAAGTTTAAATGCTGCAAGATAAGTTCCATTATTGCCTATAAAAATTATTATGCTTTTTTTAACTGCAAATGAGTTATGAACGTAACTTACTAAATTCTCAAATTTGTATAATTTGGTTTTCCACATTTATTCATTTACCGTAAATGAGCTGTTACTGATTATTAAAATATAAAGGTTTTACTATCCCAATCATAATCAGCAGACAGGCTACACTAATGGTTTTTAATTTCATATTGTAATTTAGCCATAAATTTATTACTTTACATGTTATTAAAAAGGATATGGGAATAATAATATGTCTAAACTATTAACGGAAGATGTAAGAAATAAATTTATAGATTATTTCGTTAGCGAAAATCATACTCATGTTCCCGCAAGCCCTTTGATCCCTCATAATGATCCGAGCCTTATGTTTGTAAATTCAGGTATGGTTCAGTTTAAAGGTGTTTTTACTGGTCAAGAAGAGCGCAATTACGTACGGGCCGTATCAAGTCAGAAGTCATTAAGAGCAGGCGGCAAGCACAATGATCTTGATAATGTGGGTTATACCGCAAGACATCACACATTTTTTGAAATGCTTGGGAATTTTTCTTTCGGAGACTATTTCAAAGAAGAAGCAATCCACCATAGCTGGAACCTACTTACTAAGGAATTCGGAATATCCAAAGATAAATTATATGCAACCGTTTATCACACAGATAACGAAGCAGCAAGTTTCTGGAAAAAGATTGCAGGGCTTGATGAAAGTAGAATAATTAAAATCAAAACTAATGATAACTTTTGGTCAGTAGGTGATACAGGACCTTGCGGCCCTTGCTCTGAAATTTTCTATGATCATGGAGATCACATTCCAGGGGGTCTACCGGGTACTCCAGAGCAAGACGGTGACCGGTTTATAGAAATCTGGAACATGGTGTTTATGCAGTTTGAACAAATTGATAAGGATACTAGAATAGAGTTACCGAAAAAATCTATTGATACAGGCATGGGACTTGAGCGAATCTCTGCAGTTTTACAAGGAGTTCATGATAATTACGATATTGATCTATTTAAAGAAATCATTGGTCATGCAGAAAGCATCCTAAAGGTTAAAGTAGAAGGTGAAGCTAAATTTTCTTACAGAGTAATTGCCGATCATTTGCGCTCTTGTTCTTTCCTAATTGCAGATGGTGTCATGCCCTCTAATGAAGGTCGAGGCTACGTGCTACGCAGGATCATGCGCCGTGCTATGCGTCATGCTCATCAGCTTGGAGCTCGCGATCCTCTAATGTACAAATTACTGCCAAGGCTTATTGAGCTTATGGGTACAGCTTATCCTGAGCTTAAAAGGGCTGAGGATTTTGTCAGTGAAATATTAAAACAAGAAGAAATACGTTTTAAAACAACGCTTGATCGCGGCTTGAAATTACTTGATGATGAAACAGCGCATTTAACTGAAGGTTCTGAGCTATCAGGTAAGGTTGCTTTTAAATTATATGATACTTATGGATTTCCACTGGATTTAACTGAAGATATCTTAAAGAAAAAACAGATTTTAGTTGATACTGCAGGATTCAATGATCAAATGCTTGAGCAAAAAGAAAGAGCTCGGAAATCTTGGGTAGGATCTGGAGAATCTAAGGTTGATAATATCTGGTTCAATATTAAAAATGAATTCGGTTCGACTGAGTTCTTGGGTTATACATTTGATACCCTCGAAGCAAAGATTCTCGCTTTAGTTCAAGATAATAATTCGGTTAATGAAGTATTAAACCAGGGTGATAAATTTTTGTTGGTTAGCAATCAGACTCCTTTCTACGGTGAGTCAGGTGGTCAAATGGGCGATACAGGAACCATCGAATCGGAAGGAGCAAAGGTCAAGGTTGTCGATACTCTAAAGTATCTCGGAGGTTTGCATGTTCATGTATGCATTCTAGAAGAAGGATCAATTAAACTTGGTGAAGATGTTAAACTTCATATTAACTTAAACCATCGTAAAAACCTCAAAAGCCATCACTCGGCAACCCACATTCTTCATACGGTGCTTAAAGAGAAGCTCGGCAAACATATCACACAGAAGGGATCACTTGTAGCACCTGATCGTTTGAGATTTGATTTCAACCACCCGAACAGTTTGACTACTGCCGAGATTCACTCAATTGAAGACAAAGTCAACCAAATCATTACAGATAATTCAAAAGTCGATACAGCACTTATGTCCACTGATGAAGCGATTGCTAGCGGGGCTACTGCGCTCTTTGGTGAGAAATATGATCTTGAAGTTCGCGTAGTTTCAATGGGGTCCTACCAAACAGATGGGAGCGCTTACTCGTTTGAACTTTGTGGTGGAACTCACGTAGCAAGGACTGGTGACATCGGGGCTTTTAAAATCGTGTCTGAAAGTGCAATAGCAGCAGGTGTTAGAAGAATTGAAGCAGTATGCGGTGAATTTGCTAGCAAAATTGCGCGCGAAAACGAGACTCTACTTGTAGAGCTTGCTGACATATTAAAATCAACTAAACTTGAGCTACCGGTTAAAGTCAGTTCATTAATGGTTGCACGGAAAGAGCTTGAGAAAGAGCTTAACGCCCTAAAAGCTGCTGAGCTTAACTTAAGCTCAGACATAATTTCAAAAGAAGCAGTAAGTTTTAATGGGGGACGTTTTATATACAGGCTAGTTGAAAATATTGATCCAAAGACTTTAAGAACTACGGCTGAACAACTATCTTTAAAAGACAACACGCTAATAGTAGTTTTTGTAAGCAAGTTACCCGATAAATTATCGATAACTGTTGCACTCCATAAAAATATCAGTGCGAAGTTTAATGCCGCTGATATTGCAAAAAAGCTCTCTCATTTCCTAGGTGGCGCAGGTGGCGGAGGGGGGCTAACTTTAGCACAAGCAGGTGGAGTTGAAGCTAGCAAACTTACGCAACTCCCTCATATCATCAAGGAAATAGTTGAAAATTAAGTATATATCAAAATCTTATGCGGGCTTCATTTCATAATGAAGTTCGCACGTAAGACTTTACTTTAAATTTTTCTATATCAAATATTTCATCTACCCCTACACTTTTTAAGAAATCCATGTCATGAGAGATGATAATTATCGCGCCAGGGTAGGCTCTGAGAACTTGCATAACGTGATTACACGTTTCTAAATCTAGATTATTAGTGGATTTCATTAAGCAGTAAAACATTCGGGTCAAGGCTTAAGGCTCTCGTTATAATCATATTAAAACGCTCGCCACTACTCAGGTGAGTGCAATCTTCAATTAACTGAGGGACGTAACCTATAGACACTTGCGAATCATTAATGATGTACCGCCGCTTGGTTCAAAGTAACCAGCTATTACCCTAAGTAAAGTCGATTTACCGCTACCATTTCTACCAATAATATCAATACGGCTTTCATAAGTAATTTGACAATTAAAATTCTCAAAAATTGTTTTATGGGAAAGGATAGATTCAAATTTTTAATTTGAATGGGTTTGTGCATCATACACTATACTCTCTAAAGTAAGTTCTAACAAAACAACGATGTGAGATCACAAGTTGTTGTAACTTAAGCCTTGAAATTTAGGGCACTTTTTAGAGAGTAATTTTCATGTTTGCATTAATTTTTATTATTTATAAAATACATTTTTTAACCTTCAAGATCAAAATTAAGTTGTGATCAATTTTGTTATGATCTTGAAGGCGATTTATATCAACTAGCAGAAACAAAATATCATTTTTTTTAAAAATGATTTAAGCTTAGTGTGAGGGAATTATATCAAGCTTAAAGGTTTATAATAACAGGACTATAGAGATTATTATAACCTCTATGGTACCTTTAAAAACCTGATTTAGCCGATTGCCTCAACATTGGTGTAAGGAATTATAGTGCCATCTCTTAGTTCAAGTAGAAGTGTATTGTCTTTAATAGTTGTTTTTACAACGAAACCTGCTGCACTTTGAACCAACACTTCTGCTTTTAAATCACCACCACCAGCTGCTTCAGTACTGGTCAACAATTCATATCTAAATTCTTCACCATCACTTGCTTGAGTACCGTCTTCCATATGACCATCCCAAATGATCGTACCCCCTATAGCTTTGTTAGCATCAACAGTTGCTGGAGTGTTGCGATCTGCATCATTTACAAATAATCTTCCTGATCTAAATTCAATAGCAATAAAACGGTCAGTAAGCCTTTTCTGATCACCTACTAATTGATTATATTGTATAACCCTTCTTGTGGTCTGAAATTCATCCTTTATAAAATTATCAACTAATGCCTTGCCGGTAGCGTCTAAATTCGCATATGCCGGAATAGGATTCGGCTCAACAGGGTCGATATTGCGAATCGCCACTTGCTTATCACCTTTAAAAACTCGAAGCTCCGCTTCACCCATTTGTCTTCCGGCAGGAGTTTGCGCAACAGGCACAGGGAAACGATAATCAGCCCCTGAAAACTTAAATTTATCATCAACATATTGAACTCTCTTGCCCATAAATTGAGATCCCAATGTGACAAGATTAGATTCCCCTACAACATTTACAATGCTTCTTGCATCGTAATTTTGACCGCCTGCTTTGAGCTTAGAATTTGCAACATCAATTGATTCAACAACTACTTTTAATTTAGTATTATCCAGGGTAATATAAGAATTATCATTATCCTTATTTTGTACTGTCACTTTAGTGTTATATTCACCATCAGCAATCCCTTCTTTTTTAGCGTTAAGCATGAAACTGCCTACACCTTGCGCGAGTTTACCGGTATGTGTTATGGTTTTAATATATTCAGAATTGCTTCCGAAAATATCAACTCTTAAAGCTCCTGGATTCTCAACATTATTATTATATAATATTTCAGCCCCACCTTCTGATACAACTATTTGGGAAATATCGACTTCAACTTCTTTATTAATATAGTTCATCATTTCATGAACGTTAGGCTTAGGCTTGACAGTACTTGTGCTTGCACCTATCTCAGTGATTCTATCAAAGTCAATATTTTCACCATTTACTCTAAGTACTGTTTTTCCGCCCTCGATCTTTACAGATTCGACCATGCCTCTGATTGAAGTAGTTGCCTCAATAGCACCAAAATTTGCTCCTTTATCAAAAGCTGCAGACACACTAAGTTTGTAGTCGCCCGCCTCTACTTTTTTGCCATTATTATCTCTACCATCCCATTTATATTGGTTAAGACCTTTAACTCCTATTTGTTTAGTGCTGTAAACTATTTTACCTTGTTCATCTGAAATTGTGATATTAACTGCAGCTTTTGCATCATCAGGAGCTGCAACACCATATCTTAAATCATATTTGAAATTAATTTCTTGAGCATCCTTGCTAACTGTTCTTACGCTATCATCATATGAAACTTCTTTACCATGCATTGCAAGAGCTTGCACTGATTGACCCTTTTTCATGACTTCAGTTAATTCTTTAACAGACCGTGACATAGTTTTTATTTCAAGTAGCTGCTCAGCTTGAGAAATTAACTGTGCCATTGTAGCATGGCTATTACCTCCACCCTTACCTTCTCCTCCGAGTAACTGATCAAGAGGAGGATTTAAAGCTTCTTGGAGCGCTAACTTAAAACCGATAGAATCTTCAATATTCTCTTCATCTTTTTCATTCTTCTTGACTGCTGCTTTAGTAATAAAGTCAGGCTGGACTATTCCACCTAATTTAGGTAATTGTGTTTTTGTGTCTAATGCCATCTTAACTTCTCATTTATACTGTTATATCTACTTGGTCGTCTTCTTGAATTTGAAGAGTAGCTAGGTAATTAGCCGTGACAACCTTGTCGCTGTTTTCGCCGAAATTATTGAGCCCGAAATTTTCTTGAGGTTGGTATTCACTTCCCTCGCCTTTTCCATCTCTCAAATTAAAGCTTAGAGAGGCATCTTCAGCATTTACCACTTCTTTTAGCGAGCGTTCTAAAATACTATAATCTTTTTGCAGTAATTCAAGAGTGCTTTCTTTGGTTGCAAAGAACTTGATCGATTGTATCTTCCCAACTTCACTGAACTCGATTTTTACATCAACTGCACCAAGATCCTCAGGATACATGCGTAGTGAGATTTCACTCTGACCTCTACCAACAGCTGATTTTACTGCCATAGAGATTTGATCAGCGCGATGAGGGATGTTCTCTTCAGGTAAACTTGCAATTTCTTTGAAATCAATACTGAGTTTGCCGTCAGTTGTAGTAATAAAACTATCCATTTTAGAAAATAGATTATCAAATTCAGAGCCTTCCTGGTCAAAAGCTTCTTGCTTTAAAGGCAGTAAATCGTCAGATTTAAAGGGATTTAATATATTTTGAGTTTCTTTTGAAATTGTATTATCTCTACCCGCCCTATCAGAAGCTAAAGTATTCTGTCCCCCGTTGAAGATGACAGCATTTCCTTCCGACATTGCTTCATCAGAAGCAATTTTAGATGTTATTTCTATCGGCGATTCAGTAGGCTGTGATTTTACAAGATTTTTCTGTAAATCAAAATCACGCATGTCACGAGAAATATCTTGTTCTTGAGTGGAAATTTGCGCGTTTCCAGAATTGATCGGTACTGCAAAATTACTTATATTTTCTTCATCAAATGAGGCTTGATCTTCAACAAGTTCATCGCTTGCAGAAATTTTAATTTGCGAACTATCTATTTCTAGCGACTCTTCAGAGGGTAAATTTTCTCCTTTTAAGCCTTTCGCAGTCATAGGTACAGTTTGAGTAACTTTATCCTCTGACGCCTGTGCAATAACTACTTGAGTTTCTGTTGAATTTTCGTTTGTATTAGCTGTATTTGATATATTTTTAATATCATTTGGTAAGGCTTGTACGGTATCTTGAGCTGCAATTATATTTATTTCATTTGCCTGCTCAATACTAGAATCAACAGTTTCAATATTTTCATTAGCTAAGAAATTTTCAGTAATAGTTGTGGGCTTATCAATATTTAATTCAGACGCTGGAGCTAGAGATATTAATTCATTCACATCATTAAAGTTCTCAATATTGTTAAGTTCGATTTCTTCGCCAACATTAGAGTTTTCTTTTATATCACTTTCTTTAGTAGATTGCTTTGTTTGCTCATTACTTGTATTTAATGCGCGAGTGTCAGACTTTAACTTAACAGTTTGCGGCTTATGAGTATTATCTTTAACGTCATTATTTTTTTCATGTTTAGAATTTGCATTATCTGATTTTTCATTAGAATCCTTGTGCGAATTTTTGCGAGTACTTGCAAGAACTTGTTGAAATTTAATTGCACTTTGACCAGTAGTAGGCTTTTTTACTGTGTGTCCGGCAGCAGTTGAATCTAAAGGAATAGAATTACTGCTATCAAAGCCTTGCATACGTGATGTCATCGTAAGAACTCATTCATTAATGTTTACTAATTTAGTATAAAGCATAAATTATGCCAAATTTTTTATTTTTGTACTCTTAAAGCTTAAAACTAGTACTTAAGCAGTGTATAATCAACGCTCATTAAAGCACATGAAGCTTGAAGAGATCAATAATTCACTTTAACATTTTTAAGTCGGTTGTTAAGGAGAGATATTACTTCAGAAGTGATATTAAGATCAGATGTTGCAAATAGCACTTGAGAACTTGGTAGAGCGATATTAAAATTATATTTCCGGGCAAGCTCATTGATTATCTCCATCGTAACCTCATGAACTTTAGAAATAGCTCCTGCGTGAGCTTGCTCTAGCTTTGCTTTTCGTGTTTGCATTTCTTTTTGAGCATCACTAACTTTCTTATTAAAACTATTAAATTCCCGCTCAAAAGATTCTTCACTTAAAATACCACGTTTTTTTACAAGCTCCTCTTCAATCGTTTTGAATTCAAGCTCTTTAATACTAAGATATTTTTGAATATCTTGGCTAATAACATCGATTGCCTTTCTAACGCCAGTAATTGCAATCGAGTTTTCCAGTATTGATTGGACATCAACCACTGCAATCCTAACCTCAAAATTGTGCTTTACTTCAGCAGCTATAGCGTACGCATTCATCTGCAAAATAAGCAGCAATAAAATCCTTAGATACTTCATTATAAAAATCAATTATTTAGTTACTACCTTAAAAAAACCATACGAGTCTAAATCTTTTCAAATAAACCAAAATTAAAAATGAGTCGAAAACTTCAAGTGGAAATTTTGTTTATCATCATATTTTTTCTTTCTAATAGGCACAGCCCAGTCAACTCTGATAGGTGCAAAACGTGTTACCCAGATAAACCCGAAACCAACCGAAGCACGCATAGATTTATCATCGTAAAATTCTTCCCTTTTATAAAGAGATTTAGAGTTTAATTTAACCCCCCATACACTACCGATATCAGTAAAGACTGCACCGGTCAGATTAAACTCTTCTGGAAGCCCTAGCGGAAAATTCAACTCAGTTGAAAAAGAGTAAAATTGTTGCCCACCAAGCCCTTCGTCAGTTCGTTTATCTCTTGGGCCCACACCGCCGCTTGAGAAACCTCTTAAAGTATAGTCACCTAAGTTAAAGCGATCAGAAATTCTTACAGTTTTTCCACTCACTCCTCTGATATCACCGGCACTACCTGACAATTTAAGCGTAAGCTTGTTATTATTGAAGGATTTAAAATACTTCCCGTCAAGTTCATGCTTGATGTATTTATTATTACCGCCCACCCCTGCATATTCCTGGATACCACTTATTAAATAACCGTTTTTCGGAACTATTCTGCTATCAGTTTGATCATATGTTAAAGTATGACTAATAGCAGAGGTCGTAAACTCACCCATTTGCTCTATCAAGAACCTTGAACTAGTTTCTGATGGGCCTCTGAGTTTGTCCTGTTTTATAGTATGATCAATTTCATGATTTAAATTCTCATATACTTCATAACCAAGTGAAGTAGTAAAACCTAAAGACTTCAAGCTATAATTTTGCTCAGCTTCACCCCAGCCACCACTTTTACCGCTCTCGTTCCTGAAAGCATTACCACCTAAAGATAAGTTTCTATCTAGGAAGTGCGGCTCAGTAATACCTGCATAATAACTTGTATTTCTTTTTCCCGCCTGGACACCTGCTGTTAAATACTTACCAGTCCCAACAAGATTACGCTCTAAGAAAGACAAGCGCCCAAAAAGCCCACCTGCGGTATTATAACCGACATCAAAGCCTATAGAAGAAGTCGACTTCTCCTGCACTTCGATCTCAACGTTATATTTATCTCTTTTATTTGTTGGAACTATTCTAGTTGATACTTTTTCGAAATAATCCAGATTCCTTAAATTTTGCTCACCTTTTTCAATGTATGCGCGGTTGAATATATCGCCTTCAGCAATTTTAAACTCTCTTCTGATAACCTTATCTTCAGTTTTTAGATTTCCCTCGATATTCATTTGTCCTACAAAAACTTTGTCAGCTTTAGCAATAACGAAGCTGATATCAGCAGTTTTTTCTTTAACATCTTTATTTGTTACAACAAGCTCAACACTTACTTGTGGATATCCGAGGCTTGCAAGGGAATCTGCGATTTTTTCAGCTATTTTTTCCAAAGCACTCATGTTGAAAGTTTGGCCAGTTTTAATGTTAATTAGCTTCTGCACCAACTTAACGTCAATCTCATCAATTCTATTATCGATACTGATGTCACCAAAATTATACTTATCGCCTTCTTCAATCGAATAAGTAACTGTAAAGTTTTCTTTTGTAGGGGAGAGTTCTGCAGTTGCAGAAATCACTCTAAAGTCTGCAAATCCAACTGATTGATAAAATTCTCTAAGCAACTCTTTATCATAATCAATACGATCCGGATCATAAGTATCATTAGTTTCTAAAAACCTAAACCATCTCGATTCTTTAGTTAATATGATGGTTCTTAGTTCACTATCGTGATAGTTTTCATTTCCCGTGAAGTAAATTCTTTTAATGCCGGTTTTCGGGCCTTCTGAAATTTCAAATATAACTTTAACTCTATTATTCTCCTGAGGTTGAATTGCAGGCACAACTCCAACTGAAAACCTTCCTGATCTTTTATATATTTCTTTTATTTTCTCAATATCAGCTTGGATCTTTGCTTTGCTAAGCGATTCTCCGGAGATAGTCAGAAGCTCTTTAGAAATAGTAGAATTTTTAATTTTAGAATTACCCTTGAAATCCACTTTGCTGACAAATGGGGTTTCTTCAATATTTACTATAAGATTTCCGCCAGCAAACCTGATGTTAATTTTCTCAAACATTGAAGTAGCATACAAGCTTTTTAAAGACGCGTTTTGACTTTGCAAGCTATACTCATCACCAACATGTAATCCGAGATAGCTTTCAATGGTGCTTGTTTCAACGCGCTTATTACCTTCTATAGTAATTTTATTGATACGCTCAAAAGCACTCGCGCTGTAACTACATAAAATTGTGGTAGCAAGAATCGCTACTTTAACGCTCATTGATTTAAAATTGCTCACAAAAATCCTACATGTTTAAATAATTTGCCAGGCTAATTTCGGCCGGTCTAGAATATCAAACTTTTTATATCATTTGAAACAGAAATTACAACAAGAAAAACGATTATGATCATCCCAATTCGAAGTAAAATATCTTGCGCGCGCTTGCTTAGCGGCTTCTGAAAAATTGCCTCATAGATCATGAACGCCAGGTGCCCTCCGTCTAGAATAGGAACCGGTAGCAAATTTATAAGTCCTAGATTTATAGATAGCATAGCAATGAATAAAATAAACTGCGTGGCTGAGTGTGACAAAGTTTCCCCAGATTCACGAGCTATAGTAATAGGTCCATGAATTTCATCAGTTGACCTGTGCCCAGTTAACATCTGTCCTAAAGATCTCAGAGTCAAGATGGAGATATCAATCACTTCACTTACTGCAAGACTCGCGCTCTCAAACAACCCTACTTTTAAAAATATAGGTTTATCGCGAGCCTTAACTCCAAGATATCCCATTTTGGTTTGAGTTTGACCACTTACAGATTCTTTTTCAAGGGGTGTTACTATTATTTCTTTAAGCACACTATTCCGCTCAACCAAAAGTCTCATTGGTTGTTCAAGGTTTACCATAATGCGACGTTGCAGATCACTGAAATTATCAATGTTACTGCCATCTGCTTTTAAGATTTTATCACCTTGAAGTAATCCTGCTTTCTCAGCTGGTGAACTTTGCATAACTTCACCAATCACCGCAGGCATAACTAGTTTGCCGTAACTGAAATAAAAAGCTCCAAGAATTAAAATAGCAAGCAAGTAATTAGCTACGGGACCTGCTGCAATTATTAAAAATCTTTTATATAGCGCCTTAGATGAAAATGTTTTAGATTTATCAGCAACTTCTACTTGGGTTAAGCTTGTGGCATTAGCGTCACCGTACATTTTAACGTAACCACCTAAAGGCACTGCGCAAATTTTCCACTTAACTCCAACTTTATCAATTCTTGAATATAATTCTTTACCAAAGCCAATAGAGAATTCTTCTATCTTAACACCAAATATTTTAGCTACTAAGTAATGCCCGTATTCATGTACAAAAACAAGTAAGGTAAGGCTAAAGATGAATCCGAGAATTGCTAGCATAATTTTTTTATTATAGAATTAGATTTACTAAAAGTTAATTTCTTGATAAAAGTAACCATCCATTTATCATTTACGTTTTATAATATGAGCTCTAAAAAAATTAGCAATAAAACTATATCGCGTATTGCTGCTATTCAAACTTTATATCAATATGAGCAAAAAAATCAAGATTATAGCATTGACGAGCATCTGCAAAAGATTATCTCGATGTATGAGAGTGGCGATTTAACTAGTGATTTTGGACTGAGCAAAGATAACAAGATTAAAATAAAGCCGAGCGTTAGTTTTTTAATATTACTTGTAAAAACCACAACCGAGCATTTAGAGGTTATAACGCAAAGCATAATAACTCACTTAAGCGAGGAATGGGAAATAGACAAACTGCCTCCTCTTCTTCTTGCATTGCTGCGCGTCTCAATATGTGAGCTTAAATTTTTCCCCGAGACTCCTCGCAAAGTCGTAATCAACGAATTTACCGATATCGCAAGTGATATGCTTTCAGACAATGAAGTAGGATTTGTGAATTCCGTACTCGATACAATAGCTAAGGAAAATTAAATTATGATTCCTTCAAACACCGGCTTTCGTAACAAGTTCGTCAGATTAAAAACAGGTAAAAGACGCAAGACCTCTTCCAACACTTGGCTAAGGCGTCAGTTGAATGATCCGTTTGTTGGCATGGCAAAACTTGATGGTTACCGCTCACGAGCCGCTTACAAGTTAATTGAGATCAATGAGAAGTTTAAGCTATTTAAACCTGGTATGAAGTTAGTTGACCTTGGTGCAGCACCGGGTGGCTGGAGTCAAATAGCTGCAAAGCTTGTAAAAGCAGATGAGAAAAACGGCAGTAGAATTGTAGCCATTGATTTACTGGAGATGGAAGAAATTTCAGGCGTTACATTTTTTCAGAAAAACTTTTTTGACGCCGATGCTGCAAGTCTAATTAAAGATGCTTTAAAAGGAAATGCTGACGTGGTCATGAGTGACATGGCAGCAAATACGACGGGTCACCCTGCTACGGATCATTTAAGGATCATGGATCTTTGCGAAGGCGCTCTTAACTTTGCTCTGACCATCATCAAGCCTGGTGGACATTTTATTGCAAAGATCTTCAGAGGCGGACTTGAGAACCACATCTTAAATATAGTCAAACAGAACTTTTCTGTAGTAAAACATTTTAAACCTGCGTCAAGTCGTAAGGAGTCAACGGAGTTTTACTTAGTTGCGATGAACCGTAAAGCCATTGATGAAAACAAGGATGCCAATTAATTTCAGCGGAATCCTGAGTCGCAAATTTTCTGGTTGAAAAATTAACGATTTTGTGTTAATTTGCTTTAGTTAAATCTTGAAATTAATTCAAATGAAAGCTCACACAAGCTTTTAAATTTTTCATTTTATTTCAAACCCCAATTTAAGTAATAAGAGTTTATAAATTCATGACCTTACCGAAAATCTCATCTATTCGTAATATCGCAATAATTGCCCACGTGGATCACGGCAAAACCACTTTGGTGGATGCTATGCTAAAACAAAGCGGTACTTTTCGGGCTAATCAAAACGTAGCTGAAAGAGCTATGGATTCCAACGATCTTGAGCGTGAGCGCGGGATTACGATTCTAGCGAAATGTACATCACTAGTATGGAAAGACTCACGTATCAATATTGTTGATACTCCGGGTCACGCCGATTTCGGCGGTGAGGTTGAGCGAATCTTAAGTATGGTTGACGGTGTTGTATTGTTAGTTGATGCAGCTGAAGGCCCAATGCCGCAAACTAAGTTCGTTTTGAGTAAAGCCTTAAAACTTGGTTTGAGACCTATTGTTGTTATAAACAAGATTGATCGCTCAGACGCACGTCATGAAGAAGTCTTAGATGAGATCTTGGAACTATTTATGGCTCTAGAGGCAAACGACGATCAGCTTGATTTCCCGATTATTTATGCATCAGGTCGAAGTGGTTGGACTGTAAAAGATCTTAAAGATCCACGTGAAAGCATTGCTCCTTTATTTGATTTGATCTTAGAGCATGTTCCGGCACCTTTTGCCGATACTGAAAAGCCATTTTCAATGATTGTTACAACGCTAGAGTATGATACGTATTTAGGCAGAATTTTGACAGGTAGAATTGAGACCGGTATTGCCAAAGTAAATATGCCTATTAAAGTTATTAATAGAGACGGAGTGCTTGTTGAAAGCGGTCGTATCTCAAAGTTGCTATCTTTCCAGGGGCTTGAGAGAATACCAGTGGATTTTGCTGAAGCTGGTGACATCATTGCGCTTGCAGGACTCGAGAAAGGTACGGTGTCTGAAACCATAGCATCACCTGAAGTAACAACCCCATTACCAGCAAGACCGATTGATCCTCCTACTCTTGCTATAACCTTTTCAATAAATGACTCGCCGCTTGCCGGTCGTGAAGGTACAAAGCTTACCTCAAGAGTACTGTATACTCGTTTAATGAAGGAAGCAGAGGGCAATGTTGCAATCCACATCAAAGAGACCGAAGGTAAAGATGCTTTTGAAGTAGCAGGTCGCGGCGAGCTACAACTCGGCGTCCTTGTTGAGACAATGCGTCGTGAAGGTTTTGAATTATCAATCAGCCGTCCAAGAGTGCTTTATATTAACGATGCCACAACCAACGAACGCTTAGAACCTCATGAGGAAGTCGTAATCGACGTCGATGATGAATTTTCAGGTACGGTTATCCAGTCAATGGCAGCTCGAAAAGCTGAGATGACTGATATGCGCCCTTCAGGCGGCGGTAAAACAAGGATCGTGTTCCTTGCTCCTTCTCGCGGTCTTATCGGTTATCACGGACCGTTCCTAAATGAAACTCGCGGAACAGGTATAATGAGCAGAATCTTCCATTCATATGCACCGTACCGCGGCGCAATTGAAGGCAGAAGAAACGGCGTGCTAATTTCTAACAGTGATGGTGATGTTACAGCCTACGCTCTATGGAACTTGGAAGAGCGTGGCAAGATGTTTATTACGCCTACTGAAAAAGTTTATGAAGGAATGGTTATCGGTGAACATAACCGCGACAATGACCTTGATGTTAACCCTGTAAAGGGTAAGCAGCTTTCAAACGTAAGAGCTTCAGGGAAAGATGAAGCAATTCGCTTGACCCCTCCGCTAATCATGACTTTAGAGCAGGCAATATCTTACATTCAGGATGATGAGCGAGTTGAAGTTACTCCAAAATCTATCAGAATCAGAAAAGCGCATCTAAATCCTAATGACCGCAAACGTGCAAGCAAACAAGCTTAGAAGAGCTTGCGAGACTTTGCCTCATTCAATCTAAGTCCTAAAGGTAATTAACTCTTTAAAGTTATTTACCTTTAGGAGCGTCTTACCCGTCTAAAGAGCAGTGGGTAACTTTTTTTAGAATGTTTTGCGAATAAAAAACAAGCAAAAATTCGGGTAACACAATCAGGATCACTAGCTTTAAAATATTTTTCAAGTCGCGAACTTTGCAAAATAATTTAAAACTATTTTGACATTTAACATATTAAATACTCCGCACTAATAGCAAAAAAAGAACTTTTTTGTAATTATTTTATATTTTCTTCGCAAGAATTAGGGGTAGGGACGTGGAATGCAGAGCATGAGATAAGAGGCTTAAGGGCGTGCGCGGGGCGTGAAGTCCTAGCACTGATTGGAGAGGTTTAAATAAGTTTATTGTAAATTTGAGATGTATTTATTTCTTGTATATCATTGCCGTTATATTTACTATTCAACCGTTAGTGATAATTACCAATCCGTTACTGCAAAAAATTAAAATATCAACCTCTAATGCTAGGGGTCTATTGTTATAAGTATTCTTTGAATATCAAGGCAATAGGTAGTTATTGTTTTACGATGACTGATGAAAGCCCCTAGCACCTTTAATATTAGGCTAAAAGAATTGATTACACGTAAGCTTTAAAAGGCTTACTTTGCGTGATTTATTTCTTGCACAAAATTTCCGAATTATATATATTTAAACCGTTAGTGATGCCTAAACTCCATCATTGCAAATCAATCTTTTAGCCTCTGGCTCTTCAAGCTAGGGGTCTGCTACTATAAGTGCTTCTAGCATGAAATTTAGCAGGAGGTTATTGTTTTCAATGACTGAGTTTAGCCCCTAGCACCATTCTTAACATTAGGCTAAATAGGTTGATTATGATAAATCAAGAACAAATTTGTACACCCGCTGAACTCAAACAATTCTCAAACTCTATTGCAGGTTATCATCCGACTGCTTTTAGTTTTGCAAGATTTCTCGAATGTAAATCAGGCTTCAAATATACCGTAATCGAGATCGAATTTATCCTCGATGCTTTTAAAATGATTGAAGGACAGGCGCGCGTTTGTTCTGCGCTTAATGAAGAGTTTAAAAGTAAATGGGGAAGTAGCAAAATGTCGTGGTTTAGGTAAAACGAATCTCGACTTAACAGGTTTTTGGATTACAGCGTTATATAGCTAAAGCAGTATAAAAAGATCACGACATATGAGAGTGAAATAGGTCATCGATTGAACAATTAAAAGTCTTTCTTATGTGTTTAGCATGAGCCCATTTTTTCTCAATGGGATTGAGATCAGGTGAATAAGGAGGTAAATAAAGCAAAGTATGACCGGAATCTTGTAACATCTTTTGCATGTCGCTACCCTTATGGAATGATGCATTATCCATAACAACTATGCTTTCTTTTGGAAGATTTGGAAGTAAGATCTGCTGAACCCAGC
>Ga0209512_1001468_pt1 | contig 28900 bp, 29 predicted proteins | sample frozenSSSSmetaG_FD_184142 | JGI IMG/M metagenome (GOLD analysis project Ga0209512, IMG submission 184142) | Glacier valley bacterial and archeal communities from Borup Fiord, Nunavut, Canada, to study Microbial Dark Matter (Phase II) -... | ecosystem: Environmental > Aquatic > Freshwater > Ice >...
AGTACAAACGGTATCTTCCGGGATGGTTCAAACTTGGTTGTGTCGTTCAGCTTGGTCGGACCAACTGTACCCGAGTACAGTTTGTCGAAACCAACGATTAAATGCTGTTGCGACTTCGAGTGGGTGGGCGAAATCTCTCTGGCGCACAGACCACACTATGCACGGACCAATCTGTTTATCGCTGGAATTTATCTTCATTTGCTCTGTTGAACTTTTTATCTCAGTTATCAACGCAACAGCGACGCAATGGACATCCACCGCTGTCGATTCGTGCCTTATCCTCCTTCAACTATAAATGTTCTCGCCTTTTCGCATTCACATATTCGCAGATCCAAAAAAGCAGCAGATGTTCCCTTGCGACTTGCGATTGGTAGAGCCAACGGCGACATCGAAATTTGGAACCCGTTAAATGGATCCTGGCTTCAGGAGACAATTTTAAGAGGCGGCAAAGATCGCAGCATCGATGGCTTAGTCTGGACTCAAGATCCAGATGAAGAAGGTGCTGATGGCAAAACTATACCCGGAAAGCTTCGACTATTCAGTATTGGTTATACGACAACCATTACAGAATGGGATCTTGAAAGAGCTGAGCCACTACGCCAATCAAGCGGAAACCACGGTGAGATCTGGTGTCTGGCTGCCCAGCCACACGCACGTCAATCTCAAGAACAGAATGGGACCTCGGGCATTTGGAGGGGCCAAAACCTGATCACGGGATGCACCGACGGAGCTCTTGTGCTTTACTCTACAGCCGATGACGACCTCAAACTACAACGTGTGCTCGTCCGACCTTCTGCGAAGAAAGCAAAGGTTATAAGTGTCAATTTCCAAGATCGAAACATAGTCGTTGCAGGCTGCACGGACAGCACAATCAGAGTTTACGATACGCGAAATGGGACGTCGATCAGAAGCATATCATTAGGCGCAGGCCCATCAGGTGGACCAAGGGAAATCATAGTCTGGGCGGTGAAATGTCTTCCGAACGGAAATATCGTCTCCGGAGACTCTACAGGAGAGCTGCGGATATGGGACGGGAAGACCTATACTCTGCTCCAGCGTATCAAGAGCCATAGGCAAGACATCCTTAGTCTTGCAGCAAGCGTAGATGGATCGACAATACTGAGCGGTGGTATGGACAGACGAACTGTCGTGTACAAACAAACGGGTGGTTCAAAGTCACGCTGGGCGGAAGTTACGCATAAAAGATTTCACAGTCATGATGTTAAAACAATGGCGACTTTTGAGGGTAAAGGGATGAGCTTTGTTGTATCTGGTGGTATGTTGCAATGAATCTCTGATTGTGGAACCGGATCTAATGCTTAATAGGCCCCGATTCAACTCCAATTGTTATACCACTTCGAGAATTTGGCATGGAAAACCAGCGCATGTTACCATGTCTGCCTCAAGATCCCATTGTGCAAAGTGCGCCAGCGAAGAGGCTCGTGATGAGTTGGTGGGACCGTGAAGTTCATATATGGCGTATCAGCAAGCTGGGCAAAGCAAAAGAGACTCTTGAATCAGACAGTGAATCTGAAGAGCGCAACCGGAGTCGGAAACTCGTAGCCAAGGTTCTCATCAAAGGAGAAGCTAACATTACTTCTGCTTGCCTTGCTGCAAATGGTAGTCTCCTGGCAGTGTCAACCACCAGCGAAGTCAAACTATTCCGATTAAGATCACGAAATGGAGACCAAGGAGATTCTTTGCGGGTGTCAAAGTTGGAACTTTCCGAGACATTGTCAAGATATGGAGCTCGACTTGTCCAGTTCTCCCGGGATGGTCGGTGGCTCGTAATTGTGCGAAGAGATAATCGCATTGTGGCTGCTCGCATCCTAGTGGATGTCACCAAGCCAAGTTCTCTTGTCAAAGTTTTGCCGTCTCCCTCAAAACTTTCACGACTAGACCGGAAAATAGAGAAAGTCGTCACCTTCGGAGGTCTTGGGAACTATAAGAGAACGATCAACAGAATTGCTTTCTCTTCTGATAGTCGTATCCTGGCGGTCAGTGATCTTGCCGGTTATATCGACACTTGGGTGCTCAATGGCGACGAAGATTTAACCAGTTCGGAAGGTGATGATATATCAAGCGACGCGGCAGAGTCATCGGACGACGAATCAGACAGCGACGAGGTGGCAAAGCCAGTAACTCTGAAGGGCCAGTATTGGACGCGTAATCCATCAGCATCTTCTCTCCCAAAGCTACCTGCAGCTGCCGTCATATTATCATTTCGACCTTCCACAACGGTTTCGGCGTCGAAGACGGAAGACCGCCTCTTGGTAGTGACGGCAAGCTCGATAATTCTTGAGTTCGAAGTCCTTGGTGGAGGACTTACTCCGTGGTCAAGAAGGAACCCAATCGCAAAGTTTCCTGAGGAGTTCAGAGGTCTTCGAGATCAAGCCATGGGCTGCTTGTGGGATGTAGCCGAATCAAAGGAAAGATTATGGCTATATGGCAGCAGGTGGATGTTCATGTTCGATTTGTCTAGAGACTTCCCTTCTGAAGAAGAAATGAAGCCAAGCCGCAAGCGGAAGCATTCGTTCTCTGCAGGCCGAGAGAATCTGCGTAGGGGCGCATCTGGGGCAGGAGGCAAGATTCCGGATAATGAACTAGACACGGGCATGTCTCGGAAAATGCAGCGAGTCCTTCACGAAGACGAAGAGGATAGTCAAATGCATGAGTTCGACTTGCGGAATCATCACCAAATGGACCTTGATGACGAAGATGAGGATGGCGACGAGCGTATGGAATTTGGGAAGCAGGATGAAGAGAAGACTTCAGCGCTCGAAAGGTTACGCCGCGGTGCAGACGTGCTGGTGCAGGGAGACTCTCATGAACACGACGACAGACGCAGCGCTGATCAGCCGCCACACTGGTGGCATACGTACAAGTACCGACCCATCATGGGCGTAGTGCCTCTTGGGGGTGGGGAGTCGACGACAGGCAAACACAGCGGCAACCTGGAAGTTGCGTTGATCGAGCGGCCAGAATGGGAGCTCGATTTGCCACCGAGGTATTGTGGTGATCAGGAGTGGGAGAAGCCTGGGCTGTGAGATAGAGTACGCTGTTGTTCCGAGCCAGAGGTAGATAATTGAATACCATTACAGATACCCATCTATCGCTGCCAATTTTTTAATTTTTTTTGTAGTTTTCCCCCTCTCCCTTAACAAAGTATAGGTAATGATACTCGTACGTCGTCGATTCTTTCCATCTATATCAGATTAGATTCAACCCTTCTCCGTCTCCTCCTTCAGTCGTCAGTGTCTGTCAATGTCACAGTAGAATTATTACTCGTAACTATTACTCGTAGAATTATTACTCTACCTCTCGCCTTAAACAGCGCGCGTCCTCTTAATACGCCGTGCTCTCTGTAATTGGCGCTCGCTCCAATCACACGACGTGGAATTCGTTCAAATTCGCAGTGCGGCCTCATATATCCGGCACTGAACGCTAGCGCCGTGGGGAGCGTCGTCAGCTCTCCAGAGTCCACGCCAGCAGCACCGTGGCCGCCCTCCGCTCGCTCCCCTCCCCTCACAAAGCCCGTCCATCCCAGTCCGCGCCATTGCGACTCGACTTGTATGTTTGTATGTAGGTATGTACATACATACATACATACATACATACTTGAGTAGTGAGGAACTTCGAAATTCGAAACATATGGCATTGGCACTACTCTACTACTCTACCTACTCTACCTACTCTACCTACTCTACTACCTATTCTACTACCTACTCTACTCCCCATTCAATCCTCAAATCTCCTCTCCCATACATATACCTCGTTAATATCTGCCTCTGCACTTCCTATACTCTCTCTAACCTCTCGCTCTTGGTTTCTCGCTGTAGAATCTTCTTCTATAAGGGAGGCATTCCGTCCATAATTGAATCTATCCCTCAAATCGCCCCCAGATTCGAGTAGTGGCGATCGGAGCCTGGCTGTGCTGCTGCGGCGCTTCGTCTGTGGGCAGTCAATAGGCAGGCAGGCACATCCACGCTCCGCTCCGCTCCAGAACACGACGCTTCTTCCTTCTTCCTTCTTCCTTCTTCCTTCTTCCTCGGCCGACCCGACAACAGATATCATAGGGAAACTACAGACACAAGGGAGGCACTATTCTACCGGCGTGGTCGAGTCCGCCCGCCGATAGCCTCTTAGTCCACTCACTTCATGGCCGACTCGAATCAGCCTCCACGATCTGGAGGAGCGCCATCTCAGGATCAGTTCGATGAAGCGTGGGCCAAGGATTTGCGATTGCAATTCGAGCAGCTCCTGCGGACAAAGCGATTGAATGAGCTAGATCGCTCAGGGTCACGCAATGGATCTCCCAGTCCTCGAGAACGATCCTCGTCGTCCAACTTGCGCGCAGATGCAGGCTCCAGTTCCAGACCGGTGCGGCCTTCGACATCGAGCTCTTCGGCGACAGGTGCAACTCCTCCATCGTATTCCTCCGTGCGACGTCTTCCAAAGCTACCTTCACCACCGACCGACTCTCAGTCGCAGAAGTTCCGCAACTTACTGCTCACACTATCAGCGATGCCAACGAACTATGAGAACCCTGGCTTGTTAGATGAAGCCTTACTCGCCCTTCCTTTAGACAGGATATATGGCGAAGCGCAGGAGGAAAGCGAAGTACTACAAGCACAGGCAGAGAGCATGGGCGATGGCAGGAAGCCCGAATGGGGCTATCAGGATTGCGTCATTCGCGCATTATTGAGGTATGATGTCTCACTCCATATGCAATAAGGATTCTATCTGATTTTCCTTCAGATGGTTCAAGCGATCTTTTTTCACCTGGGTGAACAACCCTCCGTGCCCTGTATGCATGTCGCCAACGGTCGCACAAGGCATGGCCCGCCCAACACCAGATGAAGCCGCCTGCGGAGCCCTTAGGGTCGAATTATATCGCTGCTCTGCCAATGATTGTGGAGCCTATGAACGGTTTCCCCGGTACAGCGACGTGTGGAGATTGATGCAGACGCGTAGAGGCAGATGCGGAGAGTGGGCAAATTGTTTCAGCATGCTCTGCCGCGCTGTTGGCGGACGTGTTCGCTGGGTCTGGAATGCTGAAGACCATGTCTGGACAGAGGTGTATTCCGAGATGCAGAAGAGATGGGTTCACGTCGACGCCTGTGAGGAGTCATGGGACAATCCTCGGCTATACGCCGAAGGATGGGGCAAGAAGATGTCATACTGCATCGCATTCTCTGCAGATGGAGCGACAGACGTTACTCGCCGCTATGTTCGAAAGGCTGAGCATGCCGATCATCGAAATCGATGCCCAGAAGAGGTCTTGCTCTATATCCTGAACGAAATCCGCACGCTGCGTCGAGCGAACGTATCTAAGGAGGACAAATTTCGTCTGGAGAAGGAAGATAGCCGGGAAGATAGAGAGCTCCGCGGCTATGTTCTCACATCGCTTGCTCAGTCGGTGCAACTCGGCATTCCTGATATACCAACCGCCATTTCCTCTTCTACGAGCACGGCACAATCTCGGAGCGTAACTGACGATCAGAAACTGCCTGCTGAGCAGCCTGCTGGGAGACAGAGTGGCACCGAGGAGTGGGCGAGAGCTCGAGGAGAGGCGGGACCAAGGAACAACAATCTGCCTCGCGACCCCCCTTTCTGAAGATCGACATGGTTGTGTTTTCGTCGTTGTTAACAGCATAGCCATATGCCATTTGAGCACTCATCTACTGTGTCCGTATGTGCGACTGCGTAGCATCTACTCTGTCACAGCACATTGCTCTCACACTTATCGTCTAATCCACGATAAGTGCACGCCATTCCGTGTCAACAGAATGAGGGAGCGACTTAATTCGACTGGCCCCAGTCCTGCCATCGCGATCCACCGACACGGAAAACAAAGACCCGTATCATAATCAGAACATATCGCAACTTCATATGCTGTATATATAACTTTAGTTTAAAACGATGGTGGTCATCGGCGTTGGCGTTGGCATATACACAGCCATCAAGGGACTCCACGGGACGAGCTTGGCGTTTTTGGAATTATAGGTTGTGGTTTGGACGGATATCCGTTTTTAGCAGGGCTTTTGGGAAATGCGGCGGGGAGGTCGGGCATGGCGTACATGGATAGGGATGTCCTCGGGGCACTGTGGAGTGAGATCTCGTTACATCGACCTGGGGTTGTGATGTAGGAGGACTTTGGACATAGGCATAGCACAATATGCATACTATTACCTCATCTGCTTGTTCTTCCGCGTAACGATGCCATATCTTGTGTCGTGCTCTGAGATTTCGGGTGCCTCTGGCTGAAGGTTAATCGACGCCGCGCTTCCATGATATCGTGCCACAGTGCTGACAGCTGTATGCTTGATCCCACTAGGAACTCATGGTTTGCTTGGAATTGAAGCTAAAGCTATGCGGCAATGGGAATCCAGATGTAAGAGCATACTACCTGACGATTATGATCTCACAGTCCGAACAACCTCATCGATCACTGACTAACTACTGTCTGCTGAGTCACAATGCAGGGAGTGTGGAGACATCAAGCTCAAATTCATCACTTCTTGGGCTACGGGGTTTATGATATTGGATGGGTTGATGAGGGGATCTCATCAATTTGGAACCCGCAGGTCATAGACCTTGACTGAATACTTGGCGATATGGATGTCGATAAAATATGGCATTCGATTCATATAAATGGTGGGTATAATCAAAGATAACAAACTCCACATGCAGCTCCCACCGAATGCCGGCCATGAAAAGCCCAAACCACGTCTAGCAGACCATGCAGATAATGATGCAGAACGGCGTTGCGCCCAAATCGCAAGTATTCAAAACACCGTCAACCCGCTGACCGACCCATTCTTCAGCACTTCAAACACCAACCCGGGAAATCCATAAAGCGTCGTGTTTCCAAGGCCATTCTGTTCATCCAGGATGGATGGCACAGCACCATCATCTCGGCTCTCGCCCACGCTCTCTTCCCAGTCACCAAGGAGCTCGCAGCTACTGCCTGGACTATCCCCCCAGCCGCGGTTGAGGATCATGCCCCGTTGACGCTGCTTGGCCTCTTCAGGACTGGCATAGATACTCTTCCACTCCTCATGCAGTCTTTTTGCGACTTCTGAGAATGGCGTCTCGGAAGTGGCAGCAGGGGCTGAGCGGGTTTGGGCGAGGTAGGCGATCTGCCACCGACAGCGGCGATGCCGGTTGAATGGGTAGGAGCCGGGGACGTTGGAGTGGATGATTATCTTTGTAGCGACTAGAGGAGAACTTGTGCCAATAATAAGCGATTGTGGCTCCTGGTCCTTGGAGGTCGGGTTACTGAGGGCGGATGGAGGAGGCCGCGAAGGTTTGGCCGGCGACGAGATTAAGATGTCGAAACCGTGGTAGAAATAGTTATAGAAGCACTCCTTGGACATCTTCCCGTCCACAGATCCTTCGTCTGATTCATCCTCTGAGGCATCCGTTCCAGTCTGCACGGATGACTGATCAGTATCGGTAGAATCGTCTTGCATTCCTGGTTCGAGGTTCGGTCGAGTTTGTTGGCTTTCGCTACCGGCGCGGGCTTTGTGGATTAACATTCTCTGATCGCTTTTTCGGTATATTGCATCTGGTGGGCCTAATTCGGCTACAAGCTCTTGCGGTGTTGTTTGTCCTAGCAAGAGCCAGAAGTACGTGCCATTCCATAGCCTATCCATCCGCAACTTGCCCTCGCCGAAGATGTTGACCGTCCCAATCTCATCAGGATAGACATCTTTCCCCTTGTTTAGGGGAATGAATGATCTAGGGTCTTCCAACTTCTGGGTGTACAACGTCTTCCTCGCTTCTAACCAACTCTCGCCGCTAAAAATAGCCATGGACGTTGCCGGTTTTGTGGAAGACAGCGCAAGCAGGGTAGCGTAATCTTTCGTTGGGCTCCATGTTGAATGCAACATGGGAAATGAGAAGGCGATACCAGGATACGATAGCACATATAGCCCATACAGCCCGTATTTGCCATCGTCATTTCCGTCGGGGGGCAGGTACTCCCCTGGGAAGGATGGTCCAAATGATCGACTGTAGACGTGCTTGAAAGACGGGCCAAGCGATAAATCTTCGCCACCAGACAGCACTGGAGAGGTAGAGCCTGCTGGCTTGGCTATCTCGATATTCTTGTACGTCAACTTGCTTCTGGAGAAGTCGATGATCTCTATCAGTCGCAGTCGCTGCTCCGGCCCGTCAAAACGCAGTCGTATGCCGCTCTTGGGAAGATTCAAGATCACTGGCTCTGTAACTGGCTTCGATGGAGAGTATATCAAATCCAACTTGCCAAAGGTGTGTGGCTCGGCCTTCAGTCGAGTGACGATATCATGGAGGGATACTCCCAGAGCTGCGGGGCAACACCTGTCAGTAGAGCGTCTGTCAAGATTTATCGGGATTCAAGAGTGCATACTTAAGAAGCCCAGCGATCTTCCCGGCGTCACAGCAGCACTGAAATGCGACATAGCCACAGCGAGTGGAAAGTGAAGAGCATGTATGGCTCAAGAGCAAGATGGGCTTTGTCGTTGTCGTAGATCGCTATCTATAATCTGGTTACTATATGTAACCCTTAAGGTTACGGTGGTCGGCGGGTGACTGTTGGCCATGAGCCAATGGCGACGCGTTGCCCACCAGGTACGAAGTATGTGAGTGCCCCACGCTCAGCTGGGGATCATTCTCGCTAAACTCTATGTGGTGGCCCATGTGTTTATGCGGGCTTTTGTTTACATCGAGCTTTCCCAGTATCGAAGCCGACAACACAACTATCACCAAACCACCGCCAACCGCCCCCAACCTCCGGAAACAGCATTATCAGCAAATATCGAACACTAATTCATAGTGAAATCTTATTGCGCCCTTTATAGAGCTGCAAATTCTGGCTGTCAGCAACAATTAGCAGTGCAAGTGCCAGCCAGCACCCCCAGCAACTCGCGACCAGGGATTCGAGCCGCTCTGCATTTGGTCTGAAGGAAATCTACGCAACGCGCCGACATATACGGCCCCAAAGATTTTATGGCAGGACTTCCCCGGCCGACAGTTGTCGCGCCTTCAAGAAAGCACAGTATGCGTCCACCTCAAGCTCGACCGTCGACAGCTCGGTCACACTCAGTGGCTCCGCCGAATCGAAATGGTGCGATCTCGCCAGCAGCATCGATTGCCTCAGTGGGCACTAAGAGGAAAGAAAGGGATTTCGAGCATGATGAGCCAGAGGAGACGAACATAAATGTGGTGGTGAGATGCCGAGGGCGAAACGAACGAGAAGTCCGCGAGAATAGCGGAGTGGTTCTGTCGACTGATGGAGTGCGAGGCAAGAGCATTGAGCTTTTAATGGGACCGAGCGCATTAAGCAACAAGACGTATCACTTCGACAAAGTCTTCTCGCCGGCAGCCGACCAGGCAATGATATACGACGACGTGGTGACGCCTATTTTGGACGAAATGATTGCAGGCTTCAACTGCACCATTTTCGCATATGGCCAAACTGGCACAGGAAAGACATATACTATGTCTGGTGATATGACCGATACGCTTGGCATGCTATCGGACGCAGCTGGTATAATCCCCCGAGCGTTGTATGCGCTCTTCAACAAGCTCGAGCTTGACGACGCAGAAAGCTCTGTCAAGTGTTCTTTTATTGAACTGTACAACGAGGAGCTACGTGATCTGATTTCGGCCGATGAAAGCAACAAACTGAAGATCTACGATGACACTGGAAAGAAAGGCCATGCAGGCACTTTCGTGCAAGGCATGGAGGAGGCGCACATCAAAAGTGCCGTGGAGGGAGTTGAACTGTTGCAAAAAGGAAGCCATAGGCGCCAAGTTGCAGCAACCAAATGTAATGACCTCAGCAGTCGAAGTCATACCGTTTTCACAGTTACCGCATATATCAAGCGTACAGGCGCTAACGGCGAAGACTATCTCAGTGCCGGAAAGCTCAATCTTGTGGACTTGGCAGGCAGTGAAAATATCCAACGTAGCGGCGCTGAGAATAAACGCGCTGCAGAAGCCGGCCTAATCAACAAGAGTTTGTTGACACTTGGCCGAGTTATCAATGCCTTGGTCGACAGAGGTTCTCATATACCATATCGCGAGTCGAAGCTCACGCGACTCCTTCAAGATTCCTTAGGAGGACGGACCAAAACCTGTATCATTGCAACAGTCTCGCCAGCAAAAAGTAACCTGGAAGAAACGATATCGACTTTGGACTATGCTTTCCGAGCGAAAAACATCCGCAACAAGCCACAAGTCAACCAGATGATCAACAAAAAGACTTTACTAAAAGAGTTTACCATCGAGATTGAGAAGTTGAAGAGCGAATTAATTGCTACACGACAACGCAACGGTGTCTATCTGACGAATGAAAGTTACGAGGAGATGACTGTTGTGAGTGAGTCCATGAGAATTTTGAACGAAGAGCAGAGCGCCAAGATTGAAACTATGGAAATCAATCTTCGAAACAAAGTCCAAGATCTATATTCCCTCACGTCATCTTTCATGACTTTGAAGAAGGAGCATGAAGGTACTCGAGCAATTCTGGATGACACGAAAAGCGTACTGGAACAAACCGAATTTGTCCTTGCTGACACTCGTCAGAGTCTGGCTGAAGAATCTATGTTACGGAATGCCCATCAACATACAGAAGAGGAATTGGCAGCTGTTGGCAGCACACTGATTTCTACTCTGGATAAGACCGTCAACGACGTCGGCGACCTTCATGCCAAGATCCGCAGGAAATCTGATTTGCAATTTGTGAATAGAAATACCTGGGGACTTTCGCAAGCGCAAGTCTCGGATGTGACAAACCTCGTCGAATCCCGTGTTGAGGAGTTTAGGGCTCAGCAAGAAGAGCTTATGTCAGGCGTTTCCTTGAGGATGCAGGCCTTTGTCCAAGAAGAGCTAGAGAAGCTGTCGAAAACAAAATCATTCCTTGGAGACAATGTGAAGATATTCGACGCAGCAAGGGAAGAGGTATTACAGCAGACCTCGCAGGCTAAGGATGGTATGGATGAAGTCCTTGAAGAAATAAAGGTGCTTAGAGAAGTCGTGAAATCTCGGGTCGGAGAGGGATTACAAGGTATCTCTGGAGCTGCCGCCCGTATTTCTGATGAAGTTTTGAGCGAACTCACCTCTTTTCATACTCAGGTAATTGCCACTGGATTTATTTACTTTGGCGTAAACTAATTTCTGCAGTTGCATACCTCATATAGCTCACTGGGCCGCGATTTCAAGAGTATGTTTGAGGAACTCATCAAGCATGTAAACTCGCAGAAAGCAGAAGCCGATGAACTTCGAAAGCAGCTCAACACAGCTAGCAAAGCTGCAATGGAAGCAAACAATGCAGCATCGACCCAGTTAGAACGTGTTCTGGTGGAGGAGCGCGAACAAGCCGCTACAGACCGACAGACGCTCCTCCAACGGATCACTGGTCTTATTATGGCGCAAGGCGAAACACAGGATGCCAGAGTCGAGGCCAAGATTAGTAAGGTCAGGACTGATATGAAGTCTTCAGCGGATGTATTCGAAGCCTCAAAGTCCACGTACAATGAGCATATGGACTTGTGGAATGAAAAAGAGCACAAGCTCGTTGAGGACGTCCAACAATCTCGCGAAAAGCTGAAGAGTAGATTGAAGGAAGATTGGGCAGTAAGTATCACTCAGCATATTGATCTGTGCGCTGCTGACATTCAAAGGCCGCCAATAAGCATAATGCTACTATTCAAACAGTCACAAAATCTGTTCATGAAGAGACTGTCCGCATTGTGGATGAGCAGATGAAGGATATTGCCACTCAGATGCAAGCTCTGGATGATTTTGTTACCCGTGCTAGATCTCAAAATGCTGAGCATCATGACAATCATGCTCAGTCGCTGACAAATCTCTCAACAACTGTTAGTGGCTCGTACAGCAACATTGGAAATCACTTCGCTTCCACATATGAAAGAATCAGGGTTCTTGGTGAAGAGATGTCGACCAAGACTACGGCCTTACAGGATGCTTTGTCACCACTCGATACAACACTACGTCAGCCCCTCTCAGAACTGAGGTCCAACATTGCTAGCACACTTCTGCAAGAGTACATGCCGACTGGTGAAACTCCACAGAAGTTACAATACCAGTATCCGACTGCGCTGCCACGTACCAAGCCTCACGAGAACCTCCTTGCCAGTCTTCGGGGTCGTGTTGTCTCTACTACTCCTTTGGTTTCGCCGACAAAAACCATTCCTGTTATCTTCAACGACGAGTCGACGACACCAGCTTGCGAAGACGAGGTATCTTCTGTCCCCGCGTTTACTGCAGAGTTCCCGCCAACACTCGGCCTTAGGGAAATCAATGTCAACATAAACGCCGGCTCACTAAACTCCGCACCCCAAAATACAGCCTCAAACCTCAGCAATGATCTCGATACTCGACAGATGGGTTTTAAGCGCGGCACTACTGGAAGTGGCTTGAAGCTTCCGCAAAAAATAAACAAGAGAACAACGGTTGTTCCTCTTGAGGGAAGAGAAAACAACATAGCACCGGTTGCAGCCTTCTCACAAAGTACTGGTAGGAGACGAAGCCCAAGGAACGCTGGCCTGTCATAAATTTTTGTTCTCATGAGATGTCTGGAGTCAGGAGGTTTATTGGTTGTATCGGGGTCGTGGCGTTCATGATTAGATTAACTTTTGGCGTATAGGGATAGGGAGGAGTTTAGACTACAACGTGTATAGTTCTCATGGTTTCGATATCACCTCTGGCTCGCTTTTTACACAGGCGTTCCGGAGGTTTATTGTTTAGTGTAGCAAGGCCGAGATTAAAACTTTCTCGAAAATAAGCTCTAGCTGATCCATCGTGCTTTGCCATTTACAGTGACATGCTCACTTTGCTCCTCGACGACGACCGTTACATTTAAGGATGAGAATAAAAAGGGGTTTCTCGTCGGATCACGTGCTCTGCCAAAATTAATGGCCTTGCAGCCTCGTAGGGAGACCCTTCAAATCTCGAGACGCGACGAACCAGAAATTGTACCGGATCCTCACAATCATGGGCCAGACTTAACAATGCCGGTGCGCCCAGCCAAATCCTGGTCTTCGACAATAAGATTGCCCAAGTCCTCTTTTCCGTAAGCAAATGTACTCAACTATTAAATTATTCGACTGGAAGTACTGAGATAACTTCCAGTCCACGAACAACCCCGGCCGACCAAGCCAAGTACTTGAAGCGATGTACCGATGATCTATATGCCTGGCAGCAGCAGCATCGCGCTGACCAGAAGCCATTTGTGCTGCATGATGGACCGCCATATGCCAATGGGAAGTTGCATGTTGGACATGCGTTGAATAAGATCTTGAAAGACCTTATTTGCAGAACAGAGCTCCAGCAAGGTATGGCGAACATTTGATTCCGAGAGGCCTTGATCTGACGGATTGCTAGGTCACAAAGTGCAATTCGTTCCTGGCTGGGATTGCCATGGCCTCCCGATCGAAATAAAAGCCCTCGAGCAAGTACGAGCAAAAAGTGAAGATGGAGAGGTTCATCTTGACGCAATTGGCGTCCGTCGTGCAGCCCGGTCCCTTGCCAGTAAAACAGTGAAGGAACAGAAGAAAGGGTTTCGTGAGTGGGGCGTAATGGCAGATTGGGAGTTCTCTTGGACGACAATGGCTAAAGGATTCGAACTGAAGCAGCTGGGAGTATTTCTCGCGATGACCAAGCAGGGTCTTATCTTCAGACGATATAAGCCAGTATACTGGTCACCCTCCTCGAAGAGCGCCCTTGCGGAAGCTGAACTGGAGTATAACGAGAATCACGAATCTATGGCAGCCTACATCAAGTTTCAGATATCTGGGATACCGGAGCCACTAAAGGGGCGAGGTGTCAATGTTGAACATCTTCATGCCGTTATTTGGACTACTACGCCGTGGACTTTACCCGCCAACAGAGCCATCGCCATTCATCGTGACCTCGACTACTCGGTTATACAAATTGGGCAAGAGCAGATGCTGATTGCAGAGTCGCGACTGGACCACGTTGCAAAGCAATGTGCATTTCCTGAAGGGTTCAAGATTGTGGTAGAAACTATCAAAGGATCCGAACTCGAAGGGATTACTTATACGAACAGCCTACGTGGAGCAAGTTCTCCATCGCAACCCTTCATATTAGCGGACTTTGTCTCAGCTGAATCTGGTTCTGGTCTTGTCCATTGCGCTCCTGGCCACGGTATGGAAGATTATGATGTATGCACCAAACTGGGAATCCAAGCATTTGCACCCGTAGATGATGCAGGCTGCTTCACCGAGGAGGCTTTGCCTGATGATCCCTCTGCATTAGCAGGAAAATCAGTACTCAGTGGCGGCAGTGACGCAGTGTTGGCGCTCCTAGGGTTTAAGGTTCTGGGGGTGCACAAATATCAGCACAAGTATCCCTATGACTGGCGCACAAAACTTCCCGTCATTATCCGCGCTACTGAGCAGTGGTTTGCGGACGTTGGCAGTATCAAGGATAAAGCCCTTAAGAGCCTCGAGAATGTCAAGTTCATCCCTGAGACGGGTCGTGCTAGGTTGGAGAGCTTCGTCAAGGGCAGAAGTGAATGGTGCATTTCTCGGCAGCGAGCCTGGGGTGTGCCCATTCCGGCTTTGTATGACGAGAGTGGCAAGGCTATCTTGACGGAGGAGAGCGTCTCTCACATCATCTCTGTGATCGATGAGAAGGGCATTGATGCGTGGTGGACGGATGCTGAAGACGATGCGGCTTGGGTCCCAGCCAGTCTTCGAGGCCAAGGCTCTTTTCGACGTGGCAAAGACACCATGGATGTCTGGTTTGACAGCGGAACCAGTTGGACTCAAACTAAAGGACCTGCCGACGTCTACTCTGAGGGCACTGATCAGCACAGGGGCTGGTTCCAGTCCAGTCTTTTAACTCACGTAAGCGCGTCCGGACTTGACGTTGCGCCTTTCAAGAAACTGGTCACGCACGGATTCACGCTTGATCAGCATGGGAAGAAGATGTCAAAGTCTGTAGGCAATGTTATCTCGCCGGAGGAGATCATGAATGGATCATTACTCCCGCCGATTAAGCGCAAGGGAAAAGCGGCTGATGGTCCGCCATCATACGATGGTCTTGGTGCTGATGCATTGAGGCTCTGGATCGCAAGCAGCGACTACACCCGCGATGTCATTCTCGGCCAACCGGTTTTCAAAGCCGTCAACTCGACACTACTCAAGTATCGAACAATCATCAAGATGCTACTGGGATCCATGCGCGAGGATACCTCAAAGCTGCAGTTGACTAAATTGGATACCATTGCTCTATACCAGTTGCAACAAGCGCAGATCGGCGTTGCCGAAGCATACCAAGCGTATGACTTTCACAAAGGTATCAACATCATCAATCGCTGGGTCAACAACGACTTGTCAGCTTTCTATCTGGAGGCAATGAAGGATCGACTGTACTGCGGTGATGGTGGCGGCGTGTTGTATCCCATCTATATGGGATTCATGCACATGCTCGCCCCTATCACCCCAGCTCTTGTGGAGGAATCATGGGAGCATAGGCCACAGTGGATGAAGGAGAACACCTCCGCCGTCCATCCTCTGCACCGCGCCACCGAGGAGCTCCGCCTCCTCACTTACAAATTCCCAGAGAGTCTACCGACCGAGATCGCAACACTTATGAGCGCGAACGCCGCCATCAAGACAGCGCAGGAGGAAGGCCGGGCGACGAAGCTCATTGGCTCGTCGCTGCAGTCGTCAGTCGTTCTGACTCTCCCGGCCGAATCGCAGGAGCTCTTCCAGCGCTACGCAGATGAGCTGGCGGATATCTTTGTCGTCTCGTCGGTTGAATTTGGGGATGGCGGGGAGAGGGCGGCGAAGTGGAGGTTCAAGGCCGAGTTTGATGCGCCTGGGGGGAGGGCGACGGCGTGGGTGTTGCCGCCGCGCGAGGAGAAATGTCCCAGATGTTGGAAGTATGTTGCGCCGGCTGAGGATCAGCTTTGCGGCAGGTGTGAGGGAGTTGTGGGGGTTACGTTTTAGTGTTGGGGGTATCTCCGCTATTTGTATATACCAGCGTCGGGATGCTGGAATGGATCTGTATTATATGTAAAATAAAAAGACATCACGGATAGAGGATCTTTATGGTTGCACTTATGCCTGGACAACAGCACGGCATCGTATCTTGGCCGATAGACACCTAATCAGACACAAAGGACAGCAGGAGGCAAAAGCAAACCGGAGCGCTCATCATAGTACCTTTGGATATGCTTTATGTCCGTCTGCGGTCTCACTAAAGGTGATTATTCATGGACTTCTTTACACAGGCAAGACATTATACTTGGCCACGGCCTAGCACCGATGGCCCAAAGACATGAGATGAGATGAGATACCTGCTGCCCGAACCGTCTGACACGACCTGTGCCGTGTGTTGTACCTACACGCGAGGCAGAGTGAGAGGACTGTTTCTGCTCGACGTCGTCGTCCGCCTGCTCACGTCTTCGCTTCGTATCCGGCCGTCGTCTCACCCGCTCACGTCTTCATTTCGTATTCGGCCGACTAGTCGCACGGCACGGTCTACCAGCTCAGCTCAGCTCTTAGGTCCACCGACTATGTGCTGTATCGATATGTATGTATGTATGTATGTATGTATGCAGACAATGCGCAGACAAACGGTGTAGAAGAGCAGCGAGATAACAAGGAACCGTGGGAATATGAGAAGAGAACATGATACTCTGCACGAATATACGAAGATACCTACGCATGACAGAATCCGTCACTCCTGCCTGCTCCCCAGCGAGGCGCCATGCCATCACTCATGCATGACTCATCAGAATCCAATCCAATCCACTCCACAATTTATCTTTCCCTTCTTCTCTTCTTGAAGTGCACATAACTCAGCTAGCCACCTACAGACATAAACATAACTTAATGCGCACCCATGCACACACAGCACACAGCACACAGGACATGACGATCGTCCGCCAGGGGGGTGGGTACAGCCCCCAGCCCAGCCCAGCCGAGCCCAGCCACGGCCCAGCCCAGCCCAGACCAGACCACAGCCCAGCGCACATCCTTCCAGAAGCCGGGCACGGAAGCGATCTGTCAGCTCGTGTGGGTGCAAATGTTCCAGCGCACCGGAAACGCCGATGATGCGGGCAGAGGCGGGCACAGACATGTCAGGGAGGGGAGGAAGCGAGATGGCGGGTTTGTGGCGGGCTGGTAGGGGGAGGGAGGGTGGTTGGAATGGTGATGGGAATGGGAATGGGGAGGGGAGAGGAAGCTGGGCGAGGGATGGGAGGAGGGGACTTGGGCGGGCGCAATGGAGGGCGGTGAGTAATGGAGATGATGTGATGTGATTGCGGTGATGGTGTTGTTTTGATGCGACACCACGAGGGGATGGATGAATGGTGGATGGATGGATGGATGGAAGGGAGGAGGGCTGGTCATCGATGGTGATGGTGTTGTCGCTGAATAACGGCGCTCGGAGCGGCAGAGCAGTATTTGCCCTGGGTCCTAAAATAGAAGGATGGAAGGATAGAAGGATAGAAGGACTGTATATCCTCATGGTCCCCACAAGCACAAGGCGGTGAGCAAGAGCAATGTTAAATCTCCGTTTCATGCTCGTGTCGCCGATGACGATGGCAGACAGACAGACAGACCTTGGCGCGCTGATTAGAGGGCCGTGATGCCGAGGTCGCCAAGAGGACCTCGTGACCGGCGGAGAGTGAGAGAGAAAGGGGGACTGGAGGGGAATGGAGGGGAGTGAGTGGGGGATGAGATGAGATGAGATGAGATGAGATGAGATGAGATGAGATGAGATGGATGTGGTGACCATGACAATGACCATCCGATGTCCTCGGTGAGCTGAACAGATCGATGAATAAGGCCCGAAGGAGGATTATGGTGCATATAGACGTAAGACATGTATGTACTCACTCATTAAAAGCGTCGTATGTATTATGTACCTATTATGCCTATGCACGTAAGAATGGCTCACACCGACACTAGTCATACTGCCCCAACTGCCCCAACTGCCCCAACGGATGCACATCTCGGTCGCGTGGCAGCAGGGATCTTTAGGTTTGCAGCCTCTGCGATCAGGAGAAGGATGGGATGGAGGGATAGGGGGATAGGGGGATAGAGAGTGAGAGTGAGAGTGAGAGTGAGAGTGAGAGTGAGAGTGAGAGTGAGAGTGAGAGTGAGAGAGTAAGATAGTAAGAGAAATAGAGTTTGAATACCGATGTACGTACTCATGCACGCATAGACCGATGCAAAGAATATATATATATCTCTCTGCTCTCTCCTCCAAACCGGGATACTGGATGGATGCTCCGTCTCCTCGAAACCGAGATACCATCCATCACTGGCGGCGGGACAGGCCGGGTGGGATTAGCGACGGTTGAGATCTGTGCCGAGGAGAAGAGAAGACGGAGGAGAAGAGAAGAGAAGGAGAAGACGAGAAGAAGCCCGACGTCGACCCGACGTTGCCGTCCTCTGGGGCCGGGCGGGGCGGGGCGGGGCGGGGCCGGAGGAGAACCCTTCACATGTCTGTGGATTCTTCTGTCTCTCCTTTCTGTCGGGTCATTTCCATCCATCCATCATCCATGCATATGTGTCCTCTCCTTTCCTCTCCTTTCCTCTCCTTTCCTACAGCCAGCGCTGCATGCATGTAGAGTACCTAATAAGAGTACCTAATAAAAGAACCTAATAAGAGCACCTCAGCTCTGCATCGTGAAATTTGCTGCCGCCAAGACCAGACGCACCGATCGGCCCTGGAGCCTGGAAACCTAAACCTAAAATAAAAAAAAATTTTATAAAAAAAAAAAACTTCGCTGTTGGGAGATGATGGGGAAATGAGGTGCAGAGGTGCAGGCCAATGATCCACTCGTCGTCACGCGTTAGCAAACGCATCCTGTCATCTATCCACCATCCATCCATTGCCGGGCTTCCATCGTTTCGTTCCCTGCTTCTTGACATGCTTCCATTGCGGAAGGGGAGGGGTTTTGTGGGGGGTTGGAGGGGGTTGGAGGGGTGTTGTTAGTTGAGGGGAGAATTATGTATATATGTGTATATATAATATATATAATATATATATACATACATATATATTCATATAGGTATGTATTTAGATGAGTATACTCTGTACAAAAAGATAATAATATGAAGATGATGACTAGGTCAGATTAATCGTCACTCGTGTTTCATGTCCGAGAATAGCATGGTGTGGATAAATAGAGAAATAGAGAAAGAGAGAAATAGAAATAGAGAAATAAAGATCGCCAGTCGGAAATTCAGGGAGGTGCGCGCACGAGCACGAGCAGATTATATTTGATTATCATCATCTGAGTATCATCATCTGAGTATCATCATTTGATTACAGTACAATATTATCGCCACCCCCTGGTTTTAAGGCTATGAATAGCTTCGTACACCAGCACGTCGGGAGTTAATGGTAGAAGCATCCTATTCACCGACGACATGCACCCCCTGCCCAGGCTTGCTCAGTTCAGTTGGTGTCCGTCCGCCTTATACGACGGAGTAATGATGAGCGAAGGTGGATGCGTGGATGCGTGGATCCTCTTTTTTCTCATACATATGTACTTGTTACTCGAGTAAGTACTACTACGACTGTGTGTGATGATGCATGGGCGATGATGATACAGTACATAAATATCATAAATATCTATGCCTCTCCCTCATTTCCCATTTCCCATTTTCCGTCTTCTTGCTCCTGAGTCTCTTCACTCTTCACTCCTCACACAATTACCTGCCTACTATAACATCATCCATCTCCCTCCGACCATTCTCACTCAGCTCACCTCGGACATCTTACTGGAAGAATATACTCGAACAGTCTCACCTCGGACATCTCACTGGAAGAAATATACTCGAACAATCTAACCTCACCTCTTCACGCCAGAAAAAAATCAAACAAACAAACCAAAAACTAAACACCAAAATGCCCGCCGAACACCGCCCATCGCAACTCCCTCCATGCCCCGGCCCACCACCGAGTCGTCCTCTCCCTCCTCTGCCGAAGTAGAGCGACCTACATCTACATCTACATCTACAACACTCACAGACAACAAGGACAAGCCTGGGCACGCTCTAGGCTTAAGCTTACGCCCGATCTCTCGAACCGACATATATCATCATTACCCCGAAGGAACGGCAATCGACCCGAGAGCTGGGAGGAGGGCTGAGAGCTGAAATCCTCCCAAATGGCGTTTTCCATGTCCAGGGCCAGGGCGAGCAACATGTTACCTGATCAACAACCCAGTCCCCCCCCCCCGGTCGCATCGCCATGTGATCGCCCAGCACGGGAGGATACGAGCAAGTAATGCCAGTCTGCATGCATCTGCAGTCTGCAGTCTGGACAGCACGGAGTAATGTGTAATATTCCATTCCATCGCCTCACATCGCATGGTGTGCACATCATCTCCTCGTCGACCAAGAACCTGCCTGGCAAGGAAGGCTGTCCGTCCATTTCCAATCATCCGGGTTCCTGCACATCCATCCATCCATCGACCGCGTGGCCATTCTCGTGGCTGCCCATCCCATCGCGACATCCCCGTCCAGGGCTTGGCGTCATCGTCGTCATCGCCAGCAGATCGACATGCGCGTCGCTCGATCCGTCGTCTCCGGTCCTGCGAATCTTACGAGGCCGATCGAGACATCGTTACCCCGCACCCCCCTTCCGCCCGCCCCCGCCCGCCCGCCCGGGGCTGTGAAGTCGCGTCGATGGTACGGATGGATGATGCTATTTCCTGTATCTACTCGGCCATTTCCGCTGTCTCACACACACAGACCACGCCTTCGAGACCGTCTTCGTTTCACCATGTACCACCGTTATATTATACACCTTATATTATACACCTAACCATATATTAATGCACCTGCGGTTGCTTGGGAGAGGGAGAGGATGGATGGAGGGGTAATCAGTCAATCAGCCGTCACAGCTGGTTTGTGGGCGAGCGGGGAGGAGGATCAGGAGATGGAGAAGCCTTGTACTACTACTACTACTACTACTACTACTACTACTACTACCTATTATCTATTATCTATCATACCTATCCATAATAATCCATCCATCATCCATCCATCTCACACCCCTCACCCGGTCTCGACTCCCAGCACCCATCTCTGCCTCGAGTAAACAACCATCCCCCCCTCTTTCACGCCGACCTGACCGCATCCGGCGTCGCATGGTGGTGTGGGGATTGGGTGGGTTGCAGGTGGTTATCTAGGAGGGGGGAGGGGGATATGTGGTTATGGTGGGTAGTGACGTATGTAGGTAGGTAGGTAGGTAGGTAGGTATAGGTACCACACTTGGAGACACATGGAGAGGGGAAGGGGGGAGATGGAGATGGCGGATAGGATGGGAATGGAGATGGAGATGGCAATGGACATGGACATGGAGATGGACATGGGGGCTAATGCGAGGTACATCCGGGAGGCGGAGGGGAGGTGACGTCAGGTGGGCGGGAAGGGGGGGGGAGGGATGCTGATAAGACGGGGGAATTGATGGGAGATGTGTTTGGATGTACTGTGTATCACACTTGGAAGAATAATGGATTGGTAATATGTAGAGGGGGGAACACATCTCGTGATGTCCCCCCCAATCTCTCCCAATCTCTCCCAATCTCCGCATGTAATATGCAGATAGGTACTGTACTCTACTCTGGCGCTGAGTGAGGGAATGAGGTTGTTTCAGCAGCTGTTGTGCCTCGTCGGTCGGCTTTTGTGGGACGATGGACGACGGACGACGGACGAGGGGAGCGGATGCTGGCGGTGAGCTTGCTGGACGGAGGAGAGGAGATGAGATGATGAGATGAGATGAAATGAGATGAAATGAGATGATACGTACACAGATGGCATAGATGAGATGGATGAGTGATATTACTATATCCACGCCTGTAAATGCAATGTCCCGCTGTCTGTCTCGAGATATGCGGGGAATGGTTTCTCCGTGGAGAAGTACGAAGCTACTTCGTCGGAGATACTCTCGTCGGAGATAACTTCACTCGGACAAACCATTCCCCGCATACCTCGACACAGACACCCTTGATTCGTCTCACGAAAGCAGGCCGAGCGCATCGAAACTCGAAAGGACACAACTTCAACACCCGCCCGATACGCAATTGAGCCGTATCAGAGGCCAGCCTAGCTATTACTAGCTCCAATTGCCCACCTACATCACAGACATCTCACGTCTCACTCCCCAGTTCTTCGACGTCCGACGCCGACGCAGACGCAGACGCCGAAGAGAAGATATGGTTCTCGAGCTCCATATCTGGGGACCCGCCTTCTCGCTGCCCTCCATCGATGCGCACTGCTTAGCTGCTGTTGCCTTCTTCTCGCAGGTCGTGCCGAGGGGGCAGTGGAAGCTCGTCGCGAGCAGTCCGTCGCTGAATCCCACGAGCGAGCTGCCGGCGCTGCGGAACGACAATGTGTGGATCGGCGGCTTTGCGAACATCGTCGACTATGTGCGCCAATTGTCCGAGGGGAGCTGGGCCATGGATGGAGATCTGACGGGCAGAGAGAGGGCGGACCTGATCGCGTGAGTTTCTCGGCTGTTGTGTCGTGCGAGGAGGTTGCTGAGAGCCATTGTGCAGCTTCTCGTCTTTTGTCGAATCCCAAGGACAGGCCCTCCTCGACCTCTCCTTATACGTCTCCTCCGAGAACTACAACGCCATCACCCGGCCCGTCTTCTCCACACTCCAGAGGTTTCCTCTCACATGGATCACTCCGCAGAAGCTCCGAGCGGCTGCGAAGGCACGAACTCAACACCTCGGCCTATCCTCTCTTGACATCGACACCGACATCGAGCCAGAAAAGGAGAAATCGGTTCTTCCCGAGAGCCTCCGCCGCTCCCAGGCGTCAGTCACATCCATCCTCTCGTCACATCCAGAGAGCGCGGCACAGATCCGCCTGGACAGCCTAGCCACCTCATTCTTCGAGCCGCTACAAGAACTCCGCGACCAGAGCCGCTTCTTCATATCTTCCCAGCCAACGTCCCTCGACTGTCTCGCGCTCGGCTACCTGTCCCTGGCGCTCTTGCCCGACCTACCGAGTCCGTGGCTCTCGAATTGCATGCGCAAGAAGTTCCCGCAGTTGTGCGCCTTCGTGCACGATGCGCAGCGCCTATTCTTCGGCGGCCCGGCCACCCTCACAGACGCGTGTCTCACGCCAGAGTCGGATGAGGAGAGGGAGAGGCGGGCTAGGGGCAAGAGCGCGCTGCCGTGGACGAAAGACAGCAACGAGGGTTTACTAGCCATCGGTGGCGTCGTTGCGGCGCATATCGCAGACTCGCTACCTGTGATATCGGAGCTCATCAGGGCCAGGAGGATTCGGAAGATTATAGAGAAGACAGCGGAAAAGGATCCGGAGGCTGAGGAGGAACTTGCTGAAGTGCATCTTCAGACTGCCGCGTGGAGCCGTGAGATCTACGTGACGGTGGGGACTGTGGCGGTTGGCTTGGGGCTTTTCGTGGGATTTATGCTCAAGCACGGTATTTTGGCCGTGATTAGTCAGGATGTGAGGAAGAAGGTGGATGAGGAGGGCTTTGAGACTGTAGAACATGATGAATTGGACGGTGGATGGGGCTATGTCGAGCCTGGCGTTGCGGCGTTGGCTCAGCAGATGGACTTCCTCGGAGATTTACAATTTGGAAACCAGCAGCAGGAACAGTCGCCGTCAGAAGGTGGAGTTGACGTAGAGCCAGGGAACATAGTGCCTGATAGAACGATATGAAAGGGCAGTGATTGAAATGTCTTTGAGGCACAGTTGATGTCTGTTCCCTTGTCTGCCCAAGTTCAGCCTGTATCAGATGGCTCTCATGAATCGTCTGATGCCCGACATTATCTCGAATAATCTATTCGGAAGAATCAATGTCTCATATTCTTCCAACTGCTTTATCAAAGCGACGTCAAGACATGCAGAGACCCAGGTACCAGCCAGGCGGGGCGAACCGTCAAGCCACACCGCCTCCTTGGCACAAGCCACACGGGCGTCATTGTACGGATCCCGGACGCCCATCACCTCCGAGTATCAACAATTCGATGTGGTCGTGTGCAGCATATGTGAACTAAATGCCGAGTCCACCAAACGCCCCTATTCCTCATATCGCGATTTGATACCGGCGACGCATACCATTCCCGTCAAGCGACTGTGAGAATGTCTCTAGAAACCCATCTGCCTCCCTCTTCAGCCTGATCGACAGCAGCCTCAGCCGCCCAGCCAAGACTCCTCCTCCGAACCCACCACCCACGATGCTCCTCCTCCACCAGACCGGCACCGTCAAAGTCGGCGACGTCGTCCGCTACACCGTCACCTACACGCCGGCGCACGACCGCATCCTGCCCGCGCCGGCCTGCCTGCACCTCAAGATCAAGAACACGTCGGCCATCGCGCTGCGCGCCGCCTTCGTCCACGGGCCGTACACGCTGTACGTGTCGAGCGCGCCGGCCGCCTTCCGCGCCGACGCGCGCTTCGCGAACCCGCGCCGCGACGGCGTCCCCGAGTTCGAGCCGAACCTCAAGGCCGGCGCCACGTGGACGACGCGGCTCGCCGTGCCGCAGGAGGCGCGCAGGGGCGCCGGCACGGGCGCGGCCGCCGCTGCCGCCGCCGCGGACGAGGAGGAGCACCCCGAGAGCGTCAGCTGGGTCGTCGAGGTCATGAGCCAGGTCATCTTCTCGACGAGCGCGGCTGTGCACTATGAGGTGCTGCTGGGCCGCGACGAGAAGAGCCTGAGTCTGGGGTTTGGGATGGGGGCCGCGAAGGCGAATCCGGCGGCGGTGCCGGGGCGGGTTAGTGATCATCAGATGGGGCGGGATGGACATCACGCGGCGCAGCCGAAGGGGGTGTTCTCGAGGGCGATCCGGTTGAGGGTCGAGGATACGGCGAGCTTGTGGAATAATCCGAAGTTGCCTGAGTGGGAGGATGAGGGGAGGGGGAGGCCGGTGGCGAAGGATGTGGGGGTTTCAGCGGGTGGAGAGGCGAAGGAGGCGGAGAAGACGGAGGACGGGGACGTGCGTGCGCGTAAGAAGCAGAAGAAGGTGCATTTGGTGGTTCTCACTCATGGATTGCATAGTAATCTGGGTGCGGATATGCTCTACTTGAAAGAAAGCATAGATGCAGCGGCAAAACAGGCCAAAGAAGATGCGAAGAGAAGGCGTGTAGAGCGCCGGGAGGAGGAGGAAAAGAAGGCTGAAACGGCGAAGAGGTCAGTAGAGGAAATTCATGAGGCTGAACGGAGAAATGATAGCGGAGACGTCAGAGCACCAGCTGAACTGAAGGAAGCAAATGCTGATGAATCAGAAGACGAAGAAGAGGTCATTGTCCGTGGGTTTTCAGGAAACGCAGTGCGCACCGAGAAGGGCATCAAATATCTTGGCAAGCGTCTGGCAAAATACGTCTTGGCGATGACTTATCCAGATCAGCCGTTTCGATCTGTGACCAGAAGTACAGGCCAAAATATCAAGGCTGCAGTGAAAAACGATTCTTCCAAGGAAAATGAGAAGTTGGGCGAGCAGGCGCATGCTCATAGCAGTGTTCGCGAGGAACCTTATACGGACAATAAATTATTGGCATATAAGATCACCAGCATCAGCTTTATTGCTCACTCGCTCGGCGGCCTGACGCAGACCTATGCCGTGGCATATATCCAGAAACACTCGCCGGACTTCTTTGACCGGATCAAAGGTATCAATTTCATCTGTCTTGCCACGCCATTTCTGGGACTGAGCAATGAGAATCCTCTATACGTCAAGTTTGCGCTGGACTTTGGGCTCGTTGGCAGAACCGGCCAGGACTTGGGCCTGACATGGCGAGCACCGAATATTGCTCGAAGTGGCTGGGATGCTCTTGTCAACGGGAGGGGAGAAGTCGGCCTTGAGAGGCCGCGAGATCCTGGCTCGAAGCCGCTTTTACGCATCCTTCCTACTGGTCCAGCGCACGTGGCGCTGAAGAAGTTCCGAAACAGAACGGTCTATTCAAATGTCGTCAATGATGGTATTGTACCGCTGAGGACTAGCTGTCTCCTGTTCTTGGATTGGCAGGGTCTCGGCCGTGTGGAGAAGGCAAGACGCGAAAATGGACTTGTTGGGACCATGGCTGGCTGGGGCTGGGCTGAATTGACCGGACAGAACGCAACTGCAGCTGTGAGAGAAAAGTGGATCGAAGAAGCCAAGTCTCATGACGTTGATGAGAGTGAAGATGCGGAGGCCAACACTCCAACGAGACAGGGAAGAGGAGATGTCGTCCCGCAACCTCCACCAGACGCAACGGAAGACGACGTCCGTAGTTTGAAGGACATCAAGATGTCAGAAACATTATCAATCCGCAAAGAAAGCGAAAACGGAGTATCAGGCCAACCGGCGCCCGTTACTACTACAGCGAGCACGAAAGGCCCTCTAGATACCATTCTAGAATTCTTCAGCCCTAAACCGGGAACCAAGACCGTCCCTGAAGATCCCAAGAACGCGAAGATATACAGGAGGAGCCAGACCGTCAATTTCGACCACCCCATCAAAAAGTCCAGCTCCGAGTCCAGCTCCGAGTCCAGCCTGCCCTCCAAGGTAGGCGGCGCCGCATCCGACGAGCCCCTCGAGTCCTCCGCGCCCCCCAAAACCACTTTCTTCGAAGCCGCGGGCGACATCCTCGCCCCGCCCTTTCCCCCGCTCTCCTTCCTCCTCGACCCCTCCGCGCGCCCCCGCACCATCTTCCACGACCGCGTCTACCACCCCTCCGACATCCCCCCTCCGCCCATGAAGCGCGCCAGCGCCGGCACGCTCCTCAGACGGCGCACCTCCACCGGCGGCCCCAGCGGCGCCCCGCCCCCCAGCAGCCGCGCCTCGACCTCGTCCTCGGCCAGCGTCTCCACGCTCGCGCCGCCCGAGATCGACACGGCGGCCATGAAGGTCGAGGAGAAGATCGCGCGCGCGTACCACCGCGACCTCTCGTGGCGCAAGGTGCTGGTGCGCCTCGAGCCCGACGCGCACAACAACATCATCGTGCGGCGGCGCTTCGCGAACGCCTACGGGTGGCCCGTCGTCAAGCACCTCGTCGACACGCACTTCTCGGACCGCGCGGTCGCGACGACGCGCGACGACGACGAGGGCGGCCAGGAGCGCGCCATGGATGCCGCGCAGGCGCCGGGGCCGCACGGCGAGGAGATCGTGCCGGCGGAGCGCACGCTCTCGGGCGGCAGCCACCGCGATCCGGAGCCCGAGGAGCCGGCGCCGCACCGGTTCCTGAACCCGGCGCAGCGCGGTGGGGCGGAGGAGGGCGATTGTGTGCCCGAGCTGGGAAAGGGGGGGAGCAGGAAAGGGAGTAGGAGTGGGAGCGAGAGTCGGAGTCGCAGAAGGAGGACGCGGCCCGTGCTGCAGCGGATGGACTCGGAGACGTGGAGTGATGGGGATTTCCTCGACAGCGATGGCGACAGCGACGTCGAGGTGTCGGGGGGGAAACAGCAGGAGGCGCTGAGGCCGAGGCGGGAGAACCAGCCGCCGGCGCCGGCGCCGAGCGCGGGGTGGAACTGGACGGAGGCGATTGTGGGGAAGGGCGCGGCGGGGCCGAGGAGCGAGAGGCTTGCGCAGCAGCAGCAGCAGCAGCAGCGGCAGCAGCAGCGGACGCCGAGTCAGACGGCACTGCCGCATCGCAGGATGGAGAGTAGGGAGTTTCATGTTAGGTCGCCGACGGAGTCGGCGGATGAGGGGACGGTGGAGGATGTGGATGATGGCGGTGAGGAGGAGGAGGAGGAGGAGGAGGTGACGCCGACGGGGGAGGGGCCGCAGTTGGGTGATGCGATGGCTGTGGGGGTGGGTGCGTCGATGGAGGAGGGTGGAGAGGGGGTTGGAGAGAGGGTTGCTAGGATGGTGGGGGGAGTTAGGGAAGGGGAGGTGGAGGGTGGAAGACGTGAAGGGTTGGATAGTGCTTAGACCTGTGGGGTGATGATACCTAATGGTATATATTTTGTAATGCAGATATTTGAATGTGAATATGGATATACACGATGTCTTGTGTTGTGCTGAAAACATTTCAAGGATTGAATGGTTTGATCAGATCCTGATACGTGTATGTTGATACTGCGATATGGGGCACAATCTTCGCTTTTAATACTTCGTGTGAGATGCGAAATATAATATTATAATATAAACGCTGCGTCATTTTCATAATGACATGTAGTAATAGACGGCGAAGAGAAAGAGCTGGCAGGAATTGATTATGTAGATTAAAAAAGCAATATCACAATTATAAGACTGCATATAGATAGGTAGACTTTGCATGGCAATTGGCAAGGAAGAAAGAGCAGGACATGGTTCTCTTCCTGCTTAAGACGCTGTGTAGAGAGAAGTGCCTGGAATAGATGAGAATATCTTTGAATATCTTTGGAGGGACGAGAGATAGAAAGATGTGTTTTCTATGTCTCTCTCTCCATATTGACATCTAACGCCCCCTAAAACAACTACAACCTGGCTATCTGCATATTCCCGTAAAGAAGCTAAGAAGGAGTAAGGAAGGCCCTCAGCACGTAGCAAGAGGAACAGCATATTGCCTGTTCCTCCTGTCGTCGGCTGAGATGCTGTGATTGTAGTTTACAAGTCGTCGAGCATCACGTGATTTGGAGGGTTGGAATATCGCAGCCCCTTAAGGGCCTGAAGGGAGGCTGAAGATAGTGCAGGTACTGAGGTATGTCGGATGGTGATGATGGAGATGATGGAGATGATGGAGATGATGAAGATCTGGATACACTAGGAGGTAAATTGGTTGGCGATGACGCACTAGCACAAAATGTCAGTCAGTCAGTCTACGCCCCCCGTGCGTAGGAAAAAAAATAAACAAAAAAATGAACGAAAATTTAAATACAGCAACGCTTCCTGAAGGACATCCCGTAAGTATTTACTATCAGGAAAAGGAAATTATCAATGCCCTTTTAGAAGAAATATCAGTTG